>Ga0207653_10000103_pt1 | contig 60144 bp, 41 predicted proteins | sample KBSK5251metaG_FD_184341 | JGI IMG/M metagenome (GOLD analysis project Ga0207653, IMG submission 184341) | Corn, switchgrass and miscanthus rhizosphere microbial communities from Kellogg Biological Station, Michigan, USA - KBS K5-25-1 metaG... | ecosystem: Host-associated > Plants > Roots >... | reverse complement strand
TCCCCCCCCCCCCGCGATAGAGAGGGGCGTGGCGACCGCCCACACGGGGAAGTGGTCGCTCATGTCGAGCGTGTCGCGCGCCACTCCCGCGCCCGCATGCGACGGGTAGCCGAAACCCTTCAAGAAAATGTGATCCCACTTGAAGATGGCAGTGGTGAAGGGCTCGTGCTCGGTGGGCCAGAGGAATCCTGCCGCGCGAAACTCCTTCCCGATACCGTGACTGTTCATGTCACCCGCGATAATCACTAGCGGGTAGGTGGCCGCGTCCTCGAGGATGACGCGGGCTTGGTCCCGGCGTTTTGCCCACCCGATATCGGACGGCGTCCCCAGATGCAGACAGTAGAGACGCACCCGGTGAGCGCCCACCTGAATGTTGGCGACCGTCGCAATGCGCTGACCATGCCGCAGTCGCCCCAGGTGCGGCAGCATCAGCTTCTGATCGGCGGTAATGGGCCAGCGTGAGAGAATGGCGTTCCCGAAATCTCTGTGCGTTCGCGGGTGCACACCGGCGGGGTAATAGACGTACGCCATGCCCATGGCCGTCGCGATCCGCTTCGTCGCGGGCGCATCCATTTCCTGCAGCATGATGATGTCAGCCCCGCGGAGTGGCGTGTACGACTGGAATGCGTAGATCGCGCGCTCGACCTGCTGCGCGTATTTGAGGTTGAGCGAGACCACGCGCAACGGTGGCAGCGACGCTTGCGTGTCGAACGCAACGGCTTCTGCCGGGAGCGCGACGGCATACCGCGGCGCGACGGGGCTGGGATAATTGATCATCGCCCGGCAGCCCGTCCCGGCCGCGAAGGGCAGCAGCACAGCGGCAATCGCGCGGCGTCTCATGTGGGACAAGGTAACACCTCTACTGTCGGCCGGTGGCCCGTGGCTGCACCGCACTCGACGGCATGAGCTGCCGCTCCAGAAACTCCGCCGCCGCTCCGTCCACCTTCACGATGTTCGCGTACCGCAGGAAATGGTGCGTGTCGTCCGGAATCACGAGTGTCTCGAACCGCACTCCGGCTGCGGCAAGGCGGCGGACGAGGTCCGTGCTCTGCGAGAACCGGACGTTGCGGTCGTCGTCGCCATGGATCACGAGCACCGGCGACTTCCAGCCGGCAACCGACGCCACGGGCGACGAGTGCCAGGCGGTGGCAAACGCCGAATCGACGTCGGGAGCCTGCTCGTAGCGCTGCCGGTCGGATGCCCGGAAATACGCGGACCAGTCATGCACGCCGTGGATGTCGACCCCCGCCGCAAACAGATCGGAATTGCGCGCCAGCGCCAACGCGGTCAGGTAGCCGCCGTACGAGCCGCCATAGATCCCGATGCGGCTCGCATCGACCCGCGAAAGCGACCGCAGGTACGCGGCGCCCGCCTGCACATCGCGATACTCGGCCGCGCCGCGCGCGCCCGAGTTTGGTGGCTGATGGAAATCGTACCCGTAGCCGATGCCAAGCCGGTAATTCACCGACAGCACGATGAACCCGCGGCTCGCCAGATACTGATTGAGCGCGTAGGCGTTGGAGTAATAGTCCGAGTAGTGCCATCCCAGCAGCATCTGCCGCGGCGGGCCGCCGTGTACGAAGACGATCGCGGGCTTCCGACTTCCACCGCCCGGCGTCTCGAACAACTGACCGTGAATGGTCAGCCCATCGGCCGAGCGGAATACGACCTGCCGCGGAGTGACGAGGCTGGCCGGGAAGTCCGTCGGGATGTGGTCCGCGGCGATCGTTCGCACGGCGGCGCGAGGCGCCGCGAACGCCATGGTCGCGGGCAGCGGCGGCCGCTGTGGCGTAGCGCTGATGCACACGAGCGTGACGCCGTCGCCCGTGATCGTGGGACTCCATTCCAGTCCGCTGCCCGGCGTCATGACTTCCGGCGCGGCGCGGTCCACCGGCACGCGCACGACATGGCGGCGGTCCAGATCGAGCGAATCTCCCATGTTGCCCGCAAACACCAGCCAGCGACCGTCGCCGCTCAGCGTGATGTGCTCGGCCATGTAGCGGCCGGGCGTCAGCAGCAGCGCTGTTCCGCCTGACCCCGGAATCGAATAGAGATGCGGCCAGCCATCCTGATAAGAAAGAAAGACGACGCGGTCGGAGGCGCCCCACCCGAGGTTGGGGCCGCCGTCGGTCGAAGGCACGGAGCCAGGGAGGGTCTCGGGTGACTTCCACAGGCGCTGCGCGGTTCCGGTCGTCGCGTCCGCGGTCCAGATCTCCCACGGATTCGGCCGCGGGGGCAGCAGCGAGTCGGGCGCGCCGCCGGCACCGGGCAACCGCACGAACGCGATACGTCGCCCGTCGGGAGACCACCGCGGCGAACGGTCGTGCGCGAACGCAGGCGCGAGCCAGGTGATGGCCGTGCTGTCGCTCGTGTAGACGCCGATGAAGGAGTGATCGCCGCGATTCGCGACGAACGCCATCCGGGCGCCATCCGGTGACCAGCGCGGATCGTCATTCTCGCCGCGGGCGGTGAACAAGGCCTTGGCGGGAGCCGCTCCGTCGATCGGCACCGTCCAGATCTGCCCGCCCCTCACAAACGCAACGACGTCGCTGCGCGGCGAAACCACCGGCTCGTCCCCGTCGGCGATCGCCTTCGCCTCGCCGCCGTTCCAGGGAACGCTGAAGATCTGCACTTTCGGCGGCGTGGGGTTCGAGCCGACATTCACCGGGAGCGCATCGTCCCAGTTCGAGCCGTGGTCACCGCCGCGCACGAACACGACCCACTGTCCGTTCGCGGATACCGCGACACTGCTCAGCTCCTGCCCGTCATCGCGGTCGTAGTGCGTCAGCTGGCGCGCGGAGAACGCCGGGCCCTCGGCGACGAAGATGTTGCGCCGGCCTTGCTCGTTGAACGCCCAGGCGACACGGGCGCCAGTGGCCGCGGCGGTCAGCTCGGTGGGGAATGGGTAGGACCGCACCTGCGTGAGCGTGAATGGAGCTGCACGCGAGACCTGAGCAGCCGCGGAGGACGCGAGAATACTGAGGCTGGCTACCGTTGCGATGAACACCCTGCGCATAGAATCTCCTATTCGACTTGGAGCACTGCGAGAAACGCCTCCTGCGGTATCTCCACCGTCCCGACCTGCTTCATCCGTTTCTTTCCTTCTTTCTGCTTCTCGAGCAGTTTACGTTTGCGGGTCACGTCGCCGCCGTAGCACTTCGCGGTGACGTTCTTGCGGAGCGGCCGGATCGATTCGCGCGCGATGACTTTGGTTCCGATCGCTGCCTGGATCACCACCTCGAACAATTGGCGCGGGATGAGCTCCTTCAACTTCTCGGCGATCTTGCGGCCCCACTCGTAGGCCTTGTCCGCGTGGATAATGACGCTGAACGCGTCCACCGCTTCGCCATTGAGCAGCATGTCGAGCTTCACGAGGTCGCCCGGCCGATACGCCAGAAACTCGTAGTCGAGCGAGGCGTAGCCCCGGGAGATCGTCTTCAACTTGTCGTAAAAGTCGAGGATGATCTCGGCCAGCGGGAACTCCCAGTCGAACTCGACGCGCGTCGGATCGAGATATTTCATACCGCCATAAATGCCGCGCCGCTCCTGTCCCAGGTTCATGATGCCGCCGATGTAGTCGGTCGGCGCGAAAATCCGGGCTTTCACGTATGGCTCTTCGATGCGATCCACCTCGGACCCATGCGGTAAGAGGCTCGGATTCTCGACCAGCTCCATGCTACCATCGGTCTTGTGGACGTGATACTCGACGTTCGGAACCGTGCTGATCAGGTCGAGATCGAACTCGCGCTCCAGCCGCTCGCGCACGATCTCCATGTGCAAGAGGCCGAGGAAGCCGCACCGGAAGCCGAACCCCAGCGCCACCGATGTCTCGGGCTCATAATGCAGCGAGGCGTCGTTCAGCTGCAGCTTGGCGAGCGCGTCACGCAGCTCTTCGTACTGCTCAGGGTTGGTCGGGTAGAGTCCTGCGAACACCATCGACTGGATGTCGCGGTAGCCAGGCAACAGCTCCACGTCGCGATGCTCGGCGTCGAGGATGGTGTCCCCGGGCCGCGTCTCACGCACCCCGCGCACATTCGCGACGACGTAGCCGACCTCACCCGCCTCGAGCTGCTCCGCCGGCTTGTGGCCCAGCTGGAGGTAGCCGACTTCGTCGACCTCGTAGACGTCCTCCCGGTGGGCGCCGAACGCGATTTTCATGCCGGGCTTGAGGACGCCGTCCACCAGCCGAATCGAGGGGATCGCGCCGCGGTAGCGATCGTAGTAGGAGTCGAAAATCAGGGCGCGCATCGGGGCTTCGTGATTGCCCTTGGGCGGCGGAACCCGCGCAACCACGGCCTCGAGCAGCTCGGGGACGCCTCGGCCTTCTTTCGCTGAAATCCTCAGGATCTCGTCCGGCTTGGTGCCGATCAGGTCGTGGATCTCATCGGCCCGCTTGTCCGGCTCCGCGCCCGGGAGATCGATCTTGTTCAGGACGGGTATGATCTCCAGGCCGGCATCCATGGCCAGGAGCAGGTTGGACAGGGTTTGGGCCTGAATCCCTTGCGACGCATCCACGACCAGAATCGCGCCTTCACAGGCAACCAATGACCGCGACACCTCGTACGTGAAATCGACGTGTCCAGGCGTATCGATGAGATTGAGCTCGTATAACTGGCCGTTTTTCGCGTGATAGCTCATGCGCACAGCGTTTAGCTTGATGGTGATGCCGCGCTCGCGCTCCAGGTCCATCGTGTCCAGCACCTGCTCGCGCATCAGCCGTTTGTCCAACGTCCCGGTCAGCTCGATGAGCCGATCGGCGAGGGTCGATTTCCCATGATCGATATGGGCCACGATGCAGAAATTGCGGATATGATCCTGTCGCATGCGGCGCTAAATATAGCGTGTAGCTTTACTCAACCTTCCTAAAATGCCACCAATCACCGGCTGGTTTGATCCTGCACCCAAGGGCGGCGCGCTTCGGCTCGCTGCCAACAGTTATCTGCCCGCGAAAGGCGATCCTCCCGTACGCCTGCCCGGTCTCCGCCGCGGGGATCTGATCGTCCTCGACAATGGTCGCGTGACGACCGTGAACGGTGAGCCGGCGGGCCAGCTCGACGGGCGTCCCGATTTCGCAAATCTCGGCGCCGTCCATCCAAACCGTCCGCTGACGCTCGAGACGCCCAAGGCATCGAGTCCCCGTACCGCCGAGACGCAGCGCGTCGTGGATCTCATTTGCCCATTCGGCTTCGGCCAGCGGGCGTTGATCGTCTCGCCGCCCAAGGCGGGCAAGACGATGATGCTCCAGGCGATCGCCGAGTCGGTGGCCGAGAATCACCCCAAGGCGACCCTTTTGATCCTGCTGGTCGACGAACGCCCGGAAGAAGTCACCGAAATGATCGATTGGGGCAGGGGCGAGGTGATTGCGTCCAGCTTTGATCTGCCCCACGAGCGTCACGTGGCCGTGGCGGAGATGGCATTCGATCACGCCCGCCGTCAGGTCGAGCTGGGCCGCGACGTCGTGATCGTGCTCGACTCGCTCACGCGTCTCGCGCGGTCGCATAACACCACGGGGCGGGGCACGGGGCGCACCATGTCGGGCGGACTCGACGCGAATGCGCTGGCGAAGCCCAAGGGGCTGTTTGGCGCCGCGCGCGCCGTGCCCCCGAAGGATGGCGGCGGCTCGCTCACGGTGATCGCCACCGCGCTCGTCGAGACCGAAAGCAAGATGGACGACATCATCTTCGAGGAGTTCAAGGGGACGGGCAACGCCGAGCTGCGGCTGACGCGTGCGCTGGCGGACCGGCGCATCTATCCGGCGGTCGACATCGCGGCGAGCGGTACCCGCCGCGAAGAGTTGCTCGCTGATGCCAAGACGGTCGAGGCGAAACAAAAGCTCCGGCGGGGTCTTGTGGACCTCCCGCCGGAGCAGGCGATGCAGAATCTGCTACAGCTGATGAAGCGCGCTAAGACGAACGGTGAGCTGTTGACTTCCCTTTAGTGCTCTCACGCCGCACGGTGATGACCTTGCCGGTGTTGGCATTCACGAGCACATCCGTCAATCCTGTCCGGCCAGTGCGCTGCACCTTGAAGGTGTAGACGAGACGCGTCTTGCCGCTTTTCGCGAGCGCAACGCTTTCCACGGTACCGGGGACGCGCTTCAGCGCGACGGCACGGGCCGAGTCCTCACTGATCTTCGCTTTGCCAACGAGACTGTCGGGAACGTTGCGCTCCTGAGCGGCGAGATTTCCAGCGGCGCACAACGCCGCGACGACGGTCAGGGTGGTGAGCAGGCGCATAGGTTGGGCTCCTGAGAGAGTGTGAGTGTCGATTGTTGAGACCACACGATTCCCAGGCGGGTCACGGTAGCCGGTAGTTCCCTCCGCGAATCGCCACAAGCAGCGTAGGCACCGCAAACAGCGTGATCGGCGTGGAGAGGACTAATCCGCCGATGACCGCGAGCGCGAGCGGGCGCTGCAGCTCGCTCCCCGCGCCGATGCCCAGCGCGAGCGGCAGCAGGCCGAACAGGGTACACAGCGTCGTCATGAGGATGGGACGGAGTCGCACGCGTGCTGCTTCGCGGATCGCCACATCGAGCGCCACACCCTCAGCGCGCATGCGCAGGCGCGTGAAGTCCAGCAGGATGATCCCGTTCTTGACGATGAGTCCCACGAGGAGAATCAGCCCCATGAACGACGCGACGTTCAGCGCGGTGCCCGTAATGAGCAGCAGCACCAGCGCGCCCACGAACGACACGGGCGCCACCAGCAGCACGACGAGCGGTTCGACGAACGACTCGAACTGAACGACCATCACCGCACACACGCTCACCGCGGCGAGGAACAGGACGAGGAGGAGCGCGCGAAAGGCCTCCTGCTGGCTCTCGTACTGGCCCCCGAGAGCAAGCCGAATCCCCGGCGGTGGTGGCTGCGCCGCCAGGACGCGCCTGACGTCGCTCATGACGCCGCCGAGCGAGCGTCCACTGACGTCGGCGGTGATAGCGATCATCTGCTGCTGATTCTCGCGCTCGAGACTCATGCGTGACTCGGCCGTGCTGAACGAGGCCAGGCTGCCGAGCGGCGTCCCGCCTCCCATCGGTAAAGCGCGCAGCCGCAGCGGGTCGAAGCGGATAGAGTCGGGCGCCCGCACGCGCACCCCCACCGGCCGGTCCTCGCTCCGGACCTCTCCGGCGCTCGTGCCCAACAACGCGGCGCTGACGACATCGCCGACATCCTGCGGCGTGAGCCCGACGCGTCCCGCCTCGGCCTGGTTCACGCGCATCAAGAGCTCGGGCGAGGGCTCGCTGACGCCGTTGTACAGGTCCTCGAGCCCTGCGACGCTGTCGAGCGCCGGCTCCAGGCGCCGCGCGTAGGCCTCGAGGGAGTCCAGCCGCTCGCCGAACAGTTTGATCTCGACCGGCTTGGCCGCCCCGGCCAGGTCGTTGATGACATCCGACAGAATCTGGACGAACTCGATGTGGAGGCGCGGCACCGCCGCCGTGACCTTGTCCCGTACCTCGTCCATCACCTCGAAGATGTCGCGCGACCGCCGGCCGGGCGGCTTGAGCCGCGCGACGATGTCGCCAGTATTCTGCGCCGTCGCAAACAACCCCAGCTCTGCGCCGGTTCGCCGTGACGTGCCTTCGATTTCGGGCGTCGTGGCGAGGATGCGCTCTGCTATGCCGACCTCGCGGTCGGTTTCATTGAGCGCCGTCCCACCCGGCGTGAAGTAGTCGAGGACGAACGCGCCTTCGTCCATCTCCGGCAGGAAGCCGGTCTCGACGAGTTGCCAGAGCCCCCAGCCGACGACGACCAACGCGAGCGCCGCCGCCACGATGCGGCGCGTATGCCGCAAGACGGACGTCAGGGCGCTTGCGTACCGCGGCCCCAACGAATCGATCGTCGCCTGCGCCCGGGCCAGCAGACCACGCTGCGTCGGCTCCACCTCGTGCGCCGTGACGAGTTGTTCGGCGAGGAGCGGAATGATCGTCAGCGCGAGGACGAGGGACACGAGCACGGCCACGGTCAGCGTCGTCGCAAGAGCGGCAAAGAACTGCCCCACAACTCCCTGCAGCAGTCCGAGCGGCAGAAAGACCACGACTGTCGTCAGGGTGGAAGTCGTGACGGGCCAGATGAGCTCTTGGACGGCATCGCGAATCGCGCGCGTGCGGTCGCTCGTCAGACGCAGGTGGCGCGCGATGTTTTCCGTGATCACGACCGCGTCATCGATGACCAGCCCGATCGCGATCGCCATCGCGCCGAGCGTCATCAGGTTGAACGTCTGTCCCAGCAACCGCATCACGAACACCGTGATTGCCAGTGTCAGCGGAATCGAGGTCGCGCTGATTGCCGTGATCCGGCCATGCCGCAGGAACACGAGCAGCACCAGGACGGCGAGCGCCGCGCCGATGAGCATCGCATCCCGCACCGAGCTCACCGCTTCGCGGACGAGCAAGGCCTGGTCGTACACCGGTTTGACGTGCACACCGGGCGGCAGTGTGGGGGCGACGGCAGCCATGATCCGCGCGATGCTGTCGGCGATGGCGAGCGAGTTGCCGCCCAGCTGGCGGGTGACATTGATGAGCGCCGCCGGCCGGCCGTCGCCCGCGATGATCCGCACATGGTCCTCGGTGCCGACTTGCACCGTCGCGAGATCACGGACGTGAAGACCGCCATGCACCACGACGTTGCCGATGTCCTCGGCGGCGTGCGCTTCCTGATCGGTGACGATGAGATACTGGCGATAGTCCTGCGCGACGCGCCCCACGGCCTGTACGGTGATGGCCCGGCGGATGCCGTCTGCGAGATCGGCGTAGGTCAGGCCATGTGCGGCGAGCCGGGCGGGATCGGCGATGACTTCGATTTCCCGCACATCTGATCCCTGCACGTCGACCCGCCCCACGCCCGGCACCCGCGAGATGAGCGGCTTGATGTCGTAGCGCGCAAGGTCATACAGCGTGGCCGGGTCACCACCTTCGAGGTTGTATGAGAGAACCGGGAACAATGACGGTGTGAGCTGCTCGATCTCGATCTCGAGCTCCGCCGGAAGTGACGCCTGGATCTGGTTGACACGGGCTCGCACCAGCTGCAGCGCGCGATCCATGTCGGTCCCCGACGCGAACGTGATGGAGATCTCGGTCGCACCGCGAATCGTGTGGGAGCGCACGCGCGTGACGGCGGGGACGATGCTGACCGCCTCTTCGAGCGGCCGGGTCACGCTGAAGACGATCTGCCGTGCGCCGAGGGTCGAGCCCTGCGCCACGATCGTGATGCGGGAGAAACGCAGCTCCGGATAGATCGCGGACGGCAAGCGCAGCGCCGCCCAGACACCGGCCACGCTCAGGATGCCGACGATGAGATACACGAATCGCCGCTGGCGGCTCAGCACGTCGAACAGCATCAGGGCTGCTCGGTGCCGATCTTCGCGCTGTCCGTCACGCCGTACGCCCCGGTCGTCACGACGCGCTCGCCGGCCGCCAGGCCGCGGACGATCTCGACGCGCGCTTCCGACCGGCCGCCGACCACGACCGGCCGCGCGTGCGCGATGCCGCTCGAGTCGACGACGTACACCCGGAAGCCCTCGCCTTCGGGGACGAGCGCCTCGACGGGCACGCTGACCGCATTGGTATGCACGCCGGTGATGATCTGCCCGGAGACCGATTCGCCGATCCGCAGCGGTCGTGTCGCGGCTGGCCGGCCGCTCAGGTGCGCGCGCACCGCCACGGCGCGCGTCACCGAATCGACGGCGACGGCCACGCTTACCACACGAGCGCTGCCGAGTGACTCCCGGGCGCCACCTTCAGTACCGGTGAGCGTGAGCGTGTCTCCAGTCTGGATCCGGCCGGCCTCGGCGGGCGAGACGTTGAACACGACGTCGAGTGCCGCCGGATCGGCGACCTCGACTACCGGCTGACTGACGTCCACCGAAGCGCCGAGGACCGCGGTCATCCGCGTCACGACACCCGCAAGCGGAGCACGCAGGGTTGCGAGTTCTTGCGCACGGCGGGCGGTGACCGCGGCGGCCTGCGCCGCTGCGAGATCGGACGCGGCCTGATCGGCGTCTTTCTGTGGCAGAATGCCGGCCTGTGCGAGCCGCGCCGCACGGGCGGCGCTCCGCTCGGCGCCCGCGAGCGCGGCGGCGGCACTCTGGGCTGCGGCTTCGAACGGGGCACGCTCGAACTCGACCAGAGAGTCTCCCTTCGAAACCCATTGCCCAGGTACGACGAAGATCCGCGCGACGCGCGTCGGTCCCGGAGCGGCGAGGGCGGCATAGCGTCCCGGTCGCGCGTTCACGGTTCCGATGACGTTCACTGTTTCTGGAAACGGCTCCGACGTGGCGATGGCAGTGCGAACGCCAGTGACGGCAGCCGCACCGTCGTCGGCGGCTTTCTGGCTGCCGTGGCATGCGCCGATCACTGCGAGTGTGAGCAGCGCTGGTCTTGAGCGAATCACGGTTGGTCGGCTCCTGCGGTGAGCCAGCGTAGCGTCCGGGCGGCGGCGTCGGCGGCGGCAAGGTCGTCGATGTATCGCGCGAGAATCTCGCGGGCATTGCGCTGCGCTTCCAACACGCTCGCGAGCGCCACGGCTCCTTCACCGTACGCCTGCAGGGACATACCCGCGATCCGGTCGGCACTCGCGACCAGCCCCGCAGAGCGGCGCACGCGCGCCCGCGCCGCGATGAGCTCTCTGCGGGCCCGCGCCACTGCGGCGTCGGTCTCGCGGCGCGTCAGATCGAGCTCGGCGCGCGCGCGCGCACGATCCGCCATGGCCTGTGTGACGGCGCCACCGCTTCTATTAAAGAGTGGGAACGGGAGGGAGAAGCCGATCACCGGCAGGAGCTGATTGGGGTTCGCGCTGCCGGGGTCGCCCTTGTCGACACCAAACTCGAGACTCGGCGCAAACCGGCTGGCGCGCGCCAGCGTGAGGCTGCGCTCCGCCGACCGCAGCCTTGCTGCGGCTGCGGCGACCGGGAGGAATTCGCCGGACCTGCCGCTCATCACGCCGCTGTCGTCGGGGGCGACGAGAGAATCAGCGAGACGGATGCTCGGCGTGTCGGCGCGCAGCCCCATCTGGAGCTGGAGCGACAACAGGCTGCCCAGCGCGGCGAGCGAATCGTCTACCGCGATGTTTTCGAGCTGGCCCGCATTGACCGCGGCGAGACGCACGTCGAGCTCGCTGACGTCGCCGACGTCACGGCGCAGCTGGGCGATCTTCAGCAGACTGTCGGCGTCCGCGGCGGTGCGGCGGGAGAGCTGTGCGTGCATCGCCGCGGCCAGGGTCCTGGTGTAGGTCGTATCGACATCGAACACAATCGCGGCACGATCGAACGCGAACTGATTGCGCGCAGCATCCCTCGCTGCCTCTGCCGCGCCGATGCGTGGTGCGCGCACCCAGGGGACATCGAGCGGCAGGTCGCCGAGCGCGTGGTAGTTAGGTGGATCCTTCGTGTAACTGCCCGAGACTGTGGGATTCGGAAACGCGCGCGCGGTGCGGACGGCACCGAGCGCCGCGGTCGTATCGGCGCGACCAAGAGCTGCGCGTGCACCGCCCGCGAGCGCGGCCGCTACCGCATCCGCGCGGGTAACCGGTTGCTGGGCGGCGAGCGTCGTCGGGCACGCGACGCACACCGCTATCAATGTCCAACGCATGGTGCTGAGAAGCTACGAAGCGAACCTTACGGCAGGCTTACAGCGGCGGGGAAGTCGATCTCGACTCGTGTGCCGGATGGCTCTAAAGCGACCGAAATACTGGCGCCGTGCAGATCCGCAATCCAGCGCGCGATGGGCAAACCCAGTCCCGCCCCCTCCGCCTGACTGCGCGCGTGGTCGCCGCGGTAGAAACGCTCGAAGATTCGGGGCAGCTGATCCGCGGGAATGCCAATTCCAGTATCAGTGACGATCACCGAGCGTTTGCCGTCTCGGGCTGTAACATCCAACCGGACGCGTCCACCCTGCGGTGTGTACTTGATGGCGTTGTCGAGCACGATCAGCACCAGCCGCTCGACGAGCCCCGCGTCACCCACGATTTGTGTCTCCTCGAACGACCCCACGACCAGGGCCACGCCTTTGCGCTCCGCCAGGGTTCGCGCGGAGCCGACTGCCTGTGAGACGACGTCGTCGAGGTACAGCGATCCGTGCGCAACCTGCCGCTCGCCGGCGTCGGCGCGCGCTAACGTGAGCAGGTCGCCGACGATTCCCCCGAGCCGTTCGGTTTCCCGCTCGATCGCCTGAAACGCGGCGGTGTCGCCCGCGGCATCACGCGGTTGCGACAGCGCGACCTCGGTCCGGGTGCGCAAGATCGTCACCGGGGTGCGCAGCTCGTGCGCCGCGTCGGCCATGAAACGGCGCATCTGCTCCATCGAGCGTTCAACGGGCACCGTGGACTGCCGCGCCAGCAGGAACCCGCCCAGTGTGACCATGACCAGGGCCGCAAGCGCAGCGGCACCGAAGATCCCGATCAAGCCTGCGTACTGCTCCCGGATATTGGGTCGTTGGCCGACGGCGATCGCGACATACGTCGTGCCGGAACGCGCGGTGAACCGTTGGGCATGCAGCCGAGACTGTTGGCCGCTGGCCGGCATCAGCTGGGCATCGTTGCTGCCCGTGGCTATCGCGGCGCGCGCTGCTGCGACAATCCACGCATCGGCCTGCTCCGGAGTGATCGGACGGCCGTTCGCGTCGAAGAGATAGAGATCGCGATCGGGGATGTGCAGCTCCTCCACCGCGTCGGCCGCGACTCCGGCGGCACGTTCGGCTTCCAGGTCGTACGTCGCGCGCTCGATCGCCGCGGTAGCCGCGGCCAGGGAGACGTCGATGCGCCGGGAGACCTGCGTCCCAATCGCGACAAACAGGCCCGTCCCGAGGAGCAGCAGAATGACCGCGAACGTCGCCGCGTACCACAGGGTCAGGCGGACGCGCAGCCGGCTGAGGGTCATCCCGCGGCACTCACGCGGTAGCCGGCGCCGCGAATCGTGTGGATGAGTTTCGGGTCGAATCCGTCGTCGATCTTGCTGCGCAGCCGCCGCACCAGGACGTCGAGCACGTTGGCGAAGGGGTCGTGGTTGTTGTCCCAGACGTGGGCGGTAATCGCCGACCGGTCCACGACCTGGTCCTGGCGGCGCAACAGCAGCTCGAGCAGCGCGAATTCTTTCGCGGTGAGGTCGATCGGCCGGCCGGCGCGGCGCACCTGGCGCGACCCAAGATCAACCTCCAGATCCGCGACGCGCAGAGTGGTTGGAGTCAACGCCAGCGCGCGCCGGCGGGTCAATGCCTGCAGCCTGGCGACCAATTCCCGGAACGCGAACGGCTTGGTGAGGTAGTCATCGGCCCCGGCCGCGAGGCCGCGGACGCGATCGTCCACGGCGTCGAGCGCGGTGAGCATGAGCACCGGGACGGCGACGTTCTGGCGTCGCAGGTCGGCGCAGAGATCGTATCCGGTGCCGCCAGGCAGGCGCACGTCGAGGATCACGACGTCGTAATCGCCTGCCAGCGCCTGGTCGCGTCCTTCGACGAATCCCGCGGCCAGGGTCGGATCGATGCGGTGCTCGCGAAGTCCATCACGGAGCAACCCGGCGAGCTCCGGGTCGTCCTCCACGATCAAGACTCGCATTTCCGAAAGCTAGTTGTCGCTGACGATTCTCCGATAGCTCTCCGGATTCCACTTGGGCCGGTCGGCCGCGTTGGCGACGTCGACCCCGAGGTAGAAAATCAGCTTTGCGATGCGCGATTCCTTCTCGGCGTCGATCTTGTCGGGCGAATCGCCCACCTGATGGTAGTCCGCGTGCGTGCCGTTAAAGAAGAAGAGGATGGGCACGCCCTTCTTCGCGAAGTTGTAGTGGTCGGAACGGAAGTAGAAGTTCTCCTCCGGCCAGATGTCGTCGATCGGGCGCATGTTGAGCTCCGGGTGCGCCGCCCCTACGCGGTTCAGGGTGGCGCCCAGATCCGAGTGCTCCTTGCCGATCGCGACGATCGTGTCTTTCCAGTTCCGGCCGACCATGTCGATGTTCAGATCGGCCACGATGTTGGCGATCGGGACCGCCGGATGATTGGAGAAGTACTCGCTTCCCCACAGTCCCTTCTCTTCACCGCTGACATTCAAGAAAATGATCGAGCGTTTGGGGCGGGGGTTCATGCCGGCGAATGCCTCCGCAATCTCCACCACCGCAACCGTTCCGGAGCCGTCGTCATCGGCGCCGTTGCAGATCGAGTCCGCGCCCTGTGCCCGGCAGCCGCCGCTGCCGCGCGGGCCTGCGACGCCCACATGGTCCATGTGCGCGCTGAACACCACGTACTCGCTCTTGAGCGTGGGATCGCTGCCCTCGAGAATGGCGACGACGTTCGGTGCGGAGTTGTGCTCCACTACCTGGACGCGCGCGTGTACATGCAGCTGGACTCCGGTAACGGGCTGGACCGCAAAAGTGGATGCGGATTGCGCGGCCGCGAGGTCGATGCCGGCTGCTGCGACGGCGGGCTGGAGTGACGCGATGCGGATGGCAAGAGGAACCGGGCCTCCGACCTGCCGGCTCGGGTCGCGCATCTGTGGTCTCGTGAAGCGCGCGACGATTTGCCCCCACGCGGAGTCCGGGGCGCCGCTGAGCAGCACGACACCAGCGGGCTTCCAGTTGAACACCCGCTCGCGATCGGGGCCACGCAGGCGGGGCGACGTCAGCACGATCATCTTGCCTGCGAGCGCCGCCGTGTCCGCCGTGGCGCCGGCCAGCGGCCCCGACACGAGGACCAGGTCGCCCGCGTAGTCCCCGCTGGTAAACCCGTTGCCCGCGAAGACAAAGTCCGCGCCGAATTTGAGCGTCGCTCCCGGGCCGCCGTGCACGAAGGCCGCGGAGCTTTCCGCCACGATTCTCACGCGATCGATCGAATAGCGCTGAATGAAGGTGCCGCGATCGCCGCCCGGCTTGAGCCCGAGACGCCGGTACTCGGCGCCGATGTACTGCGCCACTTCATCGAGCTCATGACTCGGCGTGTCACGGCCTCGCATCGAGTCGTCAGCGATGATACCGATTCGCCGGCGAATGTCTTCGGGAGAAATCGTTTGTGCGGCGCGCTGTACGGGGGCCTGCGCTTGCAGGAGAATCAAAAGAGCGAGCAAGGAGCCTCGACAAAAAGAGAAGGGGAAGGAAAGCTAACGCGCCCGACCGTGATGAACTACGATCGGGCGCGTCAGGTTTCAGTCTGAACGTTCACGGCTTGCGACGCCGCACCTCGGGGTCATTGCGCGGCGGGTCGCGACGTGGCTCGGCGCGCGGGGGTGGCGGCGCGGGCGGCGGCTGGCTGCGCGGTTCATTGCGCGGTTCGGCACGACGCGGCTCGCTGCGCGGTTCGTTGCGCGGCTCGTTGCGCGGCTCGTTCCGTGGCTCCACCCGGCGAGGTTCGTCACGGCGTGGCTCCACGCGGCGCGGCTCATCCTGGCGCGGCTCTTCGCGGCGGGGCGCGATGATCCGCGGCTGGTCCTGACGTGGCTCCTCACGATGCGGCTCGACAATCCGCGGCTCCTCGCGCCGGGGCTCGACCCGAGGCTGGTCGACCGGCGGAAGGACCATCGGGCGATCCGACGGGCGATTATCGGCCGGACGATCAGGCTGGTTCCGGCGGCCCTGGCCGCGATCGTCGTTGCCGTTGTTGCCACGACCATTACCATTATTCCCGCGATCGTTGCCGTTATTCCCACGATCGTTGCCGTTATTGCCGCGACCGTTGCCGTTGTTGCCACGACCGTTGCCGTTGTTGCCACGATCGTTGCCGGTGCCGCGGTCATCGCCCGGCCGATCGCGACGATCCCGCACGTTGGGTGGCGGAATGATGCCGAGCCCGCCGAGATCGCGGCCCGTTACGCCCCGACGCCCGTTGTCGTTCACCGGCCGCTCGCGCTCGCGAGAGACAAACCCTTCACGGCTGGGGCGATCGTTGCCCCAATCCTTGAAGATGAAGCGAGGCTGCGGACGGAATGGCCGCACGAACACGACGCGCGTGCCGCCATAGTACCGGTACGGATAGTACCAGGGATCGTCGTACACGAACATGCGGAACCGAACGCACGAGTAGTAGTACGGATCCCAGTATGAGTAGCTCACATACGTGTGGCAGTCATAGCAGAGAAAGCGCGGATAGTCGTAGTGCTGTCCGACGTTGTAGGAGATGACGTCGTAGTCCCAGTCGGAATAGCCTTCAGGCACGATGCGCTGCGCGAGATCGGTCATCGCGACGTACGGATCACCCTTCACGCGGCCATCGGCGATCACGCGATAATCCCAGTGATCGCCACTCTCGATCTGATCGTAGACGAAAGGATCCGCCGACGTCACGGCGAAGAGGTAGCCGACGCCGGGGTAGTCGTCGATCGAAAAAGCATCGCTGCCCAATGCGCGGCCATCGACCTCGAGATCCCGCCCACCGCGCGCGAAGTTGTCTTCCCACGGATCGCGCGGGAACAGCACGCGAACACGACCGTCCGTATCAACACGGAAGATCGTGACATAGGCATCTTGATCGAGGCGGAAGTACAACCGGACGCGTTCACCGCGGGTATAAACGGCGGCGTCCCCTCGGTTCGTCCACAGTTCGATTTTGGGGCGGGACGGATCGTCACGTACCGTGGAATTGGACACGAGTGCCAAGCTGAGCAGCGCGATGTTTGTGAACATGGTGCCTCCCGCCCAGACTAAGGCAGAGACTGTGCCAGCGGCATAATACAGCTAAATTATATTGATATAATGACTTGGCAGCGACCCACTCCACCCCAGCTGTCCCATCGCAAGGACATTTCTTGGCTCAGCGCCTAGACCTGCTCGATCCCGCCGAAGTCGCCCACCTGGGGGGAATCGAGATCGTGGCGCAGGGCGTCGTCGAGGGGTTCCTGGCGGGGGTGCATCGCTCGCCGTTCCGCGGGTTCTCAGTCGAATTCACAGAGCACCGCGCCTACCAGGCGGGCGACGAGCTGCGCTACCTGGACTGGCGAATCCTCGGTCGCTCGGATCGGTTGTTCGTCAAGCAGTTCGAGGAAGAAACGAACTTGCGCGCGATGGTTCTCGTCGACGCCAGCCGGTCCATGGCGTGGCAGGGCGCGCCGGAGCGACTCACCAAGCGGGCCTATGCTGATCGCCTTGCCGCGGCAGTTGCGCTCATTCTGCTGCGGCAGCGAGACGCGACGGGACTCGTGACCTTCGACGAACAGGTGCGTCAGGTGGTCCCGGCGCGCGTGAAGACGGGGCAATGGACGCGCATCGTGCGCGGCCTCCTCGACACGCCGGACGGTCAGGGGACGGCCGCACACGCTGCGCTGCAGCGTCTGACCGCACTGCTCACCCGTCGCGGGTTGGTTGTGCTGCTCTCGGATTTGTTATTCGATCGCGAGCTCGCGCTGGCGGCGTTGCGGTATCTGCGACATCGGGGCCACCAGGTGGTCGTCTTTCATCTCATGGACCCGGCTGAAGTGGAGCTCAGCGGCCCACCCGAAGTGCGCTTCCGCGATCCCGAATCTGCCGTCAGCGTCGTGGTTCGGCCCCGCGAGCTGGCGCGCGCATACGCCGACACCGTCCGTCGCGAGATCGCGGCCTGGCGCAAGGCCTGTCGCCGCCACGGCATCGGATACCATCACGTACAGACCGACATGCCGTTCGGCCTCGCGCTGCGTTTGTTGACGTGAGCTTCATACATCCGTTGGCGCTGGTGGGACTCGCGGCAGCCGCGATCCCGGCGCTGCTCCACCTGTTGCAGCGACGCATTCCCCCTGAGATCGACTTCCCGGCTGTTCGATATCTCAGCGCCGCCGAGCGTGAGAGTGCGCGTCGGCTGAAACTCCGTCACCTGCTGCTGCTCATTCTGCGGACCGCGTTGATCGTTGCCATCGTGGTGGCGGCGGCCCGTCCGCTCGTGCCGCTGCAGGGGGGCGGCGCACATCAACCAACCGCCGTTGTGATCATCCTCGACAATTCGCCATCCTCGGGCGCCGTGGTCGACGGCGGCCTCGTGCTCGACCGGTTGCGCGTCGCGGCGCTCTCGGCTGTGGGTCGCACGACGTCGGCCGACCGGGTGTGGTTGATGCTGTGTGACGGCGTGCTCCGCGGCGGTAGTCGCGAAGCGCTGCGCGCCACGCTTGACAGCACGCACACCGGTTGGCAGCGCCTCGATCTCGTGCAAGCGGTCGACCGGGCGGCGCGCATGGTCAACGCGCAGCCACTGTCGGGCCGCGAGGTTCACCTGTTCAGCGACCTGCAACGCACTGCTTTGTCGTCCGGCCACGCCGACGTGCCGAATGGAGTGCGCGTGCTCGCGCTTGCGCCGGGGCGGGCGGTCGCGAACCGCGGGATCGCGGCGGTCACGGTCTCGGAGGGCGCGGCGATCATCGAGCTCAGCGGCTCGTCGGCCGGCAACGGAGGCCCACCGCAACCAGTGCCGGTCACTATTCGACTCGGCGCCGAGCGTCGTGATCGGGGAGAGGTCACGGCTCGTGGGCTGGCGACACCCGGCAGCGATCCCGCGGGTGGTGTGCCGCGGTCCGCCGTCACTGTCCCCCTCCCGGCGCAATCACTGACACCGGGATGGTGGGTGGGCGACGCGGCGCTCGAGCCGGACGAATTGCGCGCCGATGATCGCCGGCCCTTCGCGTGGCGCGTTGCCCCGCCGGCCCGCGTCACTGCGACGGCTACGGCGGGTTCGTTCGTTGCGGCCGCGCTCGCAGTGCTGCAGGAAGGGCGACGTGTGAGGGACGGCAGCGACGTCGTGATATCGGGAGGCGAGGCACCGACCGGTTCGCACGCCATTGTACAGCCACCGGCGGATCCCGCGCTGGTCGGGCAGGCGAATCGCGCCCTCGCAGCGCGCGGCGTCCCGTGGCGCTGGACCCAGCTCGGCACGCCCGGCGCCCTTGCCGCACCCGACCTGGCCGTTCTCACCGGCGTGCCGGTGGCGCGGCGATACCGCATCGAAGGAGCCGGGGGCGGGGGGAACGGCGAAGCCAACGGCGTGATGGCCACGGTGAACGGTGAGCCCTGGCTCGTGCGCTCGGGCGACGTCGTACTGCTCGGCAGCCGGCTCGACACCGCATGGACGGCGCTACCGGCGGCGCCGGGCTTCGTGCCGTTCGTCGACGCGTTAGTCAACCGTATCGTGATGGGCGAAGCCGCGGTGGGGTCGGCCGAAGGCGCGCCGCGGGTCGAGTTCCGCACGCGCGGCGCCGATACGGTTGGGGCAACCGTGTTCGGCCCCGACGCACGCGAATCGGACCTCACGCCCGCGAGCCCGGCGCTCGCAGCTTCCGCGCTGGGCGGCAAGGGCCGTGTCGAGGTACTTAGCGCCGACCGGCTTGCCAGCGAGCGATTCTCAGGAACGCGCCGCGCCGACGTCAGCGGCTTGCTGCTCGTGTTGGCCTTGTTGCTGGCCGGGACAGAGCTGGGAGTCGCGACGCGAACCCGCTGATGGCGCTCGACTTTCTCCTCAAGAAGTTCCACGAGCTTCCCGCCACGCGATCGCTGATCGAGCGGTTGCCGTCTCCCGGCAATCGCGTCGGGGTGGGGGGCCTTCCGGGATCGAGCGCCGCGGTGCTGTTGGCTACGCTCGCTCGCGCGTTGCCGCAACGCGTCTTCACGATCATCGCCCCCACGCCGGCAGACGCGGAGCGATGGCTTGCCGACCTCCAGACACTGCTCGGAACAGAGAGCAGTGCGCTGTATCCCCAGCGCGAGTCTTTGGGTGCCGAGGAGCCGCACTACGAGCTAGCCGGCGAGCGGATCGAAACGCTCGAAGCGCTGATGCGGGGCGCGGTGCGCGTCCTGATCACCACCGCCCGCGCCGCCGCCGAACGCACAGCCGTCCCGGCGGCGCTGGAGCAGGCGCGACTTGTGATCGAGGCCAGCAAAGAGGAAAGGAGCCTGACCGAGACGGCGCAGCGGCTCGATGACATGGGCTACGCGCGCGTTCCGACGGTCACCGAAGTTGCGCAGTACAGTGTCCGCGGCGGAATTCTCGATGTCTATGGATTCGGCATGGCGACGCCGGCCCGGATCGAGTGGTGGGGGGACGAAGTCGCATCGGTGCGCAGCTTCGATCTCGACACACAACGCTCCGGCGCCCCGCTGATTCGCGTAACGGTTCTCCCCGTGCGCGCGGAGGTGCTGGGACAGCCAAAGACAGAGGCGCAGCACGCGCCGCGACGGACGAACCTTCTCGATCTACTCCCGACCGATACCGTCGTCGTCACCGACCAAGAGTCCGCCGTCGAGCGCGAGGTCGAGCGTGCCTGGGCTGATGCGGCGCATCATCTCGAAGTGGCCCGGCGCATGGGAGAGGAACCCCCGCGCCGTGACGAGCTCCTGGTCGACCCGGCGGCGTGGCGCACGCGTCTGGCCGGCCTGGCACGCCTCGCGGTGTCGGATGCAGAGACGGAACAGCGCTTCCCGATCGCCCCGCCCGAGCATGTGGACCGCGACCTGAAGCGTCTGCGGCACATCGTCGCCGAGCCGCCGGCGACCGTGATTCTGTGCGACAACGACGGGCAGCTCGAACGCTTGGAGGAGCTGATCGGATCCGACCGGGCCACGCTGGCCGTCGGGGCTCTCGACGGCGGCTTCATTCTGCCGACGATGCGGGTCCTCACCGATCATGAGATCTTCCGCCGCGCTCGACGGTTGCGCCGGCCTCGCCGCTATCGGAGTGCGGTCACGACCGCGGCGTCGCGGCCACTGACGCCGGGCGGCTATGTCGTGCACCTCGAGCATGGGATCGGCATTTACCGCGGGCTGCAAACCATCGCCGTGGGTGCGGAGGGGGCGACGCTCGAAGTGGCGGTCGTGGAGTACGAGGGTGGGGATCGACTCAACGTCCCGCTGTACCGGATCGATCAGCTCGAGCCGTACCGAACCGCGGGCGATGGCGATGCTCCGCCACCGCGGCTACACCGTCTCGGCGCCACGACCTGGCAGCGGCAGCGCGACAAGACGCGCGCCGCGATCCGGGTGATGGCGGCCGAGTTGCTGGACCTGTACGCGCGGCGCCAGCTCGCGATTGGATACTCCTTTCCAACCGATACACCGTGGCAACGCGAGCTCGAATCCGCTTTCCTGTATGAAGACACGCCGGATCAGCGACGCGCATCGGACGAGGTCAAGCGCGACATGGAGCGCGCGCGTCCGATGGACCGGTTGCTGGTGGGCGACGTGGGGTATGGCAAGACCGAGGTCGCCGTCCGCGCCGCGTTCAAAGCCGTGCAGGCCGGAAAGCAGGTCGCGGTGCTGGTGCCCACGACCATTCTCGCGGAGCAGCATGGGCGGACGTTCCGTGAGCGGCTCGCCGATTATCCCGTGCGCATCGAGGTGCTGTCTCGCTTTCGGAGCACCAAGGAGACGGCGCCGCTGGTCGAACGCCTCGCCGCCGGAGAGGTGGACGTCGTGATCGGAACTCACCGGTTGCTGTCCTCCGACGTCACGTTCAAGGACCTGGGGCTGTTGATCGTGGATGAGGAGCATCGCTTTGGCGTCCGGCACAAGGAGCGGCTCAAGGCGCTGAAGCTGAGCGTCGATGTCCTGACGCTCACCGCCACACCGATTCCCCGGACGCTGCACCTCTCGCTGGCCGGTTTGCGGGACCTCACGCTACTCGAGACGGCGCCCAAGGACCGTTCGCCCGTGTTGACATTTGTCGAGCCGTGGGACGATGCGCTGCTCGAGGAAGCGATGGCGCGCGAGCTTGATCGCGGCGGGCAGGTGTACTTCGTGCACAACCGTATCGAGACGATCGACACGGTGGCCGCGCGCATTCAGGCGCTCGCGCCGCGGGCCCGACGTGCGGTGGCACATGGGCAGATGCGGGAGACCGACCTGGAAACCGTCATGGGACAGTTCGTGCGGGGTGAGGTCGATGTGCTGGTGTCGACGATGATCGTCGAATCGGGCCTCGATGTGCCCAACGCGAACACGATGATCGTGGACCGCGCCGACCGTCTCGGGCTCGCGCAGCTCTATCAGCTGCGTGGTCGTGTGGGGCGGAGCCATCGGCGCGCGTTCTGCTATCTGCTCGTGCCCGATCTGGTCGACAGCCAAGCGGAGGAACGTTTGCAGGTGCTCGAGCATCATACTGATTTGGGGTCGGGATATCGCATCGCGCTGCGCGATCTCGAGCTGCGAGGAGCAGGGAATCTGCTCGGTGGGGAGCAGTCGGGGCACGTGCAGGCCGTCGGGTTCGACATGTACTTGCGATGGCTCGAAGAAACGGTGCGTGGGCTGAAACAGGGTGAGCAGGGAGCGGGGAGCAGGGAGCAGTTCACACCGCCCGATGTCACGCTCGATGCGCCCGCGCATCTGCCCGACGATTACGTCGGCGACGACGATACAAAGCTCGATTTGTACCGGCGGCTGGCGCGGGCCGAGCAACCAGGTGAGATTCAAGCCGTTCGCGACGAGCTCCGTGACCGATTCGGGCCGTTGCCGGCGGCAGCTGAGCGGTTGTTGCTCGTGGCGGAGTTACGAGCGCTGGGGGCCCGGGCGGGCCTGGAGACGGTCCTGATCAAGGGCGACGAGGCGCGGCTCACGTTCCGGCGCGACGCGGCGCCGCGATTGGCGGGTCTCCAGGTGGCGCTCGAGGCGGTGCAGTTCGAAGCAGACGTGCGGCGCGCGGTGCCGCTCTCGCTCAGGCTCCGCCGGCTCGGCGGAGAGTCAATCGGCCCCGGTCTGGTCCGGGCGCTCACCGCCGTTCTGCGGGATCATCACCGTAACTAAGAAAGAGGAAGCGGATGCGACGTATGCGTTTGGTGCTGTTGGCGCTGATCTCCTTGACGTTTGCCGGGTGCGACGCGCTGCGGGACGCATTCTCCTCACGCGCGAACTCCGTCGCCCGCGCCAACGACCAGACTCTGACGGTGGAGCGGCTCGCCAACTGGGCCGGCCAAAGCAAGCAGGTCCCGCTCGATCCGCTCACGCTCAGCCGCGTGTCGCGCTACTGGGTCGAATACACATTGTTTGCGGAAGCGCTCGCGTCCGGGAAGGATCTGCGGGACTCGGCGACGGTGGCCGCGGCGATGTGGCCCGTCACCTCGCGGCTCAAGTGGCAGCGTTTCCACGACCGCCTGTCGGCAGGTCAGACCCTCACCGCGCAGCAAACGGATTCGGCGTATCAGACAGGCCAGTATCGTCTCTTTCAACACATCCTGTTTCAAGTGCGCCCGCCGGCGGCCGGCTCCCCTTCCTCCGCAGCCGCGAATGGAGATGCGCAGAAGCATCGCCAGGCGGAGCAGCTGTTGCCGCAAGCGCGGGCTGCGGGCGCGGGCTTCGCGCAGCTCGCGTCGCGCTACTCGGAGGATCCCGGCTCGAAAGTGGCGGGGGGATCGCTGGGACTCTCCACGCGCGGACAGTTCGTGCCCGAATTCGACGAGGCGGCCTGGGCGCTCGCGCCGGGCGCCGTCAGCGCGGTCGTGAAGACCCAGTTCGGCTACCACATCATCCGCCGTCCGCCGCTCGCCGAGGTGCGCGATTCGTTTCGGGTGCAGCTGCAGGAGCGGATCCAATCGCACGAAGATTCGGTCTACGTCGATAGCCTCACCATCAAGCGGAAGATCGTGCCGGTGAGTCACGCGGTGGACTACGTGAAAGCCGCGGTGCAGGACATCGACGCCGCGCGCTCCAGCAATCGCGTGCTCGTGAAATACCGCGGCGGATCGCTGAAGGTCCGGGACTTTGTGCGCTGGCTCGGTGCGCTCGATCCCCAAATCCTCCAGGCGCTGCCGCAGGCGAACGCCGACCAGATCTCGCAGTTTCTGAAGTCGCTGGCGCAGCAACAGCTGATGCTCGAGCAGGCTGACTCGGCGAGGGTCTCGTTGACCCCTGAAGACTGGCAGCGGGTGCGCGACGAGCACGATTCCACACTGGTGATGATCCGCTCACTCCTGAACTTGAGTCCCGAGGCGCTGCGCGACTCGGCCGGGACGACGGCGGACGCACGGGCCACGTTTGCCCTGGCGCGCGTGAACGATTACTTCGACCGCGTGTTCCACGCGCGGGCGCGCTTCTTCCCGCTCCCCGCGTTCCTGGCCGACACGTTGCTGGCGCAGGCGACCTGGAGTGTCGACGAGGCGGGCGTGCGGCGGGCCGTCGAACGGGGGCAGGAGATTCGTGCCGATTCCAGCCAGACATCCACGACCCCGCGCATGACGCCGGCACCAGGGCCAGCGCCGATCGATACGACGAGGAGGCGGGGGGGGGCGGGGGGGGCGGGGGGGGCGCCGCGATGAAATCGCTGCTTGGTCTCCTCGCTGCTTTCGCCGTCACGACGGTTGCCGCGCAGCAGCCGCCGCGCTCGGAACAGCCGCTCGACCGCATCGTCGCGGTCGTGGGTACGCGGCCCATCCTGGCGTCGCAGATCGAAGAAGAGATGGTCCAGCAGCAGGCGCAGGGGCAGACGCTGCCGACCGATTCCGCCGGTCTTGCCGCGATGCGGCGCCAGATCCTGGACAAGCTGGTCGAGCTCGAGATCCTGGTGCAGCAGGCCCAGCGCGACACGTCGATCAAGGTGACCGACCAGGAAGTGCTCGATCAGGTGGAGCAGACCTACCAGAACGTGCGCAAGCAATTCAACTCAGAGAACGACTTCCGCGATCAGATTCGCCAGGCGCGGTTCGGATCGGTGGAAGAGTGGCGTCGCTGGTTGGCCGACGAGCAGCGCCGGCAGCTGTACGCCCAGCGACTGATCGAGGCGCAGCGCCAGAAAGGCAAGCTGCGCCCGATTCCGCCGACCGATGCCCAAATGCGTGAATTCTGGGAGCAGAACAAGGATCAGCAGCCCAAACGTCCGGCCACGGTCTCGTTCCGTCAGATCGTCATCAGGCCGGCGCCGGATTCGGCCGCCCGGATGCGCGCGTTCCAGCGTGCCGAATCGCTTGTCGTGGAGCTGCGCAAGGGCGGCGATTTTGCGACCGCGGCGAAGCGATTTTCGGGTGACAGCGCCTCGGCGACGCAGGGCGGCGAGCTCGGGTGGTTCCGCCGCGGAGTGATGGTGAAGGAGTTCGAGGACGTGGCGTTCCATATTCGGCCGGGAGAGATCTCGCCACCCATCGAGACGCCGTTCGGATTTCACATCATCAATGTCGAGCGAACGCAGCCGGCCGAAGTCCTGGCCCGTCACATCCTGATCACGCCGGAGATCAGCAACGCGCAGATTGCGATCGCCCTCCGCCGGGCGGACTCTCTGCACGACGTGCTGGCTCGCGGTACGACGACATCGTTCGATTCGCTCGCGAAGCTCTACGCCGATCCGTTGGAGACCAAGCTGGCGGAAGAAACGCCACTCACCGATCTGCCGCCGGAGTATCAGAAAGTCCTGTCCAGCGACACGACGACTGGGCTGAAAGCGGTGATCCCCGTCGGCGTCGACACACCCCGTCGCAAGTTCGTCGTGCTCGAGGTGACGGCGCGGCATGATGCCGGCGATTTGTCGTTCGACGACGTGAAGATGCGGATTCGCCAATCGCTTGCCGATCAGCTCGCGATCCGGCATTTCGTCGACCAACTGCGCCGCCAGATCTACATCGACATCAGACTCTAGCCGTGGCCTCTCCAGCGCCTCGGCCGCGTCTCGCAGTTGCCGTGGGCGATCCCCGGGGGATCGGCCCGGAGGTCGTTCGCAAAGCGCTGCGGCAGCCGATCGACGCCGACGTACGCATCGTGGGCGGCTGGGAAGATGGGGTGCCGAGCGACGTCGAAGCGGGGCGCGTGGCCGCGCAGGGCATCGAAACCGCTGCCCGGCTGGCCCTCTCGGGCGAGGTCGACGCCATCGTCACCGGGCCGGTCAACAAGTCGGCGCTGCACGCCGCCGGCTATCGGTTTCCGGGCATCACGGAATTCCTCGCGCATGTTGCCGCCGACATTCCCGTCGCGATGATGCTCACGACCGGCCGTCTCAGAGTCGTCCTCGTGACCACGCATCTCTCCTTGCGCGACGCCATCGCGAGCGTGACGACGGAGCGCGTGATCCAGGCGGGTCGCATCGCGACCGACGCGCTGCAACGGTGGTGGGGGATCACCACCCCGCGGTTGGCGCTCTGCGCGCTCAATCCGCATGCAGGTGAAGGCGGGTTGTTCGGCGACGAGGACGAGCGCCTGCTGCGGCCCGCCGCGAAAGCGCTCGACGCCGCAGGCCCGCTCCCGGCCGACACGGTCTTCGTGCGGGCGCTGCGCGGCGAGTTCGATGCGGTGCTGGCTCCCTACCACGATGTCGGGATGACGGCGGTGAAGGTTTCGGGATTCGGGACCGGGGTGAATGTGACGCTCGGTCTGCCGTTCATTCGCACGTCACCAGATCACGGAACGGCGTTCGACATCGCGGGAAAGGGAATTGCCGACGCGGGGTCGATGCGGGCGTCGCTCGAGCTGGCGGTACAACTGGCTGCCGCCCGGCAGGCGAAGCCGAGAGCCTAGCTCGACGGCTCGCTGACGGGAGCGGTGGCCGGCCAGACACGTACCCGACCCACGCGCCGCCCATCCATCTCAAGAATCTCGAAGGTCGCGCCCTGCAGGTTGACGCGATCGCCGACCTTCGGCAGGCGCCCCAACCGTCCGAACAGCAGCCCGCCGATCGTCGTGTAGTCGCCGTCGTCGAGCTGGAGCTTCAACACCCGGTTCACATCACCGATCTCGGCGCTGCCGGCCAGAATCGGCACGCCTCCGCCTGCACCGGTGGCCGCGGTCCCGGGGGCTGACGCCGGCGCCTGATCGTATTCGTCGTAGATCGGTCCGACGATTTCTTCGAGCAAGTCTTCCATCGTCACGAGGCCAGCGGTCCCGCCGAACTCGTCGAGCACGATCGCGAGGTGCACCTTCTGGCGCTTCATGTCGGCCAGGACGTCCTCCACCTCGCGCGTGCCGGGCACGAAGAACGGCGGCCGCGCGATGTCCTGCACCGGCGCCTCGGATCCGGCCAGCAAGCCGCGCAGGATTTCTTTTGCGTGCACGATTCCGACGACGTCGTCGAGCGACTCGCCGGTAACGGGATAGCGTGAGCGCCCCGCCGCCGCCACCCGGTCGGCCGCCTCGGCGAGCGAGGCGTCCGCGGGGAGCGCGACGATCTGGGTGCGGGGCGTCATGACCTCGCGCGCGTTCTTCTCGCTGAACTCGAAGACGCCTTCCAGCAGGCGCGCGTCGCCGGCGCCGAGGCCACCGGTCTTGCGACTCTGCTGGACGAGCATGCGGAGCTCTTCGGGCGAGTGCACGCGGTCAAGCTCCGGGTTCGAGCTCGTGATGCCGAGGAGTCGGAGCACGAGGCGCGCGCTGGCGTTCAGCAGGAAGTTGAAGGGCCGCGTGATCCAGGAGAACACGATCAGCGGTGTGGCGACCCAACGGCTCGTGGCTTCGGGATAGGTGATCGCCCACGTCTTCGGTACGAGCTCACCGAAAACGACGTGCAAGAACGAGATGGCGCCCACCGCGACGACGGAGGCGATACCACCGCGCGTCAGGAACTCGAGCGCGGGCGGCAGCGTGCTAAACCAGTCGCGAAACAGATGCGCGACGGTGTCTTCGGCGACGTAGCCGAGCAGAATGGAGGTGAGCGTGATACCGAGCTGGGTTGCAGACAGCAGCCGGTAGAGGTTGTTCAGGGCCTGCCGGACCGTACGCGCCTTGCGGTCGCCCCGCCGGATCATCGCCTCGATGCGCGTGCGCCGGGATGCCACAAGCGCGAATTCCGCCGCGACGAAGAAGGCGTTGGCCGCGACCAAGGCAACGATCGCAAGCAGCCGCAGACCCAGGACGTTCACGGCCTAATAGTATTAGATTTGCGCCGAGGATACATCCGTGCTCCCCGCTGAAGCCCACTGTACCTATCGCGCGCCGATCAACGTCGAGACTCGACGGCGCCTGACGCTTGCGCTGGCGATTACGGCCGTTGTGCTGGTGGTCGAGTTCATCGGCGGTTGGCTGTCGGGCTCGCTGGCCCTGCTGGCCGACGCCGCCCACATGTTTGCCGATGTGGCGGCGCTGGGCCTGGCGCTCGTCGCCGCCTGGATTGCGCAGCGGCCCGCCACGCCCGAACGCTCGTTCGGGTTCATGCGCCTCGAGATCCTCGCAGCACTGATCAACGGCGCCGTGTTATTTGCGATCGCGATCGGGATCGGCGTGGAGGCCTGGCAGCGGCTGCGCGTGCCGCACCTCGTCAACGGGCCGCTTCTCCTCGGCGTGGCCGCGGTCGGCTTTGTCGCGAACCTGGCCGCCACGGTCGTATTGCACCGCGGGCACGAGCACTCGCTCAATCAGCGCGGCGCGTACCTGCATGTGCTCGGCGATCTGTTGGGCTCGGTTGGTGCGCTCGTCGCCGGAGTGCTGGTGCTGGCGCTCGGCTGGATGCTGGCCGATCCGCTGATCTCCGTGCTGATCGGGACGCTCGTGCTCGTAAGCGCCTGGCGACTCGTCAAGGAAAGTAGCGACGTCCTGCTCGAAGCAGCCCCTCGCCATATCGCGCTCTCGGACGTGCACGAGCGGCTCGCATCGGTTCCCGGCGTTGATTCGGTCCACGATCTGCATCTCTGGACGGTCACGAGCGGCGTGGTGGCGATGAGTGGCCACCTGATCGTGAAAAACCCGATCGACAATCAGCCTATTCTCCAAGAGATTCAGGATCGCATGCGGGCCCTCGGAATCCACCACGTCACGGTCCAGATGGAGCGAGATCAGATCTGCGAGTAGCCACCTATGCGAAAATGGTGGGAACGGCCGCACGAACCGATCAGGTCCAGGATCGTCGATTTCATGATCGATACGGTCTGTACGATCGGACTCGTCGCGTTCGGTGCGGTGCTGATCAAGGCTCCAATCGGCAGATTTGAGGACGACAGTCCGCTGTCTAGAGTCCTGGCCCTGCTCGGCATCGGCACCATCATCTGGCGCTGGGTGGTGGGCGGTGTGCGCCCGAGCAAGCAAATCGAGGAGCGCATGGACGCTGCAGAGGATCCCCAAGAGAAACTCGACGAAACCTGGCAGTTTCGGAAACGCTAGCGTGCGCTACGCCCTTGTCCCCCCTTGCCCGCCCTTTTATACTGCGCCCCTCATTCAGGGGAACGTAACTCAGTGAAGATTCGCAACATCGCCATTATCGCCCACGTCGATCACGGCAAAACCACGCTAGTGGATCAGATGCTCCGCCAGGCGGGTGTGTTCCGCGCCAATCAGCAGGTGGCCGAGCGCGTCATGGATTCGAACCCGCTCGAGCGTGAGCGCGGTATTACGATCCTGGCCAAGAACACTTCGGTTCGCTGGGCCGACACGAAAATCAATATCGTAGACACCCCGGGGCATGCCGACTTCGGCGGGGAAGTCGAGCGCATTCTCCGGATGGTCGACGGGTTCTTGCTGCTGGTGGATGCGGCGGAGGGGCCGATGCCCCAGACGCGGTTCGTCGCGGGGAAGGCCCTGGCGCTCGGCCTCAAGCCGATCGTACTGGTCAACAAGATCGACCGGCCCGATGCCGAGCCGATGCGGGTGCACGACGAGGTGCTGGAGCTGCTGATGGACCTGGAGGCGACGCCGGAGCAGTTCAACTGTCCCTTCCTTTATACATCGAGTCGCCTGGGTACGGCGACCTTGGAGCTCGGCGAGCCAGGCACGACGTTGACGCCGCTGTTCGACACGATTCTAGGAACGATTCCGCCGCCAAAGGCAACCGAGGCGGGGCCGTTTCAGATGCTTATTTCGACGCTCGATTATTCGTCCTATCTGGGGCGCATCGGTATCGGGCGAATCGAGCGCGGGCAGGTACATGTCGGAGACACCGTCGCGTTACTACCGATCGGTGAGCCGGGTCCTGTGGGCGATGGGGCGTTCGAGCAGGCGAAGATTGTAAAGCTATTCGCGTTCGAGGGACTGGACCGCGCGGAGCTCGAAACTGCTGCAGCGGGTGAGATCGTGGCCGTGGCGGGGCTGGCGGGTGTCGAAATCGGGAAGACCATTACGGCGCCCGATCACCTCGACCGCCTGGCGGGCATCGCGGTGGAAGAGCCGACGATTTCGGTGGACATGCTGGTCAACAATTCGCCGCTGGCGGGGCGCGAGGGCAAGTTCGTCACTGGGCGGCAGCTGCGGGAGCGGCTGTATCGGGAGCTGGAGCGCAACGTCGCGCTGCGGGTGGAGGACACGGACACGCCGTATGCCTTCACCGTATCGGGGCGGGGAGAGCTGCACCTCGGCATCCTGATGGAGACGATGCGGCGCGAGGGGTATGAGTTCCAGGTCAGCCGGCCGCGGATCATTCCGCGCGAGGGTCCGAACGGCGAGCGGCTGGAGCCGTACGAGGAGCTGATGATCGATTGCCCTGAGGGGTACGTCGGGGTAGTCATGGAGAAGCTGGGGCCGCGGCGCGCCACCATGCTGGACATGAAGAACCCCGGCCTGGGCATGGTCCGTATGCGGTTCAAGATCCCGGCGCGCGGCCTGCTGGGGTATCGTTCGGAGTTCTTGACGGATACGCGCGGCACGGGGATCATCCACCACCGCTTTTTCGAGTACGATTTGTGGGCCGGCCCCCTGTCGGGCCGGAACCGGGGTGTGATGGTGGCGGATCGGGAGGGGGTGGTGGTTGCCTTCGCCCTCTTCAATCTTCAGGAGCGCGGTACGATGTTCGTGCAGCCCGGGGATGCAGTGTACGAGGGGATGATCATCGCCGAGCACGTACGGCCGGGCGATATGGACGTGAATGCGACGAAGGAAAAGAAGCTCACGAACATGCGCACCACGGCCTCGGACGAGATGATTATCTTGGAGCCGCCACGCCAGATGACCTTGGAGCTGGCGCTCGAGTACATCGAAGACGACGAGCTGATCGAGGTGACGCCGTCGTCGCTGCGGCTTCGTAAGCGTCTCTTGGGTGCGAACGACCGCCGCAAGCTGGCCCGCAGCGAGAAGCGGGCGTTGTCGGAGGAGTAGGAAAGGTCCCGAAGTTCGTTCGCCGTTAACCTCAGCCGGAGGTGGGCAATGCTGGCCCGCGAGACGTCGACGGATTGGTCGCTCAAGCGGAGGAGCGACGACGTCGACGAGGAGTTCGGAGAATTCGAAGAGGACAAAGAACTCGACGAAGACTTCGATGATGATCTGGACGAAGACGAACTCGACGATGAGGACATGGACGAGGACGACTACGACGACCTCGACGATGAGTTCGACGAGGGGGATGAGGACGACTTCCGGCCCAAGAAGGGACCGAAGAGGGAGTGGGAGTAGGCTAGACGCCGAGAGGCCCAGAGGCCGAGCGGCTGAGTGGGGCCTGTAGCTCAGGTGGTTAGAGCGCACGCCTGATAAGCGTGAGGTCGGTAGTTCAACTCTACCCAGGCCCATGGTGTGAAATCGAAGCCCCGGCAGCCGATCACGCGGTTGACGGGGCTTTGTGCTGCCCGCACGTTCCCTCGGTCCGACCCAGGAGCCCGCGCATGTCGAGGTCGCCGAAAGCGGCTACGTCCACGGAACCCCCCGTTCCGCCGGGTGGCTGGAGCACCGAGCCCCGGCCGGCGCCCGCCGAGATCGACGTCTTTGGGCTGACCGATTCGGGGCGTGTGCGGGGCGAGAATCAGGACCACTTCCTGATCGCGAGTCTCCACAAGCTGCTCCGCGTCCACCAGTCGAGCATCCCGCCCGACGATCTCACTCCGCTCGTCACGGAATCGCGCGGCTTCGTCTTTCTGGTGGCGGACGGCGTCGGCGGGCGGCCCGACGGCGCGCAGGCGAGCGGCACGGTGATCCGGGCGATCGCCCACTACGTGACGCATCTGACCGACCTCTATCGCCGGCTCGATGCGGACAAGGAAAGCGAGTTCCTCGCGCAGCTCGAACGCGCCGTGCTCGAGACACACGACACTCTATTGAAAGAGGGTCGACGCGAATACGGCGGCAAAGGTGGAGCGACGACGCTCACGATGCTGTTTGCATTGTGGCCGCGGGCCTACGTGGTCCACCTCGGCGATTCGGGCTGCTTCCGGCTGCGAGAGGGACGTCTCGAACGGATGACGCGGGACCAAACAGTGGCTGAGGATCTGGTGCGGGCTGGGGCATTGCGGCCGTCTGAGGCCCGCCGATCCCCCTTCAGCAATGTGCTCGCGAGTGCGCTGGGAGGACCGGAAGCGACACCGCTGACGCTCGCGACCGATGCTCGGCGGGACGATATCGTGTTGTTATGTACCGACGGGCTGACCAAGCATGTGACGGAGGACGAGATCGCCGAGCGGCTCCGCACGCTGCAATCGTCGGAACAGGTGTGCCGCGATCTCGTTCGTCTGGCCAACGAGCGCGGCGGCACGGACAATGTGACCGTGCTCGTGGGCAGGATTCGTCCCGCGCTGAAGGCTTAGACGGCGACCCGCAGGCGCTCGGACGAGCGCGCGCGGTCGCGATAAAACGCAATCGTGCGCCGCAACCCTTCGTCGAGATTCACGGCGGGCGTGTACCCCAGCCGCTCGCGCGCCCGGTCGATCGATGCGACCGAGTGACGCACGTCGCCAGCGCGCGGTGCGTCGTACAGCGGCTCGACATCGGCGCCGACGGCCTCGGCGATGTGTTGCCACAGCTCAAGAATGCTCGTCGCGGTCCCGTACCCGATGTTGAACACACCGCCGACCGCCTGCTCCGTCGGCGCGTGGCAGGCAAGCAGGTTTGCCTCGACGACGTTCGTGACGAACGTGAAGTCGCGAGTCTGCCCGCCGTCGCCGAAGATGACGGGAGGATCGCCGCGCAGCGCGGCGGCGACGAACAACGGGACGACCGCCCCGTACTGTGATTCCAGGCTCTGACGCGGCCCGAAGATGTTGAAGTAGCGGAGCACGACCGTCTCGAGCCCATGCGTGCGCCAGAACGCCTGGCAATACGCTTCCCCCGCAAGTTTGGACGCGGCGTACGCCGAGAGCGGGCGCGGCAAGAGCGCCTCGTGATTGGGGAGCTCGGCCGCGTCTCCGTACGCGGCGGTCGATCCGGCGTAGACGACGCGACGAACCTTCGCCTCGTGCGCCGCCAGCAGGATGTTCAGGGTGCCGGTGACATTGGACTGATGGGCTGCGACCGGATTCCGCGTCGACCGGGGGACTGACGTGACGGCGGCCTGATGGAGGACGTAATCGACGCCCTGCATTGCCCTCCGGCAGGCCTCGAATCGGGCGACGTTGCCCCGAACGAAGCGCACTCGATCGCGGAGGTCGCGCAGATTCTCGCGGCGGCCCGTCGACAGATCGTCGAGCACGGTCACATCCGCGCCATCGCGCACGAGGCGCTCGACGATGTGTGAGCCGATGAATCCTGCGCCGCCAGTGACAAGGTATCGCATGCCCTCCGCTGAGGCAGGAACCGGGCCACCGAGGCCACCGGGCTCGGGCGCGTTTCTTGCGCCCGCGGGGGCCGCAACGTTGTCGCGCCGCAACCACAGGTGTGTTCTTTGGAGGGAGAGGAATGGCTGATCTTCTTGCCCGCGTGCGTCGCACGCCGGACCGATTGCTCCACCCCAGGCGCCGGCGAAAGGCGTTCGAGAACCTGCGCGGGCGCACTCCGACGACCGTGCTCGTCGTGTGTCACGGCAACATCTGTCGCAGTCCGTTCGCCGCCGCTGTGCTCGGTCGCGAACTCGAGACACGTGGCATCGACGTCCAGTCCGCCGGCTTCATCGGGTTCAATCGGCCTGCGCCCGACGAGGCGATGGCCGCGGCGGTGCGCCACAAAGTCGATCTCACCGTACACCGCTCCCGTCTGCTCACACCAAGCGTCGTCCGCGCCGCCGATCTCATCGTGGTGATGGACACGACGCAGCGCCGGCGTCTGTACGAACGCTTCGGGCGCTCACCGCGCGACGTCGTCCTGCTCGGAGACTTCGACCCGGACCCAGTCGACTCGCGAACGATCCGTGACCCCGTCAACGAGGACCTCGACGTGTTCAGCGAGGTCTACGAACGGATCGCGCGTTGCGCGCACTACCTCGCAACCGCACTGTCTGCTGAGGGTTAAGCCCGATCTCACGTTGTGGCGCGCGGGCCATAAGCCGTTGCGCTCGGAGCACAGCAATCGTGAGCAGACGCCGGGATTACGGGCGTTCCCTAGGTCTCGGGTTTGGCGCGAACCTTGCCCCTCCCACCCCGCGATGGCGCAGCACTTCGCACTCACAACAAGGGGCGTGGTATGTCGGGTCGCACGAGGTTGGCAGGATTCATCGGCGTAGCGTTCCTGGCGGCAGGGTGTAGCGAATCCGTCAGCCCGGCGCGCAACGCTTCGGATATCGGAATCCCCCGGTTTGCCAGCGTCGGGCCGATTGCCCCAGGGTCGGCCGGGATCAGGCTCGATCAGCAGAACGGCGCGCTCGGCGAGAGCGGCACGTTCCTGATCAAAGGCTTCAATCCCACGAATCCACACGTCGGTGACGCGATCGTCGCGACGGTCTATTGGGTCGGCCCAGCGAACATCATCGACTCGGTCACGGACGTGCTCACCGACGCCTTCTTCACGCCGGTGGGCAATAAGTACACGCTGGTCGAGCAGGTCTCGTCGGGCAACGTCAACATGGCGACGTACGTCGCGACCAACGTTCAAGGCTTCGCCGATCCGAACCCGGGCGACATCGTGCTGGCGGTTCGGGCGAATCTGCATCAGGCGGTCACGGAAGGTGGGATCAAGATCTCGGCATGGAGTGGGGTGAACCAGCTCGCGGGATTCACGGTGGGCGCGCATCGGTCGGCGTCGGGCGCGGGCTCGACCCCGACAGTGCTCGGCCCGGGGTCAATCTCGATCGGCACCGGGGCGCTCGCATACGCCGTGACCATGGCGAACGGTGTCGTGGGATCTGATCCGCCGGCCGGCTTCACGAGCATCGGTGGCTCCGGCTCCGATCAGCAGCTGCGCGAGGACGGCCAATACCAGGTGTCGACGGGGGTCACCTCGGTCGATCCCCAGTGGACCTGGAACTTCAACGCGCCGAGCAACTGGAACGCCTCGATCGTGGCGCTCAACCCGCCGCTGCACCTCGCGTTCACGCAGCAACCGAGTACGACGTTGCCCCTCACGACCATTCAGCCACCGGTACAGGTGGCGGTGCTCGATGCGACGGGCAACCCTGCCACGAGTTTCACCGGCCAGGTCACGATCGCCATCGGGCATAACGGCGGTACGCTCGTGCCCGGCACACTGTCAGGCACGAAAACGGTCAACGTCGTGAACGGCGTTGCCACATTCGCCGATCTCAGCATCGATCAGCTCGGCAATGGCTACACGCTCGTGGTCAGCACGGCGGGAGTGGTCACCGCCGAGAGCGCGCCATTCAATATCGGCGCGCTCTAGTCTGAAAATCCGACAAACGGAGAACGGGACAATGCTTAACCGCAGAGCGATGGTGACGCGTGCAGGATTGCTGGTTGGGCTCTTCACGGTCGCGTGCTCGGAGTCCGTCGGCCCCAAGCGTGAGGCGGGGTCGCCGGGCGTTCCGATGTTCTCCTTTTCCGCGAGCGGCATCACGCTCCATACAGACAACGGCGCGCTCGGGTACAGCGGCAGACTGGTCCGGAAGGGGTTCGATCGCAGGGATTCAAACAATCAGATCATTCACCCGAACCCCGGTGATGCGATCGTTGCCACGTTCTACTGGATCAACCCGAGTGGCAGCACGACGAACATCATCGACTCCGTCAGGGACGTCTACACTGACGCGACCTTCACACCGATCGGCAACACGTACCACCTCGTCGACTTCATCACGGCCGGCGGGATCTCGATGGCGACGTATGCGGCGACGGCGGTCCATTTTGACACCACGCGCGGTTACGTCTTTGCCGTAGAGGCCGATTTCCGGGATTCGATCCCGGATGGCGGTGTGAAGATGACCGCATGGACCGGCGTCGAGGACGTCTTCGCCAATGCTCTCGGCAGTTTCCATTCGGCTTCGGTCTCCGCCTCAACTCCGACACCCGTCGCGCCCGGGCCCATCACCATAGGATCCGGCTCCGTCGCGTATGGCGTGACGCTCTCGAACGGTGGCGTCAACATCGCATCGCGGCCGGCAGGGTGGACCAACGTCGGTGGCGGCATTGGGTCTGACGGGCGGCTGCAAGACGACGGCGACTATCTCGTCTCCCCCGGGGGAGGCAGCATCGATCCGCAATGGACTTGGGATTTTCAACACGCGAGCACGGCAGTCGCGACCGTGCTGGAGCTCAAGCCCGGCACGAGCTCGGCAAACCAACCGCCGACCGCGAATTTCACGTCGAGCTGCAACGCCCTGGCTTGCTCATTCACGAGTACAAGCAGCGATCCCGATGGCTCGATCGCGGCCTACAGCTGGAACTTCGGTGACGGTGCCACATCGACGGCGCAGAATCCGTCGCACACGTACGCCGCGGGTGGCACCTACACGGTCACGCTGACTGTGACGGACAACCAGGGCGCGCAAAGTGCCCCGACGTCCAGGACCGTGACGGTGACGGCGGGCAACCAGCCGCCCACGGCGAACTTCACGTCGAGCTGCAGCGCGTTGAGCTGCAACTTCACGAGCACGAGCAGCGATCCCGATGGCTCGATCGCGGCCTACAGCTGGAACTTCGGTGACGGTGCCACGTCGACGGCGCAGAATCCCTCGCACACGTACGGCGCGGGTGGCACGTACACGGTCACACTGACGGTCACGGACAACCAGGGCGCGCAGAGTGCGCCCACCTCCAGGACCGTGACGGTGACGGCGGCGAACCAATCGCCCACCGCGAACTTCACCTCGAGCTGCAACGCTTTGTCGTGCTCGTTCACGAGTACGAGCAGCGATCCCGATGGCACGATCGCGGCGTACAGCTGGAACTTTGGCGACGGTGCCACGTCGACGGCGCAGAATCCGTCTCACACCTACGCGACGAGCGGTACATATACGGTCGCGCTGACGGTCACGGACAATCAGGGAGCGCAGAGTGCCCCAACGTCCAGGACCGTGACGGTGACGGCGGCGAACCAATCACCGACCGCGAACTTCAGCTCGACCTGTAGCGCATTGACGTGCTCGTTCACGAGTACCAGCAGCGATCCCGACGGCACGATCGCGGCCTATGCGTGGACGTTCGGTGACGGCGGGACCTCAACAGCGCAGAACCCCTCGCACGCCTACTCGGCAGGCGGGACCTACACCGTCACGTTGCGCGTGACCGACAATCAAGGCGCGCAGAGCACGACGACGTCGAAGAACGTGACGGTCACGGCGCCGAACCAGCCGCCGACCGCGAACTTCACGTCGAGCTGCAGCGGCCTGAGCTGCAACTTCACGAGCACGAGCAGCGATCCTGACGGCTCGATCAGCGCGTATAGCTGGACGTTTGGAGATGGCGCGACATCGACCGCGCAGAACCCGTCGCACAGCTACGGAGCCGGTGGGACCTACACCGTCACGTTGCGCGTGACGGACAACCAGGGCGCCCAGAGCACGACGACGTCGAAGAGTGTGACGGTGACGGCGCCGAATCAGCCACCGACGGCGAACTTCTCGTCGAGCTGCAGCGGCTTGAGCTGCAACTTCACGAGCACGAGCAGCGATCCTGATGGCTCGATCAGCGCCTACAGCTGGACGTTTGGAGATGGCGCCACGTCGACGGCCCAGAACCCGTCGCACACGTACGCGGCTGGCGGGACCTACACCGTCACGTTGCGGGTGACGGACAACCAGGGTGCACAGAGCACGACGACGTCGAAGAGTGTGACGGTGACGGCGCCGAACACCGCGCCAGTCGTGGACGCCGGTCCGGACCAGACGGCCGTGACGGGTCTGCTCTACTCGTCGACTCAGACATTCATCGACGCCACGCCGAACGGCCCGTGGACCTACAGAATCGACTGGGGTGACGGCTCCGTGAGCACTGGGACGCGAACCGGTCCGGGCAGCTTTACGGTGGGGCACACCTACGTCATCATCCTGCCCCGCAGCTTCACGATCCGGGTGACCGTGACGGATGCGGCTGGTGCGTCAAGCTCGGACACGAAGAACGTGTCGGTGCTGCTACTGTAGCGCCGTAGCGCGCTCGCAACGGTTGAAGCGCAGTTCGGCCGCCCACAAGGCGGCCACGTCCCCCGGACGACGGGCACACCCGTTGCACGGGGGATTGTCATGACTCAGCACCATTTCACCGTCGACCTCGAGGAATACTTTCAGGTCGCGGCATTCGAGCCACACATCGCGCGTTCGACCTGGGAGCACTTCGAGTCCCGAGTCGTGCGCCAGATAGAGTTGCTGCTCGAGTTACTGGATCGGCACGAAGCACGGGCGACGTTCTTCACGCTGGGCTGGGTGGCCGAGCGGCAGGTCGAGCTCATTCGCGCCATTGCGCGCGCGGGCCATGAAATCGCGTCGCACGGCTGGGATCATGCCCGCGTCACCACGCAGACCCCCGCACAGTTTCGGGCCTCGATCCGACGCTCCAAGGCGACTCTCGAAGCAATCACCGGCGAACCGGTGTTGGGGTTCCGAGCTCCGAACTTCTCGATCGTGCCAGGTCGCGAGTGGGCGCTCGACCTGCTGATCGAAGAAGGCTACAGCTATGACTCCAGCTTGTTTCCCGTGCGACGTCCAGGCTACGGGTATCCCAGCGGATCGACGGATCCGCATCGGCTCGAACGGCCCGGCGGCAGTCTGGTCGAGATTCCTCCGACAACATTGCAGTGGTGCGGGATGCGGTTGCCCGCGGCGGGTGGGGCGTACTTCCGCCTGCTGCCCTATGGGCTCGTGCAGGCGGCGTTTCGCCAGTGTGCGCGGCGCGGCGTGCCCGGCACGTTCTACATCCACCCCTGGGAGCTCGATGCCGATCAGCCGCGCGTCAGATGTTCGTGGCTGACGCGCGTCCGTCACTACGGCGGCTTGCGGGCGACCGCGCCGCGGCTCGACCGGCTCCTGGCGGAGTTCCCGTTCACGGCGGTGCGTGACACGGTGCCGAACGTCCGCGCGTCCACGGCGGTCAACGCGGCATGATGATTCGCCCGCTCGACGGTGACACCGCCGCATGGGACGCTTTCGTCGCAGGCGCGGACGGCAGCACGTTCTGCCATCTCGCCGGCTGGCGCGACATTTTGAGCGACGTCCTCGGTGCGGAATGTCTGTACCGCGTGGCCATCGACGCGGATGGTACGCCCCGCGGCGTGCTGCCGCTCGTGCGCGTGAAAAGCAAAGTCTTCGGTCACTTCCTGGTCTCGGTACCATTTCTCAATGACGGTGGCCCGCTCGGGTCTGTGGACGCGCGAAAGGCGCTGGTCGAGGACGCCGTCAATGAAGCACGCCGGTCGGGTGCGGATCTCCTCGAGCTCCGCACGCGCACCGCCGACGGGCTCGGCCTTCCGGTGTCATCCCGTAAGATCACCGTCACGCTGCCGCTGCCCGCCGATAGTGCCTCGCTCTTCAGTGATTTCACCTCCAAGCTGCGCAATCAGATCCGCCGTCCGATAAAGCAGGGGCTCACGGTGCGTTTCGGTCTCGATCAGCAAGAGGCGTTTTACGGCGTGTTCGCGCGGACCATGCGAGACCTCGGCACACCGGTATTGCCGAGCGCGCTGTTCGAGCGGATCGCGGCGACGTTCCCCGATCTCGTGGTCTTCGGGACCGTGTATCGCGGCGACGAGCCACTCGCAGCGGGCTGCGGCTTCGTATGGCGCGACGAGTTCGAGATGACCTGGGCCGGCTCGCTGCGTGAATCACGGCGACTATCGGCCAACATGCTGCTGTACTGGTCGTTCATGGAGCAGATGATCGCCCGCGGTGTTCGGCTCTTCAACTTCGGCCGGTGCACACCGGGCGGCGGGACGCATAACTTCAAGCGCCAATGGGGTGGCGTCGACGTGCCGCTGCCCTGGTGCCAATACAGCTCGGGCGCGTTGAAGGCGCCGCCTTCACCTGGCGACAGCACCTTCTCCTGGGGACCACGGCTGTGGCGCCGGCTGCCGCTGGCGATCGCCAATCGCCTCGGCCCGCGGCTCGTGCGATTCCTGCCGTGAGCGCCTGGCGACACCAGATTCCCGTACGCTCGCCGCTCTCGATGTCCGCGTTACTCGTGGGCATGCGGGCGGCGGTAACACGCAACGGGTCACACCAGCGTGCCGTGGCGCGAGTCGAAGCGCTTCTCAAAGAGCGTTATGCCCCGCGGGCCGTGTTGTTGACCGAAAGCGGGACGACGGCGCTGAGCGCCGCGCTGTTGGGCCTCGAGCTCGGCGGGACAACGAACGCCGTCGCTATCCCGGCCTACTCGTGCTACGACGTCGCGACCGCCGCTGAAGGCGCCCGCGCACCAGTTCTGCTCTACGACCTTGATCCGAAGACACTCGCGCCGGATCTCGCACACCTGGAGGCGGTGTTGCGCCAGGGTGCGGCCGCGGTCGTCGTCGCTCACCTGTACGGTTGTCCGGTCGACCTCACGGAGATCAATCGTCTCGCCGCGCAAAGCGGCGCGGTGGTCATCGATGATGCGGCACAGGGAGCAGGCGCCACGATGGACGGCCGTCCTGTCGGGACGCGCGGCTCACTTGGCGTACTCAGTTTCGGGCGCGGGAAGGGAATCACGGGCGGGGGCGGGGGCGCGCTGCTCGCCTTCGATGACGTCGGCATGCGGGCCCTGGCACGCGCGCGGACATTACTGGGCGAGCCGCGCCGCGGGTGGACGGAGTTAGGGAGGATCACGGCTCAGCTGCTCCTGGAGCGGCCGAACCTCTATGCCGCTCCCGCGTCGCTCCCGTTTCTCCAGCTCGGCAAAACGATTTACCGGGAGCCTCGCCCGCTGCGAGAGCCGGCGACCGTCGCTTGCGCAGTGCTCGCGACAACCTGGGGTCTGGCGGAGCGCGAAGCGGAGATCCGGCGGGCGAACGCCGAGCGGCTGCTGGCAGCGGTGCAGGAGCAGCCCGGATTCACGACGATCGAGACGGCGCCTGCTGCGCGGCCGGGATATCTGCGTTTGCCTGTCGTCGCCACGTCCGGAAGTCGCCGCGCCGTTGCCACCCGCGCCGCCCAGCGCCTGGGCGTCATGCCCGGGTATCCGAAGGCGCTCTGCGATGTCGAACGGGTTCAGCAGCGCTGTTTCAATCGAGGTGATCGGTTTTCCGGCAGTCGGCTACTCGCAGCGCGCGTATGCACGCTCCCCACGCACAGCCGTCTCTCAGCCGACGATCTCTTGCGGCTCGAGGGTTGGATCCGCGCCCTGCCGCGCACGTAGCGTATCAAGCACGCTCGCGTACAGGGCGACGTAGCGCTCCATCATGCGGGCGAGGGTGTAGTGCTCGGTCGCGCGCGTCAAAGCCGCGTCGCTCAGCTGCCGCGCGCGTTGGGAATCCGCGAGGAGGCCCCGCAGCGCGTCTGCCAGCGCGGTCGCATCCCCCGGAGAAATGAGAATGCCGGCACGTCCCTGATCGAGCACGGTCGGCACTTCACCGACCGCCGTTGCGATGATTGGGCGCGCCGCGAGCATCGCTTCAAGCAGCGCGAGCGGGACACCTTCCGATAGCGAAGGCAGCACCACGACGTTCGCGCCGGCGAGCACATTTCCCACGTCCGCCCGCAAGCCCAGCAGATGAAAACGATCCGCGACGCCAAGCTCCGCTGCGCGGGCACGCAGCGCGCCTTCCAACTCACCACGACCGGCTATCGCGACGTGCAGGTGCGGTAGTGTGGAGCGCAGCAGGCCGAGGGCCTCGAGGAGAAAGCGATGGCCTTTGACCGGATAGAGATTGCCCACCGCGACAACCAGGACCGCCTCGTCAGGCAGCGCCAATTCGCGACGGAGTGAGGACGGCGTCGCGGGTGCCTCACGTACGCCGTTTGGAATCGTGATGATGCGAGACGCGCGTAGCCACAGGTCCCGGCTGAGGTGTTGCGCCAGACTCTCCGAAACGGCGACCACCGCGCCACTCAAGTTTGCCGCAACGCGCAGTGCGATGCGCCGGCGCAGCCGCTCGGCGTAATAGCGTCCACCGTGCATCGTGAAGAGATGCGCCACGCCGGCTTGTCGGGCCGCCCACGACCCGTACACCGCCATGGTGAATTCATGGCTGTGCGCGAGAGTGACTCGGTGGCGTTGCAAGATTGTCGTAAGCCGACGCGCAGACGCTGGTGAGATGGGGCGCTCCAGACGAAAAGATTCCAGCTCCACGCCCGTGCCCGCCAACTCGCGTTGGAGCCAACCTTCTCCCTCGGCGGGAGCGATGAGTACGTTGCGAATTCCCGCGGCCTGGAGCTCGGTAGCCACGCTCGCGAGCATACGCTCGGCGCCGCCCGGTCCGTTCGTTTCGATGAGATGGGCGATGCACGTCCCGAATGGCAGTCGACGGATAGACGCGGTCATCGTCTGCAGGCGAATTGAAGGCCCATGCCTATCCAGGGGCAACATCTATGCCGTCTGGAAGGGTACCCGGATGTTGGTGCGAGACATCACAACGCAAAAAAAGGCTGATTGCTACTGTGCCCGTGGTGTTGAAGTGGTGCAACACTCCCGTTTAAGCGGCTGCGCCCTCCGCTGACAACAAGAAGTCGCTGCTCGGAGCAAAGTCGTCGAAAGACGGCGACGCCCTTATTGCTTTTGGTTGGGTGCCTAATTGCTCGACAGATGTCGAACAATTGGACGTCACCCCGAAAAGATGTGACAAGTGAAATCAAGGACTTACGTCGGCACACCGCATGCCTGGGTCAACGCCGGCTTTCTAGAGTCTTGATGCGAGGAGCGTAACGTATGCCGTTCACTTTCAAGCTATCCCATCGGTTGGCGCGGCTTTGGGCCGCGTCGCTTGTCGTTCCGGTCGTCGCCCTGATCGCTTCGTGCGATCTGCGGCCGCGTACCGGCGTTGATAACACCGTCGCGCAGGTGACTGTCTCCCCAGACAGTCTGATTCTCGATCCTCTCCAGAGCTACCAGTTCCAGGCCTTCGGACGCACACAGGCCGGCGACAGTGTGCCTGTCTCCGTTCGGTGGACCGCATCGGCAGGCCAGATCACGTCGGGTGGGCTGTACACCGCCGACACATCGGCTGCCGACGTGCAGGTGACGGCTACCCTGGTCAACTCATCGGTCAGCGGAGGGTCGAGCGTGAAGAAGCGCCGGCTCGTGCAGCTCGTGATCAGCCCCCGCACAATCACGCTTGGGCAAGGGAGCACAAACCAGTTCACGGTCTACGGGCGCAAGAACACCGGCGACAGCGTGAGCGTCGCGGTCACATACACCGCGACCGGTGGCTCCGTCTCGGGGAGCGGCATGTACACCGCCGGCCAGACGGCCGGTGCGTACCGTGTTGTGGCGAAACAAAACGGCGGCTCGTTGGCGGACACGTCGGCAGTGACTGTGACGGCTGCGCCGCCCCCGCCGCCGCCACCGCCGCCGCCGCCACCACCGCCGCCGCCGCCGCCGCCACCACCGCCGCCGCCGCCGCCGCCACCGCCGCCGCCGCCGCCGCCGCCGCCGGCCCCGCCGGGGACGGTCTCGAATCTCTCGGTGGCCAGTGTGACGCCGACGTCGGCTACGCTCTCCTTTACCGAGGTGACCAACGGTGCGGGGCAGCCGGCGAGCTATGACATCCGCTACGCGGCCGGCACGCTGTCCTGGTCGTCAGCGACGAGTGTGAGCCAGGGTACGTGCGCCGTTCCGCTGGCCGGCACCACGATTGGCGCAACGCGCAGCTGCACCGTAACCGGTCTCGCGTCCGGTACGAGCTATCAGTTTCAGCTCGTGGCGTTCCGCGGCACCTTGAACGTGGACGCCGTCTTCGGTCCGTTCTCGAATGTCGCGAGCGGCACGACAACGAATTCGACCGCGCCTGTTGCGACGGTGACGGTGAGTCCCGCTTCCGGCAGTGTGGGCGTCGGGCAGGTTCTGCAGCTCGCCGCGACCCTCAGGGACGCAAGCGGCAATGTCTTGACGGGTCGCACCGTGACGTGGTCCAGCAACCTGCTTTCGATCGCTAGTGTGAGCGGGAGCGGGCTCGTGACCGGCGTATTGGCCGGTGGCGCGACGATCACGGCTACGAGTGAAGGCCAGAGCGGCAGCGCGAGCATCACGGTTGTCGTCGCGGTTCCAAACGGCGAGCCGGTGCTGAACGTGTTGAACGGAGATGCGGTGATCTATCAGGACAACATGGATCAGTATACGACGCCGCACGACATGGACAGCTGGCCCGGCTACTCGATCCATCCGTTCTACCCGGATCTGTACCCGAGCAATTACGGCGTCATCACCTCCGCGCACGGCGCGAGCGGGAAAGCGCTTCGCCTGACGTACATCAATGGCGGTGGTGAGCGATTCATCTGGAAGACCAATCCAGAGAATATCTCGACGTGGTATTCGCCAGGGAATGCGGCGTTCGTGCTGCAGTACTGGTTCCGCATTTCGAAGAACGGCGGGCCCGGTGGTGGGCCCGGGTTCGGCAGCACGGCCGTCGGGATGAAGTGGATGGAGCTGTGGAACGTGGGCACGGCCGCCCGCACGCAATTCAGCGTGACGGCTGGCAACGCGACCACGGGACCGCTCTGGCATGTGAATCCCGCCAGTCGCGGCCAGTTCGGGTTCCAACCTGTCGGTCCGTACTGGAATCAGGTCAACAACAACCAGTGGCACCGCGTGACCTACTTGTACCAGCCGGCCTCCTCGCCGGGCGCAAGCGACGGCGTCGCGCGGATGTGGATCGATGGAACGAAGATCGTGGACGTCTCGGCCGCGGCAGCAGGCGTGACGCCGCCGGGCGGCACGAAGGTGTGGTGTACGATGTCGGAAGTGCAACAACTCGACACCGACCAGACCGGCATGATCAACCTGGGCGAGTACATGAATGGCGCCGCGGGGGATGGGGTGACCGATCTGCCCATGACGTTGGATTTCGACGATCTGATCTGGTGGAAGCTGCCCGCTCGCATACCCTGAGCGGCTTTCGCACACAGCAGTTGAACTGAAGAACTGAAGGTGGCCGATCACCAATTGGTGATCGGCCACCGCAGGGCGGTTTCATGCCGCCAAGCACGTAGTGCGCCCTTTTGGACCTCTTAACAGAAGGAGTTACAAATGACGTTCAAACACAAGCTGTCCAAACGCCTGGCGATGCTGTGCGAACGATGCATCGCGCTCTCGGCCGCCCTGATTCTCGGGTGCACGGGAGACCGGGCGATTGCTCCAACCGATCCAAGCTTTGTAGTGACAGCGAGCCTTCCCGGCACCATCACGAACCTGCGAGTAACTGCGACCACCGATACCACCGCCACCCTCGCGTTCACCGAGGTGGACAACGGGGCGGGTCTCCCGGCGAGCTACGACGTGAGATATGCCGTCGCGCCGCTCGCCTGGGGTGGTGCAATACCCGTCGCGCGGGGCACCTGCAAGAGTCCCCTGGCCGGAACGTCGATCGGCGCTGCGCGGACCTGCATCGTCCGCGGCCTCACGCCCGCCACGAGCTATCAATTTCAGGCCGTCGCGTACCGGGACACGTTGAATGTGAACGCGACGTTCGGCGCGCTCTCCAATGTCGCCTCGGGGACGACGCGCACGGGCACTGTCGGCAAGGTGACCACCCTGGCGGTCGTCGCCGCGGCGGATTCCTCCGTCACGCTGTCGTTTACGGAAGTCGGGAACGGCGCAGGGCAACCGGCCAGTTACGACGTTCGGTTTGCCGCTGGCACGCTCTCCTGGTCTTCCGCCACCAGCGTAACGCGAGGCACCTGCGCGACGCCCCTCGCGGGGAGCGCAATTGGCGCGATTCGGACATGCACGATCCTCGGACTGAAGCCCGCTACCAGCTATCAATTTCGATTGGTCGCATTCCGCGGGACGTTGAACGTGGACGCCGTTTTCGGCGCCCAGTCGAACATCGCCACCGGGTCAACCGTCTCCACAGCACCGACAGCACCAACCAATCCTGGTACCGTGGGGAATCTGTCGGTAGCAGCCGTAGCGGACACCTCCGTTACACTGTCGTTTACGGAAGTGACTGATGGTGCGGGCCACGCGGCGAGCTATGACATCCGTTACGCCGCCGGCTCGCTCGCCTGGGCCTCGGCGAGCAGCGTGAGCCGAGGGACGTGCGCCACACCAGCAGCGGGCAGCACGGTCGGCGCGACACGGACCTGCACGGTGCTGGGACTCGCCTCGGGTACGAGCTATCAGTTCGAGCTTGTGGCGTTCCGGGGGACGTTGAATGTCGATGCGGTGTTTGGGCCGTTCTCCAACATCGCGAACGGGACCACCAGCTCGGCGGCGCCGCGGCCCGTGGCGTCGGTGACGATTAACCCGGCGTCGGCGAGTGTCGCCGTCGGGCAAACGGTGCAGCTCGGCGTCGTTATGAAGGACTCCAGTGGCAACACGCTCACGGGCCGTACCGTGACGTGGTCGAGCGCAGCCCCATTGCAAGCCACCGTGAGCGGAACCGGGCTCGTGACCGGCGTGCTGGCGGGTGCCTCGATGATCACGGCAACGAGCGAGGGAAAGAGTGGTACGTCGGCCGTCACCACGACAGCGGTGGCGCCACCGCCACCGCCGCCGCCGCCTCCTCCGCCCCCAAGTGGCGGTGAGCCGGTCATCAACACGCTCGCGGGGGACGTGCAGATCTATGCCGACAACATGGACCAGTACACGACGCCGCACGACATGGACAGCTGGCCCGGGTTCTCGATTCACCCGTTCTATCCGGACCTGTATCCGAACAATTACGCTGTCATCACGTCGGCGCATGGGATCGGCAAGGCGTTGCGGCTGGTCTATGACAAGGGCAATGGCGACCGGTTCATCTGGAAGACCAATCCAGAAAACATCTCGACGTGGTATGCCCCGGGGAATTCGGCGTTCGTGTTGCAGTACTGGTTCCGGATTTCCAAGAACGGTGGGCCCGGGGGCGGGCCCGGCTACGGCAGCACGGCCGTCGGCATGAAGTGGGTGGAGTTCTGGAACGTGGGGAACTCGGCCCGCACACAGTTCAGTGTGACCGCCGGCAACTCCACCACCGGACCACTCTGGCATGTGAACCCGGCGAGTCGTGGACCGGTCGGCTACCAACCTGTGGGGCCGTACTGGAACCAGGTGAACAACAACCAGTGGCACCGCGTGACGTATGTGTATCAGCCGGCGTCCTCACCCGGGGCGACGGATGGAGTCGCGCGGATGTGGATCGATGGAACGAAGATTGTCGACGTGTCTGCCGCCGCGGCGGGGATTACACCGCCCGGTGGGACCAAGGTGTGGTGCACGCTGGCCGAGGTCGCAACACTGGATGTTGCGCAGACCGGCATGGTCAACCTGGGTGAATACATGAATGGCGGTCTCGGTGACGGCGTGACCGATCTGCCAATGGCGTTGGATTTCGACGACTTCCTCTGGTGGAAGCTGCCCGCGCGTATTAACTGAGGCGCGAACGCCACTCGTCGTGAGAGGCAGGCGGTCCGGAATTTGCCTGCCTCTCACGCCGTGATATTTCGTCGAAACGTCATCGTTGCGACCGTAAACAGTGTCGCGGGAGTGGTTGCCCTTGCGGTTGTAATACTTGTCGCAGCGTGCAACCACGATGTCTGCGCTCCTGTCGGATCGACCCTCGAGGAGCCGGTCCTCGCTGAACCACGCTTCAGTCCCCTTTCCGGCGACACGATAATTTTCCAGGACAGCATGGATCAGTACAGCACGCCGCACGCCATGGACCGGCCGGTGGGTTGTGCGATGCGTCCCTACTACCCCGACCAAAACCCCGCCAACTACGCCGTCATCAGCCCCGGTCATGGCACGGGTGGGAAGGCGCTCCGGCTCGTCTACCTGCGCGGCGGTGGTGAACGGCCGATCTGGAAAACCGATCCGGAGGACAAGCGCTGGTATCAGCCGGAGAAGGCGGCGTTCGTCGTGCAGTACTGGTTCCGTATATCCAAGAATGGCCAGCGGGGCGGCAGTCCCGGGTACGGCAATACCGCAGTCGGCATGAAGTGGATCGAGTTCTGGCGCCTGAAAATGTCGGATCGCACGCAGTTTGGCGTGACAGCCGGCGATTCGGTCCGCGGGCCGCTATGGCATGTGAACCCGGCCGGCAAGGGACCACTCGGTTACCAACCCGTCGGCCCGTATTGGAATCAGGTGAACGACAATCAGTGGCATCGCGCCACCTATCTTTACCAGCCCGCCTCCTGGGCCGGCGCGACTGACGGCGTTGCACGCATGTGGATCGACAGCGTCAAGATCGTCGATGTCTCGGCAGCGGCTGCGGGCGTCACTCCCCCCGGTGGAACCAAACCCTGGTGCACGCAGGCAGAAGTCGCCCTGCTCGACACGTATCCAACGGGCACGATCAATCTGGGTGAGTACATGAACGGCGCTCTCGGGGACAAGGTCACCGATTTGCCGATGACCCTGGATTTCGACGACTTCCTGTGGTGGCGCCTCCCAGGGCGAATCCGCTGAGCGCGTAGGCTCCGACAGCTGTCGCGGGCGCGCTACAGGAGAGGCGAACTCGCACCGTGTTGCACGCCCGAGCGGCTGGCACTGGCTTTGCTCTCTAGTGGGTGATGTCAACAACCTCCGGTTCGGTGTCGCTTGCCGCCCTCGGCCCGTTGAACCGCCTCTTCGGGTCCGGCGGTATCGTCGCCTATCACAGCGTCACCCGCGAGCCGTTCTCCCCCGCAACCCACGTCACCGTCGACGCCTTCGCCGGGCAGATCGAGTTTCTGATCTCGGAAGGGTACCGGATCGTCTCCTTGCGCGAATTGATCGAGCGCCGCCGCGCGGGACGGTCGGTGCGACGCTGCGTCGCGCTGACGTTCGACGACGCCTACCTGGGTGTCCTGAACCACGCATTGCCGGTGTTGGAGCGCTTCGCTGCTCCGGCCACGGTTTTTGTGGCGACGGGGTTTGCCGAGTCCGGTGCAGGAGAGCGCTACTGGTGGGATCGGCTCGAATGGATCGTCAGTCGGCCGGAATGCAACCGCGCCGCGGCGCTCGAGGCCCTCGGTCTCGATCCGGCGGCGCCCGCCGACGATGTGCGCGGTGAGCTCATCGCACGCGGAGCCGGGCGCCTCACCGGAGCGGTCGCGCTCGCGCTCACGGCGCTCGAGCAGCGGGCCGGCAGCGTGGCCGAGCGCTCGCTCACCGAAGCAGAGCTGCAGCGCCTGGCACGGTCGGAGCTGATCGACTTCGGCTGCCACACCGTGTCACATCCGGCGTTGCCCCTCCTGTCCGCGGACGAGCAGCGGCGGGAAATCCGGCAGAGCTATACCTGGTTGGCCGACCGGCTGCCGCGCGCGTGCGCGCTCCTGGCGTATCCGTACGGCCTGTACGACCCGCGCACTGTCCGAGCGGCACGCGAGGCCGGCATGGAGGCGGCGTTCTCGATCGAGGGCCGCGCCGGCGGCGCCCGCTTCGACCTGTTCGCGTGCCCTCGCATCGGGATGGCGGAGGTCAACAGTCTCCGCAGTCTCGCGCTGCGTCTCAGCTGGGCCCTCATTCCACTGCTCGCGTGGCGCAATGGTGGTTGGCATCCCCGCACCCCCGTTCGCCGCAGTGCACCGCCGACTCATGCGCATCCTGCTCTTAGCTGAGGGTAACCCCGAGACGTGGGACTCCTGGTCCGGAAGCTCGCGCAGCCTTTTGCGTGCGCTGCGCGGGCTCGGTCACGACGTGATCGGTTCCGACGTCAGTGCAGGGCGGCTCGGCACGTGGGCGGACGCGGCGCGCAGCTGGGTCCCGAGTCGAGGTCGCTGGGCGGCCCGCTATCACCTCGGTCCCGCGGGGTTTGCGCGGCGCACCAAACGCGCGCGCGCGGCCGTCACGAGTCACGCCCGACAGTTCGATGTCGTGCTCCAGATCGGCGCGACGTTTGACGGGCTGCGCTGGACCGACCGGCCGGCATTTGTGTACTGCGACGCCAACGCCAGCCTCGCCGGCCGTGACGCTCCCGCCGGTGACGTCGCCATGCTGAGTCCGGCCGAACGAGACGCCGTACTCTCGAGGGAGCGCTCCGTCTACGTCCGGGCGAACGCCGTCCTGGCCATGAGCGAGTATCTGCGGCGCTCGTTCATCGCCGACTTCGGCGTGCCGGCGCAGGCGGTGGAAACGGTGTATGCCGGCCCCAATCTCGATCTCGATGCCGTGCCGCCCCCCCCGCCGAACGCCACGCGCGGTGGCTCGCCGACGATCCTGTTCGTAGGCAAGCAGTGGGAGCGAAAGGGAGGCCCGCGGGTGCTCGCCGCATTCAAAGGCGTTCGTGCGGCGATCCCCGACGCGCGACTCGTAATCGTCGGCTGCACGCCACCGATTCCTCCCGACGCCGCGGATGGCGTTGAGATCATCGGGCCGGTGGCCAAGGATTCCGCGAACGGGCAGGAAACGATTTCCGACCTATATCGACGCGCCGACGTGTTCTGTATGCCATCCCTGTTCGAGCCGTTCGGCGTCGTCTTCATCGAAGCGATGCTGCACGGTCTCCCGTGTATCGGCAGCGATCGCTGCGCCATTCCAGAGATCATCTCGCACGGTGAGACCGGGTGGGTGGTGCCGCTCGACGACATCGACACGCTGCGCGTTCGACTCATCACCGCACTCAGCCGCTCGGACGCGCTCGCGGCGATGCGTCATCGCTGTCGCGAGCGCGCGCTGCGCTTCTTCACCTGGGAGCGGGTGGCGGAGCGGGTTTCTCTCATCATGTCCAGCGCCGCACCCGAGGCGAGACGCTGATGTGCGGGTTCGTAGGCGGGATCTTTCGGAAGCCGGTCGAATCGCCCGAGGTCGCGGCGATGCGGGCCGCGGTTCGTACGCTTGCACATCGCGGGCCGGATGCGGAGACGGTCGAAGCAATCGCCGGTGCGAATGCCGTCATGGCGTTTCGACGGCTCGCCATCATCGACCTCGCGACCGGCGACCAACCGATGAGTGCTGGCGACGATCACCATCTGGTCTTCAACGGCGAGATCTACAACTATCGCGACGCGCGGAGCGCGCTGGAGCAGGAGGGTGTTCGATTCAGCACGGCGTCGGACACGGAGGTGTTGCTGCGGTCGTTGATGGAGCGCGGAGCCAACGGACTCGAGCCGCTGCGCGGCATGTTTGCGTTCGCCTATCTCGATCTGGCCCGGCGGCGCCTGTTGCTCGCGCGTGACCGACTCGGCGTGAAGCAGCTGTACTTTGCCGATGTCCCCGAGGGTCTGTTCTTCGCCTCGGAGCCCAAGGCGCTGCTGGCGCTTCCCTGGATTCAGCCCGCGTTTGCGGAAGATCAGCTCGCGGCCTACTTCACGTTTCGGTGCGTGCCCGCGCCGCACACGCTGTTTCAGGGAATTCAGAAACTGCCCGCCGGCGCCGTCCTCACCTACGATCTCGACACGCGCCGCTCGCGGCTGGAGCGATACTGGAAGCTGCCGAGCGACAGACAGAACGGTGAAGCCCCGATTCGGCCAGGTGACGCGCTGGACGCCTTCGAGGCGGCGTTTCTCGAGTCCGTGCGCCGCCGCCTCGTGTCCGATGTGCCCCTCGGCGCGTTCCTGAGCGGCGGCCTCGATTCGAGCACCGTCGTCGCGGCGATGCACCGGCTCGGCCATCCGGAAATCCGCACGTTTACCGCGTCGTTCCCGGGTTCGCGCGACGACGAGGGAGCGTTCGCGCGTCGCGTCGCCGACCGGTTCAGCAGCGAGCATCACGTGCACAGCGCGAGCGACGCCGAGTTCATCGGGGCGCTGCCGCAATGGGTAGAGCTGAACGACGATCTCGTCGCCGACGCATCGAGCCTGCCGCTGTACAGCGTCAGCCGGCTCGCACGTGAGCGGGGTTGCATCGTCTTGCTGTCGGGGGAAGGCTCCGACGAGCTGTTCGGCGGCTACGGCTCCTACCACAAGTTCGTCGCGCTGCGCGCGGTGGGTTCGCTGGTGCCGTCAGCGGGCGTGCGCGGCGCGCTGGCCCGGGCGCTAGAGTCGGTCGGTGCGGTGGGGTCGGCGGACCGGCCGCGTGTGGACGAGTACTTCGTGCGGCGCCAACCTTACATGGGCACGGCGGCTGTGTTCGGGTCAACCGAGTTGGAGCGGCTGCTCCTTGGGAATCTGCCGAACCTCCCGCGAGCATCGAACGGCGGCCTTGACGCGCTCGGCGCCTTCGACTTCGTGCGCCGGATTCCGGACGATCTGCTGGTTCGCACCGATCGCGCGACCATGGGCGCGTCCGTGGAAGCACGCGTGCCATTCCTGGACCACGATCTTGTCGATCTGGCTCACCGGCTGCCGGGGTCGGCGCGCGCAATTCCTGGTGTGAGCAAAGTGGTGCTGCGCCGCCTGGCACATCGCTGGGGTGTGCCGTATCAGACCATCGTCCACCGAAAAATCGGTTTCCAGCTGCCGATCGGTGCGTGGTTCCGAGGTCCGTTGCGGCAACTCTGGACCGACATTCTGAAAGAGCGGCTCGTCCCGGGCATCAACTACAGCTACGTCGCGCAGCTCTTCCAAGCGCACGAGCGGCAGCGCGGGCATTTCGAAGAGCCGTTGTGGCGTGTGGCGGCGCTCGAATTGTGGTATCGGCGCTGGATCGTCGGCGCGGGGACGCGGGCGGGAGCACTCGAGGATGCGTATGCGCACATCAACGGCTAGACCGCTCAAGTCGGTGAGCTACGAGGCTGCCCCCAGCCGGGCGCTCACGGTGTGCATGGTCTGGGACGCGGAATATCCGTGGGATGTACGAGTGGAGAAGATGGCTCGCACGCTGACCGAGGCCGGTCACGCCGTGCATCTCGTCGCCCGGAACCGCCGCGGCGATCCGATCACCGAACGCCTGCCCGAAGGTACGGTGCACCGTCTCGAGCCCCTGCGCTGGGCTTCGCGGTCGCTCAATGCCGCGTCGATGTTTCCCGCCTTCTTCAATCCGCGCTGGATCCGGGCGATCGCGCGAACGGCGCGGCAAGTTCGTGCCGACGTGATCCTGTCGCGTGATCTGCCCCTCGCCATACCAGCGGTGCTGGCGGGCCGCAGGGTCGGGATCCCGGTCGTATTGGATCTCGCCGAGAATTACCCCGCGATGCTGCGGTCGCGCTGGGAGGCGGGGCGGATGCGTCCGCTCGATGTTCTGATACGGAATCCGGCGTTGGCGCGGCTCGTCGAGCGCTGGGTGCTCCCGCGTGCCGATCACGTCCTGACGGTCGTGGAGGAGGCGGGCCCTCGTCTCGTAACGAGCGGTCTTGCGCCGGACCGCCTGACGGTCGTCTCGAACACGCCGCCGGTCGCGCGTATCGCGCGAGCAAGCCGCTTCATCCGCGATCCGTACCGGCCGCCCCATCTTGTCTACCTTGGCCTCATGGAGGAGCCGCGCGGTGTTCGGATTCTCCTCGATGCGGCCGGACGGCTCGCCCGGCGCGGCGTGCCCTACCGCCTCACGCTGTTCGGCGAGGGGCGCGAGTTTGCCGATTTCCGGGCGCACGCACACGCGTTGGGTTTGTCCCGAGAACAAGCGGACTTTCGCGGTCACGTGCCCAACAGCGAAGCCTTGGCTGCTCTGGCGGAGGCGGACGTCGGCATCATCCCGCACTACGCCGACGAGAGCTGGCACACGACAGTGCCCAACAAGCTGTTCGACTACATGGCGGCCGGACTGGCCGTCGTAACGTCGGACGCGCGTCCCGCGGCGCGCATTGTCCGCGACACCGGCGCAGGTCTCGTCTACCGCCATCCCGACGCCGCTGATCTGGAGCGCGCCATCGCAGAGCTCGTGGATCCCGAGCTGCGCCTTGCCTGCGGGCAACGCGGCCAGGTTGCGGTGCGTGAGACCTACAATTGGGAGCGCGACACGACGCGCCTCCTGAACGTCCTGCGTTCGGTGAATCGGGCGAGTCGGTCGCGATGAAAACCGTCGGTCGCTTTCTGCATCGGAACATCATCTATCCCACGGTCGTCGGGCTGCGGGGAGAGGGCGCCGTGTTCGGGTTCCTGCGCGAGCTCGAGACACTGCAGTGGCGCTCCGCCGACGAGCTGGAGCGGCGCCAGTCCATCGCGCTCGCCGAAACGCTGCGCAATGCCAGTGAGCACGTGCCGTTCTATCGCCGCACCTGGGGCAGGACGGTTGACCTTCCCGCGGACGCCGCACGCGAGGCCCTCGTCACGCTGCCGTTTCTCACGAAGCCTGAATTGCAGGAATCCGCCTACGAGCTGGTGTCGGAGCGGCGACCGCCGCGGGTCACGCGGAAAACGACCGGTGGTTCGACTGGTCAGGCGGTCACCTTGTTGAAGGATCGCGACGCGACGGCGCGCGAGATGGCGGCGTCGTGGCTGGGCTACGGCTGGTTCGGCGTGCAGATCGGTGATCGCGCGGTTCGGTTTTGGGGGCAGCCGTTCACGCGGCGGCGCCGCCTCCGCTTTGCCGCCGCCGATTTCGCAATGCACCGGATCCGGTTTTCTGCATTCGCGTTCGATACCGCCGATCTACGGAACTACTGGCAACGGTGCCTGCGGTTTCGGCCGGACTACCTGTACGGCTACGTATCGATGCTCGATGCATTCGCCTCCCACCTGACCGAAGCGGGGATCGACGGGAAGCAGCTCGGCCTGAAGCTCATCGTGACCACGGCTGAAGTCCTGTCGGATCCCCAGCGCGCGCGGCTGCAGCGCACCTTTGGGTGCCCGGTCCAAAACGAGTACGGGTGCGGCGAGGTCGGGCCGATCGCATACGAGTGCCCGCGCGGCGCGCTGCATCTCATGAGCGACCATTTGTTGGTCGAGCTCCTCGCGAAAGGGGATCGGCCCGCGGGTCCCGGAGAGAGCGGGGAAATCGTCGTCACCGATCTCGCCAACCGCGCGATGCCGCTCGTGCGCTATCGCCTGGGCGACTTCGCGGTGGCCGGCACCGCGCCATGCTTGTGCGGACGCGGCTTCCCGACGCTGCAGCGGATTTGGGGTCGAGAGTACGATTTCGTGGAGACCGGCGATGGCCGGCGCTTTCACGGCGAGTTTTTCATGTACCTCTTCGAAGAGCTGCGGCAACTCGGCCGCGGCATTCCGCAGTTCCAGGTCGTTCAAGAAGGTCCGGCCGATCTCGCGATCGCCGTCCTCAGTCCAACTGAGCCCAGCGTCGAGCAACTCGCGCATCTACGTGACAGGATTGCCCGACACATGGGGCCGATGCGAATCGCGGTCACGCGAGTGGATCGTCTCGAGCGAGCTCGGTCTGGCAAGATGCGGGTGATCGTGAACCGCTGGCGTACTCCCTCCGCACCTGTGGCTGTCCCGCCATAAACAGGTCGTAGGCCTGAGTGCGCCACTCGCCGTTTCGATGACAATCCATCAGGTATGGCGTTTGCACTCGACTTGGGACGGTTGCAAGACAGGTCCTTAAGGAGGGGAGCTCACTATGGATCGCCATCTACTCGTCCCACTGCTCCTAGCTGGAATCGTTGGCTGCCGTGGGCCGGGTGCTCCGACCGCTCCCGGCACGTCCGCGGTCGATATCGGCGCTCCGATCGTTCCGTATGAGCTGATCGAGCTGCCGCTGCCGGCCGGGACGTGGGGCGAGGCCTCTGCCATCAACAACCACGGGCAGATCGTCGGCTACGGGGGGCTCCCCACTGGGGCCTATCACGCACTCCTTTGGCAGGATGGCAACGTGCAGGACCTCGGCACGCTGGGTGGCGGGTGGAGCCAAGCGACCGACATCAACGAGTTGGGCCAAGTCGTTGGTCAGAGCACTACCGGCCCGCTGTGGCACCCATTTCTGTGGTCGGATGGCGTGATGACCGATCTTCATCCCGGTGCCCCCAACTACAATGAATCCGTGTATCCGCGCGTCAACGACGCCGGTCAGGTGATATGGAACGGCCTCGCAGTCGGAGAGAGTGGAACCCGGAATCTGCCCCGTGCCTGGTTGTGGAGCAACGGAGTCCTAATCGATCTTGCCGGGGAGCCGAGCAACGCCGCAGCCATCAACCAGCAAGGACAGGTGGTCGGGTGCACAGTCCAAGGACGACGACCGTTCCTTTGGGAGAATGGCAACCTGCAGATCCTCCCGTCGCTCGGCAGTGATGCGTGTGCGTCCCGCATCAATAGCGTGGGCCAGGTGGTGGGAGTCTCGCAAACCACTACTCCGACTATTAGCCACGCGGTTTTGTGGGATCACGGTCAGGTCACGGATCTCGGGGTGCTCCCCGGCGACTCGCTTTCCACGAGCGCCGACATTACGGACGCAGGCCTCGTGGTGGGCATCACTTTCAACGACCGCTATGCGGGCGGCCATCCATTCCGCTGGCAGTCAGGCGTTCTCTTGCCCGCGAGCCCCACCTACCAGACGGACCCACTCTTTGTGACGATCGCCAGTGTCAACGAGCACGGCATGGCGGCGGGCACCCGGCGCCGTCCTGGTGTACCCGCTGAACCCGCCGTGATCGAGAACGGTGTCACCTGGATCCTGCCGGTTCCGGAAGGAGCGATCTATTCGCGCGCGGTCGACATCAATAATCGGGGGGACGTGGTGGGCGTGGTTTACGATGGGTACTCTTCGCCCCGCGCCGTGCTCTGGCGCCGGACCGACCCGGCGGTTGCGGCCGCGCCGTCACCCTAGACTGACGATACGGGGGCGTCGCCAGACTGCGGGCGTAACCGGCTGGCGAAGCGGTAGCGCACGCGGACGGGATCCGGCCCGGGATCGCCGCGTGCGGACTTCACTAATCCAATCGCCAGCGCGATGAGCATGTACAGCATGTCGGCGTAGGCGAGCGACAGGAAAAAAGAACCGACGGCAAATCCGACCAGCGCCGCCATGAGACTTTGGGCAGGGCGTGAGATTTCATCGCCTTGCGGATGAGCCCGCAACGCGCGGCGCGATACTCGCCGCAACGACCACCACGCGGTGCCGATCACGCCGAGGTACAGCAGAAATCCGGGAAACCCGAGCTCCGCGCCCACTTGCACGTAGGTATTGTGCGCCGCGCCCCACCACACACCGATCCCGCGCTCGCGGCGTCCGGCCAGCGGCGAGATCGTGCCCTCGGCGACGGGAAAGTTGCGCATGCCGACGCCAAGCAGCGGGTGATCGGTCATGTAACCAATGCCGCGCTTCCATATTCTCACCCGTCCCGTCTCGGACGTGACGTTGTAGTCCTGATCGTAGTGCACGATCGTCTGCATCTGCGTCCAGTACTTGTCGCTCGCCGTTCCCAGCAACACGACGAGGATCACCACGAGCCCGCCGATCCTGGATCGGGCCGGAATGGTGGTCATCATCACGAGGACGAACGCCGCGACGGCGAGGAAGGCAACGAAACCGCCGCGGGACCCCGAGCTGATCAGTCCCACCGCCAGGACGATCAGGCCGCCGGCGGCGAGCAGCCGCAGGAAGAGCCGACCTTGCCCGATGACGAAGTACAGGCCCAGCGGCATCGCGATTACGATCAGGGTCGCGAGGTCATTCGCGTCGTAGGTGTAGAGATCGCCGAGTCGCCAGGTATCGCCGCCGCCGAGGTGGAACCGTGAGAGTACGACGGCGGTGTAGAGGACCGTGACGCCGAAGTAGATGAGGAACAGTCGCTCGACGTCGCTCGGACGGCGCACGCTCGCCGCCACAACGAAGCACATCACGATCGTCCGTGCGAAGTCGCTCCAGGACTGGAAGGCGAGGCCCTGGTTCAGCGCGGCGGGGACCGACAAGGCGCCCCATAGCACGAGCCCGATCAGACACGCCGTGGTCCGAGAGTTCACCAGGCGCATGCGCCGCTGGGACGACCGCTGCAGGAGATACAAGCCGATCGACATCGCGGCTGCCAGCAACGTCGGCTTGAGCGCCTGCAGGATCGGGAAGACTTCGTGGATCCGGCCTACGGCCGTGGCGAGGTAGACCGCGATACAAACCAACAACAGATCCCAGGCGGGGGACTTTGGAGCCTCCAGGCGAGTGGCCACGCGGGGACTCGACGCAAAAGCAGAGCCAGCGGCGCCCCTGCAACTGTTGCGCGCATGCAACGTCCCCACGCAGCAAGTCGGCCGAATTGGGGCAAGGGCGACCGGCCCGCATGTTGCGCTGCAAAAGCCCAGTCATGCGCATCCTGATCACCGACGGGAACGAGCGCGTGGCCCTCGCGGTGGCTCGATCGCTGACCCGCGCAGGCCATGCCGTAGTCGTCACAGCGCCCACGCGGCTGTCGCTGGCCGGCGTGTCGCGCGGAATTCTGCCACGCGCGCTGCAAGCCGATCCATGCGCTGACCCGGCGCAGTATGCCACTGAGGTCGGCCGCATCGCGCGGGACGAGGATGCGGCGATGGTCCTGCCGATGACCGATGCATCGGTCGAAGCGGTGCTGGAGTATCGTTGCGCGCTGCCGCCGAATATCACGGTGCCGTTTCCCGACCTCGAGACCTATCGCACCGCTTCGGACAAGGCGCGCCTGCTTGCGCTCGCGGCGGCGAGTGGCTTTGGCGTCCCGGAAACCCGTGTGATCCACTCTGCGGAAGACGTCGTCGCCGTGTTGCGCGACCGGGCCTTCTTCCCGGCGATCGTCAAGCCGCATCGCTCGGTCGTGACCGTTGGTGGCAAGCGTGTCAAAACGCAGGTCACTCAGGTTCGCGATGGCGCGGCGCTCAGCCGCGCGCTGGCCGTTCTCCCGGCGGCGGCGTTCCCGGTGCTGCTGCAGCGACCGGTCAGCGGGGTTGGCGAAGGATTCTTCGCGCTGCGCTGGGGCGGTCGAATGATTGCCATGTTTGCGCACCGCCGCCTGCGCGAGAAGCCGCCCGCCGGCGGCGTGAGCGTCTATCGCGAAAGCATCGCCCTCGATCGAGCCCTCGCGGAACCGGGCGTGCATCTGCTCGACGCCCTCGGCTGGCAGGGCGTCGCGATGGTCGAATGCAAGCGCGATGCGACCGGCCGCCCGGTGGTCATGGAGATAAATGGCCGGTTCTGGGGCTCCCTGCAGCTTGCCATCGACGCGGGCGTCGATTTTCCAACGCTGCTCGTGCGCTGCGCCGCGGGCGAGGCCGTTCCCGAATGCCGCGACTATCGGCTCGGCGTCCGCAGTCGCTGGTTTTGGGGAGACGTGGACCATCTCTACCTGCGGTTCCGCGAGGCCCAAGTCAGCTCGCGCCTCCGTGCACTGGTGGATTTCTTTCGCGTCCGCCCCGGTCGCGACCGTTCGGAGATCGCGCGCTGGCGTGATCCCGCACCCTTCGTCGTCGAAACACTGCAGTGGCTACGCATACTACCGCACGGGACGTAGCACCCCCGTCGTTCGCGGTTTCGCGGACATCTCTCGTGGAGGCGCTCGAGCGGGGCGCCGACGCATGGGACGGTCTTGTCATGTCCGCCGGTTCTGCATCCCCGTTCATGAGCTGGGCATGGCATCGTGCCTGGGCGGATACGGCGTCCCCGGCGGAGCTCCAGGCTGCCGAGGTGCTCGAGGTGCGCGGCACCGACGGATCGCTTCAGGCCTTGCTTCCGATGCGTCTGGAGCGTGCGCGATTTCGCCGCATCGCCGTGCGCGCGTTGACGTGGTCCATTGGGGATGCCGGTTGTCCCGACGAGCTCGACGTACCGGCGACGTCTGAGGCCGACATGACGGCGCTCGCGGCGGCGCTGGAGCCGCTGCCGTGGCAGGTGCTCGTGCTCAGCAACCTGGCCGCCCAGGCGCCCCACGCCACCCGCCTGCGCGACGCGCTCGTGGCGCGCGGCCACACGGCGCGCCAGCATCGCTTGTGGCGGTGTCCGCAGTTCGCGCTTCCCGCGTCGTGGGACGCCTACCTTGCCGGGTTGAGCGCCAATCGGCGCCAGGTGCTCCGCCGCAAAGAACGCAACCTGCGTCGCGACCACACCGTCACGCTGACCGATTATGACGGAGACCGGCTCGACGCTGGTTGGCGGCACCTGCTCGCGCTCCACGCGCTGCGCTGGGAAGGCGCAGGCGGGGGCGCGTTCACAGACCCGCGGGTCACGCATCAACAGCGGTTGTTCGCGAGGGAGATGGCGCGGCAGAACCGACTCTGGCTCACCACCCTCGATCTCGGCGGGCAGCCGGCAGCCGCATGGTACGGGTTTACGTCGGACACGACGGTCTACTTCTATCAGGGCGGACGCGACCCACGCCTGGAGCACGACAGCGTTGGCCTGGTGCTGATGGGACTGATGATCCGTCGTGCCATCGAGCGCGGCTACCGGACATTCAACTTTCTACGCGGCGACGATCCCTACAAACGGCAATGGACTTCTTCCTCCCTCACGACGAATGAGACGGTGATCTTCCGGTCGGGGTGGGGCGGTCTGTCGCTGCGGCTACTCGATGCCTTGGCCGGGCTGCGGAGCGGGGGGGGGAGGGGGGGGCGTGATGGCGACC
>Ga0207653_10000102_pt1 | contig 60250 bp, 55 predicted proteins | sample KBSK5251metaG_FD_184341 | JGI IMG/M metagenome (GOLD analysis project Ga0207653, IMG submission 184341) | Corn, switchgrass and miscanthus rhizosphere microbial communities from Kellogg Biological Station, Michigan, USA - KBS K5-25-1 metaG... | ecosystem: Host-associated > Plants > Roots >... | reverse complement strand
AGCGCGGCAGAGCCGCAACAAAATGCGTTTAAGCTCCGGAGGAGCAGAATCTTTATAGCTGCAATGATCAGAAAACAGTGCAAGCTCCGGAGGAGCGAAACACGACCCTGCACATTGCGCTCCTCCGGAGCTGATGAAACTTAATCAACCCAGGTATCTATAAACATTTCATCCCTACGGGATTTGTGTGGCCGCAAAACTTTGTTGGAAAAACAAGATTCTCCAGACTTGTTCCACAGAGTTACCCAGAGAAATCCCTCTTCCCGACAGGCTCCGGGAGAGGGAGCTACAATCTTTCGGGATCGTTGTGCTTTCCGCTGTCCTGCGTGATAAGTTATTCTCCATCACAACCGACCAGCAGGAGAATATTTTGGCTGACACAAATTCAGACCCCAGCGTTGCCGATCTCTTTCGTCGCGCCCAGGCAATTCGCAAAGAGAGTCCTCAATCTGCCTACCGGGAGATCGCCAAACAGATCGTGCGCGAATTCTCAGGCGGGCCTTTGCCGCCGACTTACAACTTGACGATTCCCGAGCAGGATGCGCGCGCGCCTGAGGAAGATTGGTCGGCGGGTTTGCCGCTGGTCCTGCGCGGCATTCAACAGAAAGACTGGAACGACATCGCGCAGGGTATCGTACTGTCCTTAGAGCAAACCGAGAATTACGAGCAGGCCCGGGGCGGTGAAGGCACGCGCGATAACTGGCACGATCGTTCGAAAGGGATCAGCGGAGCGACCGACAAAGGCGTAGGCAAATGGATGCCGGAGGAATTGGTAAAGCTCGCTGAACGAAGCGCGCCTAACAAGCAGTGATAAAGCAAAGCCTGTTAGCTTTTTCGTTCTTGCTGACACTTGTCGGTATGGCGTTCGCACAGTCACCCACTCCGACGCCTGGCCCGACTGTAAAAGAATGCACGGTCGCTTTTGTTAAAGAGATTGACACGAACGCGCGAGTTCTCGCCAAGCCTGAGCCGAAATTCAGCAAGCGCGATCGCGAACAATACAAAGGCCAGGTGATAACTCTGCGGGCAGCGTTCTGCGGCTCCGGCAAGGTGACTGATATCATCGTGACCGGCGGTGTGTCGGCGACGACGGACGCCGCCGCGATCGAAGCCGCGAAATTGATTCAATTCACCCCCGCCGAGAAGGACGGCAAAAAGGTTTCACGGCAAGTGACTCTGAAATACTTCGTGAAGGATTGACCCCAATGGACGAAAATTACGCTGAATTGATGCCAAGCTTTCCTCTCTTCAAAGGCTTTACCGCCAGCGGCGCTAAGCGACTGCTTGATTCCGGCGAAATAAAGCAACACGAGGCCGGCGCGGTTTTGTTGAAGGAAGGAGACAGCGCAGACTTTGTGCTGTTGGTCCTGACGGGGACTTTGGAAGTCTTTGTCGATCGCGAAGGCCAACACCTCGTGCTAACTGAAGCCGAACCCGGTGACGTTCTCGGAGAGTTGGCCGTCCTCTGCGGCATTCCCCGCTCGGCTTCCGTGCGAGCAAAAAATGATGCGGCAGTGTTGGAGTGGAGCGACGAAGCGTTTCGCACGTTGCTGCTCCGCGATCCCTCGCTGTCGCAGCGAATCTTCCGTGAGGCCTTGCGGACGCTCGTCGAGAAAGAACGTTCGCTGATCGACTCGGTGATCGATGCGCAGGAAGAAGCGCACAAGTCTTACTCCGCCGACAGCTAATCTTCTGAAATGAGTTTCCTGGACACTCTCATCAAGGATCCGAAGTATCAACAGCAGGGTCCGCGCACACCTGAGGAGATCAACGAGCCGGACATCATTATCAGTCCGGACACTCGCCGCGAGAATCGCATTCCGCCGGGGCAGACGCGCACAAAGAAGTGGCCCGTGCTGGATGCGCACGGCGCGCCGCCGGTCGATCTGGCCACCTGGAAATTTGAAGTTGAGGGATTGGTTGAAAAGCGGCTGGCCTTCTCGCTCGACGAATTCCTGCAACTGCCCGCGGTGAAAGTCTATTCTGACTTTCATTGCGTCACGCGGTGGTCGCGCCTCGACAACATCTGGACCGGCGTGCCGACGCGCGAAATTGCGAAACTCGCCGGCGTCAAACCCGAAGCAAAGTTCGTCTTGGCATTGGCCTACGATCACGGCTGGACCACAAACGTACCCGTAGAATACTTCTTGAAAGAAGACTCGTTGTTTGCTTTTCTTCATGACGGCGCGCCGATCGAGCCTGAGCACGGCGGGCCGGTTCGTCTGATCATTCCGCAACTCTACGCCTGGAAATCAGCAAAGTGGGTGAGAGGTGTTCGATTTCTCGCCGATGACCAGGCCGGTTTCTGGGAAGAAGGCGGCTATCACATGCGCGGCAATCCGTGGACGGGCGGCGATGGTGAAAGATTCAGGTGGTGAAAATGGTTTCGACTAATGAGCCGCACACTGAAACAAGTTCAGGAACTGGTAGCCCAACAAGACATTCTCGTTTCCGACCACGGCTATGACGAGTTGGCAAGCGATGACATTTTCGTTCAAGATGTGATCGATGGACTAGCCGATGCCGTAGTTATTGACAGCGCTGGACTGATGATTTTATGAAGAGAAGATCATGACGAAGCGTCCACACACCAAACTTATTCATGAAGGTCACTTCGTCGCTGAAGTCGACGTCGAACTGATTGAAGGCGACAACGCATGGTCTCCATATCTTTCGCTTGAGGACGCAAAGAAGCTCGACGACATCAGACAGGCACTTCGGCGCGAAGATTTGAAGCATGCCAGTACACTGGCGCGCGTATTTGAACTCACCCCTGTGCAGATCTGACCTTCTCTACGTGAAGCCCATCGCTCAACCTAAAGACGCCGCCGCGATTATCCTCCTTCGTCCGAATACCGATCGGAACAATCCTGAAGTCTTCTGGGTCAGGCGCAGCACCAAACTCGCATTCCTCGGTGGCTATCGAGCATTTCCGGGCGGCCAGCGCGAAGCCAGCGATGCTGAAGTGAAGGTGCGCAACTGCGCCGATCAGGAAACCGCCGCGATGATTAATTGTGCGGCGCGCGAACTGTTTGAAGAGGTCGGCGTGATGCTCGCGCGGGGATCGCAGACACTAACGGTCGGTCAACGAGCTTCGCTGTTTGATGATCTGGAATCAGGTCGGATGACCTGGCCTGAGTTGCTTGATCATTATGGTCTGTATCTCGACGCGAATGATTTCACCTTCGCCGGCCGCTGGGTGACGCCGCCATTTGCGCCCAGACGTTTTGATACCTGGTTCTTCCTCGCGAATTGTCCGCCCAAACAGGAGCCGCGCGTCACCGAAGATTCCGAGCTGGAAAGCGGCGAATGGATCGCGGCGCGCGATGCCTACGCCCAATGGCAGCGGAGCGAAATCATCGTGGTGCCGCCGGTGCTGCACTTGATGAAAACCCTTTCCGCAGGTTTGGACGAAGAAACAGTCGCGCGTTTTTTATCGATCCCCGAAGCGCATCGCGAGCCAAACCGGCGGATGGAATTTCAGCCCAACTACATCTGTTTCCCTGTGCGCACGCCGACCAAGCCACCGGCAACACATACGAACTGTTATCTAATTTCAGGTCATGAAGAGTTCTTAATTGTTGATCCAGGTTCGCCGTATGAGGATGAGCAAGCGGCTCTCCATCAGTGCGTCGACGATCTTATTCGCAAGGAAGGGTCGTCGCCTCGAGAAATCATTCTCACCCATGTTCATCCTGATCATGTTGCCGGTGTCGATGCCCTAAATGCTTTTCTCGAAACGAATCATGGCCGGCGCGTCCCTGTGGCCGCCCATCGTTTGACCGCTGAGTCTTTGAAGGGTCATGTCGACGTCGATCGTTTCATTGAAGATGAAGAAATGATCGTGCTCGATGGCGAGCCCGAGATCCGTCTGCGCGCGCTTTACACGCCCGGTCATGCGCGAGGTCATTTGTGCTTTTATGATGAACGCACCGGGGCCTTGCTTTCCGGTGACAACATTGTCGGGTTCGGTTCAGTTCTGATAGATCCGCCGGACGGAAACATGCGCGATTATCTTGCATCTCTCGCGCGCATGCGCGCGCTGCCGAACCTGTCGGTCTTGTTCGGTGGCCACGGACCGCCAATCGCTAATCCCTACGAAAAGATCGATGAATACATCTCGCACCGGCTGCAGCGCGAGGAGCTGATTCTCGAGGCCGTGCGCAATGGTGCGACAACGCCAAAAGAGATCGTCGCGCGCGCGTATATCGACGTTTCACCTAAGGCTCATACGATGGCTGAGCGCGCGGTCGTGGCCCATCTGGAGAAGCTGGAAGCGGATGGGTTGGTGGTGCGTGATGTGGCCGGGAATTACGCGGTGTCTTGACGAATAATTTGGAGTGCGTACCGACTGGAGCGCAACCGTCCTCGGTTGCTTCTTTAGAATCATTGAACCTCCAGACTGCAAGCGAGACACTTGCGCTCCAGTCGCTGCGCCTGGCCGGCGCACTCAAATTTGCTCCAACCCACAAGTGTTTTCCTGATCCGGTCGCTATCGCTCCCGGTTCTGACACGGTTCGGTTAGAATCCTCTGCATGGAACAAGCAGGGACTCTCGGCGAGCTCAAAGCGCGCGGCTACCGCGCCACGTCAGTCAAAGACGAGATGCGCGCCAATCTCATTTGCAAACTCAAGCGGCGCGAAAAACTTTTTCCCGGCATCGTCGGTTATGACGAGACGGTGGTGCCGCAGCTCATAAATGCGATCCTGGCGCGACACAACTTGATTCTTCTCGGCCTGCGTGGCCAGGCGAAGAGCCGCATCATTCGCCAATTAACGAATCTGTTAGACGAGCAGATTCCGATCATCGCGGGCTCGGAAGTCAACGACGATCCTTTTCATCCCATCAGCGCTTACGGCCGGCAGACTATCGAGCTGCACGGCGACTCGGCCCGCATCGATTGGGTCAGTCGTGACGCGCGTTTTGTGGAAAAATTGGCGACGCCGGACGTGACCATCGCCGACATCATCGGCGACGTCGATCCAATCAAAGCGGCGAAGGGTGGCCATTTGCTGAGTGACGAGCTGACGATTCACTACGGCCTTTTGCCGCGCGCGAATCGCGGCATCTTTGCGATTAACGAACTGCCGGATCTCGCCGGCAAAATTCAAGTGGGTCTCTTCAACATCATGCAGGAAGGCGACGTGCAGATTAAGGGCTACCCGGTGCGTCTGCCGCTGGACGTGATGCTGGTGTTCTCGGCGAACCCTGAGGATTACACGGCGCGCGGCAAAATTATTTCGCCGCTGAAAGATCGGATCGGCACGGAAATCATGACGCACTATCCGAAAGAAATTGAACTCGGCGTCGAGATTACCAGGCAGGAAGCATGGACCGCGCGCGACGGCTTGAAAGATCGTCTGATGATTCCTGACTTCATTCGCGAAACCATCGAGCAGATTGCCTTTGAAGCACGCGACGACCAGCGCATCGACAAACACTCCGGAGTTTCGCAACGTTTGCCGATTACCGTGATGGAATCGGTTGTTTCCAACGCCGAGCGACGCTCGCTCGTGACTGAAGAACGTCACGTGGTTCCGCGCATCGCAGATATTTATTCGGCGATTCCCTCGATGACGGGCAAGATGGAACTGGAATACGAAGGCGAGCAAATCGGGGCGAATCGGATTGCGAAAGATCTGATCAAGCGCGCTGCCGGCGAAATCTTTGAAGGCTATTACGTCGGCATTGATTTCGCGCCCACCGTGGCCTGGTTCGATCAAGGTAACAATCTGAGAATGGCCGACACCGCGTCGGCGGACGAATGCATGCTGCTGTTGGAATCAGCGCCGGACCTGATCGATACCGCGTTGATTCCATTTGACTTCAACCGAAAAGACGCTGCGCAGACTGTTGCGGCGTGTGAATTCGTGCTGGAAGGTCTCTACGCCGAGAACAAAATCAGCCGGAACGAAGAAGGCGGCTACACGGCCGTGACGAAAGCGAAGAAGGATCGGCGCGGGATGATCTATGACGATCTGACTGAGTCGGGAAGATATAGTTGATCAGCCACAGATGAACACAGATAAACACGGATTCAAACACAAAGAAATAACTGACAAGATCATTGGAGCGTTCTATGAAGTCTACAATGAACTCGGTCACGGATTTCTTGAATCTGTGTACGAACGATCGTTGGAAATAGCGTTAGACTCTTCACATCTTAAGGTTTGCCGCCAGATTCAAATTCCAGTTTGGTTTCGGGGCAAGCCCGTTGGGGATTTCACGGCCGACATGCTTGTCGAAGATTGCGTCCTCTTGGAACTAAAAGCCGCAAGAGCTCTTGATTCTTCTCATCAAGCCCAGTTATTGAACTATCTTCGTGCCACCGAGATTGAAGTAGGCTTGTTACTGAACTTCGGTCTCAGGCCGGAATTCAAGCGCTTGATTTTCGATAACCCCCGGAAAGCCATTCGCGGCAATCCTCGAATCTCGAAAGCGGATCTTCTTGTGGCGGAAGACGAGGAGTCAAAATCACCATCTTAATGGCTTGTCCTTATCTGTGCTTATCTGCGTTCATCTGTGGCTAAATAAATGAAGTTCACTCGCTACTCAAAATTCAACGGCCTCGATGTCTACGGGATCAACCTCGGCGACCTCATGGAAGGTCTGTCTGATTCGTTGCTCTATTCCGGTTATGACGACGATTACTATTGGACGCGCGAGCGCATGCCACAGGACACGTCGCTTGATGCTTTGCGGCGCGCCCTGTTGCAGGCTCTGGTCGATCAGGAATTGTTGGGCCAGCATCAGATCCAGCAGATGCTGGATGAAAACGAAGGCAAGTACGAAGGATCACAGTTGCAGGAGATGCTCAATCAGTTGATTGAACGTCTGGTTGAAGAAGGCTACTTGAAACTTCATGAAGAACCGCGAAACGAGCAGCGCAGACAAATGATGGGCAACGGTGAAGGCCGCATCGAAGAGCCTTTGCCGCGCAACGTTAAATTCGAAGTGACTGAGAAAGGTTTGGATTTTCTCGGTTACAAAACGCTGCGCAACCTTTTGGGAAGTTTAGGCAAGAGTTCGCTCGGCCGTCACGACACGGCGCATCTCGCTACTGGCGTCGAAGCTGAAGCTGCGAGCAAGCCATACGAGTTTGGCGACACCATCAATCTCGATGTGAATACGACTTTGATGTCAGCCATGCAGAGAGCTTTGCGGGAAGACCAGGCGCACGCCGGCGCCGCGCGTACCGTATTCCCTTTGAATCTCGAATATAAAGATCTATACGTGCAGCAGTGCGACTATCAATCTTCATGCGCGACGGTGGTCATGCTCGATTGTTCGCATTCGATGATTCTTTACGGCGAAGATCGGTTCACGCCGGCCAAGAAAGTCGCGCTCGCGCTCGGACACCTGATTCGCACGCAGTATCCCGGCGATTCGCTGAGGATTGTGCTCTTCCATGACAGCGCGGAAGAACTTCCGTTGGCGAAACTCGCGACTACGCAGGTTGGCCCATATCACACCAACACTGCTGAAGGATTGCGTCTGGCGCGCCGGATTCTGCAATCGCAGCGCAAGGACATGAAGCAAATCGTGATGGTGACCGACGGCAAACCCACCGCTTGTTTTGTCGAGGGTGAGATGGCCCATGCCGGCGGCTTCAAATGGCAACCGGGTCAGGGAACAAGCGAACGACGCATCTACAAAAATTCAATGGGCGGCGACCCTTGGGTGATGGAAGCGACGTTCCGCGAAGTTCAGGCGTGCCGCAAAGCCGGCATCATGATCAACACCTTCATGCTGGCCAGCGATTACTACCTGGTCGAGTTCGTCAAACAAATGACTGCCATGACGAACGGCAAAGCCTATTTCGCCAATCCGAATAATCTCTCGCAATTTGTCCTGATTGATTTCCTGCGCCGCCGCAAAAGCCGCGTTAAGTGACGGTACGCACGCGTTCGGTACGCACGCGCCCCGCGCGCAGTATCGGTGGTATGCAACACGTCACGCATGCAGCCTTCTTGCACCCGTGCGCGTTGCCTCAAAACTTTAGCGGCCAACGCTCCCAGCCGCGTAGCGGCGACATATTTGTAGAACCACACCGCGCATTGAATCCCAGCTCCGGAGGAAAGCGGCACAGACTGTGTCGCCCATAAATAGGCTGAAAACAACAAAGAATTCTTCGTTTCTACAAATATTCCGTGCCTAACGCCACTTAAGACAGGATCACTGCCGCTTCAATTTCTTCAAAACGCCTCAACCTCGCTCGGCCTGACTTTTGAAGCAAAGCCTGCACGCGAGACGCGTGCGCACCTACTGAACCCGAAAATAATACTGAGAGCTTTCCTGCTTCGCTGGCTCGTCAACTCGAGACAGCCTGATTTGATATTGCCCGCTCTTCAAATCTTTCGCCGGAACATCGAAATCGATTGTTGACGCCTTCGGGCCGTAAGGCTTGAGAGACTCGACACTGAACAGCGTTTCGCCCGACGCCGCCAACAAATCAGCGCGATAAACTCCCTTTGCATCTTCCTTAATCGAAAGCTGAAACCGCACCACAGCGTTCGCGTCCAGCGGCGGAGTTATCACGGGTGATTGCTCCTGAGAGCTGGTCGAAGTAAGCCCAACGATCAGCGGCGATTCGTGTGAGGCCGCCGGAGGAGCTTGCTCAGAGTGGGCCGGCGACGAAGACCCGTTTGAATGATTCATGAGCTGCGGCGTGGGACTCGCGTGGGGTGTTGATCTAAAACGCTCAGGGATGAATCTGTTTACCACCTGAGGTTCTTTGGTAACTAAGAAAACCGTGGCCAGAATCAAAATCAACCCGAGAGCTGCGAATGCGTATCTCCAGGCCGGACGTCGCAGGTTGAACAAAGGCATCAGCCGCTGAAACACGGTCGGAGAGGTTTCCGAAACCGATTCCGACACGAACCGAGCGCGGATCGCCTTTGACACCTCTAGTCTGTGGTTCCGATCAGCCGTTAGCAGATATTTCTCCCGAAACGATTCGATTTCACTTTCAGTCAGTCGTTTGAAAGCACAATCATCGGCTAATTCGAATTCGGCCAGCCGCACGCGCGCTTCCAAATCGCTGTTCGTGAATAAGTGCTCTTCGAATAGCGTCTGCTCCTCCGTCTTCAATTGACCAAGCAGGAAACGACGAATTGAATCGTCTGTGAAATCTTGAGAATGTTGTTTGTTATCCATTTGGCGCGCTCAGCACAAGCGGCCCTTCCTCACGGTCGGGCTTCTGATACGTCCAGACAATGCTCGATGCAGGTCTGCAACTTTTCCCGGATACGCAATGCGCGCAGCCGTAAGGTGGTCGATTTGATACCCAACTCACGCGCAATACGCTTGCGCAAATCGATCTTCGCCTGCCTGTTCTCGGTGTAATACTTCTCGATCAGCTGGCGCGAGTAAGGCGCAAGCTTGTCGAGACATTGATCCAGACAAAGGTGCATCTGTTCTTTTGGTTCGACTGTCTCTTCCGGTTCAACCAGGTGTGGTAACGAAGGACGTCGAAGATATTCATGGTGCACGTTGTTCATGACGCCCAGGAAATAAATTGCCTTGTCGCCACGGTACGTGTCCCGGATGTCGATGACGCGGCGGGCCACCCGATCGATGGTTTCGTCGGCAACTTCCTCCGGCGTGCGGCACCCGCGTGAGGCCAGAATCGCGACCAATCTCCAACGGATCTTTTCGTAAGTCACACCGGCCCGCTCACGGTCCGAGTCGAGCCAGTCCAGGAGTCGATCGAAATCTTCCTGCCTGAGATCCTTGAGATGCTTCGCGGGTGACATGATCTTGTCCGACAAACTTTAGTTTGTCTTTGAGTGCGGTGGCAATCCCGATTCATCGGGAGACACCGCTTTGGATTAAACCCAACAAAGAAAAAAACGGCGTCGCCGCTTCGCTCTGCCGGCGCACTCCAAATTTGATGAAGGCAACGTCCCGGCGTTGCCTTCATCAATCCAACGTTCGCGTTATTGCTTCAACACGTCGGCGATGGCCACGGTTTTGTCCTGCTTCTCTCCGTCGACTCTGATAGTCACCTTGCCTGCCTTCTCGTCGACGCTCACGACTGTTGCCTGAGCGCTCGCGCCGTTAACTGTGACTTTTACTTTGTCACCGGCTTTCAGCTCGGTCTTGACCGCCGCCGGATCCTGAGGTGGCGTCGACGGCGCCGGTGTTTGGGTAGTCGCGCTCGGCTTGCTAGCATTCGCGTTCGAATTGCTTTCCGGGGTTTCGGATTCGCAAGCCGACAAAGCGAACGAAAGGGCCAACATCACAATGAGTTTTCTGGTCATAGTTTTCCTCCATTCGGTGCTTCGCCGGCTTGGCAATCAAATTACCGGCGAAGCGTTTCTTTCGGGCGTGAATGGTGGAAACTGGTGAAACGTTTCAGGTGGATGAAGAACTTTTTTCGAGGGAAGTACCAGGACAAGCTAATAAAGCTTGAACTCTAGACTGTCCCACTACCGGAGAGCGGCTATGAACACAGAAGCTTCTTTATTCCATTCGCCGACGCGAATGGTACTGACTCCAGCCCTAACGGTTGATCACTTCTTCTCGGCGCTGAAGTCATAAGTCAGGTACAGCTTTAGAGAGCCTTCCTGGACTTCCGAGCGAACGTCTTTAACGCTGGCTTTGACGTTTCCACCGCTTTGCTCGACGGGCAGTGAGAGCGCAAGTTGCGAAACGGGTAGCACCGGGAAGGGATTTAGGCGCTCGGCGATGGCCCGGCGCACGAAGGCAGTCACCAAAGTGCTGACAATCGGCAAGACTCCCTCGAGTTGAACTTCTTCAACGTTCAACGCGCCAAAGACCATCTGCTTTGAAGCGTCGAACGAGAGATCGACGGTCGCGCGACCAGTGCCTTTGAACTGCACGCATTGGGCCAGGACGCTGTAACTGCCGCTGAAAACCAGCGGCGCCACGATCTTCCCTCCGGTGAAGCGAACGCTGGTTTTGACTTCGCCTGCTTCGGGATTGAGCACGACCACGTCATTGCATCCACCTTGAAAGACTGCGGGGCGGATTAAACCTGTCTGCGGCGCTGCGGACAGTTTGAGTTGTGGTGGCCCAAGCTTGGTGAAGATCGTTCCCAGCAGCGAATCGAAAAACTTTTCGTCGATCGTGACTGAGACCGTTGCGGACGTATCGCCGCTCGAATCAGGTGGTTTGAGCGGTATCCCGGGCAGGTTCCGAGAGCGCGGCGAACCGAGAAAATACGCAGTCGCCAACGCCCCCACCAACAAACCAGCGACCAGCATCAGAAGAGCTTTTTTCATTTAGGGTTTCACCGAAGCGGTCGGAGAAGGGGTCGCCGAAGCGCCCGCCATCATGCCTTTGAGAATTGCGCCCACGGCGCTGGTCAAGGCATCAATCTGTTGCCGCACTTTTTCCGGCGCGACTTGTTCGTATCCGGCTGGTGTCTGAAACAGGCTCGCATCGACATCAGTTTTGATGTCGCGCATTTCCGCAATGACGCGCGCGGCCTTCACACCTTTCACATCGCCGGAACTCTCTGCCAGTAGCTCAGCGCGCAAAGGCAATCCGGTTTCTTTGTCGACATAGATGAAGGCCTCGGCCTTTACTTCACCGGCTTTGGTATTGGTTTCCTTTGATGCTGCGTAACGATACTTTTCTGCCGTCCGGCCATCCATTGGTCCCTCGCCTGCTCGTTCCAGGCCTTTGATCTTTTTCAGATCTTCGACCAGTTGTCCCGGCGTGAGCAACTTGTGAATTTGAATACCGGTTGCTTCCTTAGTCAACTCAGCATACTGCTTGCGCCCGGGTAGAATAACGTAATGACGGTTGTCATGATCGAGATAAATCAGCGGCGTGCCATCCGGTAATTTAAATTCCACCCGGCGGTCATCGCCGCTTCGTGCCACTTGCATCGATAAGGACGGAATGCCGATGGCTTTTTCGCCGCCCTGAGTTTCAATACTAAAGACCAAAGTGGCGGCGTACTTGTCGGGCTCGCGCGTGTTGATGGTTGAAGCGGCGCTTTCCGAACTTGAATTCGTATTGTCAGTGCTGGCGGCGGAATTAGCATTCGCGTTCGAGTTGGCGTTGGCATTCGCATTTGAGTTTGTATTCTTTGGCGGTACGCAGGCCGCCAGCAAAAACAGACCCAGACTCGCAACCATCCCCAACGAAAAAACAAAGTGTCTATGATTTCGCATAAGAACCTCGCAGACGGTCGCAAAATTACGCCGCCGTAAAATGTTTTAACTGAAGGGGACGAACAAGGATAGCACGCAGTGTTGTTGAATTGAAAAGAACGATCCGTGAGGTAGTTACCTGATTTGATTTTGAATCGACTGGATGGAGTCTTTCAACGAGCCGCGAAGCGGCGGCCAGAGTTAAGCCCAAGGCGAAGCTTTGTGAGCCTTGGGAACGTCGTACCCGCAAATGAACGAGCCGCGAAGCGGCGACAGAGATCCTGCAGGCAAGAATCTTCTGTCCTGCCTAATCACTCTTGTCCTCACCAATAGATTAGCAGCCTAACCTCGTCGATTCGCGGGATGTGATTTTCTGGCATAGATCTCTGTCGCCGCTTCGCGGCTCACCGATGACGTGCGTGTGTGACCCAAGGCTCGCACAGCCTCGCCTTGGGCTTAACTCTGCCCGCTGCTTCGCAGCTCGCGAATGTGACGTTGACTTGCGTCGTCGCATGGCGTAAAAGGCGTTTGCCTTTGAATCTCAAAAGAATATTGGTGACCCGATGAAACAACTGACGGCGATTGCGATAATGGTGTTCCTGTTAGCTGCGTGTAATTTAAGCGACAAGTTCAAGAAGTCTGCCTCAACTTCGAGTAACTCTTCCAACTCGAACAGCTCAACATCAAACACTGGAAACGACGAACCGGCCGAGAAGCCGAACCCGACCGCGGCGCAAACTGCGGCGCTCGCCGACGGTCAGGAGGTTAAATGGGATGAGCAAGGCATTTCGTGGACGCTGCCTCCGGGTTGGAAAAAGCAAAGCGTCTCGACGAACAGTTTTGAATACGGAGCCAACGGGGCTTTCCTAATCGTCAGCATCTCGCCGATGTCGCCGGACTTCCCAACCGAGATCAGCCTGCGCGGCTTTAATGAGAGCGCGAAGGTCAGAAAGAAAAACGGCGAGGTTGATGAGGTGAAGTGGCTGGAGCTGGACGGCGTGCGCGGGGTCGAGTTTCGCGAATCAAAACCACAGATGGCTGACGACATTCGGCGCATGCAGTGGATGACCTATCGCAAGTATGCGAATCAGACCCAACTGGTAAATGTCATGGTCACAACCAGTGGCGGCAAGTTTGACGCGCGTCAGGACGAGCTTTACGCGATTCTGTATTCGACGAAGCTGGTGCACTGAGAGGTAAGGGGCAAAGAACTAAGGGCGAAGAGCCTGGAGTGAAGCGGTGGGACCGACTTTGCCTCGAAAGTCAGGTAAAAGCGCGGTTGAGAACGTTTGCAGAAATTAGACCGGTAACCTGTCTTAAGTGCCGTTAGGCACGGTATATTTGTAGAAACGAAAGGCTCTTTGATGTTCCGAGCCCATTTATGGGCGACAGAGGGTGCCGCTCATCCGGAGCTGGGATTCACCAGGGCAGCGTTGTTCTACAAATATTTCGCCGCTACCCGGCTTTAAGGATTTGGAAATCTGCCCGCTGTTGTGAATTTCACAAGTTACCCGATCAGATCGACATGCTAAAGAAAAGAGCGAAGAGGTGTATCGCTTCCCTCTTCGCCCTTTGCCCCTTGCCCTTGCCCGTTAGTTCTTCTTAATGATGTTCCGGTGCACCACCGCATCGGACTTCGATCGATCGCGAGTATCAAAAGAAACGTTGTCCTTTGAGTCGCGCGTGACCAACTGCACCCGACTGGAAACATCTTTTTCTTTCTCGGGGCCTTTCGATCCATCATCGAGAAAGCCAAGCACCTCAGCCGGCTTCGGCGCTTCGAATTTCTGGCCGCGTTGGATTTCAGCAACGGCTTCGATTGCGCTGGCCTTCAAAAGCTTGGGCCAAAGCTTCTTGAACAGAGCACTCGATGCATAGACGTCCGCGCTATTGATCTTTCCGTTGATCGCAAAGACGTAACCAATCACGTCCGTGCGGGTGTCGAGCAAATTGTCCAGAGCGCCTACATAGTTCTCTGCGGTCGCCTGGACGTTCTTGTTTTCGAGGGCCAACTGAAAACTTGTCGGCGAGGCCGCCGATTTCACATCGCCGCCAGTGTTCGAACTAAGCTTGTCCTGGGCCACGGCAACTTCGCGCCAAACTTCGCCCTGCGACTGCTTCATCTTGGCGGCAAGTTTTACTTCGCGGCTGGCGACTGTGTTCGCCGATGAATTGAATACCGTTGCCGACTCGCTCCCTCTCTGGCTCCAGCGTCCATTCTCGACGCAGAAGGCGCCGATCGAAATCTTGCCTGAACGTGGCGGCAGAATCAGATCAGTTGTCAGCATGCGATCCTGCGCGCCGCCTTTTACGATGTCTCCCGATTGCACGTAAACCTCGTCGCTGGAAACATTTTCGATCGTGAGCTGATTTACCGAGCGCGTCTCGCGCACGATCACCTTTCTTTGAACCAAAGCCTCCTGCAAAGTGATGAAGGTCACGCCCTTGATCGTGTCTCGGCCATGAATCAGAAAGACTGAAAGATTGCCGTGCGTGAACGGTCCTTCCAGTCGATAGTTGTCCGTCTGCTGCACCACCTTCTGTCCAGCTACACCCCAGCCCGCAGCGAACATCGCCAGCGGCGTCGCGATCATCAATACCAGGCCGGCGACCCAGCCCATTCCCTTACTTTTCATAACAATTCTCCCTTCAACCAAAGTTTTTTACTGCGCGCGCTGGGAAGATCGCCGGCAGCTTGAAAGCTGAAAGCCGAACTCCGCGGTAGAACTTGCGGATGCTTTGTTGGTTAGAACGCAGGCGGGGAGTCTTCTTGCATGGTTTGATTGGATTCAGTTGTGAGTGGTTGCTTTGCGATGCATGGCGGACTGGAGCGCAAGCGTTCCGCTTTCATCGCAGGCAACCGAGACGGTTGCGCTCCAGTCATTGTCGTCATGCGGGCGCTTGATGACAGCGCGAACAAAAAACCCGAGTGAGTCCTGAAAGTGGCTTATTTCAATTGCGATTCATGATAGCTTTGGCAGCCGTTCAGTTCGTTTGCTTGTGAAGGCAGGAAGCTCAAGTCCGCGGTCCCCCTGGTCCGAATCGAACGGCCCAGGACTTGGCAACAGTTCATATCGCTAATCCGCGACCTCTCTCCGCACTTCAAAAAGTTCCAGGCTAAGGCCCGGTTAAGGAATTTTTCGGTATGACCGAATACAAGAAAATTTCGCACGGCGTATTTCCGACGCTCGAACGAATCGAGGAAGCCGAAGCCACGGTTCAGGATCTCAACGAGAATCTGAATCTTCCATTCTCGTTTGCGATCACCAGCAGGAAAAGTCGGTTCGACTATCTATTCCCTGACTTGCAAACGGCAGACGCGAGATTGCCCGAACTACCTGAGACCTACGCCCGACTGGTTAGCCTGGGCGACACAATGCGAGAGCCCGACGGGGAGCGACTGGATTCGTCGATTCCTTCGGCTTACACCTATTTCGGACAGTTCGTCGACCATGACATCACGTTAGAGGCAAAGTCGGACAACCTGGTTAAGTTGAGCGATACCGACTTTAGAGTCCTGACATTGGACGAGATTCGCACCAAGATCGAAAACGGACGCACGCCGGGACTCGATCTGGACAATGTTTACTACAAACCAGCGCCGCGAGATTGCTCCCGGATGGTCCTGGGATTCGTGTCTCGCGTCGATCCGAATATCGCGACGCCCTCGGGAAAAGCGAACGATCTACCGCGCAGACCACCCCGCCCGAACGATAGTGGCAACGATCGAGCAGCACTGATCGGCGACAAGCGCGACGACGAGAATCTGATTATCGCCCAGTTGCACGTAGCCTTTTTGCGCGCGCATAACGCTATCGTTACGCGCGGCCATACGTTCGATGAAGCGCGAAGGATTCTGCGACGACACTATCAATGGATTGTGATCAAAGATTTCCTGCCGCGTATTTGTGATCCCTGGATCGTCAACAATATCGTCATTGGCGGGAACAGAGTTTTCCGAACGGACCCGGATGATCTGTTCATGCCGTTCGAGTTCAGCGTGGCAGGTTATCGCTTCGGCCACAGCATGGTGCGCAGCAGTTACCATTACAACGCGAGTTTTCCCAGAGCCGGCTTAAAGGACCTGTTCACACTCACCGCGCTCAGCGGCAATCTCAGGGACTCTGACACGCTTCCTGAAAACTGGATCATCCACTGGGAAAACTTTATCGAGGGCGGCACGAATTGCGCGCGTTCGATTGACACGGGCTTATCCGGGGCTTTGTTTGACTTGACCGCGTTCAACAAGCCGATGCCCGTCGAAGCACGGCTGCCGGTGCGCAATCTTCTGCGCGGATACATGCTTCGTCTGCCAACCGGCCAGGCGGTTGCTCGTGCCTTAAACGTGCGCGTCATGAGTGCAGATGAAATCGAGGAAATCGCCCAGAGAGTCAGTGCCGAGCAACTGGCAGCAGTTCGCGCGGGGGGATTCTCAGAGCGCACACCGCTTTGGTATTACATACTCGCGGAAGCCGCCGCCGAACCCTCGGACCGGTTAGGCCCGGTGGGCAGCACTCTGGTGGCAGAGGTACTCATCGGCCTCATCCGCGGGAGCAAAGATTCCATCCTCCGAAAGAAAGATTGGCAGCCAACCCTGGGAACGACGCCAGGTCAATTCGATCTGTGCGATCTGCTTGAGTTGGCTGGTGTACTCAACTAACCCTTAGTCAAAAACTCACGAAGGAGAACAAAGATGCCAAAGACGATAATAGAAGCTGTTCGCGAAAGGAAGCTCGAGTTAAAGAAAGACCCGGTCCTGGCGACACAGAACATGGCCCTCGCGATGGCGGCAATGAGGGACGGAATCAGATCTGACGCCTGGCAGCAATACATGACCCAGTTTGTCGAGCAGAATCCTCCCGGAAAACCTGTCGATCCGGACCAACTCGCGCGGCTGATGGCGAAGGATGGCACTCTGGGCGATCATGTTCTCGATCGACAGCGCGCTTACCTGGTTGCCAATTCGATCTGCGGCCCATCGACCGTCGACGGCATGGATTTTGGTGTCGAGACCATTGACTACACGTTGGCAAACGTGGACCACTTTTCGCGCCCGGTGTTGGACTGCGATACGACAACCATTGCGGGAGTCGCGAACCAGAAAACTGGGAAGAAAAAGTCAGGCGCTAAGAAGAAAGCAGCCAAGAAAGCAACAAAGCGCTACAACGGCTGATTTCTTTCGCAACGGTCTTTTTACAATCCGTACGAGATTATGGGATCCATGAGATCGCAGCGAAAATCGGCTGCGACTGCACGGGTCCTGTTTTGCCCTTATGCTTGCCCATATGGTCGATGATTCTGTTTGGCGGACGGTCGAGAATGATGCCAGGGCGCAGGCGCTTGAGCGGCGCTGGCGGCAGTTGTGTACCCGTTATCTTCCGCGCGCGCCCAAAGACTCGATTTGGCGCTACCGGTACGGGTCAAGTCGTCGACTCCCCGAGAGTGGCTGGAAGCTTCATATCTCGGCAACCATTCTGAACGCTCCGGTAATTTTAAGAAGAATCGCGCCCTTCCTGATTGATTGCGAAGTTCAGTTCAAGGCAGCACGCTCGTTAGGCGAAGTGTCGAAGCTGAATTGCGGTCTCTATTACAGCTACAGCCAGATTGGAAAGATCATCACGGTCTATCCGAAAAGTGAAGCCCAGGCAGTTTACCTCGCCGAACGCCTGCACACACTGACGCGCCGCTTCACTGCTCCATCAGTTCCGTTCGACTTGAAGTTTGGCGAAACGGGTAACATCTATTACCGCTTTGGCGCCTTCAAGCAGGTGGCAATTGAACATCCTAACGGCGGCCGCACGCTCGGGGTTCGGATGCCCAGCGGAGAGTTGGTGCCGGACTCGCGCGAAAACCCCAAGCCTGAATGGGTGCACGATCCTTTTATGCATCTCAGGCCTCGCAGACAAAGGCGCGAGGTTCAAAACCCGGCAGCGCCGTTTCGAGTTTTGCGTGCTCTAATTCAGCGGGGCAAAGGTGGTGTCTATCAAGCGATCGATTTCAGTTCCAGTGCGCCGCGGCCCTGTCTGTTGAAGGAAGGACGCCGGCATGGCGAACTGACTTGGGATGGCCGCGATGGAGCCTGGCGAGTGAGAAACGAAGAGCGAGTTCTCAAACGTTTGACGGCTTGCGGCGTCAAGGTGCCGGAAGTCTATTCTTCATTCGAGGTCCGGGGAAATTATTACCTCGCGATGGAATTCATCGCGGGTGAGAGTCTGCACCAGGTGTTGCTAAAACGACGCCGGCGGTTACCGTTAACGCGGGTGCTTTCCTATGGCTTGCAACTCTCGTCGTTTCTTTCGCAGATGCACCACGCGGGTTGGACCTGGAGAGACTGTAAGCCTAAGAACCTAATTGTCACTCATGGCGATAGACTCGTGCCGATAGATTTTGAAGGCGCCGCCCAGATAGATCGACCTGATCCTCTCCTCTGGGGGACGCCTGGATTCGTCCCGCCCGAAAGGAAGGATCAAACCGAGGGGAGCGCAATCCCGGACGACTTGTATGCGCTGGGCTCGGTTCTCTACCTGCTGCTGACCGGACGAGTTTTCGATCAGACTCAACCACTCGAAATCAGGAAGTTGCGTCGAGAGGTCCCTCACGAACTTACTTTGCTGGTGACCTCACTGCTCGCGGCGAACGCGCACGAAAGGCCATCAGCCCAATCCACCAAATCAAAGTTGACTTCTATTTTGTTGAAACGTTCGCCCCGGCGGATGCCGCCGGCGGTTGTGAAGGCAGCCTGACTTCCCGAGCCAATTCAGCGTAGCGGGGATCTGCGCGCAGCCGATCGAACATCGCCGCGATGAAGATACTCTGCGCCGGTGGGAACTTGTCTTCCACCGACTTGCGCAGCAACGGAAACGCGTGATCCAGATCGTTCATGCCCAGATAGATTATTCCAAACTCCTGATTCGGCTCCGGCATGTACCGTTGTTTTTGCAGCTCCTGCATTTCGTTCAGGACACGTTCAGCCTCGACTCGTTGATTTGCTATACCGTAAGAAAACCCCAGCATGGCGCCGCCGTAAGCTTTGTCTTTGGCGTAAATGTCCTGGAATATTTGGATAGCTTCCTGCGTCCGTCCGACTGCGAGCAGCGCAATCCCATGCATGTATTTTCCGTTGAGATAGCCGGGCTGCTCACTGGTCAACTTTTCCAGACAGGCATTCGCCTGATCAAAATTGCGAGCGAAATACTGTACCCGGCAATGATTCATGATGGCCGGCCCGGAAAAAGGATCCAGATTCATTGCCAACTCGCTTTCAATCAGAGCCTCGGGAAATCGGCCGGTCGTCGCGAGGAGGTTTGAGTAACCCCAATGAGCGGGGGCATAGTCAGGACTAATGGCTATGGCCCGCTTGAATTCTTTTCCGGCATTCTCCCAGTCCCAACGAGCCTTCATCAACACCGCAGCGTAAGCAGTGTGTGCATCAGCGAGGTTATCGTCAATTTGGATGGCTTGCCGGGCGGCATATTCGGCCTTGTTCATTGCGTCCTTGCTCGCCAGTGAACCAAACGCAACTGTATTTGTTACGGCATAGCAATCGGCAAGACCGGCCCAGGCGCGAGCAAGTAATGGATCTTTCTCCGTCGCTGCCCGGAAATTATCGATCGCTTGTTGGATATTGGCGTTCTCACCGTCGCGCTTGCTCCAGTAATAGCGGCCTTTATAGTACAGCTCCATCGCTTCGGCGCTGCGATTCTGCTGTGCCGCCATCATCGCAATCATGCTCTTGTCGTCTTCAGTAATAGGCAGCTGAAGTTGAATCGCAGTATCGATCGAGAGCTGCTGTTGCAGGAGTTGTAGTCTTTCCGGATCTATCGGATAGTTCTCTTCGGCGATGCGGACGCCAGTCTTGACGTTCTGCAATCGAGTCGTAAGTATCAAGCCGTGTTCTCCACGCCGGACTCTGCCGAACAAAACCGTATCAGCATTCAAGTCTCGCCCCATCTTCTCTGGACTGGCGGCCTCGGGACCATACATTGACGGCGCGACCGGGGCAGAAGTCACCCGCAAGCCGCGCCGGCGACCGAGAGTTTTCACCAGGTTCCAGGTCAAGGCCGGGCCTATGCATGGTGATCCAAGCTCAGCGTCCTCGCAGACGATCGGAAGGACAGCCAGTGTGTGATTAGTGCCCGCCCACGCTCGATAGATGGACGTTCCTACAAAAAGGGCAAGCAATAAAAGCGCTGCAACAGCCGCCAGGCGAACATTCAAATATGAGCTAACCCTGGATGGGGGAGCGAGACCTTTTTGCAAATTCTCTAAATCGATGAGCAGTTCAGCGGCTGATTGGTAGCGGTCTGCGGGATCTTTTCTCAGGCACCTATTGACGACGTGATCAAAATCCTTCGGACAATTGATCGTCATCTGGCGCAGCGACGGTGGCTCGTCGCCCATGATTGACGAAATCACTTCCGCGTTTGATTTGCTCTTTGCATCCGGCCGGTGGGCGAAGGGATTCTTCCCGCAAACCATCTCATAGAGCACGGTGCCCAAACTGAAAATGTCCGTGCGGTAATCCAACTTCTCTCCGCGCAGCTGTTCTGGCGACATGTAAGCGATCGTGCCTACGAGCAGTCCATCCCTCGAGAGCTGGCTGATACTCTCAGTCCCCTCCTCCAGATTCTTTTGAATCGTCTTTGCCAACCCGAAGTCCAGCACTTTTACCTGCTCAGCCGGCGTAACCATGATGTTCTTCGTCTTGACGTCGCGATGGATGATGCCATGAGCATGAGCATGAGCGAGCGCGTTAGCGATTTGCTGGGCGAGGATCACCATCTGGCCCGTCTTCAGCGACTTTTTGCGAATCAGATCGGACAGAGTCTGGCCTTCGATGTACTGCATGACGATGAAACTGTGTTCACCGATTTCTTCGAAGTCGTAAACCGCGCAGATGTTCGGATGATCGAGCATCGCGACGGACTGCGCTTCCTTAATTAATTGTCGCTTGGCCCAGTTGTCGGCGATGTAGTCGGAAGAGAGGAATTTCAAGGCGACTTTCTTGTTCACGCGGCGATTCTCGGCAAGATAAACGGCGCCCATGCCGCCCTGGCCGAGCTTACTAAGAATCTTGTAAGGACCCACCTCTTGCCCGGCCATCGAGGACTCAGGCTCTGAACCCAGGACCTTCATCGCCAGGGTGACTGCGGTTCCATCGAGCACGCTGCCACTCTCATACGCCGCGATCAGCGAATTCACCTCCCGGCGCAGATCGTCATCTTTCTCGCACACCTCGTCGAGATAACCGGACCGTTCGTCCGGGCTGACGTCCATCGCGCGGTGGAACATTTCCTCGATTTGTCGCAGATTAGTTGCCATTCTGCATTTCGCGGGCGAGCCATGCTTTGGCAAATTGCCAGTCTCGCATGACGGTAATGGGGGATACTTTTAGCACTTCGGCGGCCTCTTCCACGCTCAGGCCTCCGAAGTAACGCAATTCGACTACTTTGCTCTTGCGCGGATCGATGGCCTCTAACCTATTTAACGCGTCATTTAGAGCAATTAACTCTCTATCTTTTTCTGCAGGCATCACCATGGCTTCAGATAATGAGACATGAATCGCCTTGCCGCCCCGCTTTTGCCGGTTCTGATCGCGAGCATAATTGAGGAGAATTCGGCGCATTATCTGCGCCGCGATGCCGAAAAAATGGGCGCGGTTCTGCCACTCTACCTTTCTTTGATCAACCAGCCGCAGGTACGTTTCGTTGATCAGCGCCGTTGTTTGGAGCGTGTGATCCGGGTCCTCGCGCCTCATGTAGCTATGGGCGAGCCGGTGCAGCTCGCGCTCAACCAGCGGCAAGAGTCTTTCCAGGGCCGATTGATCTCCGTTGCCCCAATCGACAAGCAGAGCAGTGATGTCGAAATCAGATCGCATCGGGGGTTGCGTGCACCCGGACTAGCTACTCAACCTAAACGCCTGTCATCTAGTGATTATCGAAATAGGAAAATTGCCTCGGGGTGATAGTTTCCTCAAATACCTGGTTCGTTTGTTAAGTGAAGAGGTAAACGGCTTAGCTTGAATGCCCCGCTTTAGTTGATCAAGCCGCAGCGGCTTTCGGCGTGAAAGCGTGAGCATTTATATAACGACAATCGGCCCCTTTTGCAAGCAATCTTTATTACAAGTACATAGAAAGTTTATAGGCATCATGTCTACTGGAATTACTCACCCTGCGACCCAACCAACCGCTCCTGATACGCTCAAGAACTGGATTATGGTTGTCCTCACCCTAATCTTTATCTCCCTGTACGGAGCTGCTTTAGTCGGATGGCTCAAGCCTCTGGCCGACGAAAAGATGGTCATGAGGCTCGAGCCGATCATCTTCGTGATCATCGGCTACTATTTCGGGCGTCTTCCCAGCCAACAAAACGAGCGCACCCTCAAACAGGAAATCAGCCGCCAGACCCAACGGGCCGACGCTTCGCAATCCGCAAAAGAACAAGCCCTGCAGGCAAACGAGGCGTTGGAAGAAAAAATCAAGAACGTGAGAGCCGCGCTGGGTTCAGACCATCCGGCCGGCATAACTACTTCAGGCGCTAACCTGTTCGCCGCCGGCAGCCGAACTCATGAGGAAGGAACGCGCCACGTTCTGGGCGCGGCGTTACGAATTCTGAATTCGTAGGCCGGTCAGCACCTAATCAGGACGCAGCTCAAAACCAACCTATTAATCGAAATTCTGCCGTAGCGAGCAGTCTCCTCTCCGTCTTTTGGATTCCGCCGATACCGCGCGAGGGGAAAGGCGCACAAGCCGTGCGCCGTTCCACATGGGGGGTGAGGGATTTTGAAGGATTCCCTTCATACTTCGCGCACGCGACGGGTGGGCTTTCTCAGCGTGCTTAATGATGATGTTTCTTAGCCTCGAAACATTTCATCTCCCCGTCCAGACATCAAAAAATCCGGGTATCGCCTAAACGGGTGGATCCTCTCGTCCCTGCCGGAGGTAATGGCGCAGTTTGCCAGAGTGCCACAGGCGCCCCGCCGTGAATCATGCGCAAGCTGCGAATGCTACCTTCAAGCTGCACCACTACCTGACCGGAATTCTCATTGACATCCCTAGATAACGCGATTACTCTGCGCTTGTTTTTGCGCAACTTCAGCCGCGAGTTGGTATAAGCTTCAATCTCGCAGATGCTTGGCTGCTACCCCGAACCTCGCGAGATAAAGTAAAGGTCCCAGGCCCTGAACTTCACTGCAAGCGTTCGTTTCAGCGGTCCGGTTTTTCGGCATAAGTCCCGAGAGAACTTCAAAAATCCCTGGGTTCGAGTCTAGTCACTCGCCCCTACTCGATTCGCTTCAATGAAAAAAGACTGGGTATTGACTCAGGAGGCTTTTGATAAGCTGCTCGATTGGCTCGACCCCGATCGAGATGTCGCTGGACGAAAGTATGAAGCGATTCGTCTGCGGCTCATCAAGATTTTCACCTGCCGCGGCTGCTCTGAAGCGGAAGACCTTGCCGATGAAACTATCAATCGTGTTGCTGCCAGAGTGAGCGAGATAGCCAGTAGTTATCAAGGCGAACCCGCCGCCTATTTCTACGGTGTAGCCCAAAAGGTGTATTTGGAATACATCCGCAGGTGTAAAACCAGACAGGCTGAAGTTCCCGCGGATTCTCCGATTATCAATATCACGACCAGTAGCGAAGGTATCGAGGACATTGAGCTTGAATACGAGTGTTTGGAGGATTGTTTGGAACACCTGCCGACATCTAATCGCAAGCTTGTTTTGGAATATTACCAGCAGGAACGAAAAGCAAAGATCGATCATCGAAAACTGTTGGCGGAGGAGATGGGAATCGCCCTGAATGCCCTGCGAATTCGCGCACATCGCATCCGTCGCGCGCTCGAAGAGTGCGTACACCTGTGTCTTGAGCAGGAACCGGCCCATTGAAATGATTTCTCTCGATCAGTCATCCCTGTTAGGGAGCGCCCTCGACCCGAAGGATTTAGTCAAATGATAACCACCCCAGAGGTTCAATCGAGGCTTAAGCAGTATCTGCTGGGGCAACTGGCGGAAGACTCGTGGGAAGAGGTTGAGAAAGCACTCTTGAGCGACGATGATCTCTTTGAAGAGTTGCTCATCGTCGAAGACGAGCTGATGGACGAGTATCTGAGTGGAAAACTCAGTCGTAATGAACGGAGCGCCTTTGAGCAACACTTCCTCAACACCGCGGAACGATACGATCAGCTAAAGTTCGCGCGCGCCTTCAATCGTTACCTGACCACTACTCGCCCACCGGAACCTGGCGCCGGCAGGTTCTGGCCTGCGCTAAAAACGCAGCCCCTGGTGTTTGGGACAACAGCGATCGCGATGTTGTTGATAGCTGCGATCGCGGCGCTGATACTCATCCGAGATCAGAGGTCGCCGCAAACTTTTGCCACCCTGACACTGACTATGAGTCAGGGTACGAGAGGCGATGGGCCTCCGATCCCCGTATTAAAACTTCCGCTTCGTGAAGACGCGCTACAAATTGTTCTAAACCTGCCAGAGAAACCTCCGCCGGCTCTTCGTTATCAGGCTGAACTTGAAACTGCCGCGGGGGATAAGCGACGTCTTGAGCCAAGCTCACAAGATCCACACTCCCTGACGGTTGTGATTCCGAAGACTGATCTCAAGCAAGGTCAATACGCCATAAAACTATTTGCTATCGGGAATGATGGAGTCGAACAGCGTCTTCAGGGCGCTTATCTCTTCACGCTTGAATGATTCTCAGGCTGGCTCGCATTCTACGATGACTGAGGTACATTCCCGGCAATAAGATTATTAAGCCGATGGCGATGATTATTAAGTTGACGGGGGACCCGGTCGCGGCAGGCTTCATCTTAATGCCATCAGTGAAATCACCCTGCAAGGTAAAAGCCGCCCAGTAATATGGCGAACTCCAGTTCGGGTTCCGCCTGATGCTGTTTTGGGCCGACCGCAGCGCCTCGGCCGGTCTCATACCGCCCTGCAGCATATTCGAGTAGAAAAGCTTCATCAGTTCGGCAGTCGATTCGTCATCAACTTTCCAAAGGCTGGCCACCACGCTGGACGCGCCCGCATACATAAATCCACGCGTAAGGCCGATTAGTCCTTCGCCCCGAACATCTTTGCCAAGGCCTGTCCGGCAGGCGCTGAGCACTACCAGATTGACGGGAATATGCAGTTGATAGACATCCGACAACCGCAGGAAACCATCTCGCGCCCTACCGTCGGGGTTCACCGTCGACAGCAGCAGGCCTGAATTTTCGGGCCGCTTTGAATTCAGAACGCCATGCGTCGCGAAGTGAACAATGGCGTATCCATCAAGCTTGACGTGCTCCAGCTTTTCCCGTGAAGCATCAAAGCCGGTAGCAATGAAGGTTGGATACGCCGAGACGCTGCGCAAGTTGGATAGTTCTCGCTGGGCATAAAAAAGAGGTTGAATCCTGGAAACATCAACTGTGTCTCCCACTGGTTCAATGTCGCGGAACGCTGCTCGCTGGCGATAGTCATCGAGAGTCTGAGCTGAAGCCAGATTGTTGCCCGAGCTCGTATTCCGGAACTGCGCATAATTCGAAGCGAAGACCGGGTCACCAAAAGCAGCCAAAAGTTTATCTGGAGGTTGCCTGCGCGAGGCTTCCTGCTGCAACTGTCCGAGAATGGACGCCGAAGGTGCGTTTACGATTTCATACTTTGTCACCAATGGTTCGTTGTTTTCCCAGGGCGCCGAAAGAACCTGGAAAGGAATGAAGTGCAAAGCTCCATCCGCGACGATGATGAGGCGTCGCCGATTCTTAATCTCAGCCAGGACCGGATCGACGATCATGGCGCCAAGCTTCTCAATTGCCTCGGCCGTTTTATCGCCGGACGCCGGGGGCACATTGAGCAACTCGTAGACGGTCTTGGCGGCACTGTCGATTTTCGCCTCCGGTTCGAGCTCATGACTCGTGATGCTCGTGGCGGTGACAACCCACACATAACTGTGTTCGGGCCCCAGACTGTATTCGAGAAGAACCGTGCCATCGTCGCCGACCAACTGTTTCTGGATCTGCGGCAGATCCCAGGCCGTGGGGCGCGTAATCTGATCATAGGCGGGATAGCGAGCCTTGATCGATTCAGTTAGTTGTCCGGATTCGACCTCCAGGCTTGCGATGCGGTCCTGCAGCTCATCCAGTTCATGCTTTTTGTAATTCGTTGCCAGCAGCGTCAGCTTGTTATCTTCCAGGGCTCGCAAAGATTGTCTCAACACTTTTTCATGCTCAGCTAGTTCGGGAGCTATTCCGGGAACCAGATTCGTCTGCGTCGCTCGCAACAGCTCGGCAAGGGCCCGCCCGCGCGAGACCTCACTGACTTGCAGTGCCTGAAGATCAAACCGCTTTGCCGGCTCGCGCTTGCTCTTGCGCATGAGACAATCGACGTAACTCTGATAACGATCGTGGACAGTCGCCGAAAACGCAGTTGTGAGATCGCGGCTGGAGGAAACGCGTCGCACGTCCTCGGTGACTTCGATCGATTGGCGCAGATGAACCTCTGCGGCGTCGAGTTCGTTCTGCTTCAACTCAAGACGGCCAAGCGCATAAAGCGTTGCCGCCTGGTTCACTCGATCTTCTATTGCCTGAAACGCTGCCAACGCCGCTAGATAAAGCTCCCTGGCTTTGTCTGGCTGTGCACGCTTTTCGTAAAACTTGCCAAGCAGCGCGTTTGTCCGCGCCGCTTCGCGCTTCAGGCCAATCTTTTCGTAAGCCTGAATCGCTGCGTGGTAATGCTGCAAGGCCGCCGTGTCGTCACCGCTCATCTCAAACACGCAGCCCAGGAATTCGTGACACCTGGCAATCAGGGCCGGATTCTTAATAGATTCGGCATCTCGCATCGCCTGACCGAGCGTGCTTAACGCTTCGGCGTAGTTACCCAGAATGTATTGAGTCCGCCCAATGTCCCACTCCATTCCGGTGATCGATTCCTGATTGTCAGCAAGTCGAAAATATTCCTTAGCCTGCTGCAGCTTGATTAATCCGGTTTCCGGCATTCCATTTTCGATGAATGCCTCGCCAATGCCGGCCGCAATCTGCCCCAAACGAAAATGATCAGATGTCTCATCAATCATTGATAGCGCCTGCGTCAGTAAGGACAGGCACCCCTCCCAGTCGCCCCTACGATATTCAATGAAGCCCAAACTGATGATTGCTTCGACTTCTTCCGAGGGCAGATTGAGCTCGCGCCAGAGACCAAGGGCCGCCTGATTGCTTTGCGTCGCTTCGGTCAGATCGTTCCTGGTTAGTTGATAGTCAGCGAGACTTGCGTAGGCCCGTGCCATTCCGACCTTGTCGCCAATCGATTGCCAGAGTTTGAGCGCGTCTTTGGTTGTCTCGATCGCTCGCGCGTGCTCGCCGCCATAGTTTTGACAATCGCTCAGCGTCAGCAGAGCTGCTGCCTTGCCCGCAGCATAATCATGCTTCTCGCTTAGTTCGATTCCCTGACTGGTGAAGGTTGCGGCCTCGTCGCACTTGGTCAACTTCGCAAAGGCCGCCGCCACGCCATTTAAGGAATCGACATGAACAGTGGGATTGCCCGCGCCCTTGGCGAGGGAAAGCGCCTCCTGATATGTAGCCAATGCGTCGCTGGGTAAAGTGAGGCGGATCTGAAGCCGGGCGGCTCGATTCAAAAAGCCGGCTGCCTTTGCATTGTCGCCCACGTCACGGGCCTGGCGGGCAGCCGACAAAAGAACCGCCAGCACACGTTGGCGCTCTGATGTGCTGGCGGCGCTTTCATCCGTTGATCGAGAGAGGATGTCATCGTTGCTGGGTTGAGCGCCCGAGAGTGAGCTCAGGACGCAAATCAACACCAGCAACGAAATAATTCGACAGTTAACCATCAACTCTTTGGTAGTCGGTACGCTACTCTTGCACCTTTATCACCTTCATCATAATCGTCATCATCGTCCGTATCCGGCGTCCGCTCCGTGAGCGGTCTAAATGCCAGCGCCGCTCCGTCGGTCACGAACAAAAAGGGAACGGTTTTATCGTCCCAGACATCTCCGCAGTAGTTTTTGATCGAGGGACAATCGCACGCCTGTCCGATTTCGGGAGACGTCTTGGCTAGCTCGGGACTGGTCTTTTGCTCCAGCGTGGCGGAGAAGAATACATTTTTCAAGTGATCGCGGAATTTACCGGTAGGCTCAAACGCTCCCGTATCAAATTCCTTCTCCAGGAACAGTTCAGACTTGTCATTGCGCAGACCTTGGTCTTCCTCGTGCCGAGGTCGCCGTTGGGTGAGCGTCCAATACTTTTGGAGAAATTCGAACCACTGAAAATCCTTATCGAACTCATAGCTTTGGTAAGCATTTTGAATTCGTTCGAGCTTATTTCCAGCCGCTCCCTTCTTACTCGGTTGCTTTGGTACGGGAACCTTATCGATAGTGGGCTCCAGGTCATGCGGCTCCGACCACGGGAAATATATCGACAGCCCATGAGCATATTGATACTTCGAACCAAAATTGTCGGCATGAACTACCAGCGCGTCCAGGCGGGTCTTGTCGACGGGCGTAGGGTTCGGGCGTAACGTTTTGATGACCTCTCCGCACTTATCCTGGATATCTTTAAGTGTGGTTATCGCACCATTTCCGCCTGGCGCAATTTGTTTCATGGCTTCAGCCCTTTCAATGCAACGCCGGCGCAGACAAAGGCAAAAGTCAAAAAGATCCGTGTACTTCTCTTCGAAGAAGCTCTGGGCATCCCAATGCGCCAGCAAGACGAGGTCCTTAATCAGTTGATCCCTGGCGTCGAACCGCTCATGCAACTTTTTGATCAACGGTCCCAGCGATCCCTGGAGCCGGTTAAGGTTCTCTTCTCCGAGATTGCACAGCACGAGATCAGCCGAATAGCCGGCGGTCATAAAATCGGTGGAATTGAAAAGAGCGTGGTAGTACAGCTTTTCGATTAGCCGCGGTATGTTCGGAACCCTGGCCGCGGCTACCGCCTTCGCTTCATCAGCGGGACGCTTTGCCGCGCGGCGCGCATGCTTCTTCGCCCTTTCCACCGAGTTTAGAATCTTCTTCATTAACTGCCGCTGCGGCCAGCAATTGACGAAGGAAAGGCCCTGGGTTGCCATCATGTATTTGGCTGCACCCTTTAATTGATAAGCCACCTCGATGCTGCTCATTGAGCAGCTGTTCAGGGCCAGCAGTTGCAGCTTGTCCTTGGGGAACTTCCGAATAATCTCTGCAAGTTTTAACAGCTTGATGCCTGAAGGCGGGTTATCGTCCGGCAGAAAGGTATCGTTACCCACTATCATGCCGTGTCCCAACAGAAAAAGAATGTAGTTTTCGGCTCCGTGCTTGTTCACTGCATATTCAACAAAGGCCGCCAGGGACTGTTCAGCCGGCGAACCGTCAAAACTCGCCGCCGTTGACTTCATAGCCGCCTGGAATTCTTTTTGCGGAATCTCGTCGTCGATCATGTTGCGGACAAAAGAGTCATTATCGTCGCCGATCACACTCTCGAAAGATCTGGTCTTTTTACGGCTCTGTTCTTCCAGTGCTTTTTCTTTACGCACTTTATTAACGTCGTAGATTTTGGTAGGCACGCCGGGTTCCTGTGGATCAAAATAGATCAGCACATCCGTGTTGAACTGATAGCCGGCGTCTTTGATCGCCTTGATGTGCGAAACGACAAGTGGTGAAAGCGCGTTGTCGCTCGCCAAATAAAACATAACTGTCCATTCCAGATGGGGCTTACTTACTGACATCGATTGCCTCCTGTAGTTGTCGATAGGGTCATGTCAAACGTGATTATTCACGCCACGGGGCCGCTGGCGATTTAAGAAACCGGTGCCAGAGCAGGGACTAAAAAACAATGGCTGATCGAGCAATGCTCAGCCGGAAGGATAGCAAATTGATTCCCGATCGAGAGCTTTGGAGATCACCGAAACGCCATGTCGAGCAGAACCGGCATCTGGGACAACTCTCCGCGCTGTGTGAAAACGCCTGGGGATTCTAACCGATCAATCGAGGAATCAGATCACATTCTTTCCTGCATCGTCATCCGCCGGCAACCGGCCCGTGGCAACGGCCAAAATCATCATCTTCATTCATTTATGCGTTTGACTGCGAAACATTTCACCTGAGACAGCATCACACTGGGCGCGAGTATCAGCGGCAATCGAACCAGCTTTGACGCATGAAATGTCCTTACCACTTCGGCGAGCGATACATTTTCAGAGCGCTGGCTCCAAAAGATAACTCTCAAGTGGCGTGGGCCCTGGGATTATGCTGAGTTCGTTTCCTGGTGCGGTTCCAGGCCGCCGGACGCACAACTCAATCCGGGCCAGCTGGTGAAGTTGCCGCCAGCTAGTCGAGGTGCAGGCAGCTTTGGCGGACAGGATTCGCTCTCACTCGTCATGCACCGTCGGCGCGTCGGCATGTGGTACAAAGCACGTGCGACATCTTGCTTCGTACATGCCGGCGCCGCCGACGGCGACGCGTTCTTCGGATTCGAAAGTTCGCTGGGTGTAGTTGGCGGGCTGGCCGCACTTCATGCAGATGGCGTGAGTTTTAGTGATGTATTCGGCGATCGCCAGTAGCTGCGGCATCGGCTCCCAGGGTTTGCCGGTGTAGTCCTGATCCAATCCCGCGATAATCACGCGCACGCCACTTTCGGCGAGTTCGTTCGCGATTCCGATCAGCTTGTTATCAAAAAACTGGCCTTCGTCGATGCCGACAACTTCAGTGTCGGGCAGGACATTCGCGCGAATTTCTTCGGCGGTGCGGACGTTCGATGATTCGTGCGTCATCTCGGAATGCGAGACGATGTGATTGTTTGAAAAGCGCGCGTCGATTTCGGGTTTGAAAACCTGAACTTTTTGTCGCGCAATTTTCGCCCGCCGCAGCCGGCGAATTAGTTCTTCTGATTTACCTGAGAACATTGAGCCGGCAATCACTTCGACCCAACCTGCCTGCCTCGCGCCGGGATGCTCTTTGCGAGCAGGCACTTCATTCTCATCTGGTTCAATAGTTCGAATCATCTTGACTGTGGTGCTCATCTATTTTTGAGAATTCTTTCCTGTCGAGAATCGTCGTGCGGTGCAGTCTAAATCAAAGCGAATCATTTCCCAAACGGAAAACATCCACAGATTACGCAGATTTCACAGATAGAAAAGTCAGCCACGAAGAGGCACAAAAAGCACAAAAGAGAATCAGGAATCAGAACTAAGTTTCATACAACTTATTTTCATTCATGCATTTTTTCTTTGAGCCTTTGGTGACTCTTCGTGTCTAATTCCCTTTCCTGAATCTGCGTAATCTGTGGATCTCATTTCCCCCCAGCCGCCTCCACTTGGCGTTTCAATCCGCACGCGATCGCCCGGATTGAGTTGCCGATTATCTTTTGATCTCAATTCCTCTTTGCGGCCGTCGGTGCGAATCACGAAAGCGCGGCCGCGCTCGCCATCTTCACCGCCCTGCAAGCCATAAGGCGCGCGCTTGCGACGATCAGAAAGCAGCGCCATGTTCGCCTGGGCCAGAGTTTCAATTTCGCGAATCGTGCCGTCGCCGCCTTTCTGTTTTCCTTTTCCCCCCGAACCTTTGCGAATTCGATATTCGCGCACGCGCAGAGGATACGCATATTCGAGCGCTTCCGCCGGCGTGTTCAGACTGTTGGTCATATGCGTGTGCGTTGCGTTCATGCCGTCTAAGCCGGGCCTCGCACCCATTCCGCCGGCAACCGTTTCATAGTAAGAAAACTCGGAACCCGTTCGCGGATCGATTCCGCCAATCGTCAGGTTGTTCATCGTCCCCTGGCTGGCCGCCGGAATACGTTCAGGAATCGCTTTGGACAAGGCCTTAAAGACGGTATCGACAATCCGTTGTGAAGTCTCGACGTTGCCGCCGGCGACCGATGCCGGGTGCCGGGCGTTGACGACTGTGCCTTCGGGCGCGGTGACTTTGATCGGTTCGATTAAGCCGGCGCTTGCCGGCACGTCGCCGCCGACTAAACAGCGGAAGCAATATGAGACGGCAGAGACGGTGATTGCTTCAACGGCATTCACGGCGCCGGCCACTTGCGGCGAGCTGCCGGTGAAATCAACGAACGCGCGATCGCCTTTGATTGTGATAGTCACCCTGATCGGAATTTCTTTATCGACGATGCCGTCATCGTCCAAAGCATCTTCGGCCTGATACGTTCCGTCGGGAATCGCGGCGATCGCGCTCCGCATCATCCGCGCCGAGTAAGAGATTAGTTGCGCGGCATAATCGCGAGCTTCTTTTTCGCCGCGACGCTCAACGATTTCGAGCAAACGCATCTCGCCGGTCTTTAGCGAACCGATTTGTGCTTCAAAGTCTGCCCGCCGCTCATCGCTACTCCGCACGTTGGTGAGAATCAACTTCATCACGTCGTCGCATATTTCGCCGCCCCGGACGATCCTGATCGGCGGAATGCGCAGGCCTTCGCCATAGACATCGGTTGCCAGACCCATTGAGCCTGGCGTGGCGCCACCGATATCGGCGTGGTGGGCGCGATTGGCGACGTAGAAAAGCGGGCTCTGGGTTTTGGGTGTAGGGTGTCGAGTTATCGTCTTTGCTGACCTCTGATCTCTGACCTCTGACCTCTTCGCAAACACTCCCATCACCAGTGTCACATCCGGCAAATGCGTCCCGCCCGCAAACGGATCGTTCAGCGCCACCACATCGCCGGGACCAATCTCGACTTCGCGCAAAGCCGCCGCCACGGCCATCGGCATTGAACCGAGATGGACCGGCATGTGATCGCCTTGCGCGATCACCCGACCGTTCGCATCGAACACCGCACAGGAATAGTCGCGACGCTCTTTGATGTTCGGAGAGAAAGAGGTGCGGCGCAGAGTCACACCCATCTCTTCCGCGACCGAGGTGTAAAGCGCGCGATAGATTTCCAGCGTGGTTGGATCGAATTTCTTCATTCTTTAATCAGCCCTAAGCCGCGGGCCCGATTCATGTAGTCTCGCGCGAGGTCGATAAACTGTTGCCGCGCTGCGGCTGTAGTAAACGCCCGGTTGCGAACAATAACGCCGCCTTTGCGTCCAAAAATGTCGACGGAATCGCTGGTTGACACAACGTCTTCGATCGTTTCCCATTCATTGTTGGATTGAGACTCGTGGCTGCTCGTCCTCAGGCCCTCCGGTAACAGTTCAACTTCGCAAACAAACTCGTTTTCATCGCCGTGTCGTTCCTTGACGTACTTGCGCAGATTTTTCCGCAACTGATATTCATAAATCATCGGATCGATGGCCATCACAATCAGCCCCGCGATGAGGCCGCCTATCACCCCTTTAATGGTGAAGCGAAAGAGCGCGAGAATGAAAAACCAAACGAGAAGCGAAGCCCATATCCTTCGCTTTAGTCTCATCAGGCGGATCGACTGTGACCGCGCAGTAAAACGCATTGAAGCGTCAACGAGATCTTCCTGAGAATAAGTAAATTCGACCCGCATAGTCAGGCCTCACTACTGCTCAAGCAGCAGGTTTGTGTAGAGATCGACGGTAGCCTGAACGCCACCAGGAATCAGAGTAGTTCCCGAATACTCGGTCACCACGCATGGCGTGCGCAAACGGTCGCCGGCGCCAAGCTCCTCTCGGCGATACACCGGCACTCGTGATTTGTTTTGTTCCAGGTAGCTTTCAGTGAAATCGTGCGGCCGCACCAACCCCTTCGATGCTGAACGCCGGTAACGAATTGTCTTCAATTTCTCAACGACCCCGCTCGAACGAACCCTCGCACTCACGATCTCTACTGCATTCTTTTCCTGCGCATAACCGTAACGCGCCCGATGCGCGCGATGAAATGCGGCGGCGATATTTCCGCGGGTGGTCTTGATTTGCAGCTCAAACGACTGACCTTTGTAGCGAACCGCCAGCGAACGTTCGTGTTTTTGCTTCGCTCGTGAAAAACCTTCGCGTCGCAAAGCCTCTGTGGCCTGGGATTCCATTTCGCGAAAGACGCGATTGAGTTTGGCCGTCACCTCCGACCTGACTTCGAACATGACCGTGCGGCTTTGCTCTTTCACCACATCGGCGAGCAAAACGCCGACCGCCGATAATGCTCCGGGCAATCTCGGCAGCAGCACCCGCGGTATCCGCAACGCCCGGCCCAAAGCCACAGCATGCAAACCACCCGCGCCGCCGAACGGAATCAAAGTGAATTCGCGCGGGTCGTGGCCGCGTTCGACTGAGATGTGACGCAGCGCTCGCTCCATGTTCGCGGTCACAATATCGAGAACGCCATGGGCCGCTTCAATCGCGTTAACTTTTCGCCCTGCGGCAGCGCTCATGTCGGCAGCGAGCTTGTTCAGCGCTTCGCGCGCGCGTCGCTCATCGAGCTTGAATTCTCCACCCAACAAACCGCCGCCCGGAAAATGACCAAGCACGACGTGCGCATCGGTTACGGTGGGCAAAAGCGATCGGCCATAACACGCTGGTCCAGGTTCGGCGCCGGCAGATTCAGGACCAACGCGCAGCGAGCCGCCTTCATCGACGCGAGCAATCGATCCACCGCCGGCGCCCACGGTGTGAATGTCCATCATCGGAATCGCGACCGGCACGCCGGCGACAATCGATTCGTTCGTGAGCCGCATGCCTTCGCGATCGCAGAGCGCGACGTCGGTCGACGTGCCGCCCATGTCAAAGGTGATGATGTTCTCAAAGCCCGCTCGCTTTGCCGCGTGCAACGCGCCGACCACACCGCCCGCCGGCCCGGAAAGAATTGTCCGCACCGGTTCGGTGGCCGCAGCGACCGCTGAAATACTTCCGCCGGAGGATTGCATAACGCGAAGCGTCGGTGCGCGGGCATCCTGCCCGCTCTTTTTGTCAGCAGCAGGCAAGATGCCTGCGTACCGAACCAATTGACGCAGATACCGGCCCATCAACGGTTGCAGGTATGCATTGACGACGACCGTCGAGGTTCGCTCGTACTCGCGATACTCAGGCAGAATTTGATGAGAGACAGAAATCGGGACGCTCATCGTGGCGAAAGCCCTGGCAATTTTTTCTTCGTGACGAGGATCGACGAACGAGAAAAGCAGCGACACGGCAATCGAATCGCAGTTTGTTTTCCGCACTTGGGCAACTAATTGTTCGACTGCGCTTTCATCTAACGCCTCTAGAATCTCACCATTCGCCGCGACGCGCTCTTTGACGCCAAATCTCAGCTCGCTCGGAACCAGCGCCGGCGGCTTTACTGCATTCAGGTTATAGAGTTCCGGGCGAGCCTGCCGGCCAATCTCGATCACATCTTCGAACCCGGAAGTCGTTACCAGCGCCGTGCGCGCGCCTTTGCGTTGCAACAAGGCGTTGGTGCCAACAGTCGTGCCATGAATGACATCAATCGAGGCGATCCGCGCTCCGGTTTCCGCGACTACCCGGGCAAGTCCTTCGGTAATTGCCCGCGACGGGTCGTCGGGAGTCGAGGCGAGTTTGAAAATCTGCAAGGCACCGTCAGCCTCAAAGACAAAGTCAGTAAACGTGCCGCCGGTGTCGACGCCGATGCGCACTTTGTTTTGCCTGCCCGTTTTGTTTGTGCTCATTGACGCAATCGAAGGATTTGATTGGGGCGAAGCATCCGCTGCTTCCAGATAGTTTTCGCGCGTTGACGCGCGCCATGTTGCCATTCGGCAAAGTGATCATGCAAGCCGATTTCCCACCGTCAATGTACCGCAGGCTGTCCAGCCTGCGGAGTTCTTGGATTCCAAATCATAGTAAGCAAAGCACAGGCTCTTGCTTCGGCTTTGCGTCTCCGCAAAGCAAGACACTCCTCTAAGCGAAACGCAGACTAGACAGTCTGCGGTACAGAGGCGGCAGACTTCGGAACTCGACGTTCTCGCGCGGTTTGAGAAAACCTCTCCTCAAATCGACGCCTTATGGTTTAGTATCTACTCCCAACATTAGACCCCTGGATACCGGCAAAAAAATTATGAGAAGAACCTTCCCCTTGACGTTACTTTTTCTCCTGACGCTCGCGGTCGTGGTCTGGGTAACAACTAAGAGCTACGCACAACCCTCGGTTCAAGCGGCGGCGCCACAGGGCTGCCCGATTTCTTTTCCGCTTCCAAACGCCAGCGATATTGGAACGGCGAAATTTGAAAAGCTGCTTTACGCGTTTCTCGATCAGGGTTGTTACAAGAGCTGGGTCGCGGATCGTCAGATTCGCAACACCGGACCCTTCATTAACAACCAGTCGTTCGGCACCCACAACTCTGTCAGGATTTATTACTCGCCTGAGGTTTGGCATTGGCTGAAGGACAAACACCGCGAAGGAGAGATTCCTGACGGCGCAATGATCGTCAAGGAGATGTTCCCGGCTCCCGCCAAACAGGATGCGAAGCTGACCGCCTGGACGGTGATGGTCAAAGACAAGAAGGGCGCTTACGACGGTTGGTACTGGTCGTTCCATGCGCCGAACTATGCGTCAGACAATCCGGCGATCGATTATCCGGATTCCGGCTTTGGTCTCTATTGTTTGCGCTGTCACGCGTCGGCGGAAAAGGAGTCGACCTTCATCGCCACCAAGAACGTTGAAGGCGATCCGATTTCGTTCGCGATCAAAGTTCCGACCATGAGCAAGCAGGCGCCGGCCGGCAAAGACGAGCACCAACAAATCGCCGAGACCAAAGAAATCCGCGGCGGACCATTCGGGACAGCGCGCAAAACCCCTGAGCCGAATTTCATCAACCTGTTCAAAGGCTTGCCGCTGGTCCCGGCAGCCGAAGTCAAAAAGTTTCCCGGCGAATCTTTCGATCACGTCGTCGCCAACATGGGCGGACCAAAAGGCTTTCTCACTTCGAGCCAGTGTCTGGGATGTCATTCGGCTTCGACTGAGAACATGGCCTTTTTGTTCGAAAGTAAGATCCAGCCGCCGCTGAATTTTTCGCCGTACACCGAATGGCGGGCGTCGATGATGGGACTGGCCGGCCGCGATCCGATCTTTCATGCGCAGCTCGAATCGGAAAAAGCGATGCGACCTTCGCAGACTGGTTTCTTCGACAACACCTGCTATCGCTGTCACGGCGTGATGGGTCAAAGACAAGTCGAGTTGGACAAGCACGAGCCATTTCGACATAGCATGGTTTACGCGGTGCCGGGCGATGCGGTCAGTGACATCACTACAGGCGATGCCAAGTATGGCGCGTTGGCGCGCGATGGAATTTCCTGTGACGTGTGTCATCGAATTGCGAAAGAAGATTTAGGGAAACCGAGCACCTTCACCGGCCTTTTCAAGGTCGATCCTCCTGGCGTCGTCAACGGACCATACGATCAACTGGTAACCGTGCCGATGAAAAATGCGATGGGCATCACTCCGCGTTTTGCCGAACAGATTAAGACGTCGGCATTGTGCGGCAGCTGTCACACGGTTGTGCTTCCGGTTTTGGATGACCAGGGCAAACCCGTCCGCGACAAGGATGGCAAGCCGAAAGAGTTTCACGAGCAAACCACTTATCCTGAATGGGTGAACAGCGTCTATCAAAACGAACGCGAGCCCATCGACAAAGCCAGCGTGCGCACCTGTCAGGATTGCCACATGCCGACGAAATTCCTGGATCGGCCGCTGGTCTTTCGTGTCGCCAACATTGAAGACGTTGATTATCCGTACACCGATTACCGCGCGCCGGACAAAGACATTACGGTGCGCGTTCGCGATCAGTATTCGCGTCACACGCTGCTGGGGATCAATCAATTTGGACTGATGATGTTCGAACAATTCCCCGACATTCTCGGAATTCGGACGGCTGATTACATGTATGGCGACGCAGTGCCCGGGCTGTTGACGGCGCAAAGCTCCGGCTACGATCTGGCCCGCCGCGAGACTGCCACCGTCACGGTCAATGAACTAACTCGAACTGACAAAGCGATCGAGGCGAAGGTCGAAGTCAGAAACCTGGCCGGACATAACCTGCCTTCGGGCGTCGCTTTTCGCCGCGCCTTCCTCACGTTTGAAGCCATCGATGCGAGCGGCAAAGTTGTCTGGGCTTCCGGACGGACCAACAGTGTCGGAGCAATCGTCAAAGGCGCCGGCGAAGAGATTCTGCCGACGGAATTCTTTTACGATCCGGTGACACGTAAACAGGTCCTGCAACCGCACTATGAAACGATTTCTGATGAGGGCCAGGTTCAGATTTATGAAGAGATCGTCGCCGACTCAAAAGGAAAAATCACGACGAGCTTTGTCGGTTTGGATAAAGTCCTGAAGAGTAATCGACTCTTGCCGAAAGGCTGGCGCGCCGACGGTCCCTTTGCCGAATACACGCATCCGCACGGTGAGGCAGAACACGATCCGGAATACATCAACAGCTCCGGAGCAACGGGCGCAGACCAGATCACGTACAGCATTCCGCTTAACGATCAGACGCGAAGCATTGTGTCGGTTCGAGTGGTTCTGAATTATCAGGCCATTCCTCCTTACTATTTGAAAGAGCGATTCACGATTGGAAAGGGCGTAGAGACTCAACGGCTCGCGTACTTAACCAGTCATCTGACGCTGCCGGGCACGCCGATCGACAATTGGAGGCTGGCGGTTGCTTGCGGAACGCGACGACTTGACGATGCCAAGAGTCAGGCGTGTCAGAAGTGGTAGCATCGTCCATAACGCGAAGGATTCGCGATTTCATCTCAGTTGACCCAATTCGTTGAAAGACTTATCGTGAGCCGGTGAAGGTTCGTGATCTCGTGAAGCTCGTTGAACAGGATGGATGGTATTGGGTGCGAACTAAAGGAAGCCACCATCAATACAAGCACCGGACGAAGCCTGGACTTGTGACAATACCGGGCAAACCTGGAGATGAGATGGCGATCGGGACATTGAACAATATTCTCAAACAAGCAGGACTAAAGCCATGAAGAAATATCTAATCATTGTCGAAAAAACGAGCACAGGTTATTCAGCATTTTCACCTGACGTGCCAGGATGTGGCTCTACGGGGGAAACGAAGGAGGAGGTTGAACGCAATATTCAAGAGGCTATTGCGTTTCACATTGAAGGACTCCGTCAGGAAGGCTACGAGATCCCTGAACCGTCTACTTATTCTTCATACATTAACATCGCAGCATAGCGCCAAACTCACTGGCCCGCACGTTTGACGCGCGCTCAGACTTTGTCTTATTGTCAGCTCCTCAAAACAATCATGGACTTTTTGCTTGCCTTCAATAACGAAGCTGCGTTGGTCGGCGACATGAGCGGTAATGTTCGCACGGAGCGGCGCCCCGATCAGTTGACGCCGTCGGCCTGGGAGAATCGTTTGCGCTTTGCTTACATCGAAGCGGAACGCAGTGTCGAAGATGCGGGCGGCATGCCCTTTACAAACGCTACCGGTTCGTTTCGGTTTGAAAACGGGCAAGTGAAGGTAATGAAGGTCGAGGGCGTTAAGCCTTACCAGACTTTTTCAGATGATGCTTCCGGATTGTCGGTCCGCGCGGTTTTCCTCGAACACCTGAACCAGTGGACTGTCGCTGATTAGTCTAAATGTACCGCAGACTGTCCAGTCTGTGGTCTTTAACGACGCTTGAAAGTTCGCGCAAGCAGACTGGACAGTCTGCTTTACATTTTATTTGTTTCCGGCTCGGAAGGATTCGGGTCTGACTCCGTTTTCTCGCTCTTGTCAGTTGACTCGCGTTTGTCCTGGTACGCAAAGACCGCATCCTCGTCCATCGAAGGCAGCACGCCACTTGCAAGGCGATCAAAAAATCTCTGTAAAGGACCTTGATCGAGATCGGCGCTCGGACTGGCTGCTTCCTCCATCTCAGGATCGAAACGAATCAGTTGCGCGGTCATATGAAGACACGAAGCACAGCTCACCAGATGTGAAGTGAACGATTCTGCTTTCGATTCTTCCAGCCATCCTTCGACATAAGCATTGATCACGTCCTCGTCAGGATGAGCGGCGGCGGCACGCGCTGCGGCTTCGTCACGCATCCGCGCTTTCAGACGCAGGTCGATGGCCCGCCGAATTGCGGTCATCTGAGGATCGCCTTTTTGTTCCGCGCTCTTCATGAGGCGCCTTCGCTCCTGATTTCTTCCTTCTTCAAAACGCTCCCGGTTACCGGCGAGATGTTAATCGTCTGGGCCGGGTCCTCGGCGGCGATGGCTTTGCAAATCTCAATTTCTTCCGGCTTCAGACCGTGCTTGCCTGCCAGCTCAGCGTGAAATCTCTCGTGAACTTTTCGATAGACCTTGTCGAGCCAACGCATCACGGTGGATTCGTGCACGCGACTACGCTTGGAACTACGACGCTGGAACCATCGACGGATTGGAGACTTCGGCTCTTCGACGATTCGCGCAATCTCGCGCAGCTTGAGACCTTCAACGTGATAATAGAGGAGCAGCAGCGTTTCGTGATCGTCGAGCGTAGCCAGCGCCTGGTCCAGCGCCGCCACTGTCGCCGATCGATATCGTTCGCGCACCACGCTTGTCAGCATTGTGTCCTCAGTTTCGCCGCCCGAAACATGCCGGACTGGAAAGTCGTCACCGCCCTCGGACCAGTCGTCTATCGAAACTTCTACCTTTGGGGCCCGATGTACATCAACTGCGGCGTGAAGAATAATGGCGCGCAACCAGCCGCGCAACGAGCCCCGGCCGGTGTAAGTCCTGAATTTTGATTGACGGATACCGTCGACGACCCTGGTGCCGAATAACTCGACGTAGACCGCGTCAATAACTTCATCCGCGTCGGCGTCGCCGCGTAACAGGTGCCGCGTCCAGCGTTCAATGAAAGATCGATGCTGGCGATCGAATTCCCACCAGGCGTGCTCGTTGCCGCGCATGCACGCCAGTCCCAGGTAAAGGTCGGGAATCTTCAGCTCGCCGATAAAACGCTCTAACTCAGCCGGCGAGGGCTGCGCGTTCGGCTCGGCTAATCCGATTAAGTATTTCGTCGCGGCGGCCGCCACCGCATCGCGAAACTCCTCAAAAGGCACGTCAAAATTCGGATACGACTGGGCACACTGAGCATGACTGTCTCTCAGCTGGGCGGTGCACGATCCCAGGTTCTTAAGTGAATCCGTTTCCAAGACGGTCCGGCGGCGAGTGTTGTCGTCGTTCAAAACCGGCCTATTATATTGTTAAAGAACTCTCGTGAACAGTCCGCGTGATCCATGCACGATTTTTCATTTCCACCGTCAGCGAGACGTAATCGCCGCGGTCTTTTGCCTGGCAAGGGAAAAAACCGGTGCGTGGACGGGTCTTCGCCGCGTAGCGGCGGTCTGAATTTAGCCCGGCCTTTTAAGGCCGGGATCCGCCGCGCCACTAGACATCGTCGCGTTAGCGACGGCTGAGACACTCACTCAATCGTCGCTGACGCGAGGTCTCTCGTTTCTCCATCGCTACCCGGCCTTGAAACGGCATTAACATACTTGACTCCTTGCGGCGATGGCTCTGCCACTCTGATGCGCGGCAAGTCTGCGACTTGCCGGCGGCGAACCTTCTTTTCATTCGGGTCTTCGAGCCGCCACGGTCAAAGACCGTTTCGGATTAATGGGCCACGTGTCGGCAAGTCCAAGACTTGCCGCGCATCAGAGTGGCAGAGCCATTGCAGCGGTCTCATCGAAGGTCGACAGAAGCACACGAAACAGAGCGCTCTTTAAGAGCATTGAATCGACTTCCTTGACGACCTTTAATTCCAATCCTTTTACGATTTGCTGACGGCCTGGCTTTCTCTCATCGCTTTGTCGCGATTGCGTTGGGCGATGGTGTAGAGGATTGATTTGACCTGGAAGGGCGTTAGATCCGGATAGGCCTCTTTGATTAACGCTACTATGCCGACGATATAGGGACAGGCAAAGCTGTTACCCGTTAATTGCCGATAACCTCCGCCCGGCCACGTGGTTTTGACTTCAACCCCGGGCGCCACCATTTCGATCACCTGGCCGTAACGGAAGGCAAAATTAAAAGGATCTTCGCCGGCGCGCTTAACCACAGACACCACTGAAGAGGAAAAAATCGAAGGGTAACTCGGATAAGGAAGATTGTTTGCCGCCGCGACGATAACGCATCCGGCGTGATAGGCGCGATCCAGAAGATCGTGCACCGGCGCAAAGTATTCCCGTTTGGTCGTCCCCAGCGAAAGATTTATGACGTGGAATTTTTGTTTGATGGCGTAATCCAGTCCGACGAGAAACATCTCTCCCGAACCCGAGCCCTGCGGTCCCAGGACTTTCACGCTGTAGAGTTCGACATCCGGCGCGACGCTGGCAATGATGCCGGCACACGCGGTTCCATGGCCTGCTTGATCGCCGGAAGTTGAGGGCCGGAACTCGAGGCGACCATCGACCGTGACGATTTCGACTGATTCTTTGACTTTGCCTTTGAGGTCAGGATGCTCTGTGTCGATGCCGCTATCAACCACTGCAACGCGAACACCTTTTCCAGTGCGCCCTTTCCAGAGCGTCTCCGGCTGAATTGCCGACCAGATGTCGTTCACGATTGTCGGTGCGGCAGATTCGGTCATCGTTCAGAAGTTCCCTTCAAAGCAGAATCAAAAACCGAATTGCCCCATACCGCCGTTTCGGCTTTGGGCGAACCGCTCAACTGACTCGAGCAGTTCGAGGCACAGTTTTCTTTCAGCATCTCCCGAATTGAGAATGTCCCGGAGCGATAACCAAATTGTGAGCAAATCCCGGTGCGCACCGGCGCTCGAATTGTTAGCGAGCCATTCGCGTTCGGCTTCCTGGCGTTGCGCGTACGATTTGGTCGTCAAAGAAGATCGAATCGAAAAATTGAAAAGTGATTCGACCAACTGGGCGATTTCGTAAGCCTCAACCAACTGCGCAATGGGTTCGGCAAACCGCGCCCCACGATCCATTTCGGCCGGAGTGAACGGCGGATACGGCGGATCGCCCGGACGATTGACGAACTCCAGCACACCCACCAGTTCGTTTTCCGCACGCAGAGGCGTGGCCAACAGAGTGACGGTTTTGAAACCCGTGCGTTTGTCGGCTTCGGACCAGAACGATCCTTCCTGCGCGACGTCGGCAACGGCCATCGGCTGTTGAGTTGAAAAAACCAAACCGGCAATGCCGGCGCCCGGTGGCAGACGCAGGGCCAGCAACTCTTCGGTAACGCCGCTGGTCGCCGTGAGAAATCTCAGGCCACCGCCGTCTCCATCGCGCACCAGCACCGAAGCGGCCGCGGAATCGACCGCGTTATTTGCAGTTTGCAATAAATCGTCAATTGCTCGTATTAGCGAAACTGTCAGCGAGTTGGAAACGTCAATTGACGAGGCCACGTCGCTCAACTGCTCCGCGAACGATTTTGGGTTAGCGCCCGAGTCTGGTGGGTTTTCACTCATACTTCACGTTCCGATACGAATCGATGGAAGTCTCGATCGACTTTGCGTTGCGGCATTATACAGATGCGACTGGTTCCCGCAAAAAAAGCCCGCGAGCTTCGTCAATGAATTTCGCGTAGTGGTGCAGTTCTCAACGAGGCCGCGAAGCGGCCGCCAGAGCTAAGCCCAACGCGAGGCTTTGCGAGCCTTGGGGTAATGTCCGGTAGTCGTGAGTGAGCCTGCGAAGCTGGCGACAGAGTCGCTCCAGCCCTGGTTTTCGCGTTATTGCGGGTTTCAACATTGACGCGAAAATGATCGCACTAATCTCTGTCGCCGCTTCGCGGCTCTTTGAATTCAACAGCACTCACCCAAGGCTCGCAAAGCCTCGCCTCGGGCTTAGCTCTATCGCTGCTTCGCAGCTTTTGTCATGTTGCTCTCAATCAGACGACCGGATATATTGCCGTCACTTAGCCATCTTTAACGGGGTAATCATAAATGAGTCCTGAATCAACTGTTGCGGACATTGCGCCGCAGGCCCTTGTCTCGGCCGGCTTGGATCGCGCGGCGCAATTTCAATCGCAGGGAAATCTGGATGCGGCAGCGGCCGAGTTGGAACAGAGCGCCCAGGCGGCGCGCGCCACTCCATACGAAATTGAATTCCTGACTCGCATCAGGCTGGGGATGATGCTGGCCGACGTGTATCTAGCTCTGAATCGGCTGGAAGATGCTCGTTCCTTTTTAGCCGAAGAAACTGCATTTGCCGAAAGAATTTCGCAAATCATGCAGTCGACGGGCACGCTCAATCAGAAACGGCAGGCGATGAGCGGCTATCTGCAGATTCGCGATCGCACCGCGCAAATCGGATTGCTCGGCAATTCCGCGCCTGAGATCAATCTCAGGATGTGGCTCGTCGGTAATCCCGTAACCCTCGAAGAACTGCGCGGCCGGGTAGTGATGCTCGAATTCTGGGCCACCTGGTGCAAGCCCTGTCAGGAAATGTTTCCGAAGCTAACCAGTCTTTATGAGCAGGAATCGAAGAATGGTTTGGAGATTCTCGCCATCACTCGTCACTACATGGCTTATGGCGGAACGCTGGAAGCCAAAAACGAGGAACTGGACCTGATCAGAAAGACGGTGGGCGAACATGGAGTCACTTTCCGGGTGGCCGTGGCCGATGATGAAAGCCTGCAATCCATCTACGGTGCAAATGGTCTGCCTACGGTAGTTCTGATTGATCGCAAAGGGGTGGTGCAGTATGCCGGCCCGGGAGGCGAGGATCCTGCTTTTGAAAAGAGTCTGCGTAGTTGCCTCGCGGCCAGTGAGTGAAAGACGTATGCGGCGCAGCGCAAAAGCCTTGCCTGATTACGTCATGGCTGTTAGGATGCACCCGCTTCAAACAACAATGATCTTGAGCAGGCGTGCACTGAACGCATGAATTGCTGTTCGGTTTTGCACTTAGTAATCCGAGGATCGTCTTAAGGTTGAATCGGGGATGGACCTGTTCGCTGTTTATGAAGTTCGCTCGCGCAGTGCAGAGCGGTTTGGGAAATGATGTGGTGATGAGATTCACTCAAACTCATTAACCAGGTTGTTTCATTATCCGAGGAATGTTCCTCAATGTACTTTCATTAAGAAGGAGAACAAACAATGGCGATTTTAACGTCAGTGCCAAATGAAGGCAATAAAGTAAGCGTTTACGACGTACCCGACGATGTGCTCTCGCAGTACGCTGTTGCCGGTGACAAGGCCGCATCAATGTTTCCCGAAAGCGGCAAAACTGCGGGTTCGACGATCCCGCAGAGCAGCGGCGGAAATGCGATGAAGGTCGAGAACGCTGAAAGCCTTGGCGAAGTTCAGGCGTACAACGACATTTGCATTTGTCGCGAATTGCTTTGTAACCCCAGTGGTTGCTGGTGGCATTACTACTACTGCTACTGCTAAACGCTGGCACTGCGAAGCAAACAGTGAGGCCTGGGTCTTGCGATCATCGCAGGACGCGAATTCCTGAAATGATCGCAGGACCCAGGAACACTTCTCAAATTCGGTTTAACTGAAACGATTAATCCTTGAGAGGAGAAAACCATGGCAATCCTGACTTCGTCACCGGGAGCAGAAAATGAAGTAAAAGTTTACGACGTCCCGGATGATGTCTTAGCGCAATATGCAATGACCGGTGATAAAGCCGCGCAGATGTTTCCCGAAAAGAGTGCCGCCGCCGGCATTCCCAAAGCTAGCGCGGAAATGAGCCCGACGCGAGTGGACAACACGGACGGCCTGGGCGAGGTCCAGGCCTACTCTCGCATTTGCATCTGCCGCGAACTGCTCTGCAATCCGTGGCGCTGCTGGTGGCATTACTACTACTGCTACTGTTAAGAACCCACGGTTTGTTGGTTGCGACCTGGCCCGGGTTATTCGACGGCAGGTTTGCGACCGGATAAATCTCAGGCGGCGGGCCGGTGCATTTGCACTTGCCCGCTTGTTTTTTTCTTTAGCGTTAAAAACGCGAAGCGGTTTCGACCTACGGTTCAATGTTGCCGAAGGCTACGTTAAGTAGTGACAGAGATCGCATCGCCAAAGCAGAATTCGGATGTAATCAAAAATTTCCAAGGTACTCATTCGCGAGCTGCGAAGCAGCGGTCCGAGTTAAGCCCAGGGCGAGGCTTTGCGAGCCTTGGGTCACACACGCCCCTTCATCAGTGAGGCGCGAAGCGACGACAGAGTGATTCGGTTGGACATAAGATTCTTGCCTTGACGATCTCCGTCGCCGCTTCGCGGCTCATTTCGTTTGTGCGTGCCAGGTTTCAAGACTCGCAAAGCCTCGCCTTGGGCTTAACTCTGGTCGCTGCTTCGCAGCTCGTTGAAAGATTCCGTCCAGTTGATTCAAAAATCAAATTAGGTACCAACTGCTTCGAACCGAGCAATTCTATTGCCTCCCGTGATATAAAGAGCGCCGTTATGCCTGACAACAAACCACTTCCAGGTAATCTACCTGATCTGCCGGCCGGTATTCCGTCCGGTGAACCTTTGCCCAAGCTACCTGGCGGCGCAATTCCGCTGGATGCACTTCCCAAAGATGGTCTGCCTCCTTTGCCCGGCGGCGCGGCGCCATCAGAAGGACTTCCCGAGCTTCCCAAAGACGGATTGCCGCCGATGCCCGGCGGGAACATTCGTTTCAAGGAAATGCCCAAAATGAATGCCGCTCCCTACCTCAAGCGGGCCTTCAAATTATTGAAGGGCAACACGGGCATCGTCGCGGTTTCGTTCGTGCTGTCCCTGATCATGTGCTTGCTGCCCTTCGTGGCTGCGGCCGCGATCGGTCCGATTTTCAAATTATTCGGGCAGGCAGCCCAGGCTGGAGACTGGAGCAACGTCTGGGGCATGACCGCTTCGTTTTATGACACGACAGAGGGTGCTGGGGGCCCCGGATGGTTTCCCCCTGCATTTATTCGCAACTGGCTTTCAACACCGCTGACCTTTACCACCATCTTCATTATTTGGACCGTGTCACTCGTGTTTCGCAACGTGCTCGACATCCTGCGCGCGTGGATTGAAGCGAACCTCGAGCAGCGAATACTGTCATCACTCCGTCAAAACGTTTACGATCACATTCAATCGCTGTCGCTCGATTTCTTTATGGGCGGACAGACCGGGGCGTTGATGCAGAGAGTTCTGTCTGAGACAGGAACCGTGCAGCGACTGCTGACTCAGGTCTTGCTAACGCCCGTCGTCGACGTGCTCGTAATGATAATCGTGATCGGTTATTTGCTGGCGCTGAGCTGGCAGATGACCCTTGTGCTTTTTGTAATGGCGCCGCTCACGCTGCTGATGTTTCGTTATACCAGCGGCAAACTGCAAGAGGGCGCCATGGGAATCAATATGAGTTCGCGCGAACTCGGCGCGGAACTGGAAGAAACGATCAGCGGTATTTCCGACATTCAGGTATTCAATGCGCAACAGAAACGCAGCGACCGCTTTCGCGAAGCCTCAAAGTCTGCGGCGAAAAGCACGGCTTCGACCACTGCCTGGATGAGTCTCAGCAACAGCGGCGCACAGGTCTTTATCTCGCTGACGACCGCGGTGGTGATGCTGGTCGCAATTCTTTTGGGCAGGAAATGGGGTCTCACTTTTTCATCCGCGATCGTTTTCATGCAGATGGCCCCAAACCTGTTTACCCCGGTGCAGCGTTTGGTCGGCTCTTACACGATGTATCAGTCTCTGGTGCCCGGCATTGTCTCGACTTATGAACTGATCGACACGAAGCCCAGCGTGGTTGAAAAACCCAACGCGAAGGATCTCGGCGAAGTTCACGGCGACATCAAGTTCGACGATGTCGTTTTTGGCTATTCGCCCACACAGACTGTCTTGAAAGGCATCTCTTTTGAGATTAAAGAAGGCGAAACAATCGCCCTGGTGGGCGGCATCGGCTGCGGCAAGTCGACAATTATGAATCTGATCCTCAGATTCCTCGACCCGCAACACGGAAGTATTCTGCTTGAAGGGAAAGATATCTCCGACGTCACGCTGAACTCCCTGCGCGAGCAGGTTTCCAAGCTCTCGCAATTTCCTTTCTTTCTCAAAGACACGATTCGCGAGAACGTTCGTCTGGGCCGTTCCACTGCCAGCGACGCCGAAGTCGAAGAAGCCTGCCGCCTGGCCCACATACACGACGTGATTGTCGATCCGCAGCGAATGCCGGGAGGATACAACACCGTCGTCGACGTGCAGATTCCTTCGGGCGGTCAGAAGCGTCTGATTGCTTTGGCGCGTTGCCTTCTGCGTAAACCCGAAGTGCTCCTGCTCGATGAACCTACCGAGAACCTTGACGCCGATCAGCGTAATCGATTAATCCAGGTGATTCGAGAGTACGCCAGAGAAAGAACCTGCGTCGTGATTAGTCACGATCTCAACTTTATCGCCGCTGTTGCGGATCGAATTATCGTGCTCGACAAGGGACACGTGGCGGATCAGGGCACGCATGAAGAATTGGTTCAGCGAGAGGGCTTGTATAAGACCCTCTATGATTTGAAGAACGTAGACCCGTCGCTGTTGCGCTCGCGCGGCGAGACCGCGAAAGCGCCGCTGCCGGGGACACCAATCGGTGGAATGGGCTTGCCGGGCATGGGCGGACCTCCGGGCATGGGCCCAATGTAGAAGTTCGAATACCAATCAATCTCAGGAGATGCAGAATGAAAAAGATAAACTGGATCACAACCATAGTCTTTGTGGGCGTGCTTGCCGCTCTGGCGCTGGGATGCAACCTAAGCAAGACCTCATCGAACAGCAGCACGACCAGTGCGTCAAACGACAACAAAGCGAGCAACTCTTCATCATCGCCTGCTGCCAACAGCCAGGACCATAGCAAGAGTGCAGCAACGGCCCCGAAACCGGACATCGCCGGTAAGTACAACATCACCGGCACCAATCCGGATGGCGCGGCGTACAAGGGAACGATGGAAGTGATCACGCGCGGCGACGTCTATCAGTTTCGTTGGGATGCTGGATCTCAATACGACGGCGTCGGCGTCCAAAATGGAAACATCGTTGCTGTGGCCTACACCACCGGCTCGAATGGCAAGGGCTGTGGCGTCGTCGACTATGACATTCAGGGCGACGGCACGCTCGATGGTAAGTGGGGATACTGGGGCACGAACGAAATGGGAACTGAAACTGCGACCCGCACCAGCGGCTCCAGTCTCGCGGGTGAATACGACGGCACGGGAAAGAATCCCGACGGCAAGCAATACAAGGTCAAGCTGACGGTCGAGCCGGCCGGCAATCTCTTTCACTTTGTTTGGAGCAACAACTCAGACGGTGTCGGCATCAAGCGCGGCAACAACGTCGCAGTGGGCATCGGCGGCTCACGCTGCGGCTTCGTAACTTATCAGGTTCAGTCCGATGGCAGTTTGGATGGAATCTGGGGCGGCGGCGGCAGTGACAAAACGGGAACCGAGAAGGCCGTGAAGCAATAGTCGCCTCTGGTGTTAAAGAGAGTGCAAAATTGAAAAGTGAAAACTGCAAATTTCAAAATTCGAGGCAAAGGAGAACATCGATGACATCAGATGAGTTGGCAGACCGATTAATAATTTTGCACCGCGCGTGGGCAAAGTGGTCGATGCGCTTCCGGACACCCGGATGGGTCGACATATTGCAGGTCAATTTGTTCGGAGTGGATCGTCTCCCGCTCCAAATTATAAGGAAGCTTGTGCCGCGGAAAGCCGTGCGGACTTCTCGCACAAACTCAGCATTTGCTTAAAGGAGTTACGGGAATCTAGATGTTGGATTCGCCTTATCATTAAGACCGAGATGCTTCCGGAGCATTCGAAATGGGCGAACTCCTGGATGAATGCAATCAGCTTTGCAACATTATTGGTCAATCAATTGTGACCGCCAAGAAGAACAAAAACAAAGCGGCGGCCGCGGCGCCGTAAGGTCGAGCCGCGGCTTTCTTTCCAATTTGCACTTTGCAGTTTTCACTTTCTATTTTTCAATGCCCTTCTAACTTCTCCCGGCAACCCTCTTCATTCGATCTGCGCGCAGCATCCAGCACCAACTGCGTGCGGTAACCATCCTCAAACGTGGCCGCGCCTTGAACCGTTGTCTCGCCGGCGCGCAAAGCATCAACAATTTTCTTCGAAAAGATCGTGAAGCCGCGCGACCAACTGCTGTCGCGCATGCCCGGCGCCAATTCTTCACGTCCGATTTCGACGCGGCGCCACTGACCGTCACCGACGTTTGATTGCCAGAGGTCGCCGTTGTCTTCGATCATCAAAGCACCCGACGAACCAAAGATTTCGAGACGATGTTCCGGCCTGCCAGCTTCGACCAGGGACATCGAGGCATTGCCGGTTGCGCCTTCGGTAAACTCACCGTCCGCAAATCGCAGCAACATGTTGGTTTCGTCATCAGTGGTGACCGGTCGCACGCGTCCTTCGTGATCCTTGCGTTCACGGACATGCGCTGCCAGATTCGCCACCACCTCGGAAACTTCGGCGCCGAGAAACCAACGAAAGCCATCAACCACGTGCGAGCCAATCGCGCCGAGCGCGCCGCCGCCCTGCTTTTCATCAGACCACCAATTCCAAGGGCGATTCGGATCGGCGCGCGAATCTGATCGGAACGTGAGCGCAGCGTGGCGAACTTTTCCAAGCGCGCCGCTTTGAATCATCTCGCGCATCTTGATCCGACCGGGCAGAAACCGCAGCTCATGATCGATCAGCGCCAGTACGCCGGCTGAGCGAGCGCGCTCAGTCATGCGCCGAGCTTCAACGGCATTCATGGCCATGGGTTTTTCGCAGAGCACGGACTTGCCGGCGTCCAAAGCGGCCAGGGTAATCTCGTGATGCGTGACGACGGGAGTGACGATGCTGACTAAATCGACATCGTCGCGAGCGACCAGCGAGCGCCAGTCGTTTTCGACGTTGGGAATATCGAATTCGCGCGCGACTTCCGCGGCATGTTCGCGACGCGCGCTGGCAATCGCGACAATGCGCGCGCCTTCACAATTTTTGAAGCCGGGAATTTGCGTGGATTGCGCAAAGCCGGCGCCGATGATTCCTATGCGAATGATCTCTTTCATTTCGGTGTCCGCTTAATGAGCTCATGGTAGCATCAGTCCCTGATTGACGTCTTATCTCTGTGACGTAGTGGGTACATTTTGACTCCCTCTTCCCTTGAGAGCGAGTCCGTCGGGAAAATCCCTTTTCACTGTCAGAGAGTGTTCCACGTGCCTCTTAATTCTGCCGCATCAATTTGCCTATCGTCACTGAACCTTTTAAGCCGACATTTTCCGCGGATATTTTCATTGAGTAGTGGCAAACGGTAGTGGGGTGTAAGTGAGGATACGGCATCCGAGAAATTTCGTCATAGCGTTAACCCTCTGGTAGTGCTCCGTTAGTGTGTTGCTGAATCGAAAGGCTAAAACCATATTTTGATGTCACCGACACGATAGTTTGTTTTGTCCGCGTAAACCGCTATGTAATGCGTGGGTGTCTCAACAACATGTCCGCCTTGCTCTCGTACTATCTTTAACATTCGCTCGCGTCCGCCGTTCTCATGCACCGTGCGTTTACTCCTTCGAACTACTCCGTGTTTTTGTTCGAATTGTCTATGTAACCAAGTTGCTGTAAGCATCTTAATAACTCCTTTTTAATCTCAGGCTGTGAGTAAATCTCGGAGCGACCAAACGTGGCTTGTAATACCACTTTCCATTGCTGGCGTACAGCGAATTGATGAGTGAATGCGGCAGAAGTTATAGAACGCGAAATAGATCGCCAACATCGACCGTAGGTTTTCCCACTTTTTCGAGAAGGCGTTAGTCAGGCGAGTAAGACGGCGGATCGATGTTCTCGTGCTCAGGTTTGAACGCTCAACGATTGAAGTACATATTCTGCTAGGGTCAGGATTTCCGATCATTACTTTCGTTACTGTTTCCACCACTTCGGGTGGCGAATACTTCTGCTCGCCTTCCCTATCCTTCGCGTAGACCTTAATCAGCATCGCGTAATCAACTCGCGTTCCGAGTGAGTAGCTAACGGCGTTCTCATAGGGCCGGAATCCGTCTGTGGTCAGTTGGAAACGGCCTTGCGTGGCTTCGTGTAGCTTCTCGGTGAAAGTTTCACACGCGACCATATCGCGCTCGCCAAGATGCCAAGTCAAAACGAGTTTCGTGTTCCGTTCGATTGCAACCCAAGTATAGGCATCGCCTACGTGTGGATCGGTGATTCCCTTATAGAGCTTGTGACGATTCTTACAGCCAACGAATCCCCAAATCTCATCGGCCTCTACATCTTTGACCGCGACGCCCTTGATCTTCCGTCTCATTAGCTGCTCGCAATGCTCGCCAGCAAGTAACAGAATACGGGTGATCGTTTTCTTTTCGACGCCAGTAATCCGTTCAATCGAACGGATTGAATTGCCCTCAAGTAACAGCGTCAACACTAGGATGGTTGCGGTTTGCGACAGGTACATATTCCCCAGAAGCCTCTCGCGTTCCTCTTTGAACCTGCGCTTACATTTCTGGCATTTGAACCTTTGATCGCCTCTGCGGTCGCGCCCTGCTTTGACCGCTTTAATCTGGCAGTTGTGACACGTCATTTTGAGCCTTGCCTTTCTTCGGCGACTGGCTCAAAATCGGGTTGCTTGGACACCGATGCGAGCAATCGCGTTTGGTTTTCAATGGGCCTTATCAGTTGACGCTGATAGGGCCTTTCCAATTCCTGCTTATAATATCTCTGATAACAGTACCAGTCAAGCTAAATAATACTTGTACTCATATATTATTTGCGATAGTATGAGCGCATGGCGAAAGTTAAAAAGACTGTTTGGCTCTGGCAATGCGAGCGATGCGGCAACGAGTGGCTGCCGCGAGATGCGGACACCGAGCCGAAGCAATGCCCGGCCTGCAAGAGTCCCTATTGGAACAAGCCCAGGCAGCGAAACGTAAAGGTTTCGAAGCGAGCTATGGCGGTTCGATCTCACAAATAACCTCGCCTGTTGCCAAGACCGTGATGCGAATGGTTGTCGAGCCGACGAGCACGATCCGACTCTCAAGGCAATCGGTTCTGGCTCTTGCAGATTTAGCTTGCAACCGTACCGGAAGGTCGGTTACTATGCAGACACTTCGGGCGCGCCGCCCGAAGGCAGTTTGTTTGGTAGACATAACTGGTTAAGATCAGCGTGAGCGCCGGGATATCAGCCCGGCGTTTTCGCTTTTTAGTTCCTTTCTATCAGCATTACTCCTTTTTCATCGGCCCCTAAAAACAAAAAGCCCCGCCTAGCACGAGAGCGACTTGGAATCATCCTAAGTGGCCCATTGGCTTAAAGGCGGGGCGACTATCCATTCGGATTAGTGGCCTCTTTTAGTTGTCAAACCGTGCGCATCTTAACACAAGATCATTTTATGGCGATCCCTTTTTATAATTGCGCGACCTTCTTTGTCTAGGAGACGCAGGTAACAACGATTACAATGCGCTCAGTCCTTCAGAGGTGTCAGAAAGGACTAATGAAATGATCAATTATCCAGATGAGTATCAAGAAATAACACAGACTATCCGGAGGGCTTGCGAGCAGGTCTTAACAGACTTGGGACTTAATTGGCAAAAGGAATTCAACATTTCCTTTGATATCCCGATGAATAGGTGGGAGATAGTGTTTTGGGAATCATGGAAACCCTGTTGTGCTGTTAAGTTCGCCCGTCCACCAAGTGTCGGTCAACACTGGTATCGGCAGGAAATTACTACGCTGATTCAGAAGCAATTATCGATGGTGTAATTAACCAACTAACGCGGACACCTCTTAAGGACAAAGTTCAGAAAGAATCGTGAGTGACCTAAAAATCTCGCTTGGCCCGCCAACACTTCGATCACTACTGGTCGCGCAATTTTTCCCGCAAAGCGCCGGAGGTTGTTGCCTCGTTCTGGTGGTACTGTTCGGGCTGTTCGGGTTTCTAATTGCTGTCCTCGTATACTTGCTCAAATTCCGTTGATTCCGCCAGCGGTGGTCAGCCAAGTATGTTATTACCGATGTTTGGTAAAGGGCGTCGCTACGCATGGAACTCGCGCAGCCTCGGTTTGATAATCCCGTAGGCTATCTCCCCTACCGTGATCGTAAAGATCAAACGCCCGTAAGAACAGTCTATGCCTACGCAGGAAGATACGTAAAGAATTCACTGGTAGGCGGGCAGATTTATTTGCCAACTAAGCTCGCGAGCGAGATAATCCGCGTAGCCTTTGTTCCAAGTGTCGGCAACCAGTAAATACGCAACCGTGTCTAGCAATTCAGTATCACTTAGCGAAGCCACAGCCTTACTGAAAGAGTGGCACGCCTCATCAACGGAACTGTTTCTATTAATGGCCGAACCTCCCCTCTTTCTTGTCCGCGTCAAAGGTAAAGTCTCCGACGTTGGAAACGCGCACTTCAAATTCTCATCCGATAATGATGGAGCCGAAGTAGCCGTCATGCTCGCATCTGCTTTGTTAAGTTCCCCCACGTACCGCGCACGTTCAATCATTATCCGCTCCAATAACCTCATCATCGGAGTTGGGGAATCGGAGCTTCCCGCCGACGCCTTTCCAGACCTCGCTTCCGAGTGGCCGTCTTGAACACGATGTCGCTTAGGTCGCTTCATATCCTCACTTTAACCCCACTACCTGGCAAACGTAACCGTTGACTTTTCCACATGACCTAATATATGTTCCGCCCGTCTCAACGGAGCGTTAGATCTCCTGGCTTGGTTCCCTCGCCCGCTTAACCGAGCCTTCAAGTTATTCAACCTTTGGTCTGAGAGGATTTCTTTCCCGAAAGGAGAAACTCATGGCTGACGATGCTCAGGTAACCACTGTTCCGACAAATGAACCGGGTCCAGGGCCCGGGAAAGACCCTGTTTCCGCACAGATGATTGTGTTGCTCACAGTCTACCTTATCGTTTTAACGGGCCTGCTATTGTGGGGTATCTATTGGAAATGGCCTGCCTGCGCAGTCGCCTGCACGAATCAAACACCCAGCAGCGGGAGTCCTACCCCAACTCCAACGGCGACAACGCCAACCACGGCCACCCCAAACACGACGCAACCAAACACGACGCAACCAACTACGACACAACCAACTACGACACAGCCAACTACGACACAGCCAAACACGACCCAGCCAACTACGACGCAACCAACTACGACGCAACCAACTACCACTCAGCCAACTACCACTCAGCCAACCACGGCGGCGCCTGCCAACACCGTCGCCATTGACTCTGTTTCACCGAAGTCCGGTCCGATCAACTGCAACACTCAGGTCACCATCAAAGGAAAAGGTTTTAAGCGTGGGGCCAGCGTCATTTTCGGCGGGGTGCCGGCCAACGAAGCCATAGTTGATACCACCACCGGGCAATTCATCAACGTTCAAGCCCCCGCGCATGGTGAAGGGGAGGTGGACCTGGTTGTGAAGAACCTCGACGGCACAAGTAGTGACATTGCGAAAGCTGCATACACCTACAGTTGCCCGCCTGCTTCTGATTCTGATTTGTTCTTACTAATCGTCTTCGCCGGCGCGTTGGGTGGCACGCTTCACGGTTTGCGATCAGTCTCATGGTACGTGGGCCTTCGCAGTTTGCTGAAGAGTTGGACCTTGATGTATGTCTTGCTTCCGTTTACGGGCGCAACCATCGCGGTGATTTTTTATGCGGTTATTCGCGCCGGGTTGCTGCCGGTACAAGCCAGCAAGAATACGTCATTGGTACTCATCGCGATTGCCGTACTGGTCGGCCTTTTTAGCCAGCAGGCAGCCGTCAAACTTAAAGACATCGCCAACGCATTTCTCGCGAAGCCGGCAGAGGGACCGCCAAGCGAAACCAAACCCCAGGGGTCGTTGCCGCCCGGCGGTGGGCCCGCAACGAAACCAGGACCAAGTGCGCCAGCGCCGGCCATTAGTCCACCCTCTGGCCCAGCCGGTACGCCAGTCAAAATAACGGGTACCGGCATGACGAGTGTTAAGTCAATCACCTTCGGTGGACTTCCGGGAACAGCGATGACCACTGCTCCGGATGGCACGATTACGGTGACGCCGCCGACACCCGCCGCCGGGCAAGTCGACCCCGTGGAAGTGGTTGTGACGGGTGATAAGGGCACAGTCAAGTTGTCCTTCACCTATAAACCATGATCACGGGTTATTCTGGAATCAACACTCTTGCGAAAGGGCGGGGCTCAGACCCGCCCTTCGCGTTTCAAACGACACTTGCTTTCTGAAGCAACGGACATTTCTGAAAGAATTAAATCTTGCTACCGGATTGTCGCATGCTGGCCACCTCATTCTGATGGGCTCATCTGCGACGGCGTCTTTTCTGGTGTGTGGTTAGAGCGACCGGCAAGATTCGCCACCGCTGCGGCCAGCTCCGGTCCCGTTATAGGCTTTGCTAAATGTACCTGGTAACCGGCGGATAGTGCGTGGAGACGATCTTCCGGTCTGGTGTAGGCCGTTAGGGCCAGCGCCGGCGTGTTGCCGCCTCTCTCTGATGAGAGTGCCCGCACCTTGCGGATCAATCCATACCCGTCCTCGCCACTCATTCCAATGTCAGCGACAAGCACATCCGGCTTCCAATTCTCGATGGAGATCAGAGCTTCAGCTGCTGAGGCAGCCGTCTTCACCACGGCGCCATAATGTCCCAACATCACTGTAACCAGGTCTCGGAAATCGAGATCATCATCCACGACTAGTAACCGCAAGCCATCAAGGGACGGCGAATGCGCGATGCGTCTGGGGGCGGCCGCCGGCTCATCGTCCTGAAATTTGGTTGCCTGGACCTGAGTGCCGGAAGCTTCTATTAGCGGAAGACTGACTATGAAGGTTGAACCCAGACCTTGACCAGGGCTCTCAGCGCGGACCGTTCCGCCGTGGAGCTCAACCAGGTGACGGACGATTGCCAATCCGAGGCCGAGCCCACCATGCTCTCTCGTGGTCGATCCATCGGCTTGACTGAAGCGCTCAAATATGTGAGGCAGAAAATCAAGCTTGATGCCTTCACCGGAATCACTCACCGCGATCACTACATGAGATTCGGTGCGCTGCAACTTCACCTGTACCGAGCCATTTCTTGGCGTGAATTTCACGGCGTTCGACAGAAGGTTCCAGATTACCTGCCGCAAACGATCGACGTCGCCGTAGATCAGAGCGACGTCAGGCTCTAACCACAAATCTAATCGTACGGCCTTGGCCTCGGCCGTCGGTCGAAAGCTCTCGACCACTGCTTCAATCACCGGTCGAAGATCGCAGGGATTGAACTCGAGCCGCAGCTTACCCGTAACGATGCGCGAAACTTCAAGCAGATCATCGATCAGCTGGCCCTGGGATCTGGCATTGCGGGCGATCGTTTCCAGCGCTTTGGGTCGTTTGTCCGGCTCCACCTCGCCGTCAATCAACAGCTTGGACCAGCCGATGATCGCCGTCAGCGGGGTCCGCAATTCATGAGAGAGCGTGGAAAGAAACTCATCCTTGAGGCGGTTGGCTGATTCAGCTTCCAGCCGTGCTTCTTTCTCTCGCTTCAGGGCCTGCCGGCGTTCGGTAATATCGTGGGCCATCCCACGGACAATCGGGCTCTGAACTCCCTGGGTACGGAGCGTGTTGTAATATTCCCAAAATCTGGTTTCGCCACCAGCGGTCCTGACCTTCATAATCCCGCGCGCAACGCCGTTTTCCTTTATCTCTCTGAGGTAGTCGTCGAACAGGTCGCGATATTCAGGCATCAACCCATCACGGATATGCAATCCGACCAGCGCCTCCTGCTTATAGCCGAGGACCCGAGCGGCCCAGGGATTTACCGACAGAATTCGACCTTCGAGATCGTGCGTGCACATCAGCTCGTGACTGTTATCAACGAGATCGCGATACCGATCCTCGCTTTCAACCAGCGCCTCTTCGGCCAGCTTGCGCTCAGTGATATCAAGAGCCATCACGAATTCGGCGCGTCTGCCTGAGAAATCAAGTTGGTGACCGGTGATTTCGACGGTGATGATGGTGCCGTCCTGTTTCTGATGTCTCCACTCGCCCGCCCGATCAAAGCCGGGAGAACCAAGCGCGAGATAATCGTGAAGTCTTGGCACATCCTCAGGCGGACGGATATCCGCGATAGTCATGTTGAGGAACTGTTCCCGTGAATAACCGTACTGTTCGACGGTGGCTTCGTTGACGGCCAGGAACCGGAGCGTCTCGAGATCGTAAACCCACATTGCCAGGGGGTTCGACTCGAAGAGAAGACGATACTGCTCTTCTGATGCACGCATCACCTCCTCAATTCGCTTTCGCGCCGTCATGTCCAGCACGAGTGAGAGGACGGAAATCAATTCCCCGGAATCATCATAGAGAACTGAGTTGTACCATTCGTTATGGAGGACTGCACCGTCTTTTGTATAGTTTCGATTTCGCGAGACGCTGTGCCGATCCAACCCCTGGCGCTGCCGGTCGCCGACTTCGTAAACCTTGTCCAAATCCTCTGGGAAAACAAACTTCCATTCGCCGATGCTTTTTCCGATAACTTCCTCGGCTTTCCATCCGAAAAGTCTCTCGGCGGAAGGTAACCAGCGCGATACCCGATAATCTTTGTCCCACTCAATGACCGCGAGGGGAGTGTTCTCGACATGCGAACTGAGTCGTTGGTGTGCTTCATTTACCAACTCCTCAGCATGCTTTCGTTCGGTAATATCCCGGATGATCGCGATGCCGCCGACGATCTCGCCATGTTCGTTGCGCAGGGGTGAGTAGTAACCTTCAAAAAACCCTGCGCGTCCCGTCTCGGGTACGGCGTAGGGTCTGTCTTGGGCTATCACACTTCTTCCGGCTAAAGCTTCGAATAGATATTTCGCCTCTCCGGTTTCTTTCAGGAAGGGGAATACTTCGAAAGCAGACTTGCCCAGAACCTCGTCTCGGCTAATGCCGGAGATAAACTCCATCGCCCGGTTCCAGGCGATATAACGACACTCGCGATCGAAAGCGAGTATGCCGTCAACGCTCGCTTCGATCAGGGACGCATGAAGGAGGTTTTGGCTGAATGTTTCGCCGTTCAAGACAGTTCTCACTTTCGCCTCGTGAGGAGCGCTGTGACTGGTGCAAGTTGATGTTGACTGTATGCCAGGAACCTAAAAAGTTTCAAGGATAACGCGACCGGGTAGTGCGATACTTTAGTGTGGAGTCAGCTTATTACGGCAAAACAATGACAGAGAGCCAATGCCGGAGCAAACTCGGAGGCAATCATTCCCAAGCTGCGAAGCAGCAGCCAGGGTTAAGCGCAAGGCGAAGCTTTGTGGGCCTTGGGTCACACACGCCACTTAATCAATTATCCGCGAAGCGGCGACAAAGATCTAAACGATCGTATCCCGCGATTCGAATGAATTCGGCCTGCCAATCTATTAGTGAGTACAGAGTTATTAAGTCAGACAGAAGATTCTTGCCGGAGGATCTCTGTCGCCGCTTCGCGGTTTCCTCACCTGTCACTTCTTCACAATCATCCCGAAGTTTCGGAAGATGCTGAAGGTGCGCGGAAAGTACCGAAGACAAGATCAAACAATGGAGAGGTAACGCCGAATCGCAGTTCAGGGGTCTTAAAGTGGTGCAGCAGGTGATAGTGTCTCAGATACCTTAACAACCGCAGACGGCTTCTTCTATGGTGGCATTGAAAATGAACCCACTTGTAACTGAAGAAACCGGCCGCCAGTCCGACGAAGGCCCAGGACGCCGCCACCCAGGAGCCCGTCGCCGCCCACGCCAGTGGCCAGTACACGGCGCCGATTGGTAGACCCAGGATTAGGCTCGAGGAAAGCCCGCTCTTCCCGACTGGATTTTCGTGGTGTGAGACGTGTGCGTGATAAAGGAACTTACGGCCTAAACGCGACCGCGCGTCATAGTGAAAAATGAAACGGTGCATTACGTATTCGAACAAACTCCAGCTGAAGAGGCCGATCGTGAGTAAGGGAATGGTGCTCCAGGAAAAAAGGCCCGCCCACACGGCCACCAACCCAAGACAGAGCACCACCCCCAAATAGAAATACGAAGTAGTAAACCGCCTTCGAGTAGCGACTGACACAATCACCTCCCGCGCAAAAAACTCACCATCAGGGAAGCTGCATTTGGGATTGGAACACGGCTAATAACTTGTCACAGCGGATCCTGCGTATGTGAGCTGAAGAATAATATCTTGTCGCCGGTTCATCAAGCGTAACTTAATCCCAGAGCTTCATGGATCGCGTTGTTGAAGTGGCACGCGCATCTTGCGCGTGATTCAAGGGCGGGACGCCCGTGCCACTTTTAAGTAGCCCAGGCGTAAAGAGTGTGTGTCAAAACCCCGGGATCTCAGCGCCGAAGGCGCGAAATGTAATAGCCCAGGGCAACGCCCTGGGTTGGGTGGTCCGATG
>Ga0207653_10000099_pt1 | contig 61968 bp, 54 predicted proteins | sample KBSK5251metaG_FD_184341 | JGI IMG/M metagenome (GOLD analysis project Ga0207653, IMG submission 184341) | Corn, switchgrass and miscanthus rhizosphere microbial communities from Kellogg Biological Station, Michigan, USA - KBS K5-25-1 metaG... | ecosystem: Host-associated > Plants > Roots >... | reverse complement strand
ACCCGAATGAAAAGAAGGTTCGCCGCCGGCAAGTCGCAGACTTGCCGCGCATCAGAGTGGCAGAGCCATTGCCGTAAGAGTCAAGTATATTAATGCCCATGAATGGGGCTTTAGATATGGCTCTTTATTTCTTTCCCAGGCGTAAACTCCTGGGCTACAGAAAACGCCTTGAGGTCCGTCCAACAACAAACTCGCAAATAAGAATGCGGGCCTCAGCCCGCCTTTAGACACCCGGTTTTCGGTGATTTTCTAACTATTCGGACGCATCAGGCCGCGGAAAATGCCTTGAATTTCCACTCGCGATGCATGAACGCGCATGGGTTGAAGCTGCGCATTCGAGGGTCGCAATTCCACTTCATCGCCGAAACGGAACAGACGTTTCAAAGTAGCTCGCGCGCGATCGATCAGTGCGACCACAATCTCGCCATCACGAGCGTCGTTGCGGCTTTCGATCAAGGCGATGTCTCCGTCGCAGATGTGTTCGTCGATCATTGAATCACCTTTGACGCGCAAGGCATAGATTCTTTCCGGCCGGACTCTGCCCAGCAGGAAGCGGGGCACGCAAATCGTCTCGATGTCCTGAACGGCGTCGATCGGCACACCGGCAGCAATCCTGCCCACCAGGCGAACGCTGCACACCGCGTCTTCTGCAGCTTCATCCATGTTCACACCGATCGTGAACACGGTACCGTGCTCTCGCTTGATCAAGCCTCGTTTCTCGAGCGCGGAAATGTGCTTCGCGATGGTGGCTTTGGAACTCACACCGAAGCGGCGAGCAATCTGAGCGTAAGAAGGTTCATGACCATGCTTGGCGAGGAAGCTCGTGATGTAATCGAGAATTTCTTTCTGACGTTGGGTACGTGGCAGCATTGGGTTTACAACTTCCGGAGGTCGAGCCCGATTCTAAACACGCAAGGTGGAATCGTCAAGCTTTCTTTAGTCTTCTTACTAATCTAAATTGATCTTTGAAACTTGACGGAATCTTTCAACGAGCTGCGAAGCAGCGGCCAGAGTTAAGCCCAAGGCGAGGTTTTGCGAGCCTTGGCGATCTCGCACGCACAAACGACTGAGCCGCGCAGCCGCGACAGAGATCATCGAGGGAAGAATCTTCCGTCTCACCTAATCACTCTCTACTCACTAAACAGATTAGCAACCCAACTTCGTTAGAATTGCGGAATAAGATCTTGTCGCTCAGACTCTGTCGCTGCTCCGCGGCTCACTGATGAAAGGCGTGTCCGTGACCCAAGACTCGCAAAGCCTCGCCTTGGGCTTAACTCTGGCCGCTGCTTCGCGACTCGCGAATGATCTGAAGCAAAATGAAAGCCCGTGGCAAGAAACCATTTGACTCTGCCACCCCGGATCAGATAAATGTTTCCGCGCTTTCGTTCGCAATGGCGTGTAACCGATTTCGTCCGGGGCACGTCATACGGTTGTTAATAGTTTCTTCAAGGCAGTTCGCTTCGCAGTTTCTTTAAACCACAATTCGATTGAAAGGAATTTCCCCAATGAAACAGACGTCTCGTTCTGCTCGCGACGTTGGCGGGCTTTTGGCGGCAATCTGTGCGCTGGCAACAATCGCTGTAACGCTGGGCGCATTGGCAGTTCGCGCCGAGAATCCGGCGCCTTCACAGACGCCTTCCGCGGCGCAGACTCCGGCGCCGGCGCGTAGTGCAACTGCCACGCCAACCCCGAGTCCAACACCGACACCCATAAACTGGTCGACCGATCCGATGCTTAAAGGCTATGTGTTTCGCGGCATCGGGCCCGCGAGCATGGGAGGGCGCATCGATGACATCACTTGCGTCGAAAATAATTCTTATATCTGTTACGTGGCGTTTGCGACGGGCGGCGTCTGGAAAACTGCTAACAACGGCACGACCTTCACGCCGATTTTCGACACTTATTCCACTGCATCGATAGGGGATGTCGCGATCGCGCCGTCAAATCCGGACATCGTCTGGGTCGGCACCGGCGAGGCCAATAATCGCCAAAGCTCGAGCTTTGGGGACGGCATCTATAAGTCGACCGATGCCGGCAAGACGTTCACGAAGATGGGCCTCGAAGATTCGCAATCGATTGCTCGAATTGTTATCGATCCCAAAGATCCGAACGTGGTGTACGTGGCCGTGCTCGGACACTTATTTGGACCGAATAAAGAGCGCGGCGTCTATAAAACGACCGACGGTGGCAAGACCTGGACGAACGTTAAGTTCATCGACGAAGACACGGGCTTCACCGACCTCGTGATGGATGGAGTCGATAACAAAACTTTGTGGGCAGCTTCTTACCAGCGTCGCCGGACGTCGTGGGGATTCAATGGCGGCGGACTGGGCTCAGGTCTTTGGAAGACGACCGACGCCGGAAAAACCTGGACGAAGATGCAAGGCAGCGGTTTTCCTGAGGGCCTGCTGGGACGAATCGGCATTGACGTTTCCCGATCTAATCCGAACGTTGTTTACGCGCAAATCGAAGTGGGCGCGAGCACCGGCACCGGCGGTGAGGAGCAGACGTTCGGAGGGGCCGGCGCAACTCCAACCCCAACGCCATCGCCATCCGCGACTCCCGCGGCTTCGCCAACTCCCGATCCGAAGAAGCATGGGGTCTGGCGCTCAGACGATAAGGGCAAGACCTGGCGCGTGATCGCGAGCTGCTTCAACGCAAACAACTGTACCGAGAATAATCGGCCGATGTACTACAGCCAGATTCGCGTCGATCCTTCAAACGCTGACAACGTGTTCGTGGGCGGCCTGAACTTCAGCAGATCGACCGATGGCGGTAAGACTTTCAAGTCGCTGCAGCCGGGCATCGCCCACAGCGATCATCACGCCATCTGGATCGATCCCAAAAACGGCAAGCACATCATGATTGGAAATGATGGCGGCCTCGACGTTACCTACGATCAGGGCGACACCTGGGAATTCATCAACACCATTCCCGCGGCGCAGTTCTATGCCATCGCGGTCGACATGCGTAAGCCGTATTACGTCTATGGCGGTTTGCAGGATAACGGCTCGTGGGGTGGACCAAGTCAAACACGAAACAACCTGGGGATTACTAATTCTGACTGGTTCCGCACCGGCGGCGGCGATGGATTCTATGCCGCGGCCGATCCGAACGATCCTTACATCATCTATTCTGAATCACAGAATGGCGCGATGAATCGCATCGACATGCGCACCGGCCGCAGCGTAAGCATTCGGCCGCGCACAGCCCCTCGCCGCGGAGGAGGAGGAGGCGGCGGCGGTGGTCGTCGCGCCGGAGGCGGAGGCGGAGCAACCCCGGGTGCGAGTCCCGAAGCCAGTCCGTCCGTGGATCCTCAAACTGCGCTCGCGCAATTTGCGGCGGCGCAGGGTTTTGGCGGATTTGGCGGAGCGAACTTTGCGGCATCGAACGTAGTTCCAGCTCCAGCCGCGACAGACCAGTATCGCTTTTACTGGAACACGCCGATCATCATGTCGCCGCACAATCCGAGCATCCTTTATGTCGGTGGCGACCGCTTCTTCAAATCGCTTAATCGCGGCGACACCTGGATGGCGTCGGCCGATTTGACCAAACACATCGATCGCAACACGTTCTCAATCATGGGCGTCAAAGGCAGCGAGCCGATGGCCTCAAAGAATGACGGCTACACCAGCTATGGTTATGTCGTCACGATTGGTGAATCGCCGATGGTGCCGGGCATCCTGTGGTTGGGAACGGATGACGGAAATGTTCAGTTGAGTCGCGATGGCGGCACGGACTGGACCAATATTTCCAAGAACGTTCCAGTGCTCGCCGACAAAAAGGGTGAGCTTTATCACATTAACCGAGTCGAACCTTCGCGTTACGATGGGGGCACCGCTTATCTCGCGGTCGATGGTCACCGTTTTGACGACCTCAAGCCCTACCTGTACGTGACCCGTGACTACGGCGCCACCTGGTCTTCGATTGTCGGCAACTTGCCTGCGGTCGGTACCGTCAACGTAATCCGCGAAGATCCAAAGAATAAGGATCTGCTCTACGCGGGAACTGAGTTCGGTCTCTATGTTTCGATCGACGGCGGCAAAGAATGGAAGGAATTCATGTCCGGCTTGCCGAGAGTTCGCATCGACGATCTAATCATTCATCCGCGCGAGAACGATTTAGTCGTGGGAACACACGGTCGCGGCATCTACATTCTTGACGACATCAGCGCCTTGCAACAGCTGGGTACGGCTAAGGTCCTGGACAAGGAAGCGCATCTTTTCGATGTCCGTCCGGGAATTCAGTGGTACAACGACATCCGCCTCAGCCGTTACACGGGCGGCGCAAAACTGTATCGAGGAAACAATCCGGCGCCCGGAACTGCGATCAGTTACTTTTTGAAAGCAGTGCCGACGACGGACGTGAAGATCACGATCAGCGACTACAGTGGAAAAGTCGTCCGCAACATAACCGGCACCAAAGACGTCGGGATTAATCGGATCCAGTGGAACCTGCGCGGCGATCCTCCGCCTCGTCCGCCAGGTGCGCCGCAGGGATTTGGTGGCGGCGGTGGTGGTGGCGGCGGCGGCGGCGGTGGAGGCGGCTTCGGTGGATTCGGTAACCTCGGCACCGTGCTCGAACCGGGAACTTATTCGGTGAAGCTTTTGGTTAACGGCAAGGAGTTCACGACGAAAGCTGTAATTGAGAGCGATCCCGGAATGATTCCGTAAGGCTCGTTCGCTTTTCGGATTCAACAGGGCCGCTGGTAGCGATTCGATTCGCGACCAGCGGCTCTAACTTTGTCTTCACCTTCGACATAAACTGACGCTATTCGACCTTTCGCCCTTCGGTTTCGGAGGAGAGCTTCAAAATGATTTCCGTCAAAACGCGACTTTTATTCTTCTTCCTGATTGCAGCTTTCACATCTCTCGCGCCGGCCCAACAAGCGCCTCCGGCTGCCTCTTCACTTGCATGCGCGAACTCACTGAGTTTGGAGTCGAGCCTTTGAAATAAAGTTGGTGGTTCGCTCGCCTGTAGCTCATTCAATCACCCGCGCAATCACGCACTTCAAATAATGCGTCTCAGGCACGCCGAGCAGAACGGGATGATCGCTCGACTGGCCGCGCCTCTCGATCACTTGCACGCGACGGCGAGCGTCCAGCGCGGCCTCGTTGATAATTTCGAGAAACATCTCTTCACTCATGTGATACGAGCAGCTGCAGGTAATGAGCACGCCTCCGGGATTCAGTAACTTTAAGGCTCGCAAATTGATCTCTTTGTAACCTCGCGCTCCTGACTTCACGGTAGCGCGACTCTTGGTAAACGCCGGTGGATCGAGCACGATCGTATCAAAGCGTTCACCCGCTGATCCCATCTCGCGCAAGGCATCAAACACATTCGCCGTTTCGAAGCTGACGTTGCCCACATCATTAAGACGCGCATTCTTTTCCGCGCCGGCAATCGCTTCCCCGGCAATATCAATTCCGGTAATGTGGTCGCAACTGCCGGCAAGATGCAGCGCGAAACCACCATTGAAGGTGAAGCAATCGAGCGCGCGACCATGCGCCACCTGTTTTGCGGCAAGATAATTTTCGCGCTGATCGAGAAATGCTCCGGTTTTCTGTCCGCCCAGCGGCGAAACGACAAACCGCACACCGTGTTGCTTGATTTCGATCTCATCCAAAGCGCCGTCGCCGCTTCGCTCTGCCGGCGCACTCCAAATTATCCCTTTTCGAATTTCGAGTCCTTCCAGCTGACGAACCCGCGCATCGTTTCGCTCCATGATCGATCGCGGCCGAAACTCTTCCACCAACAATTCGACAAGTTCATTCTGCAGTCGATCACTTCCCTGCGAGAGTGCCTGCAGAACGTAATGCCCGTCATAAACGTCCACAATCAGCGAAGGCAGTAAATCGCCTTCTGAATAAACCAGACGATAAGCATTTGTGTCCTGCGCAATTGCGGCGCGTCGTGCGGCACAAGCTCGCAAACGCATGCGCCACCAATCTCGATCAATCGTTTCATGTCCGGTTGCGAGAAAACGCAGCGTTATTTCCGAGGCGTCGCTATAGAACGCCTGGCCCACAAAATTTCCGGCTTCATCGAGGGCCGTAACAATCGAGCCGGCCTCAGCGTCGCGGGTTTCGCGAACATCACTGCGGTACACCCAGAGATGTCCCTTACGAATTCGCTTCGCGCCGCGATTCGAGATGACGACTGTGGTCATGTGAGTGACCTTAACATAATCTTCGCGACCAATCTGAACCGTGATGGTTGGTCAATCAAGAGTTATGCTCGTTCCGCAGTCATTCAAGATTCATCAATGGCATAGGTTGGTTTCACTCTAGCCTGCATTCCTCTGCGTCGGCGTCGGTACTTCGTCGGCGGTTTCAATACACCGTCGAAAATAACCGCAGAGGAAATACCGAGGACTCCGCAGAGGTCGCCGAGAACGCAAAGATATTGCCGTACCGTAACTGCGCCGGCTGGATACGATCGCGTGGTGACAAATGTGCGCTGGGTCTTCGCCGGCACCTTGAGGCCGACTGCGCAAATAACACCGGAAGCGTGAGTCTTAGTGCGCGGATTAGGTAATCCGGAGTCCCCGAGTTTCGAAAAAGGCCGCGAGCGGAAAGTCCGCCGCGGCCCGATTATTTAATGCCCAGCGCGTTTGCTTACTGCATCACAAACACGTCGTCGCTGATTGGCTGATTGAGCTTGATGTCCTTTACCTTGTATTCGGCAAAGTAAGCGCCTGCTTGCATCTCGAGTCGTTGCGTGAAGCTGGTTGGCACCAGGACGCCTTCAACTTCGGTAAACTTTGAATTCTCGACACCGAACGTGTGGCCGTTGTAAGGAGTCAGGTATTTCATCACCCGCGCGGTCGTGAGATCGATGAAGAAGTCCGTGGTATTGCCTTCGGCATCGGCGATCCGGAAACCGCGGAGTTTCTTTTCGTCCGGCAAAGCCGACACCGTGTATCCGGACTGATCGTATTTTGCCAGCACGGCCAGGCCAAATTTGCTGGCTGGTGGCATCTCAGCGCCAGGTATGCTGGTGTAACTTTGCTGCCCGTCAAACACCTGTTTGAACTTGAAAGCCGGGCTCGCATCAATGTCGATCCGCACTTTGTCACCCGCAGTAACGATTACAAACTTACCGGGAATAGAATTCGTACTGTTGGGCGCATATAGATTAGCCGACCCTATCAAATACATGCTCTTGAGATTCTTGAATTTGTCTCCGCCCTGAGCAGCGAGCGCTGCGGCCGCCAACTCCATTGGAGTACTCTTCGCAGTTATCGCCGGAGGCGCCGGAATACCGGATTTCGCCACAGCGGGCGCGCCATTGGATTTCGCTGGATCAGCGCTCTGGGCAAGAGCATTCGAAGCCAGGATGAGAAGCAAAGCGAGGGGAGCAACAGTCGGAGCGTATTTCTTCATATTAGATGTCCTTCCGAAATGAAAAGGGAGGGAGACCAGAATCGATCCCCCTATCTGAAAGACGAAGTGAGACCAGCAACTGTTAACTGCTTACCGCTCTCGTTCTTCTATAACCCATACGATTAGACGCGTGGGAGGTTCATTGAAAAATACGGCTTGGCAGACAGGAGCTTTCAGTTGATTTTAGCAGCAGGCCGCATACGAAAAAAGGGCAACCCTGGTCAGGATTGCCCTTTTAGGAAGGTATGTCAGCTTTAGAACCTGCTGCAACGGATAGAGATCTCAGAAAGTGAATCTGAGATTGAGATAGGTTACTCGGTTTCCGGCATTACCGCCGCCGCCGCCGCCACCAAAACCACCGAAGCTGCCTCCGAGTCCCAGGGACTGGCCAAAGTTCGGAGACAAGAGGTTACCCTCAGGCCGTCCCAGATTCACGCGATTAAAGATGTTCTGAAAGTTAACTGATGCAGTCAGACTATATTTCGACGGGCCGGCGGGACCACCACCACCCATTCCCATCATCATCATTCCCGGGCCACCGCCACCGGGACCACTTGGACCTTTCTGGGCTCCGCCGCCGGTATTAATCGTTGGGCCGCCGCGACCCGCACCGCCTCGACCACTGGTTTGACCGGCTTTCGCGGTATCACCGGACTTTGCGGTATCCCCTTCTTTCGCGGCAGTTGTTTGGCCGCCGCCTGGCTGAGGGGCTGCGGCACGACGATTCGCTTCGCCGCCAAACCCGAAGGTGCGGCTAATGCGCAGGTTCACCGATATCGAACCGGGGCTGTTGCCAAAATTCCTCGGAATGATGTCGGTGCTCGTATTGCCATTAAGGTCAATACCATTGCAACGCGTCGGATTAACCGCGCAATAGGCGCCGAGTTGTGCGAACGTCGGTCGCTCATTGGCTATGCGATCGAGATTGGTGTCGCGACCAGTCGTTATATTGAACGGCGCGCCGGTGTTAGCAACGATGAACGGACTGAAGATCAATTTCCACCAGGGTGAAGTGACCGTGCCAAACAACGAGAACCGGTGGCGAATATCGAACCCGCTGCGTCCCCATTCACCCGTGAAGTCGTAAGAGTTGACCGGGAAGCTGCTCGAGCCCTGGCCGTCCGCATCATTCGTGGATTTGCTTAACGTGTAGTTACCTGAAAGCGAAATTCTCGGATTCAAACGGCTGTTGAATCCCACGCTGAAGTTGTTCTGATAAAACCGGGCGCTTGAATCATACTCAAAAATATCACCCGTTGTCGGATTCGGTCTGACACCGTTCGGGGTCAGGGCCGTAATCGATCCTGGTAATGGAGCATTGGCGTTGCGCTGGCGAATCACATGCAGAATGTGAATGTTGTAATAGCCGGCATACATGCTGATGTTTCGGGGCAATTGCCGTTCAACCTGAATGCCAGCCAGGTAGACCGCCGGCGCCTGAAGGTTGCTGGCCACGCGGTAGATCGTTTGCTGCGTGGTCGGAATTATCGTGAGTTGGGCGGGCGTCGGAACGCTCGGAAAAAGGTTCAGCAGGTTATAGACCGGTCGCGCGAATGTCGAATCCAAATCAGCCTGACTTGGCGCCGAAGCGGTCAGGAACGGTTCGGTCAATTGATATTGAATTTGATTTGTTCCGTTGAAGCGGTTTGCCGTCAGGGTCTGTCCTTCGCCGAAGCGATTGTAAAAAATGCCGCCGCCGCCGCGGATGACGGTCTTGGGTGGCTTGGTCGAATTCGCTGCGCCCGGTGACCACGCAAAACCAATACGAGGAGCAAAATTGTATTTGCTGGAAATGTTGCCTTGATTCTCGTAGCGCAGTCCATAGCTCAGCATAAAGTTGGGGCGAATGCGCCAGTCGTCCTGGCCATAGAATCCCACGTCGATCTGCGAAACGTCAGCATTCGGATTCCCGGTATTGATGCTGAATGCCGAAGAACCGCCGCCGAGTTTACGGATGCAATCCGCGGCGCTGCCCGCGCCGCAATATGCGACCTGCTGCGGAGTCAGGCCTCTGCTCATGATCAAGGCCGTTCGGCGATAACGCTCGATACTAGTGATCGGCGTATTAGTTCCGGCAACCGGATTGTTGCTCGCGTCGAAGACCGGGCCAAATCCTCCGGTAAACGACCAGGCGCCGCCAAAATTATTCGGGCTGATGTCGTCAATTGACACCCCACGAATTCGGCCGCCGAATTTGAAGGTGTGATTACCCTTCTGAATCTGAGTAAAGTTGTTAAGCTCCCAGCGAGTGCTTTGGTTGGCCGCATGGCCGACCTGTGAACACAACGTTCCCTGAACGGCGCAACCGCCAAAAGAGGCGCTAACACTGAGCACAGGATTGGTGCTATCACCCAGCGACTCAAAACGGTTCCGCGAAAACTGGAAACGCGTTTCATTGATCGTGAACGCATTGATTACGGCCGTTTCGGTAATCTGAAGGTTGTGATTCGTCGATTCGTTATCATAAGCGCGCGCTGGTAAATTAAATCCGCCGACGCCGCTGTTTTCACTTCTTGATTTGAAGTAGTTGTAGCGAGCTATCAGGGTGTTGTTCGAGTTGATTGCATAGTCGAGGCGCGGTCCGATACCGGTGTTTCGCCGCGGGGTTAAGAAGCCCTGGCCAATCTGCACGATATTGAAATTCGGATCGAGGATGGTGGCGCGAATCAGTTCGTTTTCGTCACGTTCATTATGATTCACTTCCAGGAAAAACGAAGCCTTTCGCTTTACAATTGGGCCACTTATGCTGCCGGAAAGTTGTCGAACCTGATAAGGCGTGCGTTTGCTGGAACTGATCGCAAATGGGTTGCGGGAGTTCAAACTCTCATCAGTGAAATTGAATGAAATGCCTCCGCGAAACTTGTCGGTTCCCGGTCGCGTCAGAATTTCAATACGTCCTGACGGCTGATCGTTTTCAGGCGCAAATGGGTTCTGATTGATACGAATTTCGCGGATGGCTTCTTTGGGCGGCAGACTGGCTCCGGAAAATCCATCGACAAAAATCTGTCCGCCGTTCGGACCAATTTGTGGCCCTGCCAGGGCCTGCAACGCTGCCGCCAACTCGTCCGGATCGTCAGGCAGGGCGTCAAGATCCTTGCCGGAAATCACCTGTTGGTTGGCATTGTTGTTGGTGTCCGTCGTCAAAGGCGTGTTCGCATCGACCTTCACCTGTGTCTCGATGGCCGCAATTTTCAAAGTGATATTGAGCGGATCGCGACGGGCCGCACTTAAGTCCACCTCAACTAGATCGGAAGGTGCGAAGCCGCTCGAGGCTGCCTGAATCATGTACTTGCCCGGCGCAAGTCCGGTGAAAGAATAGGCGCCGTCAGCGTTGGTCGTGGCTGTCCTGGGAGTTGCCCCGGGTGCGGTCAGTGTCACCGTCGCGCCGACGATTGCCGCACCAAAATCATCGCTAATAACACCGCGCAAAGTTTGCCGGCTCTGGGCCATGGCAACGGTTACCACGGCGAACAGCAAAAAGGCAGCCGCCATCGAGGGGAAGAATCTTCGAATAGTCATCATCAAACTCTCTTGTGTAGAAAAATAACCGCGGCGATTCAAGAACTGGTTCGCGACACGCGGTTATCTCTGAAATCCGAAATGCAAAAAATCAGAGGAAACTAAATTACGGCACACCGACACCACCGAACATGCCGCCAAAACTTCCGTTAAGGTCGACGCCCTGCGGGCGAGCACCGCCCTGCTGTTGGCGCGCTGCCATCATTTGGAGCAGCGGCTCAACGCCACTGACCAGCGAGATCGCGGTGAGCTGAGTTGGGTCAGCACCCGGCAGACTTGAAAGCAGAATCACGTCGCCAACTTTCAGTTCATTGATCGAAATTATCGGCAAGCGCTCGATCATGTCAGCCATGTTGCCGCCGCCCGGACGCGGTCCCTGGGGACCACCCGGTCCGGCGCCTTGCGGGCCACCAGCTCCCTGAGGTTTCTGACCCTGGGTCGCCGATCCCTGTTGAGCAGTCTGCGTTTGCGTCTGTCCCTGTCCCTGTCCCGCGGGTCGTTGTCCCTGACCAGCGCCGGGGCCGCCTGGACCACCCATGCCTCCGCCCAGCATCATGCCGGCGCCTTCAGGAAAACGCCGGATGACCGAATCAGGCTTGATATTGATTGTCAGCGGTTTCTTTGTCTGGAGATCGGTAATCTTCAGTTGATTGTTGGCGACATCAAGCGCCGTAACGGTTCCGCCGGCAATCTTGAAAGTTCCAAACACAACTTCTTCGGCGGTCAGGTGCGTGCCGTCGGCTGACTTGTCTCCGAGCGCTCGCAGCTGATCGCCAACTCTAACTTCTTCGAACTTGCCCGGCTTGGCTTCGCTGTATTTGGGAATGGTGTCCGGTGGATACCGGCGCATCAGAACCTTTTCGTTAACCGGAATGATGACATTCTGCTGCGGGCCCATCAGCGAACGGCTGGAAACCGTTATCTCCTGAGTCGAGGGATTTACCGACGCGACGATGCCACTCACTCCGCGTTTACGCCATTCTGCTTTTTCCTGCTCCTGCTTTTTCGCCAGGTCTGCTTTGGACATGACCACGAGCTGCGCGGCAGGCGTTGTTTTTTGATCTGTGTTCGGTCTCCAACGTGCCCAAATGCGATCACCCTGGCCGACGTCTGCCAGAGTAATGTCAGTTGCGCCGGTCAAAGATTTCGCGCCCGGCGCCATCCGTTTGTACTGGGTCTTGTCGTTGATTCCAACGGTAGCAATAACGCCGTTATCCGAACGCACCTGCATTTGATTCGTCGCCGCATCGATGGCTTTGACCTCACCGATGACACCGCTAATTTGCGTAGCAGGACTGGGGCTGGGCGTTTGCGCGAACGTTGCCGCAGCCGCGATCAGCAGAACATTTAGAACCAGGAGTAGTTTTGTTGGCTTTTGCACAGTCAGATCCCTGAGAAACTTAAAGATATTCATTATTAACGCCTCACTAAGCCGTAAGGTTGCAAGAAAGCTTGATTCTTATGTCGAAAAAGTGCCGGTAAAGATTGGATTTTGTTCCAAAAATTTAGATAACAATCAGCGTTTCTTCTGCTCACCTTCGCGTTGGGCGTCCTGTTGCGCGACGAGGTCATCGAATTTTTGCTGTTGTTCCGGGGACAATAAGGCGCGGATCTTGGTACGAGCTTTTTGCCGTGGCTCATCGAATCGCGGCTTAAGTTCGCCGCGAAGCGCGCGGTACTCGTTACGGGCTTCGTCAAGGATAGCGCTGACGGCCTTTGTTTGTTCGTCGGTAAGCTTTAGTTCACTCCGGATCTTTTCAAAGCGTTGTTGCGGATTTCTTTCCGGGCGATCACTGCCGGATCGTGACCGATACAATCCGGTCAAAGCAGCGCCGGTTATCGAACCGAGAACAAACACCACCACCAGGACCAACCAAACTTTCAACCTTGTGTGACCAGAGAACGTCATTTGCCCTTCACCTCATAATTACGGTCCACGACGATGTTGAATACGTCGTCGCGCGACAATCCCCGGCTGGCGAGCACTGTTTGCTCAACACCCGGATCGAGCAGGCTGAAAAGACCCTCTTCGTCAGCCTGCGCCTGCGTTCCGTTCACCGCCGGGCGCGCCGACCACACGGTCAAAATTGCTGCCAGAGTTGCCACCAGAGCCATGGCCGGCACGGCGCGACGCGCCACCAAAATCATCGACAACCAACTGCCGGATTCCTCCTGCAGTCGTTGTTCAGCGGCTATCGCCGCGCGCACCCGCGTAAACAAGAATGGAGAGGAAGCAGCTGCCTCGGTATCTTCTTCGCTGGCGGCTGCAAATCGCAACACTGTCTTTCCGAGGCGATCCAGTTCTTCGTTTCTTTGTCTATTCTTTTTGAACATCTCCGGTCTCCGCGCGGAAGTGATTTCCGCTCTCACCTTCCAAAGACGATGAATTATACGTGAAAGTTACAAGAATTCCGCTACCCTGCGCGACTACAAATAACGCTGCAGAACGCGGCGCAAATGCGCCCGAGCGCGGTGGGCGCGAACTTTCACTTTGGATATTGACCAATTGGTGACTTCCGCAATTTCAGCTACCGAGAAACCTTCCACATCCAGCAAGGTCAGCACCAGACGATCCTCGGCGCTCAGCCGCGATAACAGTTTGGTCGCCAAATCGCGCGAAATCAGCCTGGTTTCAACATCCGCCGGGTGCGAACGAAGCCAGGCGGCAAACTCCTGGGTTCCTCCGTCCTCCAGATCATCCATTCCCTGTTCCGGCCGGCGTCGGGCCCTGCGCAAGTGATCGTAACAACAATTGACAGTTATTTGGGCCAGCCAGGCCTTGAACGAAGCTGCGTGCGTCCCGTGATATGTCTTGAGCGCAAAGTAAGCTTTGGTGAAACTGTCCTGAATTATCTCTTCGATTTGCTCGCGTTGCGCGAAGAACCGGCTGGCGATCCGCGCGACCTGGCGACGATGCCGCTCGAACAATTGCTCGAAGGCGGATTCGTCACCGGTGGCAGCAGCGGCAACCAGCACGTCGTCTGTCGATTCTGCAAATGAATCCACCAGCGTTTCGAGCTCTCTTATTTGATAGGACTGTCGAGTGTGTCAGATGATCATTCGTTGACAGGCTCTTTTTTCTTCCAGGCAATTCGATAACGCGCTGTCAGGGAAAGTCCCAAACTCGCCACAAACAATCCTGCCTGCACGAATGGCCACACGTAAGGCAAAGACGAACAAACGATCCAAAATATTACGCCCAGCAATAATATTACGGATTCTGATTGTAACCGCGGCAGCAGCAGACGCTGCAACCACTGACCGGTCGCCGCGAAGATTACTACGCGCCCAAAGACCGTGGACACCACCGCGAGCAACAACGCCAGCAAAGAGATCGCGGCGCCGATGATCGACGGCAACAACCACAGACTGGCCAGCACGCCGAGCGTAATCACGATCGCGCCCAGTAATCCAATCGCAGCGACTCGCAGACTGGTCAACTGCAGACGCGTCACCGCGCGACTGACCGTATTGGGCATGGCCGCCGTTAGCGCGAGGGCTATGACAAACCAGATTAAGATGGCCAGGAGGCGAGTGCCGAAAAACACGGCCGATATTTGCGGATGAAGAACACTAAACGGATCGCGCATCACCCGCCGCAATTGATCTTCGTAGCCGGCATACATGATGGTCACGCTTTTCGGATCGCGATCGGGCGCGGCCTTTCCGTGATGATAAATGCCGCCGAGCACGATCACGTCACCGCCGATGCGCGCGCCTTCACGTTGGATCACTGATCCTCCGATCGCCGCGACATCTCCATCAACAGCGCCCTCGACAATTACATCACCGCCAAAAGCGATGGCGCCTTCTTTCACCGTTCCCGTGATCCTGATCGATTGGCCCATCCCAAAGACTGTGGTGTTGACCACGCCCTCGATTACTCGCGCCTGTGGATCGCCGGGATGTTCCTGGTCCGCCGGCTGTGCGTAACTGGCAATTACAAACACCAGCGAAGCCGCAATCAGGGCGATGATCCGATGGCAGTTTTGGGCCGCCGCAGAAATTCGGAATTTGCTTTCGGGAAAGGATAGTGACGCGGTCATTGAACGGGACAACTCCTATTCAATGGTTTGCGCGCGATGATATTTGACTAAGGCGAGAGGAAGAACAGAAACTCCGACAAGAAACGCAGACAGCATGAGCAACGCCAGACCGTTTTGGCCCAGCAGAGCCGCGCGCACGATTACGCGCCCGAGGGTGGCCGCAGTCATCACCGTTTCCGAGGCTGCCTGCCAGGCCAGTTGCAGCACAGTTCTCGAGATTCTGAACAGCGTGCTCAACGGATCGAATACGATTGTTCGCGTCGCCGCTCCGAGCAGCGCAAAGGAAACGATCGCCAGCACCGCACATAACTTCAGCGCTCGGCGGCGTTCATGCTTATTACGCATGCCGCTGAGGTCGCTCTCGGCGCGGGCCGTCACGATGCGAGTGAAATTATGAGGAAGCTGGAAAGAACGCGTGCCGTTAAAAGCCACGTCGAGCGTGCAAAGTAGTTGTCGCTGGGCACGCAACTCAGTCGCGCAATCTACACACGACTTCAAATGATCTTCAAAACGATTCGCGCCGGCTTCGCCTAACTCGCCGTCCAGATACGCGGCGACATCTTCGAGCTGGCATTTGCTTTCGCTAAAATCGTTCATCGAATTTCCTTAGGCGCTGGTTATTCCCCGGGGCACGAGCAAATCACGCATCGCTTCGCGGGCGCGAAACAGGCGATTCTTAACGGTGCCCAACGGCAGGCCGGTCACTTCGGCAATTTCGTCGTAACTCAAATCATGCGAGTGTCTGAGCACAATCAGCTCGCGATAGGCAGCCGGCAGTGTCTGCACTACAGATTCTATTTCTGATCTTCGTTCTTCTCTTTCGCTCTCCTGTTCGGGCGTGAGCCGGCGGCTTTCGATCGCAATTTCGGATCGCGTGCCGTCACCTCCCGTCATCATGATCTGATCGCGGACCGTGTGACGGCGAAGATGATCGATGGCCGTGTTGTGAGCGATCTTGTAGATCCAGGTTGAGAACTTGAACTCGGAGCGATAGCGAGATAACGAATTGTAAACTTTGATGAAAACTTCCTGAGTTAGATCCAAAGCCGCATCGTAATCGCCAACCATTCGATAGACGTACGAGGCAATCGGTCTTTGATAGCGGCGCACGAGCTCTTCGAACGCCGATTCGCGACCGGAAACGGCAGTCAGAACCAGTTCGCCGTCAGCCAGCGTATCCGGATTCATTAAAGAAATCGCAGCTTTCATCGCTTGTTATTGCCCAGTTTACGTTCGGTCAGACAGGAAAGTTTCAAGTGGCACAGACTTCAGTCTGTGATTGACTCTCTTCACAGACTAAAGTCTGTGGCGCCTACCACGCCAAACGGGCCAGGCCGGCCGGAGCAGCGATCGCATCAAAATCGAGTTGGCCGGTGGGAATCATCAACCCGACGTCGCCTGCCGCCAAGGGCTTGAGCCGAACGCCAAAAGTCTCTTCGGCGATTTCCGCGACCCGGGCCTTGTCCAGCTGCTCTCCTACGACCAGTAAGCGATCGAGCGATGACGTTTCAGTTTGTTTTCCGGCACTGGCACGTTCGCGATAGAAAAGCAGCACTCGATGAAGTTCATCGTCGCGTTCTTCCGCATCGCAAAAGACAGATCGCAAAGTCAGCGTGCGATTGCCGCGCATCAGCACCGCTGTGAACCCTTCGTCATGAGCGGTCAACAATAAACCATCGCCCTGGTGGCCGTTTCGCAGCCACTGCTCTTCGCCTGCGTGGCGCGGCACAATCAAACCTACGTGCCAACCCAGCGAAGCAAACACTGCCTCATATTCAGCGAGCACTTCCAGCCGAATCGCGTTCACCAGGTAACGCGGCTGCCGTTGCGCATCCGGGGCCAACTGTTCGCGCGACAAACGCAGCCTGGATGAAGGCACCCCAAAAGTTCGTTCGATTTTCCATTCGAACACCTCTTCGATTTCGCGTCGAGAAGTCGTCGCACCTTCAATCGTGATGATCGCCGATCGGGTTGAGGCTTCGGGCAAAGACGTGGACCACTTACGCTGACGCAACAATCCGGCGCTCGTGATCAGATCCGTGAGTGCGGTTGCCAATTCGACCGGCTCACGAATGTTGCTTGAGTCAAAGCCGGGCCTGACAACCTCCGGGGGAAGACTGACCGACGCGGCTCGTTTGACAATGAATGCGCCTTTGGCGCGATCAAGTTGAACCACCGACGCACCATCGCCCTCAATTCCCACCGCAGCGGAAGGAAAGCGTGGTTTTAGCAACCTATCGAGGGGATTAGCAGCCATTTCTTTGTTCAGTTGTCAGTGATTAGTAGCCAGCGGCAATATACTACAAACGACTGACTACTGACTTTCACCATTCGCTGTAAGGGGTTCCGGAGGTTGAGACTTCGCTCGAAGAACTGTGCACGTCAGTGATCCCGGTACCTCCTTCAGACGAGTAGGGATCGTCGCCGGTAACAATGTTCCAGTCTTTATTATCAGTGATCGGATCCTTCGGCACGTCGCGCATGTAACCGGCGGCCACCAGGTCGTCAAGCGATTGCGGTAACTTGCCTTTATCGGCAGCGTACTGATCGATCAGCTTGCGCATCGTGTCGAGGTCATAACTCAGGATCGTTTCACGCGCATGCATGATCGTCTTTTGGTACTGTGGCAGCGCCACCGAAACCAGAATGATGATGATCGAAATAACGATCATCAGCTCAAGCAGGGTGAAACCCTTCGATCGCGAATTGCGAATTGCGGATTGCGAATGGTTCGCACTCCGCCGGAAATCCGAGATTCGCAATTCGAAATTCGAAATTGATCTACCATTCACTGTACTTCTCTCCATTTAACGCCGTAGCCTGCGATTTCGAACGCACATCAAAAATGTTCTCGCCGCCCCATGAGGTTGAGTCAACCGCGTCATAGCATGACTTGAACACCCAATCCGCTTTTCCCGTCATCGGGTCGATGGGAATCTGTCGCAAATAAATCTTGGTCTTGGGCACCGCTGATTCTGAGCTGCCCGCTTCGGTCGCGCTGTAATTCAAATTCCCACGCCGGCCCAGGCCGCCGGCCGTCGCTATCGGCAGCACGTCAACGCCCTTAACCAGTGTTTCCAAATCCGGAGGGAAGCGATCAGGATTGTCGGCCGTAAAGATGGTCTGATCGGTGATCGCGACGCGTACTCGAGGATCGGCAAAGATGTTGGGCGCCTGTCCCTGCCCCGGGTTTTGCGCCGGCGGATTGCGCGGCGCCTGTTCCTGCTGGGCTGTTGTCTGACCCTGCTGGTTAACCTGCATTTGCGCGCCCGCCACCGCCTCGCGATGAAATTGATCGATGGCTTCTCGCATTTCGCGCAGGGCAGCGCGCAACTGATATTCCTTTTGTCGCTTAACGGAAACCTGAACCAGCGGGATAATGCCCAGCGTGAGAATGGCGAGCACCGAGACAGTGATGATTAACTCAATTAGCGAGAAGCCGCGAATCGAAGTAGGCAGTAGGCAGCGGGCAGTAGGCAGAGAACGCGAACAGTCGGCCTTGCTGTTTGCTGTCTGCGTTCCGCCTTCTGCCTTGTGCTTACTGCGTTCCACTACTTCACCGTCAATTTGATCGGTTCGATTTGAACCGTCAGGGTGCGGCCGTCGCCGGCGACCAAATGCACATTTGATAAATCAAACGACAAGGCACTGTCGCCCGCGCTGACTCCTTCAACTTCCAGGTTCAGCAGCACTCCGTCGGCAGTTAACGCGGAACCGCCGGCCGGCGTAATCGAAAGCAGGAGCATTCCATGCTCATCGATCGACTGCGTCAACGTCGGCGCATTCTTCGCGTTCGCGAACAAGCTGCCCGGCGACACGCCAGTGATCTTCAAGACTGCCGGATCGAACCGCAGAGTAATGACGGCCAACCCGAGCGGTGCATCAGATTTCACCTGTAAAGCAAGCTGTCGTTTCTCGCCAACCTTTAGTCCGGCTGGATCAGCAGCCAGACTTAGCTCAATCAAGTTTGGCGTTGACGCAAGCGACTTAGGGCCGGGTACAGCAGCGTCAGTCCTTGCCGCGGACGCCGTTGTTGGCGTCACGGCGGGGACGTCCTGCTTCGCGCTGAGACCGGTAGTCGAGACGTCTGTCGGCGACGATACCAGGCTCTTCACCGCAGCGGCCACATCGGTCTTTGGTTCCGTAGCCGGCGACTGCACGTTCGTCAATGCCGCCGATTTAGGTTGCGGCGCAGCATCGGTTTGTAAAGCAACGTCCGTACGAGTTGGAGCGGCTGTTTGAGTGGTAACTGTCTGGGCCGGGGCCGAAACCTGACCGTTGTTTTGCGTGCTGTTACCGGCAGGCGCCGAATTAGCAGCTTCGGTCTTATTAGCGGCCACGGTCTGCTGTGTTGCGTCGGTCCTGGCCGGTTCATAGGTTGCCGGAGCGTCCGGTAATTGGATGTTGACCTGTTTGGGAATCCGTCGGGCGGCGGCAATTTGCTCATCGCGCTCGGTTTCTCGCAGCATCGCTTCGAGCGAGCCGGTGGTGGGCGCCTGCAGGGTTCCGCTGGGCCGCATCTCGTCGTCGCGCGGCGTCAGTGAAGGCGCGCGCAGTACGCGCGGCGTCACCGCTATTACGATATCCACCTGCCGATTTTCTTTCGTCGGCGAAGTGAAGAGTCTGCCGATAACGGGCAGACCGCCAAGAATAGGCAGACCTTGCCGACCGTTCGATTGAACTTCAGTCGAGACGCTCGCCAACATCATCGTCCGATTATTCTGCACGCGCGCGGTGCCGTTCAGAGTTCGTTCGGTGAACGTCGGGGTCAAAGTATTAGCGCCGCTCACGTCTTTCGTTTCGATCTTCATCTTCACCTGCACATCCAGGTTCGGGAAAACGATGGGTGTGAAGTTAAGCGTCAAGCCGGTCGGTTCGTAGTTGATTACCGGGAAACCTCCGGTCGGGAAACCATTCGGGTTGGTTGTGTTAGTTCCCGTCTGGACGCCGAAGGGATAGGCTTGAGCCGTTTGCACCGGCACGCGCTGACCAATTCGAGCGCTTGATTCTTCGTTATTGAAAGCGTGGACCTGGGTCGAGGCAAGGAGCTTCGCGTTGTTCCTGCTTTGAAAAGCATTGAAGACCGACGGTGGAATAACCAGCGCCAGCGCGGCCGCAGTCGGAACGCCGGCTACAATGGTCCGAAGATCCACGCCCGGACTCTGAGCGGGATTCGTGGTGCCGTTCGCGGTCAGAATCGACAAACCGGGCGATCCTCCCATATTGAAGTTGCCCGATCCAATCTGGTTACCGAAGGTAAGAAGGTCGCTACGGTTGACCTCATAAATCTCCACGTCCATCACCACCTCGGCGCGATCCTTATCGATGCTTTGCAGCAGCTCGCCGATGAGCTTGACGTTCTCAGCCGTATCGCGAACGGTGAGACTGTTCGTGTCTTTATCGGAAACGACTATTGGCTGCGGCCGGCCCACCGACGCCGGTAACGCCTGGGAGATCAAACCCTTAATTTTGTCGGGGTCTGAATTCGCGATGAAGAACGTGCGCACGACCAGCTGCTGGTACTGTGGCCGGCGCGTCTGATCGGCAACCAGAATCGTTCGCCGATCAAGCTTTTGAAAAAATAGATTTTCCTGGAGAAAGATGTAGTCGAGAGCCTTGGCCGCGGTGACATCGCGCAGATTGACTTCAATCGGACGCGGTTGCGCAAACGATTGCCGATCGAACATGACGTTCAGGTTCAGGTCCGCCGCCAACTGCTTAATTACATTCTTGAGATCCAGGCCGTTGAAATTGATCACGCGGGTTGGTTCCGGCTTTGACTGAATATCCTGTTCCGGCGCGCGAGCCTGCCCGGGCTGGGATGGCGATCCGTCGTTGGTAGCATCCGTCCTGGGATTGCCGTCGCCTGTATCCGTGCGGACATTTCCCTGTTTGACCTGTTCCAGCCTCAGCATGCGCTCCATCTCTGAAACGGCAAGTTGGTTTACCGGATCGTAGCCAAAGGCCTGTCGAAAAGAGTTATATGCTCCGACGTAATCGCGTTGTTCGGCCAGGGCCCGGCCTTGCTGCATGAACGACTGCGATGCATTGAAAATCGCTCGCCGGTAGTGCAACTGGTAATCGACGTTTCCGGGTTCAGTGGCCAGCGCCAGCGTAAACTCCTGCGCCGCTTTCTCCCATTGTTGCGCCTTCTCATAATCCATGCCGCGCCTATAATGGTCTTTGCCTTTGGTGGCGAACGCGGTCATCGGCAGCGCTAACATGCAAGCTAGAATCAGCAGCGCCAGCATTGAGTGCCAACGGTTTCTTGATTTCATAGGTAACCTCATTTGGAAACGTCGGGCTTTTGGAAAAGACAACCGGAAAACCCGGGAGCCTCTTGTTTACACGCAACTAGGTCGAACCAGTTCCGCAATGCGAAAAACTCAAGCAGTCTACACGAAACACAGGCTAAATTTAAGGGGAGGAGAGACTTTGAGGCGCTAAGGCAACTTCCCCTTTTTGTCGGGCTAATTCGGCCATCACGGCCGGTCGTTTAGATTCAGTTCCTCAACAAAAGTGACGCGGTTAATTTCATGCAAAGTGGAAATACCGGAAAAAACTTTCTTCAGGGCAGATTCGCGCAGACTGGTCAGGCCCTCGGCCTCGGCCGCGCGGCGGACTTCCGAGCCGGGCCGGCGCTCAACAATCATTTCGCGAATGTTGTCGCTCAGGTCCAGCAGTTCGTGAATCGCAGTGCGACCGCGATAACCGGTGTGATTGCAGGCGTCACAGCCAACATTTGAATAAAAGACCCCGCCGCGATGCTCTTCGGGACGCAGACCGGATTCAACTAATTCAATGTCGGAAGGGTGAATCGCCCGCCGGCAAAATGTACACAGTACGCGGACCAGACGTTGGGCCAAAACGCAATTCAGGGAAGAAACAAAGTTGTAGGGCTCGACGCCCATATTCAGGAATCGCCCAATCACGTCGATAACGTTGTTGGCGTGTACGGTCGTAAACACGAGGTGGCCGGTCAGGGCTGATTGAATTGCGATTTGCGCCGTTTCTTCGTCACGAATTTCGCCGACCATGATTTTGTCAGGGTCGTGGCGCAGGATTGATCGCAAGCCGCGCGCAAAGGTTAAGCCCTTCTTCTCGTTCACCGGAATCTGGGTTATACCGTGCAGCTGGTACTCAACCGGATCTTCGATCGTGATGATCTTGTCTTCTTCGTTGCGAATTTCATTCAACGCCGCGTAGAGCGTGGTCGTCTTACCTGAACCCGTGGGTCCGGTTACCAGAACCATCCCATAAGGCTCGGCGATATAACGTCGAAACTTGCGCAGGTCCTCAGGATCGAATCCGACGACGTTCAGGTCCAGGTTCTTGAACTCTTCGTTGATTTGCTCCTTGTCCAGAATACGAATCACCGCATCTTCGCCGTGCACGGTAGGCATGATCGAAACGCGGAAGTCCACGTTCCGGCCTTTGTAACGCACGCGAAAGCGTCCGTCCTGCGGCACGCGTCGTTCGGCGATGTCGAGTTCCGACATGACCTTGATGCGCGAAATGAGCGTCTGGTGATAAGCCAGATCGATCGGATCGACTTTTTGATAGAGCGCGCCGTCGATGCGGTACTTCACCTGCACCTCGGTATCGCGAGTTTCGATGTGAATGTCCGAGGCGCGCGACTCCATCGCGTTGTAGATGATCGTGTCGACCAGCTTGATGATCGGCGACATCTCGCTGTCGGTCGCCAAACGATCGAGGTCGAGGACTTCTTCGCCGTGCTCGGTCTCGCGCACCAGCGAGATGCGAAATCCTGATGCCGCCTCCTGCAAGACCCGCTGCGTGGCATCACCTTTACGCAGCACCACGTCAATTGCTCCGGCGGTCGCCACTGAAGGAATCAAACGCATGCGCAGGGCGCCGGCCAGCTCATCCAACCGATCGAGATCGGTCGGATCGGCCATCGCGATGTGCAACTTCCCATTCTCGCGCCGCAAAGGCACGAACTGATGTCGCACCATCAAATCGACGGGAACTTCTGAGAGCAATGAATAATCGATCGGGGATTCGCCGTCCTGCGGGAGAAGATTTACGAACGGAAGTCGATAGCGACGGGCCAGGTTTTTCGCTTCGAGCATCTCAGGCGGCTCAACAGCGACGGGCAGATCATCATCAGTCTGAGTGATTCCCGTGCGGACCGCATCAGCGAGCGTAGCGTCAACTTGTTCGTCAGTAATTTGTTTCATCATGTAACGCAAACTGTTAGTTTGCGTCTTACTTTCTTTTCATTAACCCGCAAAGCGGACAGCTCGCGTTACCAAAGCAGCCAGCTGACTTTACTTCAGTGCGTCATCGGGCCGGCTGATATTGACTGAATAATCGGCAAATAAATCGCCAGCAGAATCGTTACCACGACGCCTCCCATTACGACAAGAATCGCAGGCTCAAGGGTGGTCGTCAACTGCTCTAAACGCACTTCTGATTCGGCATCATAGAAGGTCGCCACTTCGTCCAGCATCTCGCGCAAGCTACCCGAACGCTCGCCGATTCCGATCATATCCACTGCCAATTCGGGCATCCACTTAGCTGTTTCGAGGCTCTCGGTAAAGGTGCGGCCCTCACGGATCAACGGAAGAATTGCCGAACTGCGTTGCCGCAATTCGACATTCGTGATCGACTCGGCGGCAATCTCCCAGGACTCGACAATGGTGATGCCGCCCGCGAGCAGCGTCGCCAGCGATCGCGATGCCTGGGCCGCGCTCATCTGAACCACCAGCTTACCCGCCAGCGGTAACCTCAGGATTGCTCTATCAATCATCAGACGTCCCGGCGGAGTGCGCGACCAGAGAAAGCCCAGAACCGATCCCACCGCCAGCAGCGGTATGACCCAAAATCCATTCCGCATCATCCAGCCTGAGATCGCCAGGACGAACATCGTGATCATCGGCAGATTGTTGCCAAATCCCGAGAATAAATCCGACATGCGCGGCACCACGAACGTCGTCAGAAACACCACCATGCCGAGACACGCAATCAACAGAAAGGCTGGATACGCCAACGCGCCGCGAATCTTTCGCCGCAGTCCCACCGACCGCCTCATGTAACTCACATAACGCGACAAGACCTCGTCCAACGCGCCCGATCTTTCGCCCGCAAGAATTGAGGCGGTGTAAATGCGCGGGAACATCGACCCCTGCGCCGCAAACGCCTGGGACAACGCAGCGCCGCCACGAATCGCTTCCTCCACACTCTCTAAGACTGCTCGCAGCCGCGGCGCTGTGGCTCGGCGTCGCAGCATGGTGATTGCCTGCAAGATGGGAATGCCGGCGCGTAATAAAGCGGCGAGCTGTTGATTGAATAAGAGAAAATCGTTGGCTTTGACGCGGACCCGATTGCCTGCCCCACCTGACCTGGTCAGCGAAGCGACACCTTCACCTTTTGGCGGTGTGATGGCGAAGACTTTGAAGCCTTCATGCTCAAGACGCGTGCGCGCCTCGTTCGCCGCCAAAGCTTCGACGGTGCGTGTCACGATCTCGCCCGCAGGCGTTCCTAAACGAACAATGAATTCAGCCATTTTCCAGGTCGCAGTATACCACGCAGCAAGACGGGAACTCTTTAGAGACGATCTCGCCTGCCACAGTTGCCAACACGCTCGAGCGATGGTTTCGGTTGCAGAAATAGCCCAATCTTTTATTGATCTTTGTGCGCAGATGACATATTGTCCGCGCGTCTTACCGCCTGACTTTCCGCAAAATTTACGGAGGTAGTTCTCGATGGAAGCGACTGCCCAACCGCCGAACGAGCCGAAGCGGCTACTCGTCCGAGGTCTCAGCCTGCTCGATGCAACGATGATCGTGATGGGCTCGATGATTGGCTCCGGAATCTTCCTCGTCTCTGCCGAATCAGCGCGTTTGGTCGCATCGCCCGGATGGTTATTAGTCGCCTGGGCATTGGCCGGTGTGCTGACGATCACGGGCGCATTGTCGTGCGCGGAGCTGGCAGCGATGATGCCGCGTGCCGGCGGCCAATATGTTTTTCTGCGCGAGGCTTATGGACCATCGATTGGATTCCTTTTTGGCTGGGCCCTGTTCCTGGTGGTGCAAACCGGAACCATCGCCGCAGTGGCGGTCGCGTTTGCCAATTTTATGGGCGTTTTGATTCCGGGAATTTCCAGCAACAACTATCTAATCGCCCCGCGCGCGCTGGGTGGTTACGCCATCGGCCTTTCGACCAATCAACTGATAGCCATCGCCATGATCCTGCTGCTCACCGCGACGAACCTGAGCGGATTAAAGACCGGCAAGATCATTCAAAACACATTCACCTTCACGAAGACCGCGGCGCTGCTCGGCCTGGTCGTGGTCGGACTGACAATCGGTTGGAAGGTCGGGATGCAGAACGGCAGCGCGGCATTCACCTCATCGTGGTGGAACCCAACGCTGAATGGATGGAAGCCCGAGGCCTCGCAACTGGGATTTGAAGTCACTGGAAAGGGCATGCTCGCGCTTGCCTTGCTGATGTTTCTCGGCCGCGCGATGTCCGGCCCATTGTTCGCTCAATCGGCCTGGAACAACGTCACCTTTACCGGCGGCGAAGTTGAAAACCCGGGTCGCAATTTACCGCGCGCACTTTTGATTGGCTGCGGACTGGTGGTCGGACTTTATCTGCTGGCCAACCTTGCGTACGTGATCGTTTTACCGCTCGGAGCGATTCAGAACGCCGAAGCAAATCGCGTCGGCACCGCGGCGATGCAGGCTATCTTTGGTCCGACAGGAAAGATCATCATGGCAATCGCGATCATGATCTCGACCTTTGGCTGTAACAATGGATTGATCCTCGCCGGCGCTCGCGTCTATTACGCCATGGCGCGCGACAACCTTTTCTTCAAACGCGTCGGCACGGTGAATTCAAAACATGTGCCCGCAGTCGCACTGATCGCGCAAGGCATCTGGGCTGCCTGTCTGACGCTGCCACGGACCGCGACGATCGATGCGAAGACGGGCCAGGTGACGTACGGAAATGTCTACACTCAATTGATCGAGTATCTGACTTCAGCCGACATGATTTTCTATGGGTTGATGGTTGCCGCGGTGATTGTGATGCGGCGCAAGGCGCCAAAACTGGAAAGGCCTTATCGAACTTTCGGCTATCCGCTGGTGCCCTTGCTTTATGTTGGGCTGGCTTTTCTGTTTGTGATCGACCTCGGCTATCTCGCTCCGCGCACATCCGGAATCGGATATCTAATTGTGCTGACCGGCATTCCGGCCTATTTGATCTGGCGAAAGCAAGCCGTGAAAGCTGCGTGAGGTTGTGGGATTACAGGCAGCCCTCCGGCACTCGGCAATCGAGTCAAACAACTTTCGAAAGGTGGTACTCTCGGACCTTTTGAGGCAGAGCCGCGCGAAGGCTACTCGTGTTATGGCTCTGCCACGCCGATGCGCGGCAACTCTCTGACTTGCCGAAAAGCGCTGTCTTAGATCCAGCGGTCTATGACCGCAGATTCCGAAATCAAAATAAAGAAGGCAGGCCTAAGCTGACTTTGAAGGACTGCCTTCGTTTGCGTCCGAACTGCTCGTCAGCCGTGCCTCTCGGCTGTCGAACTCTCAGACATTGCAACTTGGTTAATTCAGCGAGGACCGCCAGGTCTGCCCGGCCCTGGCCCTTGACCAGGTCCCTGCCCCGGTCCGCCCGGCCTGGGCCCTGCTGGTCCGGGACCGCCCGGCCCGCCCGGTCTTCCCTGTCCAGGACCGCGTCCCGGTCCCATCCCAGGGCCATCGCCGCGCGGCCTGTTGTTTTGCCGGATCGTCTGCAGCTTCATCTGCTGATCCGCGGTCAGCTTGTTTTTGATCCGAATTGCCATCTCCATATGCAGCCGTTTGATCTCACGTTCACTCTCGAGCACCTTGTCCAATTGTGACAAGGCCAGCTGCTCGTTGATGGAATTGCTCTTGACCGTCTCGTGCAACGCTTCCATCTGATCCTGCAACTGCCATTGAAGTTCGTTGAAGCGCGTCGTCGTTCGCTGAATCTCTCCGCGCATAAAAGTCTTCTGCTCATCAGTCAACGCCAGTTCGCGCTGATGCTGCATGATCATCTCGGGCGGGAATATCGAATCGCCGAGAGGATCGGGCGGCGGCGGCGGCGGTTGTTGTCGCTCGTTCTGAGGTTGCGGCGGCTGCGGTCCCTCAGCCGGTTGTTGCGCCATGGCGACCGGCGCCGCGCATGCCAAAACGATCCCGACCGCCATTCGCAGAATCCATCTCTGGCTCATGTTACTTCTCCTTATCGTTTTCACGATTGGGTAGGAATGATTTCAGTTCGTTAGCATTCTCGTTCAACTGTGGAAGCGACTTGAACAAACCATCGCTCGGCGAACTCAAGAGATCCGAAGTGGGCGACTGCCAACTCGCGATCGCTTTGGCTTCCTTAGTCAATTGTTCATTAACCGCGATCTCCTGCGCATGTCGTTGCGACACTGATTTTGTCAGCCGATTTCTAACCGGCGGGCGACTGTACTGCAGCGGTTCTGGTGCGCTGGCAATGATTGATGACTTAACTGGAGGAGGTGCAAACGAATCCGCCGCCGCACGCACAATCGCCGAGGCCGAAGCGGGCGCGGCTGGTTGCGACCACGTGGACCAAACAGCCAGAGTCGCCAGAGCGCAAATCAGCAACGCGGTCGCCACCGCAAACGACAGATTGAAGGCTCGCTGCGGCCGGAGCGAACGCGCCTGGGCCCGATGCCAGGCGGTGGTGAAGCTCGGCGCAGACTGTTCGTCAGCGAGCTTCAGCTCGCTAAACAGCGCTCGGATTTCCTTCTCTTCCCCAATTGATGCCATAACCCAATTCCATTGTGGCCAAAGACTCGCGCAGGCGCTTCTTGCCACGTTCATAATGTTGCCGTGCACTGCCGATTGAAACTCCCATCACATCGGCCGCTTCGCGCAAACTCAGATCTTCGTAAAAGACCAAATGCAGCGCCTCGCGCTGACGTCTCGGCAAAGTCTTCATCGCGCTTTGGAAGTGTCCCTGCAATTCAGACCTTTCAAAACCGGCTGACTGCGATTCCGTGGGCGCCGCTCGCTCGACTATTTCTTCCGGGTCGCCGGTCAATCTAAAACTGCGCAGCAGTCGCCTTCGATATTCGGTGGCGGCTGTCTTTCGAATCACCGCAAACAGCCAGGTCTTCAAACTCGACTCGCCCCCAAAACGGGCTTTTCCTTCAAGGATCTTTAAATAAACCGTCTGCAAGACTTCCTCAGCCTCGGTCTGATCGCGACGGCAACAACTCAACGCCCAGCCGTAACTGGCGCTGTGGAGCCTTTCCAGTTCAGCCTTCAGCTCCGCGATTTGCATTCGGTCAGTCTCCACGGAAACGCTCCGTGTCATTTAATTAGTTGCCGCAGGCGGCGGATTATATGACAGGTTTGCCTGACTTTGACGGCGCGTCAGCGCACTTTTTCTGCGGCCTTTCGCACATTCCTCAGCATTATTAGACGGATTAGTCCGCTAAAAGGCCGGACCACCAGCCAGTACGCACGAAACTTTTGCCGACTAGCGGCGTCGCCACAAACAACGCGCGTTTCGGTCTGGAGAATTGTCTGACCGTCGCGACCGTCGCTAACATGGAAATTCCAAACGCCGCGCGCGAATCCCGCCGGCACTGGATGATCGAAATCGGATCGGTTGAAGGTTGAAAGATTGCCCGTAGGACGCCAGAACCTGCCAGTCACTCCGAGCACTATTTCGTCCGACGCTTTTTCAGCGAGCAAACCAAAACCCGAGTTGATTAGAGTCTGTAGCGTCACCTTTTGATTTCGAGGTGATGACTCATGGCGCCGCGCGATAAGTCCCGGCATCGATCGCAACAACATCAGCAGCTTGATGACGGTTGAGCCGCCGAGGTCCGCTGTCCAAAGCGATTCGTAGACAGTCTCGCGCGATGCGTTAATCGCTATGCGGTGAACTTCGGTGGCGTCAAATTTTGGCGCGAAGGAATCGATCAACATGGTGGCACGCTGGACAAAATCATCGCGCGTTGTCGGAGGGAATCAGCCGCGGAGCGGCAACAGATCTGTAGCCCATGGCGCAAGCCATGGGATTAGAGCCAAAGGACCAACAGAGCCCCGGAGGGGCGCAACGACATCGCATCGCCTGCAATGTTCCGCTGCGTTGCAGCTGATCTCTAATCATGGCTCAATACCCACGGCTCAGGCCGTGGGCTACAGATCTTCCGCCGCTCTGCGGCTAGGCCAACCACTACTTCGTCCATTCGGTCGCAATTTGCGTTTCAACCTTCACTGGAACTGTTTGTAAGTATTCCTCGCCCGCCGCGCACATCGCTCGCTCGACAATTTGCGCGACGTTCTGTGACTCATCCTCGTCAACTTCGACAACGATTTCGTCGTGAATGATGTTCACAATCTTTGCCGACGTCGGCCGCAACTCATCGTTCAAAAGCCGCAGCGCGCGTTTCAGAATGTCGGCGCTGGTTCCCTGTATCGGCGCATTCTTGCCGTTGCGCTGAGTCATCGAAACCTGCTGCCGATCTGTCGGATCGTAATTGAATTTGACGAGACGACCTGAGCCGGTGCGTGCCTCTTTTTCGCTCACCGCTCGATTCGCCGATTCGCGCAGGAAACGATCCAAGCCTCGATAGGTTGCGAAGTAGCGTTTCAAAACATCTTCAGCTTCCGGCACGCCCAACCCAGTCATGATCGAAAATCTCTGCGCGCCGATGCCGTACACCACACCGAAGTTGAGACGCTTCGCGAAGTCGCGTTGCTCCTTGGTCACCTGATCCTGCGACACGCCGAACACCTGGGCGGCGGTTACCTTATGCAAGTCCGCCCCGGATCGGAATGCATCCATGAAAGCCTGATCGCCTGAGAACTCTGCCAGAATCCGCAACTCGATCTGAGAATAATCGGCAATCACCAAAGTTCGCCCGGACGGATGGCCCATGAAACAACGCCGGTATTCCGGTGCATGCGGCACTTGTTGAATGTTTGGATTGGTGCAGGCAAAGCGTCCGGTCGGCGCCCCAATTTGTCGAAAGTCTGCGTGCAAGCGACCAGTCTTCGGATTGATGAACTCGATCATGTTCTGGCCATAGCTGGTCAGAGCTTTCTGCATCGTCCGGTACTCGAGCAACTTCGCCACGATCGGATACTGGGCCGCCAGCGGCTGCAACTTCCAATTGCGCGTTGAATCAGGAAGCGGAATTCCCAGACGGTTCATCGCCTCCGTCACCTGCTGTTGCGAATCGAGATTGATGTTCGCGCGCGGCGGCCCGAACAAAGACGCCTGGGCCACACCCTCACCGAGCATTTCCTGCAACTCGTTCGCAAGTTCCGCGCGCCTCCCTTCAACGATGCCAAGTTGTTCCAGCCAACGCTGCTTCTCCATAAAAAAGCCCGTCAGCTCGAGGTCAACCACCGGCATCACGCACTCGAATTCCAACTGCGCGCATTGAATCAGCCCGTTCGATTTAATCTTGTCGATCAACTTTTCGCGCAGCGGAATCAGCACCGCCGCGTCGCGCGCCGCGTACTGCAACTGGGATTCGGACAATTCAAATTCCCAATTGCTTAGTCGCTCGGTTTTATCGACAGCTTCGTTGAGATAGCGCCCGGCAATCGCCTCCAGGCCGTGACGCTCTTCAATGTCGCCGGCCGAAACGAGTTGGCTCGCCAGCAAGGTGTCGAACAAACCGACAACATCCACGCCGAAATTGTGCTTAAGGAATTTCGCGTCAAACTTCGCGTTATGCGCAATTTTGATCGGGCGCGGCGCAGTGAGCAGTCGTCGTAGAGGCTCCAGCGCTTCGCTTTTCTTAAGGTCTTCGTTTGCGAACTGATTAATATCAACAATGAAGACCCCGTCCGAGGTCGCCAGCTGAATCAGACGCAAACGCGCGAGATAAGGATCGAGATCAGTGGTCTCAGTGTCGAGACCGATAGCCGGCCGGCTTGAAAGTTCATCCACCGCGCGACGTAATTCGTCCGCCGTTTTTACTAGCTGATACTGCGTGTTCATTCAGGATTGATTTAGCCACAAAAGACGACTAATACATAGCCACGAAAAGGCACAAAATGCACAAAAGGAAATTGCCAACAACGCACGCTGGATTGACCAGGCTAATTTTCTTTTTTTGTCTTTGTGCCTTTTTGTGGCTGATTCAAATCCTAATGCTTAGCCCCAATCAGGTAGGTAACCGGTTCATCGCCCGGAACAAAGGCCGAGTGCGTTGTGTCGGCCGGAAGGAAGTCTCGATCGCCTGCGCGCAAGGTGTAGGTCTCGTGTCCGACGCGAAGTTCCAACTCACCACTCAGAATCCAGTGTGACTGATCTTCCGCGTGGGCGTGTGGGCCATACTTGGTGCCGGGCGCGTCACTCCATTGAAATACGCTGTAACCTTCATCGATCAGACGCGCTTTCAGTGCTTCGGTGTTGGGAGTCGATAGCTCGCCCCATCGTTCGATTTGCATTGTCATTTAATCGGTAAACGCGCCTCTCGCGTGCTTGATTCAGGTCTTAGGTGAGTGCTTAACCCATCCGCTTACGCGGATGGTACTGACCTCGCTTATCTCGCTAACGACGACGATTGGAATTCGCTCGTTGGGGTGACTGTACAGTGACACGGTCTGCCTTCGATGACGGGCTGAACCAGCCGCGCCACCAACCAAGTACGGCGCCGCCGAATAATGAAAAGACGATGGCCCCGACAAACGCGAGTTTCAATGCTAAACGAAGAATCCGGCGGGCGAAGAAAAGGAACACGCCGAACAACACCACCAATACCAACAAAAGTCCTACTGCCGTAATCATCATTGTTAGTTCGTCCTACTGCTTCTGGTAGCTCGCGCGCACGGTCGTCTTGATATTTCCCCGCACGTTGAAATCGCCTTCAAGTTCTACGCTCATGGGGTCGCAGGCGTTCACAAAATCTTCCATGATCATGTTGATGACGTGTTCGTGAAAGACCTTCACGTTGCGAAACGAATTGATGTAGAGCTTCAAACTCTTCAATTCGATGCAGCGTTCGTTCGGGACGTATTCAAGTTTGATTGTGGCGAAATCCGGAAAATCCGAAAACGGACAGACGCAGGTAAACTCGGGAATTTCGAAATTGATTTTGATCTCTTTGCCGGGAAACTCATATGGAAACGTGTCGAGCGGATAAAGGTCCATCTCTTCACGGGGCGTCGAACAGATGTCTAGCCCTTGTTGATTCGGCGGTTGAAGCGTCATAGCGGTCGCACGCTGGCGTTGTAATTATCTCAAAATTCGCGTTCGTAATATCTGTCCGGCGGGCGTCTTCCGATCTCAAACACTTTTATTAATAACAGCCCGGCGACGAATCCACCCACGTGCGCACCGTAGGCGACGCCGCCTGCCTTTGAGCCGCTGCCCAACATTCCCAACCCGCTAATCAACTGAAACACGAACCAGAGTCCGATCGCAACAAAGGCCGGCACCGGAGTGACGAACCATGAAAGCAGCACAATCACGCGGTTGGTGGGAAACAGCAAAAGGTAACCGCCCAGCACTCCGGAAATGGCGCCCGAGGCGCCGAGGCTGGGCACCAATAAACTTGCTGCATCGGAAGCGGTGATGACAGTCACAAATACATGCGCCAGCCCGGCCAGGATCCCGCAAACAAGATAGAAAATGAGATAGCGTATGTGCCCGAGACGATCTTCGATGTTGTCGCCAAAGATCCAAAGAAACAGCATGTTCCCGAAAATGTGCGCAAGGCCTCCATGCATGAACATGGAAGTGATCAGGGTTAGATAAACCGGGATCAGAGTCGGCTGCAATCCCGGCATCTGCAGCCGTTGCCCGGTGAAATTCTCAACGACGACGGGCCGCGTGACTATATCTCTGCCAGTGATGATTTCGCCGGGGACTGTCGAGTATGCATAGGTGAAGTTCTCGTTGCTGCCGAGACCCTGAAGGAAAACGAACACCAGAATGTTAACCACGATTAGCACGTAGTTGACGATTGGCGTGGTGGTGCGCCCGGTGTTGTCGTCGCCTATTGGGAAAAGCATCGTTATTCAACTCCCTCTTCCGTTGGGAGAGGGAAACAAGACCCAAAAAGGTTTGCCTCAAAAGATCCGAAGGTAGCAAATGTCATTCACTCGCAGCTTCAGCCAGCGCCAACTCTCCTGCCGCCAATTCTCTTTTCACTTCCTCGGCCGTGCCAAACACGCGCGCTTTCTCGTCGTCGAACACGCCTTCCCAACGCGCCACGACCACCGTAGCCAGACAATTTCCCAAAACGTTCACGGAAGTGCGTCCCATGTCCATTAATTCATCGACCCCGAAAATTACGGCGACGCCGATCGGACCGAGGCCGCCCGGCATAAAACTATTGAGCGTGGCCAGCAGAATCACCAGCGCCGCGCGCGGCACACCGGCAACACCTTTCGAAGTGATCATGAGCGTCAGCATCATGACGATCTGACGGCCAAAGCTCATGTGACCGATGACGGGTTCGGCGGCTTGCGCCACGAATACTGAGGCCATCGCCAGATAAAGCGTCGTGCCGTCAAGATTGAAACTGTATCCAGTCGGCATCACAAAACCGACAACGCGACGCGGCACGCCAAGGCGCTCCATGTTCTCCATCGCTTTCGGCAAAGCAGACTCGCTGCTCGTCGTGGCGAACGCAATCGTGAATGGCTCGCGCACGGCCTTAAGAAATTGTTTGACCGGCACGCGCGCGATAATTATGACCGCGCCGAAAACACAGATGACCAGAACAAAAAGCGCGAGGTAAAGCGAGCCAATCAATTTTCCGAGATTTACCAGGACGCCCAGACCATTGGTCGCAATGGTGTGGGCCATCGCGGCGCCGACGCCGATGGGCGCAAACATCATCACGTAGTTGGTGAACTTGAACATCACCTGCGCCAGTGCTTCGCAGCCACGCAAAATCGGAGCGGCATTCTCACCAATTGCCGACACAGCCATGGCGAACAAGACACTGAAGGCAACGATCTGCAAAACGTCGCCGCGCACCATTGAGTCAAGGACGCTCGCCGGAAAGATGTGCACGATCAGATCGCGGAAGCCCTGCGGCTGGGTCTTAACCAACGCGGTGATGTCACTGCCGCCGGTCAAAGCGACTCCGAAACCGGGCTTGGTCAGGTTCACTATGCCCAGCCCGATGAACAATGCGATCGTCGTGACAATCTCGAAATAGAGGATCGCCTTGGCGCCCATCCGGCCAACCTGTTTCAGATCGCCCCCACCGGCGATGCCCACCACCAACGTTGAGAAAATCAACGGCGCGATGATTGACTTGATGAGATTGAGAAAGATGTCGCGGAGGAAATAGACGTTATTGCCCCACTTGGGACTGAGATAACCAAGCACGCCGCCAAGGACCAGCCCGATTAAGATTTGCGTAGTTAGCGACGGGCGGTACCATGGACGACGAATGTTGGCTGCCGGGTTTGGGTTTGATTGTTTAATCATTCTCGCGGCTTATGACGAAGGTTAAAGAGACGGTGGTGGCCGTAAGGTTTTGCACCTCAGGTTCGACCTTTACACTCGGCAGAATCATTATTCAACTCCGCGCACTAAATCATCAACACAAAGTTTCCGGGCGCCACATTTTAGTTCGGGTCGTCTTTGCTGTCACGCTCCATTCTCGCAAACATCTTGACTTCGCCGAGCCAATTAGGTTTACTCTGCAGCCGCTCGAGACTTCCATGGTCCGCGCCCTTCAGCGTTTTTTGGCTTTAGCGCATTTGGAGTCCACCTCAACGGGCCTTCCCCAATTCGATCTCGAAAGATCGATCTTCTCATAACGTCACGTCTCAAACGTCGTGAGAGCGGATGTGAACAGTCGCGTACACCGTGCATTTTCCCGAAGGAGGAACCAACATGAACATCAAGGGTAAGCTTCATCGCGTCACGAATGTTACTGCTTTTGTAACTAGTTTTCTGCAAACCGGGGGCAAGCCAACCACCGGCTTTACTAATCTCGGCCCCGCGAAAGTGACGCTCGCAACTGACTTTCCGTTGAAGAAATTCAGCGGCGGCTTTGTTCCGTCCATGTCATTCAGCGCCGACAGCAATACTCTGGGAGAGTTTACGATTTCGGTCGCAGATGCTTTTAAACCATTTCGCGGGCAGATAATCGTCTTCAAGACCCTCATGATGCCGGCGCCTTTTCCCGGCATGCCGCCACTTCCATTTCTCACTCCCATTTATCGCTCAGCAGTTTTCAAACTGAACGCAACTTCGACCGCGGTCCAGAAGATTTTTATTTTCGAGGAGCATACGCCAAACGAAAAGGGCATCTCGCAGGACAATCTCAACGCGCGCGTCGGGACGTTGAAAAAGCAGCTCAAACTCGACCGGCTGTCTGCGTCCATTGGAAAGAGCAGCGTTGCGTGCAGTGCCGAGGTGAAAGGCGGCAAGGTTACCTTTAACGCTACTGTCCGCGGCTCGACCTCTGACGACCTTTCGCGCGTCATCGAGGTCAAGGCCGGCGACATTGATTTCGACTTGCCCGGACCGGACTTCATTACGACTCTCTGTGTCGATGAAGATGCCATTGAAGCACAGATTAGAAGTGGCCTCTCTGATCTGTCGGACAGTGTCAGCCAGCAATTACTCGCGCAGCTGAACCAGCTGGCGCCCGGCTTGACGTCACAGGCAACCGTTTCAGTTTTCCGGGTTCGCCTGGAGCAAACAGACACCAGGGTATTAACAGTCCCGATTACAAATCAGAAAATCAGGGTGCCGATTCGTTCGATAGTGCCCGATGCAGCCTTTGGCGTTCCCAGAGCTTTGTTTCCATAGCCTGCTAAGCCAGGGACGAAAGAATCAGGTCGATTAAAAAACGACGTCTGACGCGCTGGAGATTTATCAGTCCGGCCGCGAAGACGATGGAGGGACGATCGCGTTTTGCGGGGCTCACCTGCCCCATTTCAATTTGTTTCGCAGCACTTCAAAATAATTTCGACTGGGCGGCTGGACCAGATTGAATGCGGTTTTGCTTTTACGAATCAAAGCGCGATCGCCGGCTTGCAAGGGAAAGCCGACCTGGCCGTCGAGCGTCAACGCCACTTCTTCATTCTCGGTCGTCAATCGAACTTCAATCATGGAATCGTCCGGAACGACAATCGGCCGGTTCGAAAGCGTAAAAGGACAGATCGGAGTGATCACGACGGCATTCATCGACGGATAGATGATTGGCCCGCCGGCCGACAGATTGTAGGCAGTCGAGCCCGTCGGCGTGGCCACGATCAATCCATCAGCGCGAAAGAGATTTACAAATTGCTCGTTGAGATAAGCCTCGATTTCAATGATCCGTGCCAATGCCGACTTATTCACGACCACATCATTGAGTACCCGATTTCGAGTTACCAACTCTTCGCCGCGCCACAATTCGACGGTCAGCATCAACCTTTGCTGGACTTTGTATTGGCCCGCCAGAATCGATTCGAGCGCCGGAAACAATTCTTCGAGCGGGAACTCAGCCAGATAACCGAGGCCGCCATAATTCACGCCGATGACCGGCACCTGAGTGTCACCGATCATTCTCGCGGTGGCGATCATCGTGCCGTCGCCACCCAGGACCAGCATCAAGTCGACCTGCTCGGCGAGTTCGCTTTCGTGAACCACATCAATGGTGCATCCGGTTTGATGTTCGATCCTTTCGCGTTCAACTTCGGTCGGACCGACCAGCGTAATCCCATGTTCGCTTAACCAGGTAGTCAGCCGGCAAAGCGTTTCGAGCGCGTCGGGCTGATGGGGCTTGACGATTACACCAATGCGTTTGATCGAAGACTGGGCCATGTTTTTGAGGCGTCTAATTAACCACAAAGCTCCCAAGAGCACAAAGCTGATCGTGTCAGAACCCGGAGCGATGGCGACGGGATCAGAGAGTAGCGCGAAATCTAAGTGTCAGCCGATAGATCAAATGAGGCCCAAGTTATTTCGGTGGTAACCCGATGTCATCGTCAAGTTTTTCTGTAGCCCAGTCGTTTACGCCTGGGTGAGAAACTGCGTGAGCTATTAAAGCCCCCATTAATTGGGCTTTTGAAACTACCGGCTTCCATTCCCCAGGTGTAAACGCCTGGGCTACGGAAAAGTCCTTCAAATTGGGGCACTACGGTTATTTCTTGATCCGGTCGCTATCGCTCCCGGTTCTGACAGATACAGTGCGAGAAACTCGACGTTGCCGTCGGCGCCATGAATTGGCGACGTAATTCGCCCCGATACTCTGAAACCCAGCGATTCGGCGGCAGAGTTCACTTCCCCAATCACACGCTCGTGCTGTTCGGGATCTCGGACGATGCCGCCTTTGCCGACCTCGCCTTTGCCAACTTCGAATTGAGGTTTGATCAGCGTAACAATTAACCCACCGGGATTCAGCAGAGGAACAACCGCCGGCAGAATTTTGGTGGCCGAGATGAACGCAACGTCAATCGTTGCCAGATCAAACTTATGATCGAAATCAGACGGCGTCAGGTGTCGTGCATTGGTTCCTTCACGCAATTCAACGCGTGGATCGTTGCGCAGCCGCCAGTCCATCTGATTGTGACCAACATCGATAGCCACCACCTTTCGCGCGCCGTGCCGCAAAAGGCAGTCTGTGAACCCGCCGGTCGAGGCGCCGATGTCGAGACAGTTTAGGCCCTTTACATCAATCGAGAATTCGCGCAAGGCAGCTTCAAGCTTCAAGCCGCCGCGGCTCACAAAGCGAGACTCAGCGCCTTCCTTAATGCGCAAGGTTGCGTTAACCGGGAATTTTTCAGAGGGTTTGTTGACGCGCTGGTCGTTGACGAGAACGACCCCCGCCATTACCAGCGCTTGTGCTTTAGTACGGGAGTCAGCCAGACCTTGATCGACGAGAAGCTTGTCGATGCGCTCGCGCTGCATGCGCACACTGTATCGCATGAGCGCGGGTGTCAGAAGCCCGACCGTTAGGGAGGGCCTCTTAACCCAAAGTTCCCTCGCTTACGCTCGGGCTTCCGACACTATCTTCTCGCGCTTTGCAAAACGGAACGAGGACTCTCGCCGATGTTCATCTCAGCCGCGCAGTTTCGACACAGCCACACCAGCACTCGCGGCGCGTCAACCCAAAAAAACGGGGAAACTTTGCTAGCCATTTTCAGGGCTTCATCACTTTGCAGGCGCTGCAAAGCCTGAATAAAAAATATACCGTTATAAATTTCGCCATCCGTGCCTTCATCACGGTGAGCGCACTCACGTTCAAAAAAGAACTGTTTTCTCATGGAGGCCGACCCTTCCCTCGCGCCGCACCGCGCGAGTTTCTATACAAGATACGGGGGATCTTGCCGGGTATTTACTGTGACTTAGAGGAGAAAAAAGGGCAGGGCGATCAAGAAATTACTTCGACTCTCTAACGCCTCAGGCGCATCATGCCATGGCTCTGTTAAGAGGTCAACAATCTTTTATGACAATTTAATTACACCGGTGACAAGAAGTGTCAGGCGATCACCTTCTGATGCTTGGCGCGGCGATCCTCGAGCACTTCGAACGACTCTTTCACGCGCGTGTATATTCCGTCCGAGTCGAGGCCGTACTTTGCCAGCAACAGTTTCGCATCGCCGTGGGTCACAATCCGGTCGGGGACACCCATACGGACTACGCGGACCCTGTCCTGCAAGCCGTTCTCTTCGAGCAGCTCCAGCACCGCGGCGCCAAAGCCACCCGCCAGATACGCTTCTTCCACGGTCACGATCAGACGCTTCGTCCGGGCCAGGGCCAAAAGCAAGCCACTGTCGAGAGGCTTAACAAAACGAGCGTTTACCACCGTGGTTTCGATCCCGCCTTTGGAAAGATTCTCGGCGGCCTGCAAAGATGGATGGACCATCGAGCCATACGCGACAATCGCGACTTCGCCGCCGTCGCGCAACAATTCTGCCTTCCCAATTTCAAGTTGTTCCGGTTCGCGATCGAGTGCCACGCCAATCCCGTTGCCGCGCGGATAACGCATCGCCGCCGGGCCGTTATGTTCGGCCATGGTGAAAAGCATGTCGCGCATTTCACCTTCGTCCTTGGGCGCCATCAGAACCAGGTTGGGAACGCCACGGAGATAAGCGATGTCCAGCAGTCCGTGGTGCGTAGGCCCATCCCCACCTGCGATGCCGCCGCGATCCAGGCAGAACTTCACATTGAGATCTTGAATGCAGACATCGTGAACGACCTGATCGAAGGCGCGCTGGAGGAACGTCGAATAAATTGCGCAGAATGGTTTCAATCCTTCGCACGCCAGGCCGGCCGCAAAAGTGACGCAATGCTGCTCGGCTATCCCGACATCAAACGAGCGCTTGGGGAATTTCACCAAGGCGTCACAGACGCCGGTGCCGTCAGGCATAGCCGCGGTCAAAGCGACAACCTTTTCGTCCTTTGCCATCAACTCGCAAAGCGCCTCGCCGAAAACTTTTGTGTATGTCGGAGTGCTCGCGGACGATTTAACCGGTTTCCCGGTTTTCAGATCGAAGGGGCCGGTCGCATGCCATTTGTAGTAATCACGTTCGGCGGCCGGGTGCCCCTTACCCTTGGTAGTTAAAGCATGAACGATGACGGGGCCGTCTTTGATTTGCTCTGCTTCCTTCAACGCCGCGACCAACGCGCGCACGTTGTGGCCATCGACATACCCGATATATTTGAAGCCGAGTTCGTTGACCAGGGCGCCGGGTAAAACTGCCGCCGCGATCGCGTCCTTCATGGCTTTGGCCGCATGATGCAAGCGTTCGCCGACAGAAGGAATCGCCAGTAACTTCTCTTCTACTTCGTCTTTGAAACGATGATAGCCGTGCGCTTCGCGAATGCGATTCAGATATCCGGTCAGCGCGCCGACCGCGGGTGCAATCGACATTTCGTTGTCATTGAGGACAACTATGAGACGCGTCTTGAGATGGCCGGCCTGGTTCACAGCTTCCATAGCCATGCCGCCCGCCAGGGACGCATCCCCGATCAAGGCGACCACGTTGTAGTTTTCGCCCTTGCGGTCGCGCGCGATCGCCATCCCCAAAGCCGCTGAGAGCGACGTTGAAGCATGGCCCGCGCCAAACGCGTCGTATTCAGATTCATCGCGCCGTAGAAAGCCGCTGATGCCGCCGTACTGCTTCACCGTCGGCAGCGCGTCGCGCCGCCCAGTCAGAATCTTGTGCGCATAGGCCTGGTGGCCCACATCCCAAACCAAACGGTCCTGCGGCGTGTTGAAGGCGTAGTGCATCGCCACCGCGAGCTCAATCGCACCGAGCGAAGCTCCAGTGTGACCGCCCACGCGGGACATGGTTTCCAGGATATATTGGCGGATTTCATCGGCAACGTCTTGCAATTCATCAAGCCGTAGCCGCCGCAGGTCGGCAGGCGAGTTAATTTTTTCCAGCAGGCTCATCGCGCAAATTGTAACGCGGTTCGGTCTGATTGTGCATCTTGCAATTCTGTCACCGAACGCGCGGCGGGCATTGCAGAGCTCCTTCTTTGCAATGCAAAGTAATTTGTACAGCAATGACACAGCCGGGGTCAAGCCTAAATTTCAATGATTCATGTAGGACAAACTTCAGTTTGTCATTCAAGTTAGGGTGAAGCCGCGCGGCAACAGCTAAACCCCCTCGAAAGGGGGGCAAGCTCAAAGTCTCTCTCGACCCGGCGCAATTCCATTTGATTTCCGCTTGCCTTTCCAGTCTGTTCCTCCCTAGACTCGTATGCGTCTTAACGCATGCGTTGAGAGAGGCGAGAGCAACAACATGACGGTGGTAACAAATATGACGAGCGAACTAACAATCGCCCCTCTCCAGCCAGGCGATTGGGGCCAGGTAAAGGAAATCTATCTGGAAGGCATTGCGACTGGTCACGCGACTTTCGAAACTGCGGCGCCGTCATGGGAGCAGTGGAACGCGGCGCATCTTCCTTTTGCCCGGCTGGTGGCGCGCCAGGAAGGTAACTTGATTGGGTGGGCGGCGCTCAGCCCGGTCTCGCAGCGTTGTGTCTATGGCGGCGTCGCTGAGGTCAGCGTCTACGTGTCGACATCAACACGGCGAACGGGCGTCGGCAGAAAACTACTTCAAGCGCTCATCGACGAATCCGAGCAAAACGGAATCTGGACTCTGCAGGCCGGAATGTTCCCGGAGAACGCCGGGAGCCTCGCCTTGCATCAATCATGCGGCTTTCGCGAAGTTGGTCGTCGCCGGCGCATCGGGAAAATGAATAGCATTTGGCGCGATACGATTCTGCTCGAGCGCCGCAGCACAGTAGTAGGAGTTGATTAGGGATGACCCAGAAAAGCTACAACATCGAGAATCTTTTCAAAGCACTAGCCGACCGCACACGTCTTCGTTTGATTAGCCTGATTGGCGACTCAGAAGTCTGCGTCTGTTTTCTGGTTGAAATTCTCAAGACCAGCCAGCCGAAGATTTCACGGCATCTCGCTTATTTGCGGCGCGCGCAAATTGTGGCGGCGCGGCGCGAAGGTAAATGGATGCACTATCGTCTGACTGAACCGCCGGACGAGCATGCGGCGCGAATTCTTCGTGAGGTACGCGCGTCGCTGGGCGAGCATCCGGAATTTCAGCGCGATCGGGAAAAGCTCGAAAGGGTTTGCTGCGCGGTGCAGTTGCCGGTCCAACTGCGGCGCGCGCCAAGGCCGATTGCCACTGCGGGCTAGCATTCTCTCCTCAGACGAAATCGAGCTTCTTTTCAGTAGGCCCGGAGGATCAGCGAGTGAGAAATAGGAGCTGCTATTTAAGCCCCATTAAAAGGGGCTTTTGAAACTAACTTGTTCTTCATTCCCAGGCGTAAACGCCCGGGCTATCCAAAGTCATTCACATTGAGACACGGCACTCGTTGACTTGACTTGCGTCTTGTCGCCCGGCTAAAAGAGGTCGAGGAGATTTCTCAGGTAATGATTCAAAACCGATTTAACTCACTATTTCGTACCGGGCTTTTATTTTTTCTTGCCTCGAGTCTGTGGCGATGGTTCGTCCACCCGAACGCCATCCTTTCAGTTGATGCGGTTGATGGAATTCAGGGCTTGCTTTTGGGTATTTCGATCGCTTGCATGTTAATCGGCATGGCGCGCAACCGGAATTCGCGCTGCTCAGCCGACGGCGTCTGATTGATACCTCGCGTTCCATCAGAATGGCCTTGACATTGGGTGGTCGCGCTTTAGAATAACTTTTCGAGATCGCGGAGATGTGGCCGAGTGGCTGAAGGCGGCGGTTTGCTAAACCGTTAAGGGTCAAAAGCCCTTCACAGGTTCGAATCCTGTCATCTCCGCCAGTTTTCCAAATGAACGAGCCGCTCGCAATTGGTGAGCGGCTCGTTTTATATTTCCGGCGCCTCAAATCATATCCGCAAAAGGAGATTCGCGATGTCTTCTGTCATGTTAAGCGTCGTCATGCCTTTGCATCTGTTGCCGCAGACGGGCGACTGGGAAAAAATCTTTTGGCAATTTCCTTCGGTGGGCGAAAAGATGCTGCGCCCAATAATTGTTTACGCATTCCTGGTTATCGTGTTGCGCATCTTCGGTAAACGTGAACTGGCGCAGCTGAATCCATTCGATCTTGTCGTCCTGCTATCGCTTTCGAACACGGTGCAGAACGCGATCATTGGTGACGAGACATCAATTAGCGGCGGATTGATCGGCGCCTTTACGTTGCTGTTGCTGAATTATCTTGTGGTACGCTTTCTGTTCAAGCACCGCCGGCTCGATCAAATGATCGAAGGAAACTCAACGGTTCTGATCAAGCAAGGGCATTTGCGACGACGAGAGCTGGCGAAGGAACTGCTTACGGAGTCAGAGCTTTTGACCCTGGCGCACCGCCAGGGTTTTTCCAGTCTGAAAGAAGTCGAGGAATGCGTACTGGAATCCGGCGGTACGTTCTATCTGAAAGGGAAAACCCCGCCCGTCGATGAGGTTCGTCACCACGAACTGCTGGCGAAGTTGGACGAACTGAGTCGCCAGATTAGTGCGCTGCAGGAGAGCGGTTAGTTTCAAGCCCTATTAATGGGGCTTTAAGAGCGCCCTCTTGTTTCTCACCCACGCGTAAACGCCTCAGCTGGAGAAAACCGCAGAGGACTTCCCGTTCTTTGTCTTCTTCGGGTCTTTGTGTTTTGTTAATGCTATGACCGTTCGCGTTCGCTTCGCTCCATCACCGACCGGATATCTGCACATCGGCGCCGCGCGCTCGGCGCTCTTCAACTGGCTGCACGCCCGCAAAGTCGGCGGCAAGTTTCTGCTGCGCATCGAAGACACAGACCTGCAACGTTCGACTGGTGAATCGACACAGTCGATCATTGAAGGCCTGGAGTGGCTGGGTCTGGATTACGACGAAGAGAAGGTTTTCCAATCCGACAATGCCGACAAGCATCGCGCCGCCGCGCGAAAACTGGTGGACGAAGGCAAAGCCTATCGCGACTTCACTCCAAAGGAAGAGCGCGGCGATGCAAACGTAAAGAAAGACATTGCGGAACGCGCGCGGGCGCACGCTGCTGAAGGCATCGATCACCGCAGCAATCCTTTTCGCGATCTGCCAAGAGAAGATTCTGACCATCGCGCCGCGGCCGGTGAACCGTTCGCCATCCGTTTGAAAGTTGCGCGCGAAGGCTCTTCACGATTTAGCGACATTGTTTACGGCGAGCAGGAACGCGCTTATTCAGAGATTGAGGATCTTGTCTTATTAAGATCGGACGGACATCCGCTTTACAACCTCTCGGTCGTGCTCGACGACATGGAAATGGGAATCACGCACGTGATTCGCGGTCAGGATCACCTGACGAACACGCACAAACAGATTTTGCTCTACCAGGCTTTTGGCGCGGGCGTTCCGCAATTCGCGCACTTGCCGCTAATCCTGGCCCCGAACCAGGCGAAGCTTTCAAAACGAAAACACGGCGAGGTCGTTTCGCTCACGACTTATCGCGATCGCGGATTTGTGCCGGCCGCGTTCAGAAATTTTCTGGCGCTGCTGGGCTGGTCGGCGCCTGAAGGCAAGGAAATCTTATCGCGCGAAGAGATGCTCGAAGCTTTTTCACTCGAAGCGATTGGCCGCGCCAACGCAGTCTTCAATTTTCATGAAAACGATCCGCGTCATTGGACTGACGACAAAGCGCTTTGGATGAATGCCGAATACATTCGCACGATGCCGCTCGCGGAATTGCTGCCGATGGTGAAGGCTGAGCTGCGCGCTGGAAAGCTCTGGCGTGAAGAATATGATGACGATGAACAGGAATGGTTCGAGAAGGCAGTCAATCTGATCCGCCAGCGTTTTTTCACGCTCAAAGATTTTTCAGCGCAAGGTCGCGCATATTTTTCCGAAGACTTTGATCTGGATGAAGCCGCCGTCCGCAAGAACATTCTGAAGTCGTCCCGGCTCAAGGAACTTCTGCCGCAACTTGCGGATAGGCTTGAATCGGTTGAGCCATTCACGGCCGAAAGTGTGGAGGCCGCGCTGCGTGATTTCGCGGAAACCACTGGGGAAAAAGCTGGCCTTTTTATTAACGCCGGGCGCACAATGCTGACCGGCCAGGCCGTGGGTCCGTCGATGTTTGACGTGTTTGCGATAATGGGCCGTGAACGTTCGGCGATGCGCTTGCGCAGCCAGCGTCCATGGCATGAGTTTCAGTAGACCTGTTAGAGTCTGTCGGAAAAGGGTCTTCTCTGTGCCTCTGTGCGATCTCAGAGACACGGAGATCGATTTTCCCGACAGACTCGTTAAGGTTCAATCGAAGGAGCTAAGATCATGAAGAGATCCGTCGCCGTCATCTCGATCGTGTTTGCCAGCCTCGCTCTGGCGTTCGCGCAAAACAACAACACCACCTCGCCATCAAGTCGTACACGCACAGTCGACGCGAACCCAACACCCACGCCAAGGACCGTCACCAAATCCGGCAAACCCGAAGCCTCGCCGTCTCCGGCAACACCCAAACGCAGCACGACGACCACAACGGCCGCCGGGCCATCGGCTGCCGTGCTCGCTGCTTTCGAAAAAATAATCGAAGGCGTGCGGCGCGCGAATGTCGATATGGCCACCGACGGTTACTGGAATTCATCGGCGCTGATTCTTTTCAACTACAACGGAACCGTAACGCGCGGCTGGGAGCAAATGCGTTCGAATCGTGAAGCGTCTTATCCGGAAATGAAAGACGTGAAGCTCGAAGTTCGTGATAGGCACGTCATCATGCTGGGACGCGACGGGGCCGTTGTGACTTGTCTCTGGACTCAGAACCAGACATTTCGTGGCCAGCCTGATTCAGCTACCGGCCGCATGACGCTCGTCTTCAAACGGGTTGGAACGGAATGGAAGGCTGTACATCTGCATACCTCGCCCGACAATCCGGACGCGACGCGAATTCCGGCGTCTGAGAAACCAACGCCGTAAAAACAAGCCGCAGATGAACACAAATTTACACGGATAAGAGGAGAATGATTTCTTTTTCTTATCCGTGTTTATCTGTGTCTATCTGTGGCTTGAACTGTCCGATTGCAATGCCTCCGAGAATCGCCAGCAAAGGAAAGAACTCGACGAGGTAGCGTGGCTCAGGATTTTCCATCGACGAAAACAGAATCAGCCGCAGAACGATCGCCAGTCCCACCAACAAAACCCATTGCCGAGCTTCGAATTTTCCTGACCCCCAAAGGAACCACGCTCCAGCCAAACCCAAAAGGGTGTAGACCGCCGTGAGCCCGGCAAACAGTGGCAGCCAAATCTGTTGATGGCTGTCGTAGTCCAAATCTTCAAACGGCAGCAGAGTGCCTTCGAACGGCCAGTACTGTGAATGAGTGTCGAACCACATCGAGCGCGCGCGTTTGATTGGCAGCAACACATAGAATTGAAATCGATGACGCGCGATGCGCTCGCGCGCGATTTGGTCAAAGCCGGCGTCGATTTCCGGCGTCATCTCGACCGGGCCGTGCTGCTCTTTTTCCGGCTCTTCTTGATCGCTTTCTTCACTCTCCTCTTCGCTGTTCGCGTTTGAGTTCTGCTGTGTCGATTTCGAGTTAGCCGGTGAAGGCGAAGGCGAAGGTTGTGGCGTGGCTTCCTTTTCGGGCGGCTGGTTGTCGGCGCCCTCCGGATCGTTGTACTGATCGATCAGTGCTTCCACGCGATTCTTCTCTTCAGGCGAGTCGAACGCGTAAGGCGGAATGTCTTCGAAGTCGATGGGGTCGGTATCCAGCGACCAAAGCAGCGGCGCAATGTAACTGTCGTCGTCCAACCAAGTGCGCAACCAAAGACCGTAACCTCGCGGAACAAATTCTCCGGGCATTTCGGCGTGCGCCGGCGCCAGCGGTTGGAAGAGATGGAAGACGCGCCAATTGCGAATCGTCCAGGGCGTGAGCACGATTGCGAAAGCGATGGAGAACAGTGCACCGCATAAAAGCATTTTGGCAAAGAGGACTTTGCGAGGCGGATTGCCCCTGTCAGGAGAGGGAGAAGAATCCAAAGCGCCGTCGCCGCTTCGCTCTGCCGGCGCACTCCAAAGTCGACGCGCGCTGACTATGACCAACGTCAGACCAATGGCCGCGAGGAAGAGTCCATTGTCCGGTCGAAAGAAAACTGCGATCCCACCGATCACGCCCGCGACAATCCACCACAGAAGTGCCCGCTTGAAGTTCCTACTCTTCCCTTCCTCTGGGCCCTCTGTGGTGAACGTCTTCCTTAGCGCCAACGTCGTCGCGACCAACATCGTCACTACCAGAAAATTCGTCGGCACTTCCGTCAGGATCGTCGCCGCATAAATTGTCGTAAACGGACAGACTGCTGCCAGCGCCAGCGCCGCAATTGCACTCGCGCGTTTCTTCTTCTCATCCGGCTGCCAGTAGAAAGCGAGCAGCGCAATCAAGCCGCACGTCGCCGCATCGATCAAAGCCTGGACAATGCGCACGGCGCCGTTGTTTGTATGACCGAAGATTGAATAAACGCCGGCGAGGAACAGCGGATAACCTGGAAGGCGAACCAGTGAAGGATTGTAAGGTGGCTGCGCGTCGTGAGAATAGACATGCTGATCGAGGACGTTGCGGGCCATCTGTGCATAGATGACGCCATCGCCGGGCGCATCGTTCGGGAGCCAGTGCGCGACAGCGATGCGGAACGCTGCACCCAATACCAGGATGCTAATTACAATCCAGAAGTAGCGGCGACGCATTGATTCAGGCGACCTCACGAGTGGTCGGAAGTAGTTTACACGGAAATCGAAATTGAGTTTTAATGCGGGTCGGTCGAGCGGAGCGCGGATAATCTCGGGAAGTTTCAACCCGTCAGCTCGAGCAAAAGAGCAAACAGCGACCGACAAACCTACACATTACAAAATTTGTTGTTGACACCCCACAGCTCCTGCAGTATACGTCACCCACTCAACAATAGGCTCGAGACTCCAACCCCAAGCGCAAAAAGGAGATCGTCATGCCATCTGCCAAAACAATCAAGCTCTTTTTCGCAGGCATCGTTCTATTCGGACTCATCGTGATAGTAGGAAAAACCGTAGACTCGGGGACAACGGCCGCGCCGCCACCTCCAATTACCCGGCAAATACTTCGGCGTAAGGACAGAAGTAAACTGCCGGCTTCAGCAAATGAAATCACGGAACTCAGGAGAAAAGCGCAGGACAAGGAGAAGAGGGAGCTCAAAACGCGGGAATTTAAGGACATGCCGTTGAAGATTCACGTCGTTCGAAACGTTGAGTCAGAAACCTGGTATAAGGATTTGCAGATCGAAGTTAAGAACATAAGTGCGAAGCCAATCTACTTCATCTTCGCTAACCTTGATTTCCCTGATCACAAAACGCGAGAGGGCCGCGATACGGGAATTTTCCTAACGTTTGGCGACCTAAAGTACGTCGACATTGCCGTCCTCGCAGCCTCGCAAGATCCTCACATCGACCCCGGCCAAACCTATGTCTTCACCATCCCTGAGAAAATGGCAAAGGGACTTGCGATCCAACATGAAAGGGCGTCTCACGAATTTAAGAAGTTGGACTTCCATATTGACATCATCAGCTTTGGCGACCGGACAGGATTTGAGATTGGACATCCAATAGATTTGCGAAAGACCAAACCGAATGGGGCCGGCACCTGAAGATCGCGAACGGCACCGCGCAAATGATCAAGCCGCGAAATCTAAATCCCGCCATTCCAGAATTTGCTATTGAAAATCCCGCAGTCCGTGCTATATATGTCACGCACTCAATAAGGGCGAAGACTCCAATCCCAAAACGCAAAAGGAGATCGTCATGCCACCTGCCAAAACAATCAAGCTCATATTGGCTCTGATCATTTTCGGAGGACTGATCGTCATAGTGGGGGCGACAGTGAACCGTGGCACAACGGCCGCTCCGCCAGCTCCAATCACCCGTCAAATACTCAGGCGAAAGGACAAAAGTAAACTGCCGGCTTCGGCTGCTGAAATCGCGGAGTTGCGAAAAAAAGGTCAGGAAAAAGACAAAAGAGAGTTAAAGACGCGAGAATTTAAGGACATGCCCTTGAAGTTTCACGCCATTCGCAACGTGGACTCAGAGACCTGGTATAAGGACCTGCAGATCGAAGTTAAGAACGTCGGAACGAAGCCGATTTACTTTATCCTCGCCTACCTCGAGTTCCCGAACCACAAACCAGGAGGTCGCGATACGGGAGTTTCTTTAACCTTTGGTGACCTAAAGAATTGGGACATAGGTGATCAGGCTGATCCACAGGATCAACATCTCGAACCTGGTCAAACCTATGTCTTCACTATTCCAGAGAAAACCCGACCGTGGCTTGGGAAACAACATGAAAGGGTACCCCAGGAATTTAAGAAGCTGGACTTCCATATTGACATCATTAGCTTCGGCGACGGCACGGGATTCGAGATAGGACGTCCAATAGATTTGAGAAAGACAAAACAACCCGATGAAGCAGGATCCAAGAAGCATCACCACAAGAAACTCTTAAATACGTCCGTGCGTTCTCCTCCACAAGATGGTTGTGGCTCCTGCGGTCGCTATACTACTCGACCGGCTCTTACTTGTTTTGACCCCGCCGCCAATGAATGGTGCGAACCCGCCCCTCTGATAAAAGTAGATTCTTCGAGATCTTGTCGACTTTATCGAACGATCTACAAAGGTTGTTACGGCGACGATACCCCCGAGTGTCCAGAAGATGTCATTTATGATTCAGAGGCTTGCCCCGGGTACTCTCCTACTCCAAGTCCTAGTCCGTCGCCCACGCCGAATCCCGACGTGTCGCCAGTTTGCAATCCGGCCACCAAGCCCAACAACGACAATTGCAATTGTGTTCCCCCTATTGTGCCAGGCGGCGAACCCTTTTGGTATTGTTTTTGTTCCGGCGGTGTGCCGGCAGACTACATTAGATTTCCGGGAACGATCGGATGGGCAGGTTGCGATCCAAATAAGAGCGCTAACAATCATACTGGTTGCTGCATCTGCAACCAACAGCAGTGCCCGGACGGTAGCACGGCTACTTGGAACTGCGAATGCCCAACGCCAACGCCTACACCTGATGGAGGTGGGGGTGGTGGAGAAGGCGGCGGTGGCGGCGGAGACCCTAACTCACCCCCGGCTGCCTACACGCGAGAATGCATCGACTATGTTTGGGTGCACTTTGTCTCTTATGACGGCGGGCAAACCTGGCATTACGACGATCGTGAGTCGTACGCGGGCTGCTATTACATTTATTGACGCTTAGCTTCTCATGTCTAGGTATCGTGCCACGAAAAAGGCATCCCACAATTCAGTAAATGACAATGATTGACAGACGCAGCAACGGAGCGGCAGAGCACTAGAAACCTTGAAGATGATGTTTCGCCCCTACGGGGCCGCGTTGGTCGTGTTTCCGCTTTGATACCCATGGCTTACGCCATGGGCTACAGATCTTTCGCCGCTCAGCGGCTAAGTAACCGTTTGCGGAAATCTACGGCTGAGCCTCGACCGTCGCTTTCCTTTCCAGCTTGCCCCAGCCAACCACGGCGCCGTTGACGGCCGTCGCGACTGACTTGACCATCACGTAATACATCACCTGGCGATAGCAGAAGCGTTGCAGGAACAGCCACCAAAGCAGTCGCCAACGCTCTTTGCGTTCGAGCAGAAACGCGAAGCAGGCGGCGCTCCAGTCAACCGCAAGAAACAGCGCGTAATAGAAAAGTACTTGCCGCAGATTGGTAAACGAGAAGGCCGATGGTTGCTGCAAACGATCGAGGAAGGTTGAAAGCAGCGTGTAGATCAGAATCAGATCCATCACCGGCGAAATCAGCGGAAACAGAATCTGAAATATCCAGACGTTCGGCATGGCGACGAAACCGAGCGCGCCATAGCCCGGCCGGAACATTGCGTCGCGATGCTTCCAAAGACACTGTAGCGTGCCATAGGCCCAGCGAAATCTTTGCTTAGCCAGCATGCGCAGAGTTTGCGGCGCTTCGGTCCAACCGATCGCCGTTTCTTCATAACCGATTTTGTAGCCGAGCTTGCGTATCAAAAGCGTCAGATCCTGATCTTCGGCGAGCGTGTCCGAACTGAAGCCCCCGCACTTTTCGATCAGCTCTTTTCTCCAGGCGCCGACTGCGCCCGGCACCACGGTGATGCAATTCAAACTGGCGAACGCGCGCCGATCCATGTTCTGCGAAGTGATATATTCCAGCGCTTGCCAGCGTGTCACAAGGTTGATGCGGTTTCCTACTTTCGCATTGCCGGCCACCGCCCCCATCTTAGGATCGACAAAGCGGCGGGCCAGCGCGCGAATCGTGTTGGCGGGAAACTGTGTGTCGGCATCGAGCGCGACAATTACTTCGCCTTTCGCGTGACGCAAACCAAAATTCAGCGCTGTCGCTTTGCCGGCATTCGCTTCAGTGAACAGTCGCACCAGCGGTTCATCAGCAAAACGTTCGCGCATGATTTCGCTGGTCCGATCCTGCGAGCCGTCATCGACGACGATGATTTCAAAGTTGTCGTAATCGGAATTGAGCAGGCTGCGAATCGTTGCTTCGATGACGAACTCTTCGTTGAAGGCCGGGACGATGATCGAAACAAACGGTTCGTACTGCTCGCCCGCGTGCTCGCGTTCGCGCTTTCGCGATCGAAACCATTGCGCCAGCGCCAGCGCCCCAATCACCAACAGACGCCCCAGGCCCAAAACAATTCCGATCAGAAATGTCCACTGCAGCAGCCAACCCGCCGTAGACAGAAGCAAAAATGCGACGGTGTCAGTCCGGGTAAAAATGCTTTCGCTCGGCGGCAGTGGCGGCATCACTTGATCTCGGGTCCAGCCACCCAGGGTCGAAACCGGCACAAACTTGAAGCCGCGCGCGCGCAGTTCGTGAATCATTCGCGGCAGCGCTTCAATCGTGGCTTGCCGATTTCCGCCCGAGTCGTGCAGCAAGATCACCTGCCCGCGGGTTTCCGGGTTCTTGTCTTCCGCGCGCTCGATTGTCTTCTTAACGATTTCGTCCGGGTTCGCGCCTGGCTCCCAGTCACCCGGGTCGATGCGCAGCCCCACCATGATGTAGCCCAAATCGCGCGCGATGATCGCGGGCTTCACTTCCTCCGGCGTGTCGGCTTCGGCGTCGCCAAAGTAAGGCGGACGAAACAGCACCGTCGACCGTCCGGTAATTGATTCGATCAAGCGCTGAGTCGCATTCAACTCGAGGGTGGTGATGCGTCCGGGAATTTCGCCGAGGTTCGGATGAGTAAAAGTATGATTGCCGATCTCGTGGCCTTCGTTGACCATGCGACGCAACAGTTCGGGATGCGCCTGGCCGTTCTTACCCATGACAAAAAAAGTGGCCGGCACGTTTTCGCTTTTGAGAATATCGAGAATCGCCGGCGTCCACTCCGGATCCGGTCCATCGTCGAAGGTCAGCGCGATCGAACCAGGCTGATCGCCGGTGCGTTGGATAACGTAGGACGTCGGAATATTCTTATTGTCGTAAGACTCGGAGCTTATGAACCCGGTTTTTGGATCGACAGTCAGCCCGCGCTCGCCTTCATGCGGGCTGGCTTGCACCCGCAAAATCTCGCCCGTACCTTCAAAGTCGACTTCGTAGCCGTAAGACATCCTCTTGAGTTTTTCCGCGGGGGGACTAGGCTCGTCGGTGCCGAAGACATTCCAGATTGATGGATCTTCCGAACCTAATCGCCACAAAGCGAAGCCCGCGGGTTGGTAACCACTCGCGGCGCGCATTTGGTTGTAGGCGGTTACTCCGTCGAGAAACCAGACGATGTGATGCGACTCGTCTGATTCGTAATAATCGTAGTGAGGATTGCCGGTGGCCGGATCGAATTCGATTTTCGCTTCCGACTCAGCGGCGTGAATCAGCGCCTCCTGAAAACTGACTTCATCGGCGTTCTCTCCTTCGGTCCAATCGTATCCGTAATTACCCAGCGCGATGATTGTTTTGGCCGGATTCAATTGAGCCATGCGTTTCGCCAAACGCTCCTCAAACCATCCCTGCCCCGCGATCGAACCAAATTCCTTGTTGGCATAGTGCTGGTCATAGGCCATCAGCACCAAATAATCTGAAGCCGCGGCGTAATCACGATAGTTCCATTCATCGCTATCGAAGGGAACAGATTGCACAACGACCCAACCGTGCGGCTGAAACGCTGTGTGCAGCTCCTGCATAAAAAGTAAGAGGTTGGGCTGAGTCTCCCGGGCCGGGTCTTCAAAATCGATGCAGATGCCGGCGAACTTGTTTTGCTCGACATACTGCGCGAGTGCAGCGATCAATCTTTGTCGCGCGGGCTCATCACCAATCGCGTGCGCCAGGAGATCCTTTTCCCATTTTTCGTCGCTGAGGTTTTGCAGCATCGGGATGATTGAAATCTCCGGTCTGCGCTCGCGAATTAAACTCAAGGCCTCCAGGGCCTGCTCATGTTCAGTCTGCGGTGCTTTGGGATCAGTCAATATGTCGGAAATTGGGCTTTCGCCGGGCTTGCTGGCCACCAGGCTCAGCCACTGGGGCAGGACCCAGTCGAGGCTGTTGAGGTTGCGCTTCAGCGAAGAGTAGCTGGACTCGTCCCAGTCAATGAAGAAACCTACGGCCAATTGTTTGGCATTGAAACTCGCCGGGGCCGGCAAAGGACTATTGGTCGGCGGCGGAGCGATCGGCAGTAACGTCGCGTGTTTGCCAGGGACGATCCGGGTTTGCGACAGCGCCTTCTGTAATTCCGCCTGGGCCTTTCTCGCTTTCGCTTCGCGCGCAGTCGTTATTTGGGGCGCTGGTTGCGGTTTGAGATCGGTCTTGCCGGGCAGGTATTGCGAGCGCAGAACAGGCGTCGGCAACCACGGATTGGCGAGCACGCTGGAAATAAAGATCGCGGCGACCACCGTCACGCCAATGCCAATTGCCAGGTATGTGCGCCGCACATGCTTCCAGCGACGGCCGCGCGGGTCGTAAAAGACCGGAGAACCTGAGGCATTCTTTTCGGACACTAAAACCGGGTTCCGGCAACCGGGAAGATTACTCTTTGTTGCGGGATTTCCTTTGATGTCTATAACGGTGCGTGGGTTCGATAGTCAAGAGGACCTGTGGCACAGACTTCAGTCTGTGTCTTTCTTAAGGAGAAGAATCGACACGATTGACAAGGTGAAAAGGCCCTTAAGCGACTACCTCATGAATGAATCCGGTAAATCCTGTCTAGTTTTCAGGAAAGCGAAACACAGACTGAAGTCTGTGCCACGCAAAGAAGAAAAGCCGCTCGGCGACTACTCGCAGAGCGGCTTTCCGGTGAACTGTTGGGATTGACCCGTGGCTGTGACCTTCGGAAAGAAGGTGTCACAGTGACTTCTCAGGACCACAATCCAAACAACAGATCTTGATTCCTGAGGTTAGGTCTCAGCCACCTCACTGTGATTAGAACTCATATACTTTGGATCACCTCCTTTCCAGTGTTGAGGTGATAATAAAAAAGAAGTGCCAAGTCGTCAATGAAAAAGTTTCGGATCTGACTGGAGCGCAAGCGTCCTCGCTTGCCCGCTATGTTACTTAACCCAATCGAGCAACCGGGACGGTTGCGCTCCAGTCAGCCCTCGCTTACGGCTCGGACTTCTGAAATGCTCCGCTCGAACGCCAGCTTGCCGCTCGCGTAAACGCGCCACGGATGCTCAATCCCAAAGAAGTACGCCAGCTCGCGATAATCTTCGCAATCGTGAATCACAAAGTCCGCCACTTTCCCTTTTTCTAAGCTGCCGATTTCATTCCCGCGTTCAAGCGAATACGCCGCATTAATTGTGGCGGCGCTGATCGCTTCGGCCGGCGTCATTTTCATGTGCGTGCAGGCAATCGAAAGGATCATCGTCATCGACGGCGTCGGCGAAGAGCCGGGATTGAAATCTGTTGCGAGCACCACCGCGAGCCCGGCATCGATCATCCGGCGCGCCGCCGGATACTGATTCGAACCAAGCGCATAGACTGATCCGGGCAAAAGTACCGGCTGCACCTTCCCGGTCTTCAAAGCCATGATGCCGGTCAGATCGGTATGTTCCAGGTGATCCGCCGTCGCGGCATTCAACTCAGCGGCCAACTTTGCGCCGCCCGAAAGCGAAAGCTGATCCGCGTGCACCCGCAAGCCCAAACCATGGCAACGCGCCGCCGAAAGAATTTGCCATGATTCATCAGTCGTGAATACGCCTTCTTCGCAAAAGACGTCGCAGTATTCAGCCAACTTCTCTTCCGCAACGCGCGGCAGCATTTCGTTAATGACCAGGTTGACGTACATGCTGCGCCGCGATCCGTATTCGGTGGGCGTATCGTGCGCGCCCAGAAACGTCGGCACATAACGCAAAGGCGTCTCTTCATTCAGTTGTTTGATGGCGCGCAGAATCTTCAGTTCATCTTCGACCGTCAGGCCATATCCGGATTTCGCTTCCACAGTCGTCGTCCCGGTGCGCAGAAACCAATCGGCATACCGTCGTCCTGCTTTTACCAAATCGGCCAGCGAAGCGTTGCGAGTTGAGCGCACCGTCGCGCGAATGCCGCCACCGCGCGCGGCGATCTCGCGATACGTCGCCCCGGTCGAGCGCTGTTCGAACTCGTTCGCGCGAATGCCGGCGAACACCGGGTGCGTGTGCGCATCGACAAAGCCGGGCATAACCACGCGGCGGCCCGCGTCGATCACTTCACATTCATTTGAGATCAGATTCTCGATTTCGCGCCGCCGGCCGACGGCTTCAACGTGCCCGCCTTGGACGAGAAGCGCGCCGTCTTCAATGATCGCAAGTTGTCGCAGATCGCCGCCCGTACGCGGACGATGCGCGCCGGCCAGCGTGACCACCTGCGAGCAATTGACGATGGCGAGAGTTTCAGGCACGGGCTTTTCCTGGGAATGAGGTCAGTACCGGGAGCGGTAGCGACCGGGTAAAGAGAAATGCGACCCGGTCGCTACCGCTCCCGGTACTGACCTCATTTTTCAGCGCACGCCAAGAGAGCAGCAAGTACATGCTCCCAGCTCATTCAGAACTAGATCTGAATTCGAGTGCTAGGCTTCCTTGTAGAGCGCACCGCCGACCAGCGCCGCCAGAATATATTCCACCAGTCCCCAGGCCAGCGCTATCACCAGCACCTTCGGCGGCACAATCCCTAAGCCATAACCAATCAGATTCTGGTAAAGATAGATGCCGAACCAGGCGAACAAGGCAGTAATAATCGCCGTCTTTGGACCGGGGCCGAACCGTGGTCGCATGGCCGCGTAACCAAGGACCATGACGATACCCAATACAAAAGTAATCGTCACCGCGATGATTAAGAAGTTAGTGCCTGGCTCAGGAAAACCACACTTCTGAAAGAAGTCCTTCATTTCCTTGGCCAGGACCATGCCGTTCAGCACCCACTCGCCAATATTCAAAATCAGACCGGCAACTAAACCGCCAATCAGCACGCGTGCAAAATTGATTTTGCCCATGGTTGTCTCCTTTAGGGGGTTGTTCTGGAGCGTAGAGCAGCCAGATGAGTATCACAGGATTGAATGTCCGACAAGCTTTAGCCTGTCGTTGGTCGGGTACTACTTGTTGAGGAGTCAGCTTGCTTGCGTACAGAGATCCAATGCCAAAGCACAATTCGACTGTAATCATTCGCGAGCTGCGAAGCAGCCGTCAGAGTTAAGCCCAAGGCGACGCTTTGCGAGCCTTGGGTCACACACCGCCTTCATCCGTGAGTCGCGACGCGGCGAGAGATCCGTGCGAGAGATCGTATCCGCGATTCGCCCGAAGTTGGCCGCCAATCGATTAGTGAGTACAGAGAGATTGGGTCAGACAGCAGATTGTTGCCCGACGATCTCTGTCCCCGCTTGGCGGCTCATTCGTTTGTGCGCGCGAGTTCCCAAGGCTCGCAAAGCTTCGCCTTGGGCTTAACTCTGGCCGCTGCCTCGCAGCTCGTTGAAAGATCCGTCCAGTTGATTCAAAGATCAAATTACGTCAGGACTCGATTATTCGTAGTCGTAGTGCAATTTCGCGAATGGCACAAACCGGTGCAAGTACCGGGGGTACTAAACCTGTTTTTTAAGAGAAGTACTGACCTCGTTTTTCAGCCGCCGTCGCGTTTCCGTCTTCCGCGGATCGAGTAAAGCAGCACGCCTACAATATTCGCGATGACCACCACGGCAAAAACCTTTAAGGCAAACGCTCGCGGTTGGGCCACAGCCTTGACCGGGAACATGGCGTAGAAGCCGGCGATCACCGACACGATCAATCCTGACGCCGAGGCAATTCTTAACCACAGCGGAGCTTTCACTCCGAAGCGTCTAATCGCGACAAAGGGAATAGCGAACAGCACGATGTAAATCAAAGCGTAGAACATCGTGGCGGCGTTGTCCTGGATTTGAAATGCCTCTTCCTCGAGTACTCCGATCAGCGGGAGCAGGCTAAACGCCAGGGTTACCACGCCTACAAACAGAATCGAGTTAACCGGCGTGCGATAACGCTTGTGCAATTTCGCAAACCAGGCGGGCAAGAGGTTGTCCCAACCAGCAACCATCGGCAGACGCGTGTTGCCGGCAAAATAAATACTCATCAGCGCAATCTGCCGCGCCGCCACGCCAAAGATCGTGAGCGACACTAAAGTTGATACCCAACCGAATGAATTGAAGCCGAGACTGAGGATCTGTGGAATCGGACCAATCAAATCAACTTTCTCCGGAGGGACAAATGCCAGCACTGAAGCCGTTCCCAGTATGAACATCAGCGCGATGATCGGAGCCGAGATCAAAACTGAGCGGCTGATATTCTTAGCCGGCGCGCGACACTCGCCGGCCAGAATCGCGATGTACTCAAAACCTGAAAGCGCACCCACGGCCAGCTTGCTGAAGACGTTAATGTTCTGACTGTTGACCGGCGGGAAACTGGTCGCGAACGGATGATAGTTTGCCAGCGTGCCGCGCCCGGCCGTGATAAAAGGCAGCAGAATCAGGGTCGCAAATGTAACCAGAAGAAAAATGCCGCCAACGTTTTGCACCCACTTGCCCAGAGCTAAACCCCTGCGCGAAGCGGCGACGATACTAAGCATTAATCCGACGCAAACGGCCACCGTCATGAATTTGCTTTCATGCATCCATGCGGCGCGCGGCCCAATCGCATAGGCGATGTTCTTCTTGATGATCAGACCAATTCCTGACATCACCGAGATGCCGAAGATCCAAAGGTTCCAGGCCACCATGAACGCGACAAAGTCGTTGAAGGCCACCTTGGCCCATTGATAGAGGCCACCCTCGAGCGGCGCCAGTCGATTAAGAAAAATCACAACCGCGGCCAGCGGCAGATAGAAAGTGATAATCGCCAAAACCCAGTAGGCCATCTGATGCCGGCCCAACTGCGCGGCCCATCCCACCCAGATCGTGCCGACCACAAAGACGACCTGGGTGAGAACCAGATCAAAGAGTCCGAGTTCTTTTTTGAAGACGGCGCTGTGCGCCTCTACCTGTCGTTCGACAGCAGCGAGATTTGAGGCGGTCTTGGTAGGTGATTCAGCCATGGCTCTGGAGTCAGTACCGGGAGCAGTAAGCTAACGGTGTCGCGCAACCACCCGGTCTTTACTGCTCCCGGTACTGACACTCGCTACAGGCAACGATCGCGAAATCAAGCGCTCGAACTATGATCGTGAACGATCCGCCAACCTGCTTTCGTCTTCCGAAACAAAAGTGTGAACGTCCCGTGCGGTTCGTCATTCGCCCGCTTCAGACGCCAGCGGCCGAGGACTAAGGCGGCGTCCTTACTGAGAACCTTGATCTCGAGATCAGAAAAAGTCAGCGTGCCCATCTTCTCGCGTGTGTCATAGCGTTGCTTATAACGATCGAGCACTTGCTGCCAGCCGCGCGTGATGCTATCGCCGCCGACAAACTCAGTATTCGGCGAACGGTCATAACCATCCATATAGCCTTCGACGTCGCCACGGTTCCAGGCGGCGGCTTGCGCGTCGATCACGCCACGGATGGCGACCTTGGTCTTCTCGTCATTGGTTTGAGCGAGCAACAAAATCGGAAAGACCAACAGGGAAGTTGCCGCAAAGATTCGTCGCATTGCCTTAGCTTTCATTTTGACTCCAGGCTCGGGTTCGGCTCCGTTTTTGGGCCTAACGTTTACAGAAACCGTCAATTCTTAAATGCCAATAGCGAATAGGCGCGGCAATGTATCACGCCGCGCCTATTCGCTAAAGAGAATTCTTAGAGGTTGATCTTCGAAGGTGAGAAACTGGAGGCGCGATTAACTTGCAGAGCTGACGGACTTAGAAGTATCGATAGTGTCCGGTGACTTTCCAGGAGAAGAGCCCATCTTCCATCCGCGTCCCGCCACCAATGTTGTGAACAATCAAGTATCGCTGCGTTGGTTTGTACCAAACGTTGGTGACCATGCCAACATGATCAACGCCGCCGCCGAGATCCCAGGTCACCACGTCGCCGGGCAAAAAGTTTTCGCTGCCGCTGGTCGTCGCAAGCGACTTGCCTTTGCGCGTGAAGAAGGTTTGCAGATTAGGAACGCGACGATGATCGATGTTTGCGTCAGGACCCTTCAATCCCCACTTCGTCGGATACGCAGAGAAGTTTGACTTCATGTCTTCGTGCACGTCCTTCTGCAAATCGACACTGGCTTTGCGAAAGGCGCGGATGATTACGTCTGAACAGACACCGGTTTCGATTGGCACGTCACCGTTAGGATAATCAAGCTTTTGATAAGAAGGATCATAACTGGTGGTCCTACCGACCTGATCGATCGCGGCGTCAATAACCAGTTTGAGATTCGGAGAACTCTTCTCAGGCAGAGCACGCGTTTCAGTCTGCTGCTCGGGCGGCTTAAGTGGCGCGCGAGTTCCGGCGATTTGCCGTTGGCAAGCCGTAAAAATGAAAAGCAGCAGCGCGAGGAAAACGAAACTGGTCAGATTTCTTCTCATGATAAGCGCTCGATTTGCCCTGATTAACCTCACAAACTGACCGTTTAGACGCCGGACTTGTCCGGCCGGTTCCCGCTTGCGTCCTCCCGAGGAGCCCAAGTGTCAGAAGCCCGACCGTCAGTGAGGGCAACTCTCGAAAGAGGCCCTCCCTAACGGTCGGGCTTCTGACACTACACACGACGCTTAATCGAGGGCCTTTTGCTTTAGCCACTCACGAATGTCATTGCGCATTGCCGGTGAAATCTCGTGCACAGCGTCATAGCTGCGAAATTGAATGTCATCCGCCCGTTGTCTTAGTTGCTGTTCGTAATTCTCCACCCGCGCAGGCGGATAGAATTCATCGCGCGTGCCGGCCAGGTGAAAAACGGCGGCGTCGGTCTTCTGATAGAGCTCGCTCGTCTCCCAGTCGCCCGGCAACCCGCCACAGATCCCGACGACGCCGCGCAGAACGTTCGGATGCGTGAACGCGAAGCGGTAATTCAGTGCACACGACTGGGAGAAGCCCAGCAAAAAAATTCTTTGCGCATCGATAATTCCATCGCGGGCCAGCGAATCAATGATCTCCAGCAAGGCGTGATGATGAATCGCAACCGATTCTTCCGGCCGGAAACTGGTCAACCAGCCGAAGCCAAAACGCAGAGGGCCGCCCGGACTTTTTGGTTCGCGCAGATGCTGATGTGGTCCTTGTAATGAAGCGATCGCAAAACCTTCAGGCACGATCAACCTCGCTTCTCGGGTCGCGTGCCACTTGCCCGCGCCGTAACCATGAAGCGCGATCAGTAAGGGCGCAGATGGATTCGGGCCGGCAATCAAGTCGTAATACAACCTGGTTTCGGCCTTCAGCGATCTTTCACTTTCAAGACTTTGGCCGTGCGTCTTAGTATCCATGTGAGCGCTTATAGCACGCTTGCAGATCAGATCGAAGCACGCTTTGCATTCAACAGAAATGACAGTTACGATGCTCCGGTCGCGCAGTGCGAAATCCACATCAACTTAAGCGAGGTTCAGCAAAATGAAGTTCCCAGGCGGACTCAACATTCAGGGCATGATGAAGCAGGCCCAGCAGATGCAGGAAAAAATGGCGCGCGAAATGGAAGAGATGCGCGTCGAGGCGTCCGCCGGCGGCGGGGTGGTCACCGTCGAGATGAAAGGCAACCACGAAATAATCTCGCTGAAAATCGATCCGGAAATTGTAAAGGAAAGCGACCTGGAAATGCTCCAGGACATGGTCGTGGCCGCCATCAACGAAGCTAACCGCAAGTGCGACGAAGCGATGAAAAGTAAATTGGGATCGATGTTGCCGCCGGGGCTGGGGAACCTCTTTTAGTTTCTAGTTTCGGGTTTCGAGTTTCGAGTTCTTATCTGAGCTAAACAAACTCGAACCTCGAAACTCGAACCTCGAAACCTATCATGCTGGATTACGCCGAGCCAGTTACTAAGCTAATCGACGAATTCAAACGTCTGCCGAGTATCGGACAGAAGTCCGCACAACGGCTCGCATTTCACATCCTGCGCTCGCCTGAAGCTGACGTCGAACGCTTGATCGAAGCGCTGCACGAAGTGAAGCAGCGCATCAGTGAATGCTCAGTCTGCAATAATCTTACCGACGTAAACCCCTGCCGCTTCTGCACCATCCCTTCGCGCGACCGTTCGATGCTTTGTGTGGTCGAACAACCTTATGATTTGGTAGCGGTGGAAAAGACGCGCAGTTATAAAGGCCTCTATCACGTGCTGCATGGTTCGCTCTCGCCCATCCGCGGTGTTCGCCCCAGCGACCTGCGTCTCGACAATTTGCTGCCGCGGTTGAAACCTGAGAACAATGAAGGCATTCAGGTGAGCGAAATCATTCTCGCGACCAATCCCAACACCGAAGGCGAAGCGACGGCGAACTACATCAGCCGTCTGCTAAAGCCGCTCGGTCTGCGCGTGACTCGATTAGCAATGGGGATGCCCGTCGGCAGCGATTTGGAATACGTCGACGAAGTCACGATGGACAAGGCGCTCACGAATCGTCACGAGATGTGAGCGGTACGCAGGCTTCTGGCCTTTCACCTGAGATTGATCGAGATTTTTTACCGCTCAGCAGAACATCATGAAAACAGTTTCAACTTTTGGATTCTTCGAGAGATTCAGAACTTCGATTCGTCTCGTTCACTGTGCAATTGCGCTCGCAATTGCGCTATCGATGTTGAATCCCAGGACGATGGCAAGTTCATCACCGGAAGCTGATTTAGTGTCGGCTAAAGGTGTTATCAGCATCAACGGCATTGTCAGAATCAACGGGCAAAATGCGATAGCCGGCCAGACGCTCTTTGCTAACAGCAATGTCGTAGCTTTCGCCGACTCAGAATCGTTGATCGCGCTGAACAACCTGGCGATGCTAAATCTTTCTCCAAACACCGACTTGACGGTTGATTCTTCCAAAACAACTCTATCGATTTTCTTAAAGGCAGGCCGCGTCCTTGGCAGTGTTCCGGCGGGTGTGTTCATCGATTTGACTACGGCTGATCTCTCAATCAAAAACGACGCCAAAGAACCTGTCGTTTTCAGCATTGAGACTACAGAATGCGGGGGTACCGACATTTCAGTAAGCGCCGGCCATCTTGAAACACGCCAAGCCGGCCAGCCGCTCACGGTTAATGCCGGGGAAACACTTTCAACCACCGCGGGGTCCGCCGCGAAGGCCGGCGGATCGCCGCG
>Ga0207653_10000098_pt1 | contig 63247 bp, 48 predicted proteins | sample KBSK5251metaG_FD_184341 | JGI IMG/M metagenome (GOLD analysis project Ga0207653, IMG submission 184341) | Corn, switchgrass and miscanthus rhizosphere microbial communities from Kellogg Biological Station, Michigan, USA - KBS K5-25-1 metaG... | ecosystem: Host-associated > Plants > Roots >... | reverse complement strand
CGCCAGACAAATCGTGTCCGAATCCAAATAAATCGCGCGCCCCTGATATGAGCAGAGTTCGGGAATGAGGTACCGGTAAAGACTGAACTCGGTCTGATTTCGATATTTTAGTTCGAGCGAGAGCGGCGCCGGCACCGGCGCCTGTCCGACGCGCTCGATGGCGTTGTGTGTGCCGTTAAAGACGGAAATGTCCAGGGCTCGGTCGGTGTGTTTGTGAAGAGAATAGATGAGGACTTTTCGTTCAAGCAGACTCTGCTCACCTGATCCGATAAAGATTTTCACCGGTTGCGGAGCCATCTATTGTTCCAGCGCCTCTTCCAACGAGATGCGCTCAAACACTTCGAGCTTTCCGCCGCGCGTGGCATTCAAAATTTTCCGCCCCTGGGCTTCGTAGAATCTGCGGGCACAGAACATGGCCCGCTGGGCGCGGCTCAGTTGCGGAGCGTAACGCTGTTCACCGGGCGCGAAATACTCAGGCGTGAAATGATCTGACGGATGGCCGGCATCGTGAACTATCGTGTCGGCGCCGTTGTGGTTAAGCGAGTAATCAAAATCCACACCCAGCAAATAAACTTGATCGAATCCCATGAAGTAGGCGAGTTGCAAACTGATGTACGTAACCATGTAACCGCAGAAGACGTAGCGGCTGGCGTTGCCCGAGAATTGCGGGAATCTGTTCAGGTCAAGCAGTGTTCGCGGATACGTGATGACTTCATTTTCGCCGCGAAAGAACGAGCCCCAATCATCGCTGACGAATTTTACAAACCCATTCAGGTCCCGAATAGTTTTGTGATGTTGTCGAATCATGTGGTCGTCTTCGACAACATAGTAAGAAGGCCGCCAATCAGTCTGGTCAAAGGCGAGATAAATTTTATTCGAGGCAAAAGTGGTTTCAGATTTGAGCTTGTCGAGATCCTTGATGGTCAGGCTGGGCCCATTGCCGATTATGAAACAGCGCTCGCCAGGATGCCGGTTCTTAAACTGCTTGAGCTGCCGGTTTCGAATAAAGTTCGAGCTGCGTTTCCTGAGAAAGGGCAGCATGCGCTCGCGGTTGCGATAAACGTAAAGCGGATTGAGGCACTGATCCAACGTCATGATGATTTGCGCGCCGCAGCAGTCGGGTCCGCCGGAGATAAACCAGATCTTTAGGTTGAGAAAGCCGCTCTTGAGTAGCGCAGAGACTATCATAAGCGCGGATCGGTACGCACGCTTCCGGCGGTGACCTAATTTTGTCGTAACGTTTTTTCTCTGGCCCAGGCGTTTACGCCTGGGTGTGAAACAGCGGCCGTTATTGAAGCCCCATTAATGGGGCTTTTGAAACTATCGTCTTTCGTCCCCCAGGCGTAAACGCCTGGGCTACGTAAAAAGTCATTCAAATTGGGCACGACCGCGTGCGCCGGTACGCACACCTCCGGTTGCTTCACCTTACGAGCACGCCGGAGGCGCGCGTATCGGGCGTCTGATACAATTCGCGGCATGATGAAAAGATTATTTTCCTTATTTGGTCTGTTCGTGTTTTCGGTTTGCGCACAAGCCGCGCCGCAAACTATGCGACTCGATTACTTCCACACTGGTGACGCCAAGCAGGAAGTGTTCAGCTTCGACCGCGTAGTCATTGAGCCGTTGCCGTGGCCCGGCGATCCGGCTAAAGGAATCGACGATACGAACCTGGGAAAATATTTCTTCGAGGTGCGCGATCAAAAGACGCAGCGAGTGCTCTATTCACGCGGATTCGCCTCAGTCTACGGCGAGTGGGAAACCACGGACGAAGCTCAGAAGATTAAGCGAAGTTTTAGCGAGTCGCTGCGTTTCCCGGCGCCTGAGGGTCCGTCTGAAATCATTCTTAAGAAACGCGATGCGAAGAATGGTTGGGTGGAAATCTGGAAGTTCGGCATCGATCCGAAAGACATTTTCATCGACCGATCGAAGTCGCGCGCGCCCGCCCCGCTGATTCCGATTCAGAAAATGGGCGACCCGGCAACCAAGGTTGATTTGCTTTTGCTGGGCGATGGTTACACTGCGCGTGAAATTGGAAAGTTCCAGGCTGACGCGCGTCGCTTGATCGGCGTCTTGTTCTCGACTTCACCTTTCAAAGAACATCGTTCCGATTTCAATGTTTGGGGACTTTGTCCGCCGGCGATGGAGACGGGAATTTCGCGACCCTCTACCGGAATCTATCGCGACTCGATCTCGACTTACGATGCGTTCGGGTCAGAGCGTTATATTCTCGCATTCGACAATCAGCGGCTGCGCAAAGTCGCGCAGTTTGCGCCCTATGAATTCATCGAGATTCTCGTCAATGGCCGCACGTATGGCGGCGGCGGCATCTTCAATCTTTACAGCACGGTCGCGGTGGACAATGCGTTCGCAAATTATGTTTTCGTGCATGAGTTCGGACATCATTTCGCCGCGTTGGCGGACGAGTACTACACGTCGCCCGTGTCCTACGCACCGGCGCCGGCTGAACGCGTTGAGCCTTGGGAACCGAATGCGACGGCGCTACTCGATAAAGACAAACTGAAGTGGAAAGATCTCGTGTCGCCGGATACGCCGCTGCCGACGCCCTGGGAAAAAGATGCGTTCGAAGCCTACGAACGTGATTACGGCGCGCGGCGCGCGAAGATTCGAAAAGAGAATCGACCTGAGAGCGAGATGGAAGCGCTGTTTCGTGAAGACCGCAAGATGGTTGACGCCATGATGGCGAAAGAAAAGTACACGGGCAAAGTCGGCGCGTTTGAAGGCTGCAACTACGAAGCGAAAGGTTACTACCGGCCCCAGGTCGATTGCATCATGTTCTCGCGCACGACGTATTTTTGCGCTGTCTGCCGCCGGGCGATTGAACGCGTTGTTGGTTTGTATGCGCGTTGATCGAGATCAACCCGCGAGGCTTTGTTCAAGAAGTATCTTTTGAGAAATCCGGCGCACTAGTCTTCGCCGCGTAGCGGCGAATGAATTTAGCCCGGTCTTTTAAGGCCGGGATTAGTCAGGCGTCACCAAACATCGTCGCGTCAGCGACGGCTGAAACATTCACTCAATCGTCGCTGACGCGACGTGACTGGGTTTCTCTCCGATCCCGGCCTTAAAAGACCGGGCTAAATTCAACCGTAGCGCTGCGACGAAGCAGAACTTTTCAATACGGCTGATCGACTGTTCCGCACGTGCGAACGACAGTCCGAATTTATGAATCATCCCGTCGCTACTGAAGCGAGTACTCTTCGCCTTTGCGCAATTAGAGTTCCCGCCTTTCCTGACTTCCGGTAGAATACCGCCGCATCGCAATTCCGCTTCCGAGAGGAAACTCATATGAAATCTCGTCTCTTGCTTGTGTTCGTGGCGATCACTGTACTCGCCGGTCCGACTTTCGCTCAAAAGCGAAACATTACAGAAAAGGATTTATTCAATTTTGTCTGGATTGCCGACCCGCAAGTTTCGCCCGATGGATCACGCGTCGCGTTCCTGCGTGTCACCGTCAATGACAAGAAGGACGGCTACAACACCGCCATCTGGACAGTGTCGACGAGCAGCGGCGAATCGCGGCAGATGACCGCCGGGCCCAGAGATTCACAGCCGCGCTGGTCGCCGGATGGAAAGTTCCTATGTTTTGTGCGCGCGCCCGAGCAAAGCGGAAGAGTCGAGCCGCCGCAACTCTTCATGATGTCGATGGAGGGCGGCGAAGCATTTCAATTCACCACTCTGGCGCGTGGCGCCGGCAATCCGCAATGGTCGCCGGACGGCAAGATGATCGCGTTTGGTAATGGCGCGACGGCGGAAGAATTGGCGAAGGCTGCACCGAAACCCAGCCCGATTCCCGGCGCGAGTCCGACGCCCGCGTCATCTCCTGAGCGTGAGAGCGACGTGCGCGTAATCACCCGCGCGGTTTACCGCAACAACGATGCGGGTTATCTCGATTTCAAGCATCCGACGCACATTTGGGTGGTGAACGCGCCGCGCACCGGCGACGAAAAGGTAACCCCAAAGCAACTGACCAGCGGACGTTACTCAGACGGCAACGGCGCCTGGGCCAAAGACAGTTCGAGAATCTATTTCGTTTCCGATCACCGCGACGAACCTTATTACGAGTTGGGACAGACTGACATTTATTCCGTTGCCGTTAGCGGCGGCCAGCCGGCGAAGCTTAACTCGATCGACATGGGCACCGGTGCTTTCTCAGTAAGTCCCGACGGCAAGCAGGTCGCTTTCTATGCGTCGACCAATAAACCCGTGCGCTCTTACACTCAGCCTGATCTCTGGGTGATGGACCTCACGCCTGATGCAAAGCCTCGGAACCTTACCGCTGAAACTGATTTTGATTTGGGCGGCGGCGTGGGTGGCGACAACACGGCGCCACGTGGCGGCGGAGGATTTCCTCCGGTGTGGTCGGCCGACGGAAAGAAAATCGTGGCGCTGGTCGGCAAGGAAGGGAAGGCGAATCTCAGCTCGTTCGACGCGGCGACCGGCAAGATGACGGACGTGACCACCGGCAACCAGGCTGTGGTTAGTTTTCGCGCCACCCCGGACGCTTCGAAAATCGCTCTGCTGATTTCGACGCCGACACGCATCGGAGATCTGTTCTGGTTAGAAAAGCCGGGCGCGACGCCGAAACAGTTAACCCATATGAATGATGCGTTGTTTTCCAAACTCAACTTAACTGAGCCGGAAGAAGTCTGGTACACGAGTTTCGACGGCAAGAAAATTCACACGTGGGTGCAGAAGCCCCCTGACTTTGATCCAAACAAAAAGTATCCGCTGATTCTGAACATTCATGGCGGACCGCACGCCGCGTACGGTTTCATCTTCGATCATGAATTTCAGTGGATGGCGGCCAAGGGTTATGTGGTGGTGTACCCGAATCCGCGTGGCAGCACGACCTACGGCCAGGACTTTGGCAACATCATTCAGTACAACTATCCCGGCGATGATTACAAAGATCTGATGGCCGGCGTGGACGAAGTAATTAAACGCGGCTACATCGATGAGAAGAAGTTGGGTGTGACCGGTGGCAGTGGCGGCGGCTTGCTGACTAACTGGACCATTGGCCACACGACCAGGTTTTCGGCCGCGGTTTCGCAGCGCGACATCGCCAGTTGGACCAGTTGGTGGTACACCGCTGACTTCACCCTGTTTCAGGCGACCTGGTTTAAGGCGCCCCCGTTCGAAGATCCCGAAGACTTCAAGGCCCGCTCGCCGATCACTTACATCAACAATGTGAAGACGCCTTTGATGTTGATTCTGGGCGAAGCCGACTGGCGGACACCGACCTATGCCGGCGGCGAGGAAATGTTCCGCGCGCTCAAGTACAAGAAGATTCCAACTGTGATGGTGCGATTTCCAAACGAGAGTCATGAGCTTTCACGCTCGGGTCAGCCCTGGCATCGAATCGAACGCTTGCAACACATCGTCGGTTGGTTCGATAAGTGGCTGATGGGAGTGTCCAAGCCGGAATATGAGATCGGCACCCCGGATACGGTCACGACGAGTAGCCGACAGTGAATGATTTGCGAAATCCCTCTCCCTTTGGGTGAGGCCCGGGGGTGAGGGATTTAGTCGCGCAAGTTTTCGTTTTATTGTTCTCTCCAAGCGATTCTGCCAGCAGACTTACCTGGAGAATGGACAATGTGTCGGCTGGGTCCTCATCCGCAGCCCTTCTCCCAAAGGAAGCAAAAACACAATGGCAACAAAACAAATTTATTTGCCCGCGTTACTTCTGCTGGCGTTGGCTTTTTCGGCATACGCTGCCACGAATCCTTCTGATCGAATTAAGGCGGAGGTCAACCGGCTCGGCGGCAAAATTGAGGTTGACGAGACTCGAGCCGACCGACCGATAGTTAAGATCGATCTCCATAGCACAAAGGTTAGCGACTCTGACCTGGCATTTCTAAACGATGAAAGAAAGGCACTGACGCAACTTCGTTATCTTGATTTGCGGCTCACGCACATCGGCGACGCCGGCGTGCATCATTTGCGAAAGCTGACATCGTTACAGACGCTGAATCTGTTCCGCACGAATCTAAGTGATATCGGTTTGAAGGATCTGAGGGACTTGAGAGAACTTCGAGTGCTGCTAATTGGTGGTACGCGCGTCACTGATGTTGGTCTGGTCCATTTGCGCCGCTTTCAACTCCTGCAAAAACTTAGTCTGTTTCAGACGCAAGTCACTGATGCAGGGATTCCCAATTTGAAAGTGCTTGCCAGCCTGGAGCAACTCCTGATCACCGGCACGAAGATCACTGAGCTGGGCACGAAAGAATTACAAAAGGCATTGCCGAATTTGCGATTCAGCGAGCAGACGTAAGGCCTTTGCCCTGCCGAAGCCGGAATATGAAGTCTTCAGACCATAGCGACCCAACGACGACCACATGCATGAAGACTTTGAGATTCTTGGCAAGATTGAACAGATCGAACCGATTGCAGTTGGAACCAAGATTCGTGAGATCAAACGTCTTCGCAAAGCGTACGGTCGTGGGCGTTGGAGAAGCTAAAAGGTATTGCTACCGTGCGTCTCGAAGAGGGTACAATTTGCCGCGTAGAACTTCACTGGTACGAAGCACACGGTATCGGCCGTAAGAAACTGAAGATCAAACATTACCTGGATTAACGCGAATGAACAGCAACCAAGCAATCAGTTCTTACGGCCTTTGCATCGACGACGGTGGTTATCCTGAATCGCTGGAAGTGCGGAAGATATATCCTGTCCTGCCGGACGAGAAAGCGGCTTCACGGAACTATGTTCGGATCATAGACGAGACTGGAGAAGATTATCTCTACCCGATGAAATATTTCGTCGTGCTGAACCTGCCGCCTGAGGTTATTGCCGCCTTGCCCGATCAAACGAGCGCCATCAATCGTTGACTAACACGTTAGAGCCTGGCTTTGCCTCAAAAGTCAGGCCGAGCTAGCTTGAGAGCCTTTGAAGAAATCAAAGCGTGAGTAAATCTGTGTTAAGTGCCGTTAGGCACGGAACATTTATAGACACGAAGAATTCTTTGTTGTTTGCAGCCCATTTATGGGCGACAGAGTGTGCCGCTCCTCTGGAGCTGGAATTCAATACGCGGCTTTGTTCTACAAATGTCGCCGCTACGCGGCTGGGAGTTTTGGCTCTAAAGTTTTGAGGCAAAGCGAACGATAGCTTCAAACCACTCTGCTTTGGGTGAATCAGCGGCTTACTTTGCGGTTTCTTTGCGCCTTTGCGTGAGGCGCCTGGCATGAACGAGTAATTTCCCCGCCAAGCCGCAATGATGCGCAAAGTCAAACTAAGACACTCGCTTCGGTAAAGCACCATTGACTCACATCAGCTCTTCCGATATGTTTAGCACCCCTCGCTCAGCCCGTGCGCGTGGTCGCGAAACGAAAGGCGCGACCGCGACGTAGATTTAGGTCACTTCGGACTCCAACCTTTCTGATTAACGAGGCACGCAATGCCTGACTCGAAGCTCAACTTTTACGTGTCAAGGTGGAGAAGAATCTCTTCCCAAAAAGAGCCGGATAACTTTGTTCGCTCTTCAAAGAGAGAATTCCAGAAGAGTATGTAATCGAAAACATTCAGAAATAGAGGCTCCAATGCAATTCTCTCACGCTGCAGAAATTAGCGGATCGAATCGTCTTCTTAGCGCACTGTCACAGCAACGATACGCGTCCCTTTTTTCAAATCTTCAGTTGGCTCATTTACCCCGAAGCAAAGTCCTCTATCACGTCGGCGACACGGTTTCCCATTGCTTCTTTGTGATAAGCGGCATGATTTCGTTGCTGGCCGTAACCGAAGACGGATCGGCTGCCGAAATCAGCATAATCGGGAACGAGGGCTTTGTCGGGATTTCGGCTCTGCTGGGAGTCAATAAAGCTCCTTACGAAGTAGAGGTTCAGATTCCAGGAAGAGCTTTGCAAGTCAGAACAGGCATTGTGGTCGCAGAGTTCAAGCGAGGTGGCCCCCTGCAGGATCTGACTCTGCGCTACGCCCACTCGTTGATTTCACAAATTTCCCAGTCGACGGCCTGCAACACATTTCACACGATTAACCAGAGATTAGCTCGCTGGCTGCTCATCAGCCGCGACCGAATCAATTCAGATACGATTCGACTGACCCATCAAGCGCTTTCTCATATGTTGGGAGCCAGCCGCACAACAGTCACCGAAGCGGCGAACCTGCTAAAAGCAAACGGTCTGATCGATTACCATCGTGGCAGTATTCAAATTATCAATCGTCGAGAGCTCGAGCGGGCTGCGTGCGAATGTTATCGCATGGTCACAAAAGAAATCGCCCAGGCTGCGGCCTAGACGGGGCGGCGTCCTCATTAGAATTTTCCAAAAAAATATTCCGGTTATGTCGCCGAGCCGACAGACAGAAGTCGAGCGGTCGTGTATCTTCACCGTTCACTTGCGGCTGTTAGTCCTCGACCATTTCTGAAATGCCTAATCGCAACGTGAGCTAATCGTTTGTGGTACAGATGGTAAGGTAGTTCCTTCACGAACTTTCAACCGCGCAAAAACCGAAAAACGGATTTGCAGAAGTACCCTAAACACCGTCTCAGTCTCTGAGGGGGTCTCCAGCGGTGTGCCTTCTCCTCGCGGAGAATTTGCATCGTCCAAAAGTGAGAGTTCCCAGATACGGAGTCTGGTAAAGCGTTAGTTGAAGGGTCTTACTGCCGGGCCGAGCCTTTCCGGGCGCGGCCCGCGTTGGGATCACCAAAGTAGCAGAGCTTTAGACAAGGAGCGAAACGTGAACAAAAAAATAATTTTAATAGCGGCGATCCTGTTCCTGGTTGTGGGGGCAGGATTTGTCAGGAATTCAATTACAAGTGCGACTCGTCCGCCTCAAGCGATGACTGAACCCGGCACGTTGGACTGGTATGCGGAACAAGCACAAGCCAGCGGAGCGAACGCATTCAATTTCCGGGCAGCCCGGGTTGAGTTTGATGAACCGGAAACGTGGGATGACGTTCTGGCCAATTACACCGTGATCACGGCGCAGCTCGTAAGCTCGAAGAGCTATCCGGCTGCGTTGAACCGCGATATTCAGACCTGGTACAAATTTAGAATTACCGAGACGTTGTCTCAGAAGCCGATCATCTCCTGCGATGGTTGCCCTCCTTATCCCACAGCACCGCCCGACATGTTGCCGCTGCAGGCGAATGAAATGTTGGTGGCAAAAGCGGGCGGCAGCTTAACCTACAACGGCGTCCTGCTGACCGCGCAAAATCCTGAGTTTCCGGATTTTCTTCCGTCTGAAACTTATATGTTCGTTATGCAATTGGACACGGCGAGTCAGGTCGGCGTGCTGAGCGTGGGGCCGTCGGGAGCCTATTCCGTCGATGCCAACTCGATCATGCATCCCACGAATCCGATCCTAAACGTCTACGAAGCTGATCTGTCGAGCCGCTATGGCATGTCGCTGACTCAGATGAGGGCAGTTTTGAATCCGCCCCCGCCTAGTTCGTGCGATCCGGTTCAAGAGCAAAATTGTCTGGATGCCGATGGTACGTGGGATCCAACCACCTGCCACTGCACGCCCTATTTCGATCCCTGCGCCCGCAAGCCATGGCTTTGTGAGTAGGCAGTGAGGTCACTTTAGTGACTCTGCGCTGCGCTTCGTCGCAGGTCGGATGGAGTCTGTTCCGGCAAGCTAAATTTCTTTGAGCTACGCCGGCGTGATTAAGGAGAATTATTATGAGGATCATACTGTATTCGATCTTAGTGATTGCTTTAGGTTCGTTATTTCTGAGTGAAATCGTTTATGCCGATTGCCCGTCCTGCGATTCTGACGTCACCCCTCTTCATGGCACGGCATCGGCCGGTCAGCCCGCGACTATCGACGGTCGTCCGGCAATCAGCGTGAGGATTGACGGCAGTTGGGACACAAGCCCCGGTTCGGGTCAAACCAAAGCGAATGTTTGGAATGCCGTCAACCAGGGTCTTAGCAGGTGGAACGGGGCGACCGACGTCTCGGGCATTAAATCAAATTATTATTTTGACCTGCGCCAGACTGACGGAAACGCTCAAATCAAAATCGTTCTGGATTCAAGTTTGACGGGCGTGTGTGCCCAGACGACGGGCGGTCCGGGCGGTCCTTACACCATACACCTGCCTGTGGGAGCGGATTTACGTTCGCTCGAAGCTTTGACAAACACGATTCAGCACGAGCTGGGCCACGTGTACGGACTCGATCACCCGGACGGAACATGTCCCGGCAATCAAAGCATTATGAAAGGCAATCCCGGCAAGATGGTGAACGGCCATTTGGACCCTTGTGGAGGCACTAGTCGGAGTCTAACGGCCAACGATGTTCAGAAGGCCAATCTTACGACTTCAACACCAACGGGTGCGCCAGCCGGAACTTGTGCCTACACGTGGCAATACGGACCGCACGAGTTGCAAGGCCCGCCGCCGAACGACTACGTCGAGCCGATCTATTACTACAACGAGACTTGTTACTACTACTACACGGCCAAGGACTACTACACGTGCGTCACCATAGATGGCGACACCAGTTGCAGCTACGACAGCACGAGGTATTTTCTGGATGAAGTTGTCTGCTTCTAGACCGATCAAGGGCGAAGCGAGCGGATTCTAATAAGAGGAGTATGAATATGAAGAAGAACACTGTTGTGAAATTTGTTTTGGTTCTGCTGGTAATACTTGCGGCTATCGGGCTTGGACTGTCGCGCAATAAACGGGCCAAGGGTACCGGCGGAGGCAACCTTCAGGATGACAATCGCGCACTTGAGGAGAAGGCGAAGCAGGCGCGGCACTTTGTTGGCGATGAAGCGCCCAACATGAACGCGAGGTTTGCGGATCTGGAGCAGTTGTCCGCGCACAGCGGCGCGGTTGTGATCGGGACGCCTCAGAAGAACGTCTGCCGGCTGTCTGCTGACGGCAAGAGCGCAACGATTGATTATGACGTGAAGATAGAATACGTGATGAAAGGCAATCTCAAGGAAGCCGATCATATTACGGTCAAATTACCTGGCGGCTCAGTGTCGTTTGCCGACGGAAGCTCAGCAGAAGTCAGGACCCCATGGTTCAGGAAAATGCAGCAAGGATCGACCTACCTTCTGTTCCTGACTGAGACTGGCGGAGCGCGAGCTTACGTCACTACGGGCCAGGCCCAGGGAGTGTGGGAGATTCCGACCACCACAAAAACCCGCGCGGTCAAGAGCCACACCGGGATCATGAACGATCCGATGTGGCGGTATCAAAATGCGGACGTCAAAACGTTTCTTAAAGAGGTCCGCAAATCACTTAACAAAAACGTTAAGGGTTGAGACCTCGACCGCGAAGGCTCGTAGATAGACTCCGCAGAGGGAGGCCTCAGGCCCACCGTTAGGAAGGTGGGATCTGCAAGGTCTCCCTCACATTATTTTTGCCGGCTGGATTGAACCTGGAGGTTTAGCGACCGGAATCTTTTTCCCATTTGATTTGTGAGAGCGAACCCTCGATGGACATTTCGATCGCCCACAGCTCAATGGGACCGTGGGATCCTGTATCCACGATGGTCTTTCGCTTGGACTCGTCCATCACGCTGGTTATTACAACCGCCTCATCTTTTCCCCCCGGCCCATAAGCATCCTGCAGGCTGAAGTATTTGCTCGAGTCAATCAGCTTGCTCAACTTACTGAAATAATATCCGAGATTGTCAGCGTGATACTTACCCTTCCGCTCGGCGTGCTCGGTGCCTTCATAAGATGCGGTTCCGTCTTTCCTTAAGACCACTTTGTACAGCGGGCATGGTCCCTCACAATTAAAAATACGTTCATACGTAATTTCACTTATTTGGGTGTTTGGTAAATCATTACTTCGGGAAACGCCGGGAGCCTGGTTCCGTCCGGCAGAGCAACCGATTGCGATTACAAACATCAATGCAAGTCCCGAAAAAAGAATTTTTTTGCGCATGAAAATGCCTCCTCCAGACATAGAACGACCTTCGCCTCAAAAACTAGCATTCTACCATTGCAAAAAGTTGAATAATTTGGTGATTAGCTTACCCTGGCGATTGACTAAAGTTTCGGTTCGCCGTTATCGTCGCTTGTTTGTACACGGTGCGCTGACTAAAAGGTAAATATGGTGACGACCATGATAACTAACATCTTTTCTCATCTAACTCGGGAAGAACTTGAGTCAGGTTTAGACCACATTCGCAGTTCACCCAAAAATGAAGGTGCGCTGGAATTGATTGTCCGCCGACAGTCCGTCGACGAAAGGGAGGTTCTGGAGCACGCCGAACTCGATCTGGTCCAGGGCCTGGTCGGTGATACCTGGAACCGTCGTTGGAGTAAGAGCACGCCCGACGGATCGCCCAACGTCGAGATGCAGATCACGGTAATCAATTCGCGCGTCGCGGCACTGGTTGCGCAGGAGAAAGACCGCTGGCAACTCGCCGGTGATCAGCTCTATGTCGACATGGATTTGAGCGCGGCGAATCTTCCGGCGGGGGCCCGCCTGGCGGTGGGTTCAGCCGTAATCGAAGTCACCGCGCCACCGCACCTGGGCTGTCAAAAATTCGTCGCGCGTTTTGGAATGGAAGCCATGAAGTTCGTTAATTCACCACTTGGCAAAGAACTGCGTCTGCGTGGAATACACGCCCGAGTGATTCAAGCGGGTGTGGTTCGTACCGGCGACCTGGCGCGAAAGATCCGAGAGCCCTTGGGCGAAGAATAGTTTTAACCACAGAGGACACAGAGAAGAATAATTAATCAGCAAAAGGATCGATGAACCATGAGGGGTGTTTTGTCTCCCTCTTGCCGTTCATTACTTTCTAATCGTCTATGCGTTTCTGATGGCGTGGATCCACTGGTTTGATTATTTGACGGGACACAGGCACTTGATGTCGCCGCTCATCAATACGGTGCCGTTTGCGTTGTTCGTGTTGATGGCGTTGGTGAGTCGAGGTCAGTACCAGCCGCGTAAGCGGCTGGGTTAAGGAGGCTACTTGAGCTCGTGGGACGTCCCATCTGCTTAGGCAGATGGTTCTGACTTCAGGGCTGATCTAAAAACTCGCGTATCAACCGCTGCTCTTTTTCATCCTTGATGCGTGTGAAGAGTTTCGTTCCGAGTCTCGTGATGGTCTCAGGCTTGTCGAAAGGCATCTTGTCGTAAACCTTTCCGCCCTGAAAATGGCATGGCTGGCACTTCGCCTGGAAAATCGGTTTGATCTCAGTTTCAAAGTTGGGCTTCGCTCCTTTAGTTGCAGAGAGCGATGCCGCGGCCACTGCAGAATTACCGTTGGTCGCCGGCAATCTCGTCAGACCCCATAAACTGACAGACGCCGTTCCGACCAGGGCAAACATCAACAGCGCTTTTCGCATGCGCTGATGCTATCACCAGAATCCAGTGATGGCGACGCTTTTCACGTTAAGAATTGTAAATTTTTCAGAGATAGAGTTCCCGGCCTCTATTAGGGCAAGCGCCGATTCATTCTGTCCCTCTGTGTGAATATTTCTCAGAAAGCGCTCACCACAGAGACACGGAGAATTCACTGAGACACAGCGAAAGGCGTTCGGACTCTATCTCAGTTTGAGACAAATTGATTCTCTCGCTAATATGGCTGCTCTTTTCGGCGTTCAATGCGCGCCCGCGATCAAACAAAATAGGCCTGACTTATGAACCAGAATCTTCCCATCCCCGAACTTGAATTGACTCCGGCGCAAGCGGAAAGCCGGTTCGATGAGTTGCAGCAAAAGCTCGTGCCGCTTTGGAAATCGATCCAATCCTTCAATCAGGATGAGCAGACCATCGTGGTCGTCCCATCCCTGACGATCGATTTCGAGTGCTCGAGTTCCGAGCTGCAAGCGTACGAAGAGCGCTTTCTTTTTCTGCTCCTGTTGTTGCGGCAACCACGCGCGCGAGTGGTCTATGTCACCTCGCAAATGATTCAGCCGAATATCATCGACTATTACCTCGATCTTTTGCCGGGCGTAATTTCCAGTCACGCGCGCAAGCGTCTGTTTCTGGTTTCACCACTTGATTCGTCAACGCGGCCGTTGAGTTTAAAGCTTCTGGAGCGGCCGCGGCTCATAGAACAGATCCGCTGTCTGATCGTCGATTTCGATCGAGCGCACCTCGTGCCTTACAACACGACCACGCTGGAGCGTGACCTGGCGATCAGGCTCGGAATTCCCATGTATGGCGCCGACCCGAAAACTTTTCCGCTGGGGACCAAAAGCGGCAGCCGCCGGATCTTTGCTGAGGAAGGTGTGCCTTATCCGCTCGGCGTTGAGAATCTTTTGAGTGTTGAAGACGTCGCGCGCGCGATCGCCGAGATGCGGGCACAAAAACCGGGGTTGCAGCAGGTACTGGTAAAACTCAACGAAGGCGTTTCGGGCGAAGGCAACGCGCTCGTTGATTTAAAAGGACTACCGCCGGCCGGCGATTCCACAGAGCGTGACTTGATAGTCGATCGCCTGCGCTCAATGAAGTTCGAGATGGAAGGCGCGACCTACCAAGCCTATGTCGATAAATTGAACCAGCGCGGCGGCATCGTGGAAGAAAGAATTGTCGGCGAAGAATTCCGTAGTCCCAGCGCCCAACTTCGGGTGACACCGTTGGGCCAGGTCGAACAACTCTCGACACACGATCAGGTTTTGGGCGGAGCCACGGGTCAGACGTATCTCGGGTGCCGCTTTCCGGCTGATCCTGCTTACGCTTCGGCGATCATGCGCGAGGCTGCGAAAGTCGGCGCGCGTTTGGCGCGCGAAGGCGTGGTCGGGCGATTTGCGATTGACTTCGTGGCCGTCCGCGGTAAAGACGGGACGTGGGACGCCTATGCGATCGAAATCAATTTACGCAAAGGCGGAACTACGCATCCGTTTCTGACTCTGCAGTTTCTAACTGACGGCGCTTACGACGCAGAGAAAGGGATTTTCACGACCGCGTTCGGCGAGCAGAAGTGTTTTGTCGCCAGCGACCATCAGGACTCGCCGCTGTATCGAGCGTTCACTCCCGACGACTTATTCGATATCGTCGCTCGTCACAATCTGCACTTTGATCAGACGCGACAGACGGGGATTGTCTTTCACATGATGAGTGCGCTCGGCGAAGCGGGACGCTTGGGATTGACGGCGGTGGATAACAGCCCGGCCGAGGCAGATGCACTCTTTCGCAAAGCCGTGGAGACCCTGGACCATGAAGCGCGCTTGGCTTTGGGTCGTGAAAGCGCAACTGCCGATCGATAGAGCGGACCGGACCGTTGTCATTCGCACTTTGGCTTTAGTCGTATCCGTCAGGAAATCCCGTTGGGATGCAATGTTTATAGAAAGCACGAGCCCATTGATCTCGGGAGCCATTTATGGGCGACAGATGCTTGGTTGCTAAAGAAGCTACTAGCTCTCAATCGGGACTGCCGTTCTATAAACATTTCACCGAAACGCGGTTTTCCCGACAGACTCGGAAGCCGTGTGTGAATGAGAGCCGCCGCGGCGCGAGAAGTCTTTAACCGAGACGCCGCACTCCAAAATTTGATCAAAACTGATACGAAAGTGAGAGCACTAATGAAAGGTTCTTCAAATCTATCGAGCCTGCTGGCACTGAGCCTGCTCGTTTTTGCATTGTTGGCTTGCAGCGGGGGCGGTTCAGGTTCAAAGGATTTCTCGTTCCCTGCGGACAAGAAGGATTACATCGGCGATTGGCGCGGCGAAACCGCGGATGGGACCATGGAACTCAAAATTGGGTCCGACGGCTCCGTCAACTATGAGCGCAAGAAAGGATCGAGCACAAAAACGATCTCGGGCGCAAAAATCACCAAGTTCGAGGGTAATGACTTCGAGGTAAAAGTCCTGCTCATGTCAGCTACCTTCAAGGTTTCAAAACCGCCGTACCAGGACGGCGAAACCTGGAAGATGGTTGTTGATGATGTGGAATTGACCCGCCGCTAGCCGGCGAGCATCACGATTCGTCATCGGAACCGGCCGGCGAGCGAATGCCGAATTCATCGAGCTTTGAATAGAGCAATCGCTGGTTGATGCCGAGACGCCTGGCCGCTTCTGCTCGATTCCCGCCTGACGCTTCCAGTGCCCGCTGGATTAGTTCCCGCTCCAGTGCGGTCACTGCATCTTTGAATGGAAGACCGAGGAAGGCCTGATCCGTGCGCGCGTCGGGCTCGATTGCATCCGATCCTTCGCCAAAAAGGTGTTCGGGCGTGAGGACTTCCACGGCCGCGCCCGCAGTGATTACCGCGCGTTCGATCATGTTTTCCAGCTCGAGCACATTTCCGGGAAAGTTGTAAGCCAGCAGACTTCGTACCGCTTCGGCTGAGAGTACTTTCTGAGGCAGGCCATGACGAATTGAAGCTTGCTCGAGAAAATGATCGGCCAGTTGCGGCACGTCGCCAAGTCGCGCGTGCAATGCCGGCAAGCGTATTTCGATCACGCCGAGACGGTAATACAAGTCCTCGCGAAAGCGCTTTTCCGCAATCGCTCGTTTCAGATCATTGTTCGTTGCGGCAATTACCCGAACATCGACAATCACAGATTCAGTTCCGCCGACGCGTTCGAAGCGCCGCTCTTGCAACGCGCGCAAAAGTTTGACCTGCGCTGCGAGGGTCAACTCGCCCACTTCATCCAGAAAGAGTGTGCCCGTGTGGGCAAGCTCAAAGCGCCCCTTCTTCTGCCGCTCAGCGTCGGTGAAAGCGCCGCGCTCGTGACCGAAAAGCTCTGCTTCGATCAAACTCTCAGGCAGCGCGCCGCAGTTGACCGCAATGAATGGTTTGCCGGAGCGCGCCGAATGATTGTGAATGGCCCGCGCCACCAATTCCTTGCCCGTGCCTGGCTCGCCGCCAATCAGTACGGTCGCGTCAGTCGCCGCCAGTCGTCCGATCTGTTTGAAGAGCTCGCGCATCGCGCGACTGGTGCCGAGCATCTCGGGAATGCCTTCTTGTTCTTCGTTCTCTTCCGCGTTCCGAGTTATTTGCGGACGCGTTGCTTCGGCGGCCTGACTCAAGCGCCGCTGTTCCGCGGCCCGGTGCAAGGTAGCAACGATCTCGTCGGCATCAAGCGGCTTCGTTATGTAATCGTAAGCGCCCCGTCGCATCGCTTCGATCATCTTTGAACTATCACCGTAGGCGCTGATGATGATCACCGGTGCGGTGGTCAACCGTTCTTTTTGAAGTTCGCGCAGAACCTCGAGGCCGTCCATCTTTGGCATCCTGACATTAAGAAAAACGACATCGGGCGAAACCGTGCCGCTGCGCAGAAACTCAATCGCTTCTTTGCCGTCGCCGGCCTGCGCCACACGAAAGCCCTCGCCCGCGATTAATTCCGCGAGGCTCTCGCGCAGATTGGTTTCATCATCGACGATGAAGACAAGACCCGATTCTGTTTTCATGAAGGCGAGAATCCAAACGAGAAATAAACTGCTCTGACGATCAGCCCGTAGGAAACAAAGTTGTTCCACTTAAGCGTCTCGCCAAACATCAGGTACGCGATTACGTAAAGACGATCAGCGTGATGTACTCCTTCACAATTTTCAACTGCGTAACAGGTTTGAAGGAATAGCATTAGAGCGCAAATAATATCACGGTGAATTGCGGATTTTTGACCTGATTAACAAGATGGACAGGATTTACAGAACAACTTGTAGCCGCTTGGATCTTGTCAATCCTGTCCAACTCTATTCTGCGGTCCTTTTCGGATCTCTGCTTTTGGCGATAAGCTACCGCCGATGGAAAAAGAGTCCACTGGTGCGAGATCCGAATTGAAGTGGCTCCTGATTGCGATCGGCTGGGCGTTTTATGGATTCTTTTTCGCCAGTCAGGTCGTCGCAACTCGCGCTTATCTGGGCCGGCCTCTCAGGGTTGGTGGGACGCTCGCGATCTGGTTGCTTTGTGCTTTGCTGTGGCTCGTCGCGACGCCTTTGATTCTGTGGCTGGCTCGGCAGTTTCCGTTAGAGCGCAATCGGTGGGTAGCCAGCGCGCTGATTCATCTGGGCGCCGGCGCCGCCATTTCGTTTCTACTTCTCGCGCTGTACGTTCTCATCGCGATCCGGCTGGGATTCGAATCGGGTTCACAGTCTTTCTTACAAGCCTTCCGCAGCCAGTTGGTCGCCAGTTTTCATTCAGAGTTCCTAACCTATTGGATGATCATCGGCCTCAGTCAAGGCATTGACTACTATCGGAAGTATCGCGAACGCGAGCTGCGCGCGCTCCAACTCGAAGCCCGTTTGGCGCACGCTCAGCTTGATGCGCTGAAGATGCAGCTTCATCCTCATTTTCTTTTCAACACGCTGAACTCAATTTCAGTTCTGATGAGTGAAGACGTGGTCGCGGCGCGGCGAATGCTCACCCGTATGAGTGAACTCCTGCGGACGAGTCTCGAGAATGTAGGCAAGCACGAAGTCTCGTTACGGGAAGAGCTGGATTTTCTCAAGAACTATTTGGAGATCGAACAGACTCGTTTTCAGGACCGCCTGGCGGTGCGGATGAAGATTGAGCCGGGCGTGCTGGACGCCCGCGTCCCAAATTTGATTCTTCAGCCGCTGGTCGAAAATGCTATTCGTCATGGAGTCGCGCCGCGCGCGCAAAATGGACTGATCGAAATCTCGGCGGCGCGCGAAAATGGCATGGTGCGACTCACAGTGCGCGACAATGGACCGGGCCTGGTATCCGGGCCTGAGAAACTAACTCCGGGCATTGGACTCTCAAATACGCAAGCGCGGCTCCAGCAGCTTTATGGCGTCGAGCATCGCTTTGAAATGAAAGATGCGAACGGCGGCGGCCTTGAAGTCGCCATCGTTATTCCTTTTCGTAACGGCTTTGCGGCAACTGAGAATCTTTAGTTCATGGAAAAGATTCGCACAGTGATCGTGGACGACGAACCGCTGGCCCGGCGCGGGATTCGAGCTCAGCTTAAGGATGAGAAAGACGTCGAGATAATCTCCGAGTGCCGAAACGGAAGAGAAGCAGTCGAGGCGATCGAAACTCAGTCACCCGATCTCGTGTTTCTTGATGTGCAGATGCCTGAGTTGGATGGCTTTGGCGTGCTGGACGCGGTCGGCGTTGAACGCATGCCGGCAGTGATTTTTGTCACCGCATACGATCGCTATGCCTTGAAAGCTTTTGAAGTGCATGCGCTTGATTACCTGCTCAAGCCTTTTGACGATGAGCGGTTCGCCAGGGCGATTCAACGCGTGCGCAGACAAATTGAACGTCAAAGCATTGATGATTTAAGTCGCCGTCTGCAAGGCCTGCTCGATGATATGCAATCGGCCCGGAAGTATGTCGAGCGGTTGGTTATCAAATCAGCCGGCCGCATCTTCTTTCTGAGCGTAGGCGAGATTGATTGGATCGAAGCGGCGGACAATTACGTGCGGTTGCACGCCGGGCGTGAATCGCATCTGCTGCGCGAAACAATGAACAACCTGGAGAAGAAACTCGATCCGGATCAGTTTCTGCGGGTGCACCGATCCCGGATCGTCAACGCCCGAAAGATCAAAGAGCTGCAACCGCTTTTTCGCGGAGAGTACGACATCAGGCTTCAAGATGGGACGCGCCTCGAGTCCGGTCGTGGTTACAGAGACCGAATCCAGAAGCTGTTCAGCGAATCCTGATAGTTAGTGCCACGAACTAGCTTTGCCTCAAAAGGTACCAAAGAACGACCTTTCATTCACACCGGGCTTCAGCCCGGTGTCCGCGTGGCAACTGATCCGGAAACCGTTTCAACGGTTTCCCTGTGTAGCGGCCGACGTTACCTCGACGTAATCAACGGCGCGAGTGTTGTGACTAGAAGAGGAAACCGTTAAAACGGTTTCGCGTTTCTTATCGTGGTACGACACCGGGCTAAAGCCCGGTGTGAATGAGATGTCACGGTTTCTGCTTTTGAGGCAAAAGCCTACGGACTCATCTCCCTCCCCGGTTAAGTCAAAGATGAGTCACAGACAAGAGTCTGGGCGACAAGAATTTCTACCACCCGCGCTAACCATTTGGCGTTCTGATATCCGTCTTTTGCCACAAATTCATTTTCCCTAGGCGAACTAGAGGATTAGGCTTCGTACTGGGGTATTCGGTATCTGTTCTATGAAGTCTGAAACCTTTTGGCTCGGCAGCCCACTAACTGGGCGGAACTCCAAACGATTCCAGGATGTCAAAGTCGACTGAGTTTTTTGCCGACGGAGTCAGCCGTCGCAACTTTATCCTGCAGGCTTCGACCGCCGCGGGTTTTTGTCTGCTCAACTGCGAAAGCTCTACCGGACAAGCCGACACGACGAAGGTCGTCAGGGCGCTCGATAACGTCCACGTTAGTCACGGCAAGGTGAGCTTTCGCAGCGGCGACGGCGCAATCGACGCGTATCTGGCGCGACCAAAGAAGCGGGGCCGCTTTCCCATCGTAATCGTCATTACCGGAAACTCGATTAACGAGGAATACATTCAGAACACGACCGCGATGCTGGCGGAAAAAGATTTCGTTGGCATCGCGCCGAATATTTTCTGGTTGCAGAAGGATTCGATGAGCGCCGAAGAGAAACGCAAAGTCTTTGTCGAGCAAATCACTGATGAAATGATTTTTCGCGACCTGCAATCTTCGATTGATTATCTCAGAACACAGAACTTCGCCCAGCGGAAAGGTGTCGGCATCATGGGGTTCTGTTTTGGCGGCCGTTGCGCGCTGATGTTCGCGACCAAATCAAAAGAGATCGCGGCGGTGGCGCCCTTTTATGGAAATCTCCGAACGCCGTCCTTTGCTAATCGCAAAGAGGATCCGCTCGACGTGTTGAATCAAATCAAAGTCCCGGTACAGGGTCATTATTCCGATAACGATCCGGAGATTCCGTCCGATCAACTGAAAAGCCTCGAGACCAATTTGCGCGCCCGCCGAATCCCGGTCGAGATTTTCACTTATGCAGCTCAGCACGGCTTCTTTGCTTACGCGCGCCGGACGTATCAAGCCGAAGCAGCAAACACTTCGTGGCAAAGGACCGCGGATTTCTTCAGAAAGTATTTACGCAAATGAGGCCCATGGCGTTGTCCGGCTCGCCAGCATCCAAAATTCATCGTCCATCAAGTCTATCCCGAGACCTCGCATAATGTGCTGCGCGCAAGGCCGGACTGGTTCGTCCGAGATGCCTTGGATCTGCTCGAGCGCGTGCGGCGAATGCCCGCGCGTTGCGGCAACCTGTAGCGCCGGGGCGAGTACGAACAAGGACGGGCGCTGGAGCGACATTCACTCAGTCGCACCGTAGATCAGCTGCGGAGCAGCGGCAGGAGTTAAGCCCAAGGTGAGGCTTTGCGAGCCTTGGGTAATGTTTGGTCGATTCGGCGAGCCGCGAAGCGGCGGAAGAGAGTTCGTGAACAGGTCCCGCTGATTACCAGTAATCGCTGTCGCCCCTTCGGGGCTCGATCACTCTTGCGTGGTTGACCCAAGGCTCGCAAAGCCTCGCCTTGCGCTTAACTCTGACTGCTGCTACGCAGCTTGTTGTTTGACCCCACCCCGATACCACTTCGCATCCTGATATCCGTCCTTCGCCACATATCGGTTCTCGCAACCGTAGCTAAAGCTTAGAGTGTTCGAACGGAGCCCATCCAATTCAATTAGGAGAGGACTCTGTACATTTATGAAAAGAATTCTTGGGGCGTTGGCGATGACGATGGCGTTAGTCGCGTTGGCATGCGCTCAGGCGCCCCAATCAACCCTCACTGCGAATATTACCGACAAGGAATTGGCAGCGCAGATCGAGTCACTGGTCGATAAGGCAGCGGCTGAAGATTCGTTTTCCGGCGCCGCGCTGGTGGCCAAAGACGGCAAGGCCATCTTCCAAAAGGCAGTGGGCTTCGCCAACAAAGAAAATAAACTCCCCAACAAGATCACCACCAAATTCAATCTGGGTTCGATAAATAAATCCTTCACCAGTGTCGCGATTGCGCAACTCGCCCAAAAGGGCAAACTGCAGTACGCGGATACCATCGGCCGGCATTTGCCCGACTATCCGAATAAGGCCGTGGCCGAACAAGTAACCATTCATCAGTTGCTGACGCACTCTTCAGGGCTGGGCGACTATCTTAATAGCGGGACATTGGCCCAGGCGAGGACGCTGCAGGACCTCCTGCCGTTGTTTGTAAACCAGCCGCTGTTGTTTGCGCCCGGAGAGAAAGTGCAGTACAGCAATTCCGGATACGTCGTCCTGGGCTTGATCATCGAAAAGGTGTCGGGCCAAAGCTATTACGACTATGTGAGGGAAAACATTTTCAAGCCCGCGGGTATGACCATGACGGATTCGTACGAGCTCAATCAGAAGGTTGACGATTTGGCGTTGGGATATACAAGCATGAGTCGCGAGGGCCTGCAGGCCGGACCCGGAAGACCCAACACGTCGACGTTGGCCGGGAAAGGCAGCTCCGCGGGCGGCGGCTATTCAACGGTTGAGGACATGCTCAAGTTCGCCAATGCGCTGGTCGCTAACAAACTGTTGTCGCCGGAATTCACTGAAATTGTTTTCAGCGGCGGCGGACCGCAAAAGCCTGGCGGTCCCGGCGGCGGCTATGGCTTTATGCAAAACCGAATGGACGAAACGCGGATAGTCGGGAATGGCGGCGGCGGCCCTGGAGTAAATGCAGTGTTTCGAATTTATTTTGGACGTGGTTACACGGTAGTCGTGCTGTCTAACTACGATCCGCCGTCAGCCCAGACGATCGCCGGCAAAATTCAGGAGATGGTCATTGCTAAATGACGTGAGTCGTGGCACGCGCATCTTGCGCGTGATTCGCTTTGATTAGGCCGACACCGTGAATGCTGGGAGCGCGGGCGCCTCGCCCGCAATGAGTGCGAAATGCGAAACGCAAATCACGGGCGAGACGCCCGTGCCACTACTGAGATCCGGAGAACCTATGAAAGCCATCAAGACTTCCCTGATTCTTTTGATGTTGATTGCGGCCTGCGGCCAGGTCCTGGCCCAGGATGACGCCGGCCAGGTCGTGCAGAAGTTGGAGCGAGCCTGGTTGGACGCTTACGAGCAACATGATGAAAAGGCGATGGACGCGATTGTTGCCGACGACTTTACGATTACCTTTCCCAACGGATCGATCCAGACGAAGGCGCAGATCATGGCTGCCATGAAGAACCCGCGATCGCCAGGTGGGCCTGGCATGAAATTCCATACTGAGGATGTGCAGCCCCGCGTCTATGGAAACACAGTCGTTCTCATCGGGCGGGTGGTGACGGAATACCAGCGCGCCGGGCAGCCAACGTCAAAAGAGGAACAGCGTTATACCGACACCTACGTCAAACGAAACGGGCGCTGGCAGGTTGTGGCTTCGCATCTTTCAAATACGAAATGAACGTGTCAGAACCGGGAGCGCCAGCGACCGGATCAGGAAGAGCCCGTGAATTCTCCAGGTGTTCATGAGAGATTGGATTCAAACGAGCGGATTTCAAGAGGTAATGAAACTATGAAGACAAAACTTTGCGTCGCGGTTGTTCTGATGCTGCTTGTGCTTTCTGCTGCGGCTAAAGCGCAAACGCCGGCTGATACTCAGGCGATCAAACAGACGGCGCTCGATTACATCGAAGGCTGGTACGAAGGCAACGCCGAACGGATGGAACGAGCGCTGCACCCCGAGCTGGCCAAGCGAATTGTGCGCTCAAGTCCGGAAGGTCGCAGCCGTCTGGATCAAATGAGCGCGATGAGTCTGGTGCAGGGAACCAGACGCGGTGGCGGTAAGGACACGCCGAAAGAAAAACAACAAAAGGATGTCACCATTCTTGACGTGTTCGAGAACGCGGCCAGCGTTAAAGTCGTAGCGTCGGATTGGATCGATTACTTGCACGTGGCGAAATACAACGGCCGCTGGGTAATCGTGAACGTTCTGTGGGAATTGAAACCACCGCCGAAATAAATTTCATTGTCACGGATCTGAGCCGAACCTGCATCGTCATCCTTGAGCGAGAGCCGCTTCTCGGTAATCGTTACGGCAGTCAAGTGTTTTTGCCAGATCAACAGCTAACTCCGCGTAGTGCTAACTTCATATGATGTTGCGACAGGAAGAACATTGACAACTAAAGTGTTCACCTCTATGCTGCGCACGCAATCCCGGGGCGCGCACCAATCATTTTGGGAGTTGTTATTCACCTTTTAGCTTAGACCTCGCCACACTCAAAGCGCGCAGTCATTTCGCTGTGGGTTGTAGAAATGGCTTCAACGATTGGGGCTCGTCTTCCGAAACCCTGCTATAGAAACGAAAAGAAGCGTCCACGTGCAGATTCGGCACAGGGCGTTTGAGGCTGAACGGGAGTGAATTTCTGACCCCGACAAAGGAGAGTTTGATGAAACAAGCTTCGTCCGCATACGTTCTGGTTTTGGCACTGGCCTTGTTGGCAACTTCGTGTCAACGATCGACAACTCTTCAATCAAACACGGGAAGCGTCGCCACGCCTACCGCTACTACCTCTGGCGTCATAACGCCCGCGGACATTCCACCAGGGTTTGGCTACCCTGGTGATCGCACCGCAATTCAGGCGTGGGCCGATACCTGGAAGATCGATCAGATAACTCAACACACCTGGGACATGTGGGCTGGGATGACGGCGGACTCAGGACAGAGCTTCGGCGGTTCCAAACTACCGTACTGGGAGACATGGTGCGGCACTGAGGAAGTCTTCGGGGGGAACTGCGGCAAGGGCGTGCGCCCTTCACGTCCGTTTAGGGTGGCTTCGCAACTTACCCACGTGGCCCGAGAGAAGGGGTTGTTGTCGGCCCAACCCGACACTCAGGTCGTATCATTCAACAAGTTCAATCCATCGATGGCCCAGTTCATTCAGGCTCAACACCCCGGGCCGGGCACCGCTGGTCCTTACAACTATGCTTCGCTGTCGAGTTTGGTCGCCTTGAATGATGCCTGGCCGGCGAACACTGCTATCGTCGATCGAAAGATTCAGGAATCACCTTATCAGCCGACGACTCCGAGCGCGCCCGGCTACGCCGGAATTGAAACTAAACCCGTCATATTTTTGGTGAAGGCGTCCGGACTTACGCCGATGCCGCTGTGGCAGGGTCCAGCCGCGAGCACTAATCAAACTAACCCGACACCTAATACCTGGACGACGTGCGTGCTGTTGGATCCGGCCTCGACCGGGGGACCAGATGTTGCTCCAGTACCTGCGACGCCGCAACAAATCGGACAGAAAGTCACGATGCCTTACGCGTGCACCACGTACCTTTACGCACCGCTGGCGACAATCTACAGTTTCAAAATGGATGCCGCTGAGGCAGCCTCCTGGAATAGCCTGCAAGGCAATGGCGGCACTGCCGCTGCCGGCGACTACGGCGTGCTCGGCGGCATGCATGTGAACAGCAAAGAGATCATCAACTGGACGTGGCAGACGTTCTGGTGGCAACCCGGGCAGGATACTCCAAACAATTTCCCAGGCAGCAAGGCCGGCATGACCGCGAATGTTAAAGGCCCCTGGCGCAACTACGCTTCATGTTCGGCTTATAACCAGACTGAAGGTCAGGCTTCGACCAAGATGGTCGTTTGTTTCAATCCTTTCCTGGAGACCAGCAGTGGCATACCGGCAGGCCTGACCAGTAACTGCATGAGTTGTCACGGCGTCGCGACGGCGGCGGGCACCGTCAGTAAACCAACCGGACTGCCCTATCCTCCCGACTATGCGAAACCGATCTCGTTTGGCGAAGGATCTGTCCCAATCGATCCGAGATTCGCGGGGTTCACTCGCACGGACTTTTCCTGGGCCATTCCGGTGAATGCCAAATGAGCCAGGACGAAGTTTTGTTTTGCTGAAATCAGTTAAGACTGAGGCGGCGCCTCGAATGGGAAGCGCCTTCAGTCGATCTATCGGAATGACTCCCGTGGGTCATCGTGGGTCATTCTCGTCGCGTTATGCGGATCCGCGATCCGTCCGTGACCGAAGACAAAGAAATTCTGTCCACAGATTTCGCAGCTTTCACAGAGACAGAGCCGGCCGTTCACTCGGATCGCAGTGGCTGCATGGGGTCCACACGTTCACCGCCCGCTGGGCTCCGGTTACCGAATCGCGTTGCGGTTCGAACCAGAGAAAGCTAAAATCGGCAAGCGTCCCATTGCTGACACGCTGGAATAGTTCACAACCGAACCCCCTCGCTGCTTTCTTCGACCGACAACAGCAGGAGAACCGCCCATGAGAGTGCTCTTGGTCTACCCCTGGTTTCCGGATACTTACTGGAGTTTCCGTCACGCTCTTTCGCTTCAGGGCAAGCGCTCTGTTATTCCGCCTCTGGGTTTAATAACCGTTTCCGCAATGCTGCCGGCGTCGTGGGAAAAGCGACTCGTCGATATGAACGTGCGGGCCGTTACTGACGCGGACCTCGAATGGGCCGACATCGTTTTCGCGAGTGCGATGCACATTCAGAAGGATTCGCTGGCCGAAGTTGTGCGACGAAGCAAGGCCAGGGGCAAGCGCGTAGTCGTTGGTGGACCGCACGCCTCGATCAGCCCGGATGAGCTGGCTGATGCGGATCACGTCTTCATTGGCGAGGCTGAAGAGACTCTTCCCCAGTTCGTCCGTGACCTCGAGCGTGGCGAAGCTAAACGCATTTACAATGCTATCGAGCGACCGCCGCTTTCGGCTGCGCCCATTCCCGATTTTCACCTTCTCGATCTAAAAGTTTATAACGCCATGGCGTTACAGTACTCTCGCGGCTGTCCCTTCAATTGCGAGTTCTGCGACATCATCGAAATTTATGGTCGCGTGCCGCGCACCAAGAGCAACGCCCAGATGCTGGCCGAGTTGGAAGCGCTTTGGCGGGCCGGCTGGCGCGACAACGTTTTTATCGTCGACGACAATTTCATCGGCAACAAGAAAAACGTCAGGCAACTGCTGCCTGACGTGGCTGAGTGGTCTGAGCGCCACAGCTACCCGTTCGGGTTTGTGACTGAAGCGAGCGTAAATCTTGCCGATGACGAAGAGTTGTTGCAGGCAATGCGGCGGGCCGGCTTCTACCAGGTGTTCGTTGGCATCGAGACGCCCGTGGTCGAAAGTTTGAAAGAAACTCAGAAAGGGCAGAACACAAAACGCGATCTGATCGATTCGATTCGGAAAATTCAAAGCTATGGCATGGAAGTGATGGCCGGGTTCATTGTCGGCTTCGATAACGATCCGGATGACATTTTTGACCTGCAAATTGATTTCATTCGCGAGAGCGGCATCTCGTGCTCAATGGTCAGCCTGTTAACGGCCTTGCCCGGCACGCAACTGTGGCGTCGGCTTGAACGAGAAGGGCGGCTACGGGAAATTGATCCCACAGGCAAGAACCTCGACTGTTCGTTGAACTTCATCCCCAAAATGGATCCGGCGCGCCTCGTCGAAGGCTACAAGTCGATTCTCCGCACGATCTATCGACCCGCCGAATACTACCAACGCACGCTCAACGGCCTGGCTAATTTGAACCGGGACGGCGCGCCGAAGTTATGGACGAAAGTTTCGCTGAACGATATCGCGGCGCTGGCTCGCATTGCTCTGCGGCTGGGTGTACGTGATCGGGCGCGTTTAGAATTCTGGCATTTCATGAAGTGTGTGCTTGCCGATCACCGTGACAAGCTCCGCCAGGGGATCGCGCTGGCAGCCATGGGCTACCACTTTCGCAAACTCACTGAACAATATTCCGTGGTAGATAATTTAGGATATCTTTAGAGACTGTTGGGTTAACAGAAATACCCGATTGCCGGATAGCGTGTGTCAGAGTCCTCATTGCGAATTCGCCCAATCGCGCCGAAAGAGTCTGCTCAGGTCAATCGATAAGGCCTTCACCGCCGTCGAGACTTGGAAGAAGTATCAATTACAACTCATTGAAGGCGGCCCGTACAGGCGTCGAACCCTGTGTCGCCGGGTGAAAGACAAGAGAAGCGACCTAAGTGCAAGCATTTTCCAGCCGGATAATATTTTCGGAAGGCGCGCCTCCGCGCGTCGCTGGTGGCGTTGTGAAAAGCGCTTCACTCTTTTCGTTCGACGCCACTTGAACCATCGCGTCCGCCAGAGAGACCGCCGCCCAATCTATATCTCCCGCGCGATGTTTTGTCGTTACGATGAAACTGATACGCAAGTCGGCGCCGTTCGTGCTCCGATGCAGAACGGTTTGGACTCCACGCGCAAACAAGGCCTGGTGCAGCGCGACCGGGTCGATGTTTTCCGGCATTCTCAATGATTGCACCGGGAAGAGCCCTTCCGTGGCGATCACATTCAAGTCTCTTAACCTCAGCCGAAAATGCGCCACTCGTTGCGCCAACTGTCTCCGGAGGGCTTCGCCGTAGCGCCGGTTGACGGCCAGCGCATGGCTCGCAGCGGCAACTACCGCAGCCGAGGGCGGACTGCAATGCATTCGCGTCGCGCTTTCAAATTCGAATGCTGCGATCACGTCTTCGCTTCCCCCCAGCATCGCAAGTGGTGCGCCAAAACCCTTGGCCAGGGAACTCACCACAACTACCTGGCCATCACGTAAGCCGGCGCGACGCAAGGAACCGCCACCCCCTTTCCCGTACGGCTGCTCCGTTGACTGTGAATGGCCAAAAATTCCCAGCGCCTGCGTGTCATCAATCACCAACAGGCCACCCAACGGCTTAACACACTCCAAGTAAGCCGCTACCGGCGCGCTCGAGCCGTGCGATGGACTATATCCATCAGCGACAACGACGGGTTTTCCTGCGGCACTCTTGAGCAGGGAACGCAGCGCGTGGTGATCGTGTTGCCGGAAAACCCGCACCGGTGTCCCGCAACCGGCGGCGCGCTCAACGCCCCAGCGCGCAATCGGATAAGAACCTGCGTCGAGAAAGATGCTCACGCCCCGCCGGGCGAGAAATCCAAACAGGTCTAAAAACAAGTGCAGCGTGGAAGGTCCCAGAAGCACCCGTTCACAACCGGTCAGGGCCGCCAGTTCCCGTTCTACCGGGCGAGTGCCGGGAACCGAGTCCAATGCGGCAGGTTTGCCCAGCGTCAGCTTCTCCCATCGCAAGCTCTGCCAGGCGTGCTCCACACCGAGGTATAGGGAAGAGGTGAAGTCCAGTACAGGCGCTCGCTGCATGCTTGAGTACTCGTTGTCGACGTTAGGATCAACCATTCAATGTTTGTGTTGCGGAAGATTCAGGAGTCTCCCTCTTGTTTGAGCGCTCTCGTCCGTTTAACTACCTGCTTGAGATTTGCACGAACCGTACCAGCGCTAAACCGGCGGATCCAATCGCGGACGATGCTCCGTTTCGAATTCAATGTTCGAAGACACTCGTCGTGCCGGCGTCATGTCTTTGACAGCAGATCATCTTACGCGTCGGCGTCGCGTCGAAGTCCCAGCCAATCTGCCGGTTAATTTAAAACCGAACGAAGACGACGAACCTTCCGCAATCATGGCAGCGAGTTGTGCTGCAAGGCTCACATCAATTTGCTGCCAACGCCGAAGATGGTTTCGCCGAATTCTTCACTCATCACCCCTTCGCGAAATTTCCTTCGTCGCGCAACACGAAAAATCAACGACTCTCGCTGGCACGATTAGTGCACTGGGACAGGCGCTGACCAGAACGCGCATTTGCGCCGTCAGAATCAAAGAGGAGGAATCTATGCACAACATTGACCGTACGAATCTGGAGTCAACTTACGGAGAGTACGCCCAGGAATATTCAGGAGAGTATGCCGGCGAGTATCCGCAGGAATACTCCGGTGAATATACCGGCGAGTACACCGGAGAGTATGCGGGCGAATTTCCCGGCGAGTATGGGACCGGTGAATTCGGGAATGAGTTCGGAGGGGCCCAGGAGTTTGAGGGGACTTATGGCGAATACAACCAGGAAATCCCGTTCAGCGAAGCCGAAGAGATGGAACTGGCGGCTGAGTTGTTGTCAGTTTCGAACGAAGCCGAGTTGGAGCAGTTCCTGGGTAATCTGTTCAAGAAGGCCGCTGGTTTTATTAAAGGACCGATCGGCCAGAAGCTAATCGGAACGGTCAAGGGCCTGGCCAAAAAAGCTTTGCCGATGTTGGGCAGCGCGGTTGGCAACATGATCGTGCCCGGACTCGGCGGAGTGGTCGGAGGGAAACTTGCTTCCGCCGCCGGTGGCATGTTCGGGCTCGAGCTTGAAGGGTTGAGCTATGAAGATCAGGAGTTTGAAGTTGCCAAGCAGATAGTTCGTTTGGGCGGAGCTGCCGCCGTTAACGCTGCCCAGGCGCCTTCATCCGCACCACCCGATCAGGTGGCCCAACAGGCATTGACGGCGGCCGCGCAGCAGTACGCGCCAGGTTTGATTCGAAGCGGCGGTCAAAACGGGTACGGCCGGCGCCGCCGGTGTGCTCACAAGACTACCGGGCGTTGGATTCGACGCGGAAACTCAATCCTTCTGCTGCAGGCCTGAACGATGTCTTCTCAATCAATCATTTGGTCGCCTGCTTCAGCAACGGACGCGCCCGCCCTCGGCCTGGTTGAAAACGAAGCGCGCGCATTGCTGGTCAGACTTGGAAGAGTCAGGCCATTCGCCTTGCGACAGACAATGGTTCCGGCCGCCGCACTGCCGCCGGCGCTGCTCAGCGCAATTGATGGGTATTTGATTGGCGGCCGGCGGAAGGTTCGTCGGATGGTGCTCGGGTTCATTCGCTGGCTGCGCAGTCCCGCAGGGCAGGCGAGTTCCCCCGAGGTGGCGCAGAGACGCTTCAGCATGCTGCGGATGCGATTCAACGTCACCCTGGCGCAACTCGATATCTTTGCGGCGGTGCTGACGCAGCGGAGTGAGCAGGAAACCGGAATCTGGCTGGCGGGACTGGACATCGTCGCCGCCGACGCGCTTTGGCTCAGCGGCAACTATTACAGATCACCCGGGCTGATTTGTTATCTGGACCGCAGCCACGGCGCCGCCATTCGACGGGCCCGGACGCGATTGCCGGGAGGCGGAGACAATCCCGTCGCCATTGTTCGCATGCCACGAGAGCGAATGATCGGTAGCGGCATCGCTTCGTCGCTGGTTCACGAAGTCGGACATCAGGCTGCGGCATTGCTCGAGCTGGTCGAATCGATTCGACCGCTGCTGCAGGGGTTGCAGCGTGGCGGCGGCCCCGAGGGCAAAGCATGGGCGTACTGGGATCGCTGTATCTCAGAAATACTCGCCGACTTCTGGTCCGTCGCCAGAGTGGGAATCACTTCGACGCTGGGCCTGATGGGAGTTGTAGCGTTGCCTCGTTATTTTGTCTTTCGATTGAACCTCGACGATCCGCATCCGGTTCCGTGGCTGCGCGTGCGATTGAGTTGCGCCATGGGGCGCGAGCTATTTCCACATTCGCAATGGGACAGATTGGAAAACATCTGGCTGTCCTATTATCCGCCGACTGATCTCGACAGCAGTAAGCGCGAGACGATTGCTTTGCTTGAAAAGACGATGCCGGGTCTGGCGACACTCATCGCCAATCACCGGCCAAGGTCGCTCAAGGGCGCCTCACTGAAGGAGGCACTGGAAACTAATCAACGGCAACCAGCCCGCCTGAGCGCAATGTTTCGATCCTGGCAGACTGCGCCGGCCCGGATGTACGAAGCGTCCCCAACCATGGTCTTTGCCGTAATCGGCCAGGCGCGCGCCGAGGGGTTCATTAGCCCGGAAGCTGAGGGGGATATCTTTTCCAGGATGCTCAATTACTGGGCGTTACGGGACACACTCGACACGGCAGTTTATTGCGCCAAGCCGGCGCTAATACGCCCCGCCGCGCCGTCATTATTTTTCGATACAAACTAAGGAGGCAACATGGCAGAAAAGAAGCAGTCGAGTGGAGACCAACTCCCCGAAAAGAAACAGGAATTATCGTCAATGGTCAGAGCCGACAAGGATCAGGTAAGTGCTCGAGGTAGACGTGCTGACGCGATTGATCTCAATGGTGACGGCGACGACCTGGGCGTCTTTGGCGGCCGAGATGGCCTTGGGGGTCCGGACGGGCCACCACTTAACGTGGCTTTATCAAAATCTGCAGTCAGGGTGGACGATGACGCCGCGCTCTGGTCGGCGATTCGCAATCGCACGGAAGCGATCCGCGGCGACAGATACGAAGAGTTCATTATTCGGGTTCTTTGCAACCCAGACTCGGAGGACGAACCAGTTTGTCTTCCGAAAGGAAATGATGATGGTTATGACTACGGAAAGCCAACAACCATAACCGGGGCAATCAAAGCGAAACGCGCAGAACTAATTGGCGCGGCGAGCGGCTATGGCGTTGACGCGTACAACCTGCTCAAGTATGCGACACAGGCTTTTCTGCTCCTCGAGACGGGCATCGTCATCAGAAGCCCGCGAAACCCAGACGGTACTTTAGGCGATCTTTTTCCCGCGGATCCACGCCTCGGTGAAACATCCGGGGATCTGAAGGATCGCCTAAACGAATATCTTGCTACGACCCTCGGTCCCGGCGCCGGACTCCCGTACCTTAGGCGAATAGTGAAAGCGCTGGCGGTCACGACTGCAGTGGGTTCCCCGTTCTGCGAGGGAGCGCTGACCTTCAGATTCAGTTGCCCAAGCATGCTTGAACTGATCTGGTCCTATTGGCACGAGGAAGGAATGCTCGTACAGACCATGAACGCTATCTGCATGCGCTTCCAGAACAGACGTGGGCCATTCGAACGCGATCCGCTGGCCAACCTGGAAATCGATCCGCTGCGTCCATTGAACAACCTGCTGTGGGGTTACATTCAGGACGAATACAACCGCTTGACAGTTCCGCGTCGGGCCTATGAATACGACCATCATTACGGCTTAAAGATTGTGGGGAAAGCCGTGCCGGAACTGCGTTCGGCCGACAGCCGCTCGAAGTTCATCGAAGCGTTTCATAATTTGCTCTACCGGACCGCCGGCTTCTATCGCGAAGACGCCGATACAACTGTGATCGCCGACGGCTTCTCGCTGTTGAGTTCGCTACGCGAAGTCCACTTGCTGTTGGCTGAAGGCGCCCATAACCAGTTCGGAGATCTGCCGTGGACCTCGCGAGCCGAGATGTTGATGATGCAATTTATGCTTGGCAGACCAGAGATGCGCGAATTCCTGCGTGGCCGCGCCATGGTTCCGTATAGCGAACGCTGGATGGGACAGGTGGATACCATGAAGAAGCTGCAGGGCTGGACCGATACTTCGATCACGCACTTCCGCAACCTTGCTATTTACGGAGAGCAGATCCTCCTATCAATTCGTTACGGCGACTGGAATGAGATCACCGACCAGGATAACGCCAAAATCTGGGCGCGTTATTGGAGGCCGGAAATTCAAGGTTACATTCACGCGTATCTCGCGGCGACGGGCGTCGATCTATCAGAAGAAATAGTTGATACCAGGGGCGCGCCGGCCCGTTACGTTCAGCCTTCCTCGCTGCTGGAACAGCGAGTGTCCGCGCAAGCGTCGGGTGGAGAAGTTCAAGGCGGCCCGGGCATCAGAACTTTGCCACCGAGAAGCGTCAGCTTCGGAGCATTGCCGGCCTCGCGGCGACGCGCGCTCAATCCTGCTCGGAAAGAATAATCTGCCAAGAACTTGCAGCGCTCTCCGGTAGCAGTGAGCGCTGCAAGCTGACGGCTGGGCTGACCTTTTTAGCTGCTTACTCCACCGGCCTTGGGCCAGCAGTCGGCATGCAGAAAAGCGAGATGAATCATGTACGAAGAATCTGAATTCGAAGCCTTCGACGAGCAACCCTTCTTTTTCGAAACCGAAGAAGAAGCCGAGAGCTCGAGACGTGGACGCATGCCATACCGGCGGGTGGTTCGCCGCCGCAGACCCCTGGTCCGCAGGAAAACTTTTTCTCGCAGGCCGGTTATAGGTCAACGCCTTGGTCCACGGTTTCCGAGCCGCTTTCCTTTTCGACCTCCGGTCCGTCCGCCAGTCTGGCCGGGATTCTTTACTCCAACCTATCCGCTCACACCGGCGCCTTATCCGGTAGGCCCGATCGACGGTCCACCGCAGCGGCCGTTTGGCCCGAACGGATCCGGAGGCGCATCTGCGCTTGCTCCGTTGGATGACGAGCCGGTCAGCGGAACATTTGATGCGGACACGCCGCAGAATCCGCCGGACTCAACCAGCGCTCCGGATGGCGTTGAAGGCGCCGGTCCTGAGGGCCCGTCCGCCCCCTCTGATTCTGCGGACGGTTCCGAGTTCTATCTGGAATTCGAATCCAACGCGCCCAGTTCATCCTCGGCAACGACTTTTGTTCCGGCGCCGGTTGAAAATCCAGGCGGCGGCAGAATCAAGAACAAGCAACCGCCGGACAGGACGGTTGTAGTCAATGTTCGCGGTGTGGGCCAACGTCAGGTTCCGCTTCACCGACTGGCTGCCACGGCTTTGCAAGCACTGATCGATGCCGCGCGAGCTGACGGATTAGCAGAGCCCCTGTTGCGTCCCGTTTCGGGTTTCCGCGACCCCGAACGACAAGCACGGCTTTGGCAACAAGCATTGGCGAGATATGGATCGCCTCAGGAGGCGAGGAAATGGGTGGCCCCGCCCGGAGGCAGCGCGCACCAGAGTGGACGGGCGATCGATTTTTATCTCGGCGGACGCAATGCGAGCACCAACGTCGCGCGACTTAGAACCTTGCCCGCCTATCGTTGGTTGGTCACTAATGCGCGGAGGTTCGGCTTCTATCCTTACGAACGCGAGCCGTGGCACTGGGAATACAATCCGCCGGTTGCTGCGGACCGCCAGCGAGAATGGAACGAATCCTTTGAATTCGAGAATGGCATTGAAGCTAAGAAACAGCCCACTGCCGCGGGGCCGGCTCAGGCCGCGCCGCAGGGATCATTCGGGACCCTGACTTCAAATGCATTCGGCCGGCAGTTCTCGTATCGGTTCACGGCTGAAGACGTGCTTTGGACGGCACGTTTCCTCGTCGGTGAAGCCGGCGGGCGCGATGATCTCGGCAATCGAGCAGTCATCTGGGCCATGTTCAATCGTTACGCGCTGTTTACGCATACAGTCTATCCAACCTTTCACCAATTCATTCGGGCGTACTCGACGCCATTGCAACCAGTGTTGAGAAGCGCGGGCGCGGCGCGCCGGCATATGAACGAACCCACTTTTGTCCGGACCGGTGGAAACTATCCGGGAACTGATGTGCCTCGCGGACAAACGCAGCGCCATCTCCGACTGCAGGCTACGCAATGGAGTCAATTGCCGGCCGCTGCCCGATCGTTGGCTGAGAAAGCTCTCAAGGGACAGATTCCGAATCCGATCGGCAATGCCAGTGAGTTTGGTTCGACCTACGTCTATTTTCATGATCGCAATCGTCGTTATCCCACCCCCGAAGAATGGCAGCGCTACACCGAAGCATACGCGAAGCAAAAGAAGTGGACCTGGATTGGACCAGTGCCGGGGCTTAATCAGCGCGGCAACGCCTTTTTCATTCAACCACGCGCTGCGAACTTGCCCGCTAATTCTGTGCGGGTCACGCAACAGCCTCAATCAGAGTTTGAGAGGGAAAACTACGAATGGAACACTCCGTATCGTGCCTGGCTGAAGATGATTGCATCACCACCCCAAGTGCGCGACCACCGAAGATTCCCGCCGCGGCCTCAGCAGCATGATTGCAACTGCGGGAAGCGGTCGCAGCCCGCATGGAGATCACATTAGGAGCAACGGCGAGCCGCACCGGTGGTTGTGTGAGTGTCGGGGCAACAAATAGAGACGCTGTTACTGGTTCGAGAATAGTCAGGAACAAGCTCATCAGACAGTTAGGCCAAGCCGTCAAAAATCACGCGGAGGTCCACAAATGAATACCGGAGTTAGAACGAAATGGTTCAATCCACGATCAGAGTTCTTTGGAGCGGCGGAGATGCCCTTCGAACTCGAGTCGGACCAGTGCCTAAACTGCGGTCTTTTCCGCAAAGAATCCGAATTTGATTTTGGCGGAAGCGCTGAGCTTACGGACATCTTAATTAACCCCAGAAGCCAGCCCGGGAGTTACGGCAAGGCGTCGAGCTTCAGGAACCCGACGACGACGACAGATCGATGCACGGGTGGGGTCGCGAGGGCGTGCCCGACACTTCCAGGACTCGAAGAGGTCTCGCAGGTGAGCGGGATCGGCTTCGAATATATCGGGGGATGGTCCGACAACAACAATAAGCAACATCACGGGATCATGAAGACCGGATCCGGCAAGTGGGGCGTCGTCGAGCAGAACCGGCTCAGGAATCGCGTCCACAAAATGCTCCCTCGTGCGAGCGACGGTCTAGCGACGTTCATAGCAAACATGACGTCGGTCAGCCTGCCGATCGAAGCGATCCTGACGATGGGCTCGGTCTACTGCCGGTGCATTTCTAATACAACGATCTTAAGCAACCATTCTTACGGCGATGCGATTGATATCGGTGGTTTGCGATTTGTCGGCGGGCGAGAAGTGCTCGTCGCCAATTCCGGCGACGGCGCCGATCGTAAGCTGCTGCACCGGGCAAACGCATGTTTGCGCTTATCGTTCGCGACAGTGCTCGATTATCACGATCCAACGCGCCATTGGGATCACTTCCACTGCGACACCAACATCCTGAACGGCGGCGAGCGCCGCTGGGATGTGGCGTGGCCGTTCGTCCGCGAATCGCTCGGGCTGTCTCCGAAGGGTGGGTGGGACAAGCCGACTGCGAACGCCCTGAGGCAGTTCGCCGGAGTTGATGCGGTGAAAGACAAGCCGACACTGAACCGCACTCTAAGCAAACTGTTCATGCGCGAAGCCAACGCTCAGCGCAACGTTTCCGCTCCCGCGCCTGCAATCACAGCTCCCGCGCCTGCAATCAAGCCGGCGGGCGCGCCAGCGCCGCAACCCGCGCCGGGAAGTATGACGCGGAAAGGATGCAAGCAAGACCTTTGCAGCCCTGCTTACACTCGCTGGGTACAACAGTCACTGAATCAGCTTTTGGGATTGCGACTTACGGAGAACGGCTATACCGATCTAAACACCATCAACGCGATTCGCACCTTCCAGGCAAAGAGAGGCCTGGCGGTTGACGGATCTGTTGGGCCCATCACAAGGCAGGCTTTGCTCGCTGCCGGAGCAAGCCAGGCGCCTCAACCGAAAGACTTGCCGTGCGGTCCTACCAGTGGACCAGAGCTGGCGAGGTTACTCAACAAGTACCGGGCGGATATTCCGCTTCACTTTCTTCTCGGCTGGATAGAGGTCGAGTCAGGCCGACGGATTGATTCGAGCACGTACATTTGCGAGCGCGGCTACTTCCAGATTCATCCCGCTCAATCTAAGGACCGAGGTTGGGATCATGAACCGCTCAGCTACGACCCGGACTACTCGATCATGCGAGGCGTCCAGCTGGTCCGCGAAATGGTCCAGGCCACAGAAAAGCTTGCGGCGAAATACGGAGTGCCAAGAGGAAGCGACGCATTCTGGGGATTGGTGAAAATGTTTCATTGGATTCCTTCGGCGCCGGCAAAAATTCTCGACCACATGATCAGCCGGGGCCGCAGCCCTTCAAGCTGGGCCGCAATTATGAATTATCTCGTGAATGAAAAGACGCGTATTCCTGCGCTCGGGAATTGGAATCCGATAGACGGAGCAAAGAATGCCCAAAAGACGCTTGATAAGGCAGAAGAGTGGAGGACCCTCATAAACCAATGAACTTTCCGATACGAGATGCACGATGACTTATCAATTTCGACGGAGAGAACCATTTGAATTGGAGATAACACTTAGGAGTAAAGGCGAGCCGCACCGGCGATTGTGGGAGTGTCGGGGCAACAGTAGAGACTCTAATCAGGAGTGCTGCGTGGGCGAAGGGATGACATCATGAACAATTCGTATCGCACCTCAGGACAGTTCGGAGTCGCATGGAACGACGCGAAACCCAATCAGTTTGCCTGGCCGGGCGAATTTGAATTCGGCGATTACAGATCGGCGACACCTGGTTTTGAACTAATGTTCGAGACCCCGTCCGTGACGTCCGGACCGGGCGAGCGATACGTGAACACGTCGACGTGGAAGACCAACCCGTTGCGCTCGCACGGAGGCACTGGCGCAAATGTTTTGCTTCGCTGGAACAACGTGCCGGCCGATGCGCGGGCGATTGACGTAGTCGTTCATGTGCACGGCTTCATCGGCCAATCGAATGAACAGATGCTGCGCACTGTGGCTGGATACAGCGGCCTCAACCTCAGTGGACGAGTGCGACCGACGATCGGGATTCTGCCGCGCGGGCGTCTGATCACGCCGGATGAGGTACGAGAGATTCAGGCGCGCCTTGACGAGCTCGCGCGTAAGTCGGGTAAGAAACCTGCGAAGGCCCGCTCGGACGTCCAAACATTTCCCGGACTGTTGTCCGGCGCCGGCGCCGGTCTCGAAGCACTCATCACCGGGGCCCTGCAGTGGTTCGCACAGCAGCGTGGCGGCGGTGCACCATTGACGATCGCGCGTTTGATTCTTACAGCTCACTCAGGCGGCGGCGGGGCACTCGATCGATTGGTGGCGTGGCACGCTCGTCGCAGGGTCTGCAATCCCGATGAAGTGCACGCGTTTGACGCGCTGTATTCAGAGGCGGGTGGATTAAAGAGTTGGGTCACGGCGCGATTGGGAGTTGATCGAAGCCGCCAAAGCAACCAGCTTGATTCGCTGGGCGGCGCATTGCGCGTCTTCTACCGGCCGAATACGGGAACGCAACCATGGAGTGAGCGCCTGGGTCGTTCGTTGCCGCCAGGCCGCGACCCTCTCTCTCGCTTCTACCGGATCGATTGTTCGCGTCTGGGCCACTTCGAAATTCCCAAACAATTTGGTCCACCTTTGCTTCGCGACCGAACAGCGGATTTGTCGTCGCTTGGTCCGTGCTCGACCGTGACGCGGACGACGCGCGCGGCCGCACCGGCCGGCGTGAGTTCCGAACAACCCAGCATTGGCAGCCCCCGAGCGAGCGGCGCAGCGGTCAGGCCAGGGGTCAGTCCGGCGCGTGCCCCGCTTCCGAGCGATGTGACGGCGTGGATCCGTTCGACCGACCGCTCGGCGATTGAGCTTGTCGTTGATGAGCGGCTGCGACGCCGCCTGCTCCAGGAGATCGATTGGAGTCGTGAGTATTTCCCTGGGAATCTCGACGCGCAAAACCAAAGAGCTCCGGGACGTCGGGCTGAAGAACTCTTCAACACCATGGCGCGCGTGACGCCCGAACGTCGCGTGCCGACGGGCGTTCGCTACCACGATGTTACCGGCGTCGTAACCAGCGTGCCTGGCCAGTCTGATCAGAAACTCTTCCCTGAAGCGCGCGACGCGTTTGTGCGCCTGCGCGACGCCGCCGCGGCTGACGGCGTGCGCCTGGAGGTCATTTCTTCCTGGCGCAGCGTCGCGCGCCAGCAAGCTGCTCGTTTGCGGCAGGCCAACCCCAACGCTGTGGCCCAGGGAATCTCCGCGCACAATTACGGACTTGCCATCGACTTGAACATGCGCGTCCCCGGACTCTCGATCGTCAATATTTCAACGCGCGCCCGCGACCGCATGGCCAACATGGTGCGCATGTATCGCTCGCCCAACTACAAGTGGCTGGCACTCAACGGCAGTCGCTTCGGCTGGTTTCCCTATAAGCGCGAGCCTTGGCACTGGGAGTACAACCCGCCCGGATTCAAAGAACGATTCGAAGGGAATGCCCGTTCACGAACCGCCGGCGAGTGGGGCGAGCAGGAGTATGTGCTGGAGTCAGAGTCTGGTCCCTGCCCGGATGTGCCGGTGCCGGCCAGCAAGCGGCGCCTGTTGGTCAAGGGCTCGCTTCATTCGAGCGTGCGCGAGGCCCAACGCAAGCTCAATGCTTTCCACAGGTATCGCCTCGCCGCCGGGTTGCCGGGGTTGCGCGATTCACCGCTGGCCGAAGACTGTGATTTTCGCACGCATACTTTTGAAGCCGTGAAGTCTTTTCAGGAGTTGGTCTTTCCCGGCATGCCTGTCGAGCATGATGGCAAGATCGGTCCTCATACCTGGGGCCAGCTCGATGCCATCGTAGTCGGTCCGGGGCTTAGTCCTTCTGCTCAGCTCGCCGTCGATCAACCCCACATCACGGACGATAGCTTTACCGCCACCCTGAGTTGGGATCAAGTGATCGGCCTCGACACTGTGTCGCTTAACGTCGAGCTCGTTGCCTTTGGTCTGCCGCCCGCCACGATGCCGCCTCAGATCATGCTGGAAATTTCCAGCCGGGTGCCTAATCGAGCGGGCGGGACCGCCACTCTTGTTACTGCGCTCAAACTCCCTGCGGCCCGCTTCGGTCCTGAATCTACCAACCCCAACCGGATCATTTACCGTCTCAGCAAGCCGCTGGCGAACCTTAGCGAGTTCTTGAAAGTGGAGCGGCAGATCAAGGAAGTAGCTACCATCGTGCGCAGCGGCGGTACCAGCGACGCCGTGTTCAGGCGCGCGCTCAAATGGAACGTGCGTGGCATCGGCATTCAGCCCGTTACGGTGGGGGCTTCCACCGGATCCGAGTCCAGCGAAATTCCCGACGCGTTTGCGCTCTTCCGTTCGGCGGGAGTGGAAGTGCTCGAGCTGAAGGTGCCGGCGCTGCCCAACTGGCGCGTTCCGGGATCGGTTAAGCGACTAGTCCGCAGCCCTGCCGATGTTGTGTACTACTCCGGCCACGGCCTCTCTGGCAGTGGAAAGCTGGCCATCGACACCGACCCCAAAACCTGTCCACAACACGGGCCGGTTCGCGATTGGCTGGGAGCGTCGGATCTGACGCCGGTCTGGACCAGTCCGATGGATCTCGACGTGCTGATCCTCGCCGGCTGCTCTGTACTCAGGATCGATTTCTCGACGTCGACACCAACAGGGCCAGGGGTCGGATGGTCCGGGTTGCTTCGCGCCAAGGGCGGGCCGCTGGCGGCACTGCTTGGTTATCAAAGTGCGGCTCCGTGCGACAACCCCAACGGAGACAAGATCGCCAAGCTAATGGCCCAGCGCATGAACAGGGGCTCGACCAGCTTTGCCCGCGACTGGCTCACGGTGAACGGAGACAATAACGCCAACAACGCGGTCGCCATGGACGACCAGGGTTTCTGGTGGATCGAGGGGACCTTGTTGGGCGGATATGACATCAAGGGGCCCAAGCCTATCCCCTGAGATGATGGTTCATAGCACACAACTTTTCAAAAGCGTGATGCGATGAGGAACAATTTCTACTACCCAACAGCTACGCATGATCGGCTCTCGGAATTTGAGTGGTTCGATTCAATGCTTGAACTCGAAAACGATTACGAGTTCGCCGAAGTTGGAAATCCGCCGGTACCGGCCAGAGCGCCCGCGCGCACGGCAAGGCAAATCTACGCCAGTCAAACCAAGGTAAGGCCGGCGGTTGATGCTAACTTCTCAAGCATTTTCAGCGACCGTAACAAGGTTGTGGTAATCGCTTTCTGGGCAGATTCGTGCACGCTTTGTGCGGAGGCCGCGACAGCTATGACGGCGATGGCTGATCGCTATAGCAAGGGGCCGGCCGGCCCGGTTAAGTTCTATCACGTGCAGTGGGACCCGCGGGTTAATCCTCGAGTTCATCAACAGTTTGGATTCAGATCGGTTCCGGTAGTGTTCTTCTATTACACGAGCACCGGCCGGCCTCCATCCCGAGTTGCCCCGCTCCTGGAAGGCAGCCTGGGCCACGATGAGAAGCATGATCCAAACCGGTACGTGCGGACCATCGAAGCGATCCTACAGAGGCATGCGCCGGCCAAAGTCCGATCGGTGCGTGAAAGACGAGGATGGAAAAAGTCGACAGATCTTATTAGCGACAGCGACTTTGCCGACATAGACCAGTTACTGGTGGAGCCATCGCCGTTTCAGTCATACCTTCAGGGCCAGTATCGTGTTAATCCGGACGTTCGATTATCCAAACTAGGTATTATTCAGATCAAACCTACCTACGACTCTACCTATCAAACCGTCAATGGACGGCTTCCCGGACCTGACAACGCGGGAACTTTCGACAAGAAGAACCTGAAACTATATTTGCTGTCGGTCAATATCCAGTTGCAGACATTCCTGGGGCGAGCGATTCATGAAGCCATCCACATGTTTTGCTGCCCTGTGAAAGGTACATTCACCCAGTTTCACAACAATAACGGTTTCGGCATAACTGAAGGCTTCACGCAATACATCACTGAGGAAATTCTCAAGAGCCAGAAACTTACAATCATTTCACCGTCTCCCTACCAGCATGAGTTGGCCGCGGTAAAAAGCTTGATTCGCGTAGTCGGTGTTCCAGCTCTCGCTGAGGATTACTTCCTCTGTCAGAAGCGAGTGTATGAACGCCTTAACAAGATCAACAAATACTCCGCATATTGGAGACTGAGCCACGATGCTGATGACCAACGCGATAAGGGTTCCGAGCGAGGCATGATCGAGGCGTATCAAAAGCTGATCCGGTTCCTGGACGCGATTAATCCGCAGCCTGCTTCGTCTACGTCGCGCGAATATCTTGAATTGCCCTGGAATGAGTTTGGCGCCGGGTCAAATTATGAAAACCGGCGGAACGCATTGAATCACCCAGGCGCACGCCGGTTGGCGCCGTACTTTGAAGATCGTCAGATCAATAATTTCAATCGTGGCATGGCGAGGTTCCGCCTGGAGGGAGAGACAGCGGATGCAATTAACAAGGTGCTGAAACTCAATCCGAAGGGAGGCTACGTGAAGGGGAGCACGGCGAGAAGGAAACTTGATGAAGCCATCGCGACTGTGCCCGGATCATCAGCCGCGAGCATTCAGTCGCAACTGGCAAAAGGGCAAGACCCAATCGGGAAATTGTTTCGTTACAGACTTCATCCTGAAACCCAGAGAGTATTGCTCGCAATCCTGGCCAACAAAGCCCAGGAGTTCCAGCAGCATTCTCAAACGGCACCTCAACCGCCTCAACCGAGTGCCACGTGTCAATTGTTTCTTCCCGCCAAAGCCGGAAGTTATGAAGACTATGTGGCCGCGCAAACTACCGGTCGAATTACTCTATTGATTAATGGACGGAACTCAGGCGGAGCGGGACCAGACGACAATGTGGACGAAGCATTCGACCGTATGCAAGAGGCAGTCGAAGCTTTGCAACCGGGTGACACTGTTTACCTGGCCGCCTGGCATTTTGACCCAACGGTCCCTTTAACCAACCCCGGTCCGCCAGGGGTAAAGACGTGGGGAGAACTTTTTAAAAAGAAAGCAAACGACGGCGTGAAGATCCGAATCATCATGACCGACTTTGCGCCGATCGCACAGGTCCTGCACGCAAAACTCTATAACGACTTTCTGCCTGCGCTCGATAATCTTGTCAGTCAACTTCCCACTACCAGGCGCGACAATCTGAAATACATCGTAAGCCGGCATCCGGCGACGCAGTTCACCGTCCATGTAGCTACTCATCATCAAAAATTCATGGTGTTGAAAAAGAGTGGGGCCACCAACGCATTTTGTGGCGGACTTGATATCGCCTACATGCGCACTCCCTTTTATTGGACGGCCGCGAACTATCCGTGGCTCTGGCACGACCTTCATTCGAAACTCGAAGGCCGGATTGCTCGCGATTTGGAGTTGGAATTCGTGCTGCGCTGGAACCGAGAAAAGAATGCTTCCGTGGTGGGGGCATTAAGCGGTTGGAAGCCCATGGAAACGCTGGTCCAGGCCGCGGTAAATCCCATTGATCTAAAGCCCGACAGCAATCAGCAGAAATTACAGATGCTCCGAACAGTCTCGGTTCAGGGGCCAGGCCTGCAGATTCAGACCATCAGGCGTGACGACATTTGGCAAGGCTACCTGCGACTGATTGGTTGCGCAACTCGCTTCATTTACATGGAGAACCAATATTTCCGTGAGCCGAGGATGGCCGATGCGATCGTCAAACAAGCCAAGGCCCAACCCGAGTTGATCGTCATCATTGTAGTCCCTGAGCAACTCGATGATCCGAATGATGCGATCAAGAGACATGGTAACTGGTTGCAATACAATTTTTTTCTGCGCTTGTTTGCAGGTGTTCCGGCGAACCGGCGGCGCGTCTACACAATGTTTCATCGCATCATCCACTCGAAGCTGGTAATGGTGGACGACCACGCACTGACGATCGGTTCAGCGAACGCAAATCCGCGCGGCTTTTTCCTGGATACCGAGCTTAATGTGATCCTGGACGACGCCGATACCGTGACGAGTTTCCGCCATCGTTTGTGGTCGCATAACCTGGGTGTTCCCCAAAATAACGTCGCAGGTTGGGCCGTGCCGGAGTTTATGCTTCGATGGGATACGGTTGCCAGCGCAAATCTAGGTTTGAAAGGGACGCCCGATGAAGTAATGGGAGAAGGGGTTATCCCCTTCGATCCCTTGTTGGAAAAGGGCCAACAACAACCACACATCGCTGACGTGTTGACTGAAGTGAAAGACTCCGGAATGCGTGAGGGTTTGGAGTATAGGCGATTCATCCCCTCCAGATGGTGAGAGTAAGTTGATGGAAGGAGTAATACGGAGGCCTTTGCGCACGTCCAATGCTTTATGGAGCCGCTTGCTTACGCTCACGCCAACCGCGGGCGATTTGTTGCGGAACTCAAAGAGTTTGTCCGCTTCCCCTCGATCAGCGCGCGACCCGCGAACGCCGGCGACATAACCAGATGCGCCGAATGGTTAGCGGACCACCTGCAGGGCATCGGTATGCAGCACGTGGAGGTGGTTGCCACGCGCGGGCACCCGTTGGTCTATGCCGAATGGCTTGAGCTGCCCGGTGCTCCGACGGTGTTGATTTATGGTCACTACGATGTGCAACCCGCGGAGCCCCTGGACCAGTGGCGGTCGCCGCCGTTTGAGCCGGTAGTGCGCGGCAAAGATCTTTACGGCCGCGGCGCCTCGGATGACAAAGGCCAATTGTTGGCCCACATCAAGGGGCTCGAGTCCTGTTTGCGCACGACTGGGAGATTGCCGGTCAACGTGAAGTGTCTCTTCGAAGGTGAGGAGGAAATCGGCAGTCCAAACTTTGCGTCGTTCCTCCGGAAGAACAAGAGGGCTCTGACCGCGGATGTGGTCGTTGTCTCAGACACAGCGATGCTCGGGCCGGATCGTCCTGCGATCACCTACTCGATGCGTGGCGCACTCAGCCTGGAGTTGGAGGTGACCGGACTGGAAACAGATCTGCACGATGGTCACTTTGGCGGCATGGTCGATAACCCGCTCAAGGGACTCTGCGACATCGTTGCCGGATTACAAACAAGTGGAGGGCGAATCGCAATACCGGGTTTTTACAAGCGCCTGCGTGAAGTGAGTGCAGAAGAACGCAGGTACATGGCCGGCAATGGGCCAACGGATGAGCAACTCCTGAACAGTGCTCAGACGTCGAGAGTTTGGGGGGAGCGTGGTTACAGTTTGTACGAGCGAACGACGATTCGTCCGTCTTTAAACATCAGCGGCATCACTGGCGGCTACCAGGGACCCGGACCCAAGACGATCATTCCGGCGTGGGCGGTGGCTAAGCTCAATTTCCGTCTGGTGCCGGACCAGCACCCAGCGGAAATCGAACGACTGGTTCGCAAACACATCGCGCGCCTCACACCGTTCACCTTACGCGCTTCGATAAGGTCACAGCTTGCGGCCAAGCCGGTGCTTGTCGACCGTACTCATCCTTTAGTTAAAGCAGCCGCCACTGCCTGCCACAAAGTCTTTGGCGCCACACCGGTTTTTGTGCGATCCGGTGGCACCAATCCCGCGGTGACGGCCTTTCACGACATCCTGGGACTGCCGGTGGCGCTGATGGGCTTCGGCTTGCCTGACGATCGGATTCACGGTCCGAACGAGAAATTCCATTTGCCAAACTTTCATAAGGGCGTTGCTGCCAGCGTCTGGTTCTTGCATGAAGTAGGCCAGTTCAGAGTTCAGCCTTTAGGCTGCGGATTTCGTTGCCAATCGAAAGCGCAAACTAAAGTTTGAACTCTAAACTGCATCGGTCCTTGCGAGACTGAATGGCCGATTTGAAAGCTGGTGACTGATGATTATTGATTGCCACTGTCATGCCGGAAAGGGCGATGGACTTTCTGGTCCATGGGATACCAACGCGCCGCTGGAAAAGTATCTGCGGCGAGCGGCCCGAGCGGGAATTGACCGCACGGTGTTGTTCGCGGCCTTTCATTCCGACTATGCGATCGCTAATCGCGAGGTCGCCCGCATAGTCCACAGCCGGCCGGATCGCTTTTATGGTTTTGCTTTCGTGAATGCGCAACGTGACCGGGGACGTGTAAGGACGATGATTGAAGAGGCCGTCAGGCTTTATGGTTTCGTCGGAATCAAGATCCATCGCCATGATGCGCCGATCACGCGCGAAGTCTGCGAGAGCGCTCGGGCATTCTCGCTCCCAATAATTTACGACGTTGTCGGTCAGACGTCTGTGGTTGAATTACTGGCCGAAGAATATCCGGATGTTCGGTTCATCATTCCACACCAGGGAAGTTTTTCGGACGACTGGCGCGCCCAGTTTGCTTTGATTGACCAACTGGTTCGTCACCCAAACATTTACGCCGACACCTCGGGTGTGCGCCGTTTTGATTTACTTGAACAAGCAGTCCAGAGAGCGGGGCCGAAAAAGATTCTTTTCGGCACCGACGGTCCGTGGCTTCATCCGGCAGTCGAGCTGGCAAAAGTGAAAGCCCTGAATCTGTCACCCGCCGACGAACGCCTGATATTGAGCGAGAATTTTCTGCGGCTGATTTCGCGTGTCAGGATCGACCAACACCCGCGCGTGACTGGATCATTCACCGGTTGGAACCCTGGCGCATTTATCGAGCAAGGTGAGCGCGGCGATCCGTGGCAGGCCCCTCGCCGCTGAAGATCGCGAGGCTAATTCAAACTGACTGCGGCTTCGCTGTGACCATTTGGTCGACGGGCGGCGCGGCGCATTTGGAGCGCGCGATCGGTTACTCCGAGCCTTGCGGCCGCCCGCTGTAGATTGCCCTGCTCTTCTTCGATAACAATTCTTTCGGCAAGTTCTCCCGCAGTGCGCTCTATTTCCTTGAGACTTACTCCGGAGGCGATGGCCGCACGGATCGCGATGTCCAGGTTTTCCTGACCCCAACCGTCAAGTCTGTCATCGCCGCTGGGTCTCTCGTCTTCGGGAATGTCCCCCACGGTGATAGCCCCCGGACCCACGTGATGTTGGACGATTCGCGTGACGAGTTGTTTCAAGTCGCGCACGTTTCCCGGATATTCGCGGGCGAGGAGATACTGGCGAACGGGCTCATCCAGTTCGGGTGGATCGTCCGGCCGTAGCTGTTCGATGAAGTGTTTGGCGAGCACGACGATGTCTTCGGGGCGTTCGCTCAGCGGTGGCAAGTGACAAGTCCAACTCGCAATCCGGTAATAGAAGTCGCGCCGAAATCGGTCTCGCGATTGTTCCTCCATCAAGTTGCGGTTCGTGGCGCAGACGAGACGAAAACTCGTTTTCTGCCACGAATTACCGCCAATCCGCTTATAAGTACGTTCCTGAATCACACGCAGCAATTCGGCCTGCAGATTGAGCGGCAGTTCTCCTACCTCATCGAGAAAAAGGGTACCACCATCGGCCAGAGCAAAAGCTCCCTTGCGGGCCGCAACAGCGCCCGTGAACGAGCCGCGTTCGTGACCAAAAAATTCGCTGCCCGAAAGTTCCGGCACGATTGTCGTGCAGTCGCAGACGACCAGACTACCTTTGTGCGGCCGCGCATCGAGCGTGTGAACCAATTGGGCGAACAACTCCTTACCCGTTCCGCTCTCTCCAGTGATCAGTACAGACGAGTCGGTGAAACCCGCAACCTCGACTATCTGCCTTAGAGAGCGAATCCAGGCGGCGCTTTGGCCGGCAAGATTATTTTTCACCAGAGGCGATCGAACAATTTCATCTACTTTTTCCCAGCGTTCGAACCTGGCGGCAACCTCGTGCGCCGGGTCATAAGCATGGTCCCATGCGAGCACATCCGAGGCGCCGGCTCTGAGCAAACTCCAAACGCCCGCCGGCTTATTGCCTGCGGGAGATAGACTGATGGCGAGAATTCTCTCCGTTCCTCGACGGCTGGCTTCCCGCAGCAGATCGGAAAGTTGAGTGGTGATTTCGCCAAAGAAAATTATCCCAGGGCCTTGTGACGGTGGTGATTCGTAGAGACGGTGGGGAAGCATTGCCCGCTTTAAAGCATCGACAACGCCAGTGTCAGGTTTCTGACTGAGGGAGTAGTGCCAAATTTCCATTGCCGCACACGCAGTGAAGAAGCTTGTAGGCAGTTGCAGGTGTCAGACCGCCTGCTGGAGTTACCAGGATAGTTCTGCATCGGCAACAAATGAGAACCGCGATCTTCTCCAGGGGTAGATCTGCCTAGGAGGATATGATGCGCCGACAGTCTACTTGCGCGACACCGACATGACAAGGAGTAATGCTGTTTTATTATCAGCACGTCGTAACTGAAATGACTGCTGCCGAGGCTGGATTCGAACCAGCACCGATCGCGCTCAACGGATTTTAAGGCAAGATGCTTCTCCCAGGTACGTGGCTCCTCCGCACGTCCAGAAAAGTCGATTCACAAAAGGATCGACCCATAGATAGTCGGCGGATGCTGCAGAATGCTTAGGAATTTGGCGTCCCGTACGGGAGTCGAACCCGTGTCGCCGCCGTGAAAGGGCGGTGTCCTAGGCCACTAGACGAACGGGACGCATGAAGTGTTGACCGCGGTTTGAAGTGACTTGGTAAGTTAGCGTAAGCGAAAACGGACTGTCAAACGGCGAGTGTGTAGACTCTGAATAAGCTGGATGACTTTGCAGCCTCAAGCTATTATTTGCGGAAGCAGGGGAAGATCTTTCTCGGTTCCCACCAAAAGGCATGCTCTTCGCCTTAGACATCAGTTCGTACGGAGAGTCTCTAAACTATGTATCGCTTCTTCATCGCTCGCAAGCCGGCGTTAACCGTTTGCTTGCTCCTGATTGCACTCTGGGCGGGATCGCAGTCCGCAGGACAGACAGTCGCGGATTCCGCGGCATCGTCAGTTCGCATCAACGGCCACGATGTTTCTACTTTTCTTACTGCCGGAGTCGGTGAGCCCTTACAGCCGAAAGCCCCGAATCGGCTGGACAGTCCCCGTCTGAGTGCGTTGGCTCGTAAGGTGAAAGCTGGAAACCGCGCGGCGCTGAAATTATTCTGGGAAGAAGTTCAAGGCAAAACACCGCTGGTCGAACCGGTTCCCGGTGATGAGCAACTCCGCCGGGTAACTTTTCTCTGGCGCGGAGGAGCCGAAGCCAGCGAAGTCAGACTTGACGGGCAGATCCCACCGGACTCACAAGACGCGCCGCTACTGCGTTTGGCGAACACAGACGTCTGGTTTCTAACGCTTCGGTTGCCGGCGACTGCGCGCTTTACTTATGGCTTTAAGCGTCCAGGAAAAAGACAAACTTTCGATCCATTAAATCCGCTAAGGTTCGAATCATCCTCATTCGCTGAACTCCCAGCCGCGCCTCCGCAGTCCTGGATCGCGATCCAGCCGGATGTTCCGAAAGGCACACTCCGGCACGAGAAACTTAGAAGTGAAAACCTGAAGGAAGAACGATCGGTTTCCATCTACACGCCTCCGGGCTATGACCCGAAGAGTGGCTCGTACGGTTTACTGGTTCTTTTTGACGGCCAGGATTATCGGGGACCCATGCCGATACCGACGATTCTGGACAACCTGGTGGCCGCGAAAAAAATTCGCCCCTTGGTGGCGATTCTGGTAGACAACCTGAGTGAAGAGTCGCGCGATCGCGACCTTGCATGTTATCCACCATTCGCTGACTTCGTGGCCAAAGAACTGGTTCCGTGGGCGCGCCAGCGTTTTCGTTTTAGTGCTGAACCCGAGCGGACCATTGTGGGGGGCGTGAGCCTCGGTGGCCTCAACGCCGCATATTGTGCGCTCCGTTATCCGGAAGTTTTCGGCAACGTCCTCTCACAGTCGGGCGCGTTCGGTTATTTTCCGGGCTGGGACGATCAAGACCTGAGCGACACTTCTCCATTCGGGTGGTTGATTCGGCAGTTCGTGACGACGCGGAAATTGCCCATCAGATTCTATCTGGAAGCCGGATTGTTCGAGAACGATTGTCCGGAAACTCTGCTGGCTCAAAACCGTCGCATGCGCGATGTGTTAGAGGCCAAAGGCTACTCGGTCGTTTATTCTGAGTTTGCCGGAGGTCATGAGTTTCTCAGCTGGCGTGGCTCGGTGGCCGATGGACTGATCGCACTCGCGGGTCGAGACAAGTAAAGTTTCGGGTAACGAGGTAGACGTGCGCACTCGAGGCACAGAGAAGCAAACCACGATACTAGGATTCGTTTGCCGCGGCCTCTAAAACTCTTATCGCCTTCATAAAATCCTGTTCATCGCGGCCACCGAAAAGAAAACGAACTGCAAATCCCATCTCGGCAATGTTATAGACGACGGTTCCCCACACCGTCAGCATCTCATCCGATACCCGCAAGTCCAGACGCGCTAATTCTCCTTGCGACACGTCTCCCCCGGACAAAACAAAGCATCCGGATGAACTTAGATCGCAAACGAAGCCACGTCCTTGCGTCTTTAATGTTTCCCAGCGCACGTTAATGTTCGTGCGCAAGCGGTTGGCGCTTCGTCGTTCTTGCATATGCGAGGGTCTACCAGGCTGAAACCAAAGCTACCGCAGGTGGTGCTGATGTTCTATAATTGCGCCTCATTCGGTACCTGGGGTTCCAAACTTACTTACTGTAGCACATGGAGTTCAATCAATGATTATTCGGTCTCTTTCACGATTGGCGCTCGCCGGAGCGCTCTTTTTAACCGCCGGAGCAGTCATGGCCCAACATGATATGGGTGGCGGCGGCACGACTTCGGGAGCCGCGACCTCCAGCGGATCCAGCCGTAGCACTGCGCCGGTGCGTCGACCGCCGCCGCGCCGAACGCCTCCACGCACGATGCCCACTGCGCCCGCGCGCCGCGGCATCACGGCCGATCAGTACAACACGATGGGCGACGAGGCGTTCAAGGCCAAACAGTACGACGACGCCCTGGAAGCTTACCAAAAAGCGGTGGCGATGAAACCGATCGCTAGCGCCTACTATCACATTGGGTGGATTCAGAACGATAAAGAAGACTATGACGAAGCGCTGGTGGCGCTGCAACAGGCTGTGACGCTGAATCCGAATGATGCCTACGCTTTTAATGAATTGGGATACGCGTATCGCAATCTAAAACGTTATGCCGAAGCATTGGATGCTTATCGCCGGGCCACCCAGGTCCGCAGCGATTACGCCTTGCCTTATTATCAGATTGGTTGGGTTTACAACGAGCAAGGTCAATACGCGGAAGCCATTCAACCGCTCAAACAAGCCACCTCGTTGAAAGCGGATTATGCTGAAGCCTATCAGGAATTGGGCTATGCCTATTTCAAACTCAAACGCTCTCAAGAGGCGATCGCCTCGTATCAGGAAGCTGTTCGCCTCAAGCCTGACTATGGCAGCGCCTATCTGGGACTCGGTGACACTTTCTACTATCAGACCAAGCAGTATCGGGAGGCGCTGAATGCGTATCGCCAGGGCGTCAGGTTGAAGGACGACAACCCAACGGCCTTCTACAATCTCGCATGGGCAGCTAATGAACTGAATGAATATGGCGAAGCCGCCGGCGCGGCGCAGCGCGCGATTTCCCTGCAGGCAAATTATCCGGAAGCCTATGTCGAGTTGGGATACGCCAAGCGAAAACTCAACTCGCCCAGCGAGGCCATCGCCGCGTATCAGGAAGCAATTCGCCAGAAGCCGAATTACGGCGTCGCGTACACGGGACTCGGCGATGTTTACTATGTCGATTCCAAACCGCGTCGATGTCAGGAGGCGGTCACTGCCTACCAACAGACGGTGTCGATTTCTCCGAACAATGCGCAGGTTCGTTTCCGTTTGGGCTGGTGCTACAACGATATGAGTCAGTATGGGTTGGCGGCGGAACAGCTTAGAGCGGCGACGCAATTGAAACCGGAAGACTACGAGGCACATACCGAACTGGGATTCGCGCTCTACAAATTAAATCGGTTCCCGGTGGCCCTCGAAGAATTGCGCACAGCCATTCGACTCAAGAATGATTACGCTCTGCCGCATTATTATGCCGGTCTCGTCTTCATCCAACAAAACAACAAGGTGGCAGCCCAGGAGCAATATCGAATCCTGAGTCGTTTGGATCAGGCGTTGGCGAAAAAGCTGTTCGACGCCGCTCCGCCGTCAATGCGTAATTGAGGTTGTGTCAGAAGCCCGCGCGTCAGCAAGGGCAGGTTCGGTGACCAGATTGTCGAGTTGCCGAGCGGTGACTCAAAAAATACAGAGTTCGATTTTCAACTAAACAGTCCGCTCGATAAGCATGCCCTCCCTAACGGTCGGGCTTCTGACACGAATGCCTACTGCCATAGTTCATCATCCAGTTTTTGAAAAGCACGACACTGGATTTGGTCATCCCGAGCGACCCGAGCGTTATCGCATCGTCATCGACGCGCTGCGAGCCGACGACGACTTGTGGAAGAACGTCGTCGAAGTTGAAGCCGCCGAAGCCAAACGAAGTGATATTCAAGCCTGCCATACACCGCAGCATTTCAAGCATGTCGAAGAAGCTGTGCGCGAAGGTCGTGGTTATCTCGATGCTGACACGATGGTGTCCGGGGACTCGCTCGAAGCGGCTCTGCGTGGAGCGGGCGCAGCATGCCAGGCAATCGATCTGATAATTGAAGGCGCCGCCAGGAATGCGTTCGTGCCGGTTCGTCCGCCCGGCCACCACGCCACGCCGGATCATGCGATGGGCTTCTGTCTCTTTAACAACGTTGGGGTGGCCGCGCGTTACGCGCAGAAACGATACAAAGAGATCGATCGCGTGGCGATCCTGGATTGGGACGTGCACCACGGAAACGGGACGCAGGGAATCTTCTACGACGATCCGTCGATCTTTTATTTTTCGATGCATCAATACCCCTGGTATCCCGGCACCGGTTCGCGAGGAGAAACCGGACAAGGCCGCGGACGAGGTTACACATTTAATGTGCCGCTTAGGGCCTTGACGCCGACCAGCGAGCAACGACGCGCGTTCGAATCAGCAATTGAAGAGATGGCCGCGAGATTTACGCCTGACCTCATCATCATTTCAGCGGGGTTCGACGCTCACGCAGATGATCCGCTGGGGCAATTGCTCCTGACCGATGAAGACTTTGTGCAGATGACCCGAGTAGTAAAGCAGTGGGCCGATGAAAGCTGCGGCGGCCGGATCATTTCATGCATGGAAGGCGGCTACAATCTCGACACACTGGGTGAGACCGTGAGGACGCATGTGCGTGAGTTGCAAACGTAACCTTCGATGAGTCCCGATTCATCGGGACGGTCAGAGTTAAGCCCAAGGTGAGGCTTTGCGAGCCCTGGGTCAAACACCCAAAGTAATCAAGCCCCGAAGGGGGGACAGCGATTACTGGTAATCAGCGGGACACTGTATCACGAACTCTCTATCGCCGCTTCGCGACTCGCCTAATCAACCGAACAATTGCCCAAGGCTCGCAAGGCCTCACCTTGGGCTTAACTCTGACCGCTGCTACGCAACTCGTTGAGGGTTTCACGCCTGCCGCAAACTGCATCGCTCCGCAACAGCTAATTTCCTGTACACCTTTCCTTCAGTGCGGTAAACTTCACGACCATCAAGGACAAGAACCCCCTCAGTATTGGTCTTCTCGGGAGATAGCTATGCCAGACATGGAAATCACTTGCGCCGAGTGTGGAAACTCTTTCCCATTTACCGAACGAGAGCAGGACTATTATCGCGAGCGCGGATTGAGTCATCCGAAGCGTTGCAAGCCTTGCCGCGATGCCCGCCGAGCCAACTTTGGTGGAGCAAAGCAAGCTGGTGGCGGCGGTGGGGGCGCCGAACGCGAACGTTTCGATATTGTTTGCGACCAGTGCGGTAAGCCCGACACGGTGCCTTTCAAACCAGCGGCAGGCCGTCCGGTCTTGTGCGGTTATTGTTTCAGCGCCAGCCGCGCGCAGAATCGCGGCGCCTAGAACCAGCCCGACTCATCCAGGAAGCTGTTTTATCGCTGGGCCTTGAGCTCTTTCAGTCTAGTTAGAAACTTTTGATTGATTTGTCGCGCTTCTTCTTCGACGAGCGGATGAAGGTCGTTCGCCTGAATGTACGTCTCAACTCTGGCCACGGTAAAGTGCGATGCCGCTTCCTTTAGATAGTCGTTCGCTCCCATTAAGATCAAAGACTCCGCCGCGTCAACGGCAACGAACGACTTGCGCTGGTCGCGCATGAGTTGAGCAGCCTTGGGCGCATATTCATTGGCTTCCAGGATTCCCAAAGCTCGCAGTGCCGCCGCTTGATCCAAAGGCGCGTTCTCATCGTCCAGCATCGAGGCGATCTTTTTTGTGTATTCCTTAGCGCCCAGAATCGCCAGTCCTTTCGCGGCATCATCTCTTCGATACTTGTCGTCGAGTAATTTGGCAATGTGTGGCGCGTACTCTAACGCGCGTAAATGCGCCAGGGCATAAACCGCAGCCACCTGCACCTCCGAAGAAAAGTCTTCGTCGAGGGCCTGGGCGATTTCCTTTTTGTATTGTTGTCCCACGCCCATATTGACCAGGGCGTGAATCGGGCTCTCATCCCTGCGAAAACCGGAGCCAGTCTTCGACAGCAGCCCGGCTATTTCGCCGGCATATTCAGTTGCCTTAAGAGTCGCGAGTGCATGCGCCGCCCCCGATCGATCATAGTCATTCATGCTCTGCAGCAGCGCCGCGATGTCTTCTTTGTATTGCGTGGCTTCAAGCATACTGAGGGCGATCGCCGCCTGACCACGCACGGTTGGCTCGGGGTAGACAGATTCGGTCCAGGACTTATCGCGGCCTTTCAAGATCGCGGCAATGTCCAGGGCATAGCGAGGACCTCCAAAAACGGCCAGGACTTTGGCGGCGAATCCGGCGACCACGTCGTCGCGCTGTGAACGCATAATTCCGAGGAAGCGATTCAGAAATCCTTGTACGCCACCGATAGATCGAAGTTGCGCCGGGTTATCCTTCGCCATTGCGTTCAGCATCTTCTGAAACAGATTCATTGTTTTGTCCAATTCTTCTTTGGACCGATAACCATGAACCAATGACCACATTGACGAACTTAAGTAAGTTTGAAGAGCCGCGACGCGTTTCTTCATCGCTTCCCACTGTTCGGTTTCGGCAACTGAGTTGACGGTGGTTCTTTGAGAACGCTTCTGAGGCTTTGGCGCGGCGTGCGTGCTTACGCCAAACAGGAAGAGAATCAACAGGGCGGTGGGGAGCTTCTGCATGCAAACTGATTCAGGCAGCGGCGGTGATAATTACCGCCTGAATGCCCAGCAGTTCGGAAAAATCTTTGCTGTAGATGGCGTCAATCTTGCGCGTGTTGCTCACACATTCGACCAGTTCATCAGTCGAAACGAAGCCGTCGCTGACCGCTTCCAGGGCCCAGACAGGGATGTGCGCTGCCGTGTGCAGTAAGTCATCGATCAAGCCGAGATACTGCTCCTTGGTTTCGACATAGGAATCGAGTTTGCCGCCGCGGTCACGCGCCAACTCGCTCCAGAAACCCTTGCCCTGACGAATCCATTCTTCTCTCCAGTTGATCACGCGTCCGTTGCGACTATCGCTCGAGCGCGCCGGACGCGGCAGACGCAGGAACATCACATCGGTATCCTGCATCTCTGCCACAAACGCTTTCGCCGATCGATTCGAACTGGTATTTCTGCGCAGGTTATTCACCGGCGGCAAGGTCGTGTGCCACAGTCGCCGAAAAACATTCGAGAGCGAAAGCGGTTGACGCAAGTCGCGCGTGTCCAGGTTAAACGAGAACACGTAATCGCCCACTGACATGCCGAGGGCCAGCGCCAACGCGCGCTTGTAGGGCGATGATAAACGGTCGGCGTTCGCACGAACGTTGTCGAACCACCAGGCGTCGGTTTCGTTGAACCAGGTCAACAACGTTGGATTGCGAAAGTAGTTTCGCGGCACGTAGGCATCATCGAGCACCGTCGCGATGTCTTCTTCAGTGAGCGAATCGCAATTGTTTTCGATGAAGGCCTGTGACTTGGTCCAGGCCCATTGTGCCGGATCGTTTGCTGAAACCCGCGCGTCCCAACGCTTCAGGTAATGCCCGAGTTGTGGCTCGCCGGAAAGTGGCAGAGCAATCGATTGAAACTTCAAACGCCGAAGCACGTTGAGCTCAAAGCCAAGCCAGCCAATGCCCACAGCGTTAAGAGCGTTTTGATTTTGCATGAGAACGTTTTCTGCCAAGGTCCCTCTCCAGTTGGAGAGGGTCACATACTTTGACTCACCGGTACCGTCGTACCGATCTAATCGTAGCTACTCGACACTCGACACTCGACGCGAGCCTTCAGCGAGTCCGGATTCATCGGGACGGCCAGAGTTAAGCCCAAGGCGAGGCTTTGCGAGCCTTGGGTCCACCACGTAAGGTATCGAGCCCCGAGGGGCGACTCCGATCGCTGGTAATAAGCAAGACCTGTCTCCTAACTCTCTGTCGCCGCTTCGCGGCTCGCGGACTCCAACCGAACCATTACCCAAGGCTCGCAAAGCCTCGCCTTGGGCTTAACTCTGCCCGCTGCTACGCAGCTGATTTCCGCTGGCTAGCGTCTTCTGGGCCTTCACGTCAGGGCCGCGGGTCTTGCGCACGCTAACCCTCTCCCCTCTCTCAAAGGGAAAGATTCTTAAAGTCCCGAGCCTAACTCCTGTACCCGATCCATGATTTCGTCGGCGAGCAAATTCAGATCCGGCGGCGGCTCGGCTTCCTTTGCATAGCCCTGGAGTTCTTTGAAAGGCTCGAGGGCCAGCAGCCCGCGCACTACCCTCGGATCAAATTCCAACCCGGTCCATTCGAGCAAGTGCTCGCGCGCCTGCTTCTCAGAGAAAGCTTTGCGGAACGGCCGCGCGTCAGTCAAAGACGCATACGCGTCAGCCACTCGCAGAATTCGTGCGCCCAGGGGAATCTGTTCGAACCGCAGTCCGTCGGGATAACCGCTGCCGTTCCACCACTCGTGATGCCAACGGACCAACAACTGCGCGCCCCGGTCGGCGCCCGAGGCGGCCGCTTCGCGTTCACTCAAAAGCGGATGCCGCGCGAGGTCGAGACGTTCATCATCGCTAAGCGCGCCGCCTCTTTGAATGTAGTCGCGCTGCATCGCCACCTCGCCTAAATCATGTCCGAGCGCCGCCACGCGCAACGAAAATCGATCGCGCGCGCCCAGGTGGAATGCTCGCCCGAGGTGATCGGCAATCGCTGCGATCCTGGATGCGTGCGGGTTTGCGTAGCCTTCAAACTCGTCCGCACGATAACTGAGGTTTTTGAAAACCTCGATCACGTCCGACTGGCTACTCTCCATTGCGTCAAAAGGCGGCATTTTGTCTCTTCAGTGAATTCCCGGATGTCTATTGCTTGTTCTTGAGTTTGGAAAGCAGCGCGCGCGCTGCATGATTCTGTGGATCAGCAGACACAGCCCGCGCGGCTTCAGTTTCAGCACGACGGCGCAAGCCGGCTCGTTGATACAACTCGGCCAGCATTACCCGGAATGCCGAATTGTTTGGTTCCATCGCCACGGCGGCTTTCAGTTCTGTTTCCGCAATTCGGCGACTGTTGGGAAGAAACGTTAGGGCGCGCCCATATTGAGCGCGATACCGGGCTTCGCGCGGCTCAAGGGTCGCGGCTTCAGCCAGTAAACGGGCCGCCTCGTCAAACTTATCTTGCGCCAGCGCTTCCATTCCGCGACGAAAGCTCAACTTCGCGCGATTGTCCTCAGTTTTGGACGGCGCACTTGATTCTTTTCCTTGTTCCGGTTTTGCGGTAGATCCCGGCGTTTGCTTTTTGTCATAAGCTGCGCGCTGACCCGAGTCACTGAGCACCTCATAAGCCTGGGCGATGCGGGCAAATGCCGATCCAATTTCCGAGCGTAAACCGGCGTCGCTCTGATGAAATCGATCGGGATGATATTGCCGCGCCAATTTATGATAGGCGTCCTTGATTTCATCACCGGTGGCGAGCGGCGCAACATTCAGCACGTCGTAATAATCCTTGGCGGTTTTCATCCGCGCGAGAAATGTATCAATGTCGGTTGTTTCCGGCCCGGCCGTTGCAGGCTTCTCTTTTGCCGGTTCTGCGATTCGTTTTGGCTTTGCCTTGTCGGGCCGGCTGAGATTGAACGCAAAATCCCAATCGGTGCGATGAAGAATTCCGGCGAGCGAAAGTGCGTAGACACTGCGAAGATGATCTTCTTCGGAAAGTCCATTCGCTGAGATGTCTGACAACTTAAAGGCGTCTCCGGCGTATTCGGCTCGCGAGAGCACGAACGATTCAGCCGGCAATAACTTAATCGAATCACTATTCGCCCCGAGCGAGTATCCGGCATTTGCGTCCTCTGCGCGCCCTTTGACAAAAGGGAAGGGAAGATGTCGCGCCGTTTCGAGCAAGAGCCTGTCGACGTCCAGCGTTACGCGCATCTCGGGCGGGATCCGCACTTTTTGGTGAAACTGCCAGTCTCCTTCCGTCCACAGAAGGGCGGTGCGCAGGACATCCAGGCTTTGGCCGCTACGAACTTTTTGCACTTCCTCAGGCTTAATATCGCCGCTCGCTGTTAGCGTCTGAATCAGCTCTTCGTCGGTCGCCGTCTCCGGGCAAATCGACAGTTGCGCAGATGCAATGTTCTTTCGTTTCAATATCTCGCGCAGCCGATGCGCGCGCAAATTCGACGCTGCATAGATTGGCTGGCCGGCATCGAAATAGACAGCCACCTTTGCGACTTCGCGCGACAAGCGCAACGCGCCCGATAATTGACTGTCGATTATTTCGCGAATCAGTTCGGCCAGAGGGTGTCGGCTAAGTTGTCCTTCCATAGACCCGAAAGAGCGATACGAACACTCTTCAGTTTTGATGATATCGCACCGTGGCAGAGGCGCAAAAGCAGGGAAGTATTGGGTAGTCCCCAATTTGAATGACTTTTGCGTAGCCCAGGCGTTTACGCCTGGGGAAAGAAAGGCGTCAGTTTCAAAAGCCCTATTAATGGGGCTTTAGTAGCCCCTCACTGTTTCTCAACCAGGCGTGCACCCCCGGGCTACCGAAAAACCTGACGGTGAAATTAAGTCGCCACCATGCGTTACTCACGCTTTGGGATGGGCTTTATCGTAAACCTCGATGAGCTTTTCCATCGAAACGTGAGTGTAGATTTGCGTCGTCGAAAGGCGCGCGTGGCCGAGCAGTTCCTGAATGTCGCGAAGGTCTGCGCCGCCGTCCAGCAGATGGGTGGCGAACGAATGTCTCAGAGCATGCGGGCTGATGTCGTGAATCCCGGCGCAGAGCCGAATATATTTTTCTACCAGACGGCCGACTGAGCGTGTCGTCATGCGTGTGCCCTGATAATTGAGAACTAACGGCTGCGCGTCACGTTTGGTCGCCGGCGCATTCGCAAGAAAAACTTCGCGCACGCCGAGATAATCCTTGAGCGCCTTCACTGCCGGCTCTCCAAACGGAACAACTCGTTCCTTGCGTCGCTTGCCGAAGACGCGCAGTAACCTGTTTTGGAAATCGATGTCGCGCAGATTGAGCGAAACCAGCTCAGACACACGCATGCCGGTCGCGTAGAGCAGTTCTAAAATCGCCCGGTCACGTTTGCCGAAATCCGTCTCGGTGTCCGGTGTCTCAATGAATCGCACGGCGTCTTCGATCGAAAGATGCACCGGCAGTTTCTTTTCTTTGCGCGGGGTGGCGACCAGTTTCGCCGGATTCAGTTCAGTAATTCCCTCGCGCACCAGGAATTGGAAAAAGGTGCGTAAGGCCGCCAGCTTGCGGGCGACCGAAGCTTTCTTTTTGTGATCTGAATGCAGGCTCGCCAGCCACTCACGGATTGTCAGATGATCGATTTGGCTGACTTCAGGTTCGTCTCGCTTGCCGGTGTCTTTGTCTCGCGGAGCCAGAAACTCGAAGAACTGCTGGAGGTCACTCTCATAATTGCGCAGCGTGTGCGCGCTCACATTGCGCTCGTAGCGAAGGTGATCGAGGAACTGAGTGAGCAGATGATCGAGCAAGCTTCCCATGACTATCACCGTACAGCCACCGTAGGCGTAAGTGAGTTCATTCCCGAGTTCCTCAAGTAGGCTGGCGTAAACAGGGTCGGGTAAGTCAGGAATGAATATTTCGATTCGAACCTTCTCTGATAGCGGCAATCAATTTCTCCATTCGTTTCGGAAAAGCCTTGACCCGCTTGATCGCTTCTTCGCGTGTAACCTTTTCCCTTTTGGGCCGCTGAATCTTGATTTCTTTGACTGGTTTCATGGTCTTAAACTCGAGAAAATAATAACCGATCCAATCGACGGCTGAAAGCTCAATCAATTGGTAGGCTTACGTGCTATCGCGCGTCTTCACCAGAAATCCTTTGCGCGCGCGCACGCGGGCATTTGCCGGCGCCTTCACCTTCACCGTAATCAGATGATACTTGCCGTCGCGCTTATCCATGTCCGGATAGTAACTGAGCACGTATTGTTGCGCGAGGTCGGCGGAGATTTGCGCGAACGCTTTGTCGAGATCATCGACGCTTCTGGGAATGTACGCGGCGCCGCCCGTTTGCGCGGCGAATTCCTGCATGCGTCGTTCGGCCGCCAGGTCGCGTACGTTGGCGTTATCATAAACGCCGGTTTGCACCACATAGATCTGGCACTCATCAGACGAGAGGCGCCTCAGCGTCCCTTCAAAATCGTGCTCGTCACGGCTCGTGGTATCGCGACCGTCTGAGACGATTACAATCACGCGCCGGCCCTGAAACGGTTTTAGATAAGTAAGCGCATCGAAAATTGCGTCGTAGAGCGAAGTCGCGCCTTCGGGTTTGAGAAACGACTCGATCGTTTGCTGCAAGCGACCAATATCCCCGGTCATCGGTTGGGCCAACACGTTATTGGTTGAAACCGAATAGATGGCGGCCTGGTCCACCGGACGCAGGACGTAGTGAAAGAACCGAACCGCAGCTCGCTTCTCGAAATCTCTGGCAAAATCCAGCGAGCCGCTATTATCAAACAGCATCGCCAAACGCACCGGTGATTCCGTGCGCGTGAGCTCGCTGATCGGCTTTGTCTGGCCATCGACAGTCAACTCAAAATCTTCCAGCTTCAGGTTCGTGACCGCGACCCCGCGCGCGTCAAGGACCGTGGTCGGCACCGGCACCAGGTGCGAGCTCACCTTCACCACATCGACTTCATCCGGAACGTTTGTTTTTGATTTGGACGAGACCGGAATTGGCGGGGGCGGAGGCAGCGACTTGGTAGATTGACGCTCCCTTGTGGACGGCGTCGGCGACGCAGCCGCGTTGGTGTTCTTTTGCCTTCCCGATTGCGAGTGCGTAGCCGGAATGATCAAGCACAACAAAGCGGCGCCAAAAGCCAGGCTTGCCAGAACCAGTGAATGTCGTTGAGGGAATCTCATGTTGTGGCGGCCACCAGCTGTGGCTCGCTTTCCTTTTTGATCTCCTGCAGCCAGGCGTCCCATTCTTCCAGGGCCAGCCTGACCTGCAACGAATGTCGATCACGCTTACGCTTTACTGAGCGCGCTTGTTCGGGCGTAAGCGGCTTGAGCAGGGCGAAAGTTATGTTAACGGGTTGGTAATTCTTCGTTTCCGCCGTAGAGACGTATCGCGCCAAAGCTCCAATCGCGCTACCCTCTGGCGCCACCAGGAGTTCATCGTTCCTCAGGAGCCGCGCCGCGTTTCGCCCCGCCAACCAACCCATCGCAACCGACTCAACATACCCTTCGACGCCGGTAATTTGTCCGGCGAAGAAGATGTTTGGATGCTCGCGCATCTGCATGGTTGCCGCCAACACGCGCGGCGAGTTGATATAAGTGTTCCGGTGGATCTGACCGAACTGGAGAAACTCGGCTTGTTCCAGTCCGGGAATGGTACGCAGGACTCGCGCTTGTTCTCCATAACGCAGGTGATTCTGAAAACCGACCATGCTGTAGGCGTCAGCCATAAGGTTTTCCTGGCGCAGTTGTACGGCCGCATAAGGTTCGCGCCCGTTACGTGGATCGACCAGCCCGACCGGTTTCATTGGTCCGTATCTGAGAGTATCGATGCCACGTCGTGCCAGTTCTTCGATCGGCAGACATGCCTCAAACCAACGCGTCTGTTCAAAGCGTTGCAGCGGGACACTGTTGGCTTCGCTCAGGGCTTGATGAAAATGCGCGTATTCTTCCTCGTTTAGCGGACAATTTAAATAATCGTCGCCACCCTTGCCGTAACGCGCCGCGCGAAAGGCGATCGACTGATCGATTGAATCAGCTGCGATGATCGGCGCGATCGCGTCATAGAAATAAAGCTGATCGTCACCGGTTAGTTTCATTATCTGAAAGGTCAAATCCTCTGACGTGAGAGGACCGGTGGCGATGATCACGGTCGAGTCTTTCGGAATAGCGCTCACCTCTTCGCGCACGACTTCTATCTGAGGATGAGATTCGATCTGGTGGGTGACGTATTCGGCGAACTTTTGCCGATCAACGGCAAGCGCCGCGCCGGCCGGCACTCGCGTAGCCGCTGCTGCTTCCATCACTAAAGAGCCCGCGCGACGCAACTCTTCCTTCAAAAGATAAGACGCCGTACCAGGCTCATCCGATTTCAAAGAATTCGAGCAGACGATTTCGGCGAGTCTGTCGGTGCGGTGCGCCGGCGTTTGCTTTACCGGACGCATCTCGAACAGGCGAACATGCGCGCCTGAGTTCGCCGCTTGCCAGGCAGCCTCGACGCCTGCCAGCCCGCCGCCGATGACGATGATGTCCATAAGTGGAGCATATCTCCCTTCTCGCGCTGGGAGAAGGGACGGGGATGAGGGAGTAGCTTGAACCTTCAACAAGCTGCGTAGCAGCGGTGAGAGTTAAGTCCAAGGCGAGGCGAGCCTTGGGGTCAACCGCCAAAGTTAATCGAGCCCCGAAGGGCCGACAGCGATCACCTGGTAATAAGCGGGACCCGGTTCACCAAGTCTCTGTCGCCGCTTCGCGGCTCGCCAAATCCACCGAACGATTACCCAAGGCTCGCAAAGCCTCACCTTGGGCTTAACTCTGCGGCTGCTTCGCAGCTGCTCTCCTCGGCGACTAGCTACCGTCTTGCAGACCTTTGGGTTACAAGCCTTACTCCCTCCTGGTTTGAGCCATAACCCGACATCGGGTGAGTCAAGTAAGCCCTCTTCCAAAAAGGAGCGGGTGGAGTAAGAATCCGATCGACGTTAGCGTCGTTTCTTCCTGCGCAAAACTTTTTCATGCGCCTGCTTCGTCAGTCGCGCAACTCGCTCTGCCGTAGTTTCCGATTTATTCAAGTCCTGTTCAATGTCGGAGTCGTGTCGGTCGTGTATT
>Ga0207653_10000097_pt1 | contig 63261 bp, 58 predicted proteins | sample KBSK5251metaG_FD_184341 | JGI IMG/M metagenome (GOLD analysis project Ga0207653, IMG submission 184341) | Corn, switchgrass and miscanthus rhizosphere microbial communities from Kellogg Biological Station, Michigan, USA - KBS K5-25-1 metaG... | ecosystem: Host-associated > Plants > Roots >... | reverse complement strand
GGGCTCGGCCTGAAGATCTCGAGCCTCATCCTCACGCTGGGCGCGGGGAACCTGGTGCTCACCCTCGTGATCGCCGGCATCGTGCTGTGGGTGCTCGGCCTGTCGCTGCCGATCACGGCGACGTACCTCGTCGCGGTGCCGACGGTGATCCCGGCGCTCGTCACCCTCGGCGTGCCGCCACCGGCGGCGCACATGTTCGTCTTCTACTACGCCGTGCTGAGCGAGGTCTCGCCGCCCGTCGCGCTCTCACCGTTCGCGGCGGCCGCCATCACCGGCGGGAATCCATACAAGACGATGATGCTGACCTGGAAGTACGCGCTGCCCTGCTTCCTCGTGCCGTTCATGTTCACGCAGCCCGACGGCCTCGCGCTGCTGTGGCGCGGCACGTCGGTGCCGGACGCGGTCATCGCCTCGATCTCCGCGCTCATCGGCATCGTCGCCGTGGTGAGCGGCGTGGGTGGATATCTCTTCCGCCCCACGACGTGGCCGGAGCGCGCGCTGCTCGTAGGAGCGGGCCTCCTGCTCCTCGCGCCGGGCGCGATCCAGGACGTGTTGGGGCTGGCGCTCTTCGCCGTCGCCCTCGGCCTCCAGCTCGCGCGCCGCGCGCGCGAGCGGACGGGAGCCGCTCCCGCCTAGAGCACGCGCTCCAGATAGTCGGCCAGGATGTTGAAGGTCCGGATCTTTTGCGCGATGTCCGTGCTGCCGTGACCCTCGTCGCTGAGCTCGACGTACTCGAAGTCCTCGCCCTCTTTGCGACCGAGCTCGAGCAGCCGGTCACGAAAGATGCGCGACTGGTCGACCGGGCAGCGCGGATCGTTCACGCCATGGACCATGAGCAGCTTGGCGCGCAGCTTGTCGGCGAACTCGACAGCGCTGCGATCGCGCCACAGCGCACGATCCTTCTCGGGATCGCCCATCTGCTCGCGGAAGTAGTACTTGAAGTGCTCCATGCTCTTCTCGTAAAGCCGGTGCAGGTCACTGACGCCGACCCACGCGACAGCGGCGCGCCAGATGTCCGGCTTCTTCGTGGCCGCGATGAATGACATGAATCCGCCGTAGCTTCCGCCGAACACGACGAGTCGCTCGGGGTCGACGTAGGGCAGCGTCTTCAGGTAGTCGGCGGCCGCGGCGACATCCTCGAGGTCCGCGCCGCCCCAGTCCTTGATCGCGGCGTCGCGGTAATCGACACCGTAGCCGGTGCTGCCGCGGATGTTCGGTTCGATGACGACGAGTCCGCGGTCAGCGAGGAACTGCGCGAACGGGTCGAAGCCGCGGAACCACTGGCCCGTCGGACCACCGTGCACGTGCACGATCGCCGGCAGGCGCTCGCCCGATGCGATGTCGCGCGGCGCGTAGAGCAGCGCGGGGATCTTCTTCCCATCGAACGTCTTGTAGTAGACGTGCTTCGCCTCGACGAACACCGAGCGGTCGATGGTCCCGTACTCCGCCGGCAGCAGGGTCTCATAGGTGTCGGTCGCGAGGTCGTACGACACGAGGCTGGCGCGCGTGACGTCCGAGCTGAAGGTGACGAGCAGCTTGCGGTCCGCGTCGAAGAACGACGCGCCGACGGCGAAGCCATCGGGCAGCGTGAGCTCGTGCGCCGCGCCGGTCTCGACGTCGTAGACGATCGGGCGCACCGACGACTCGAAGTTGCGGATCGCGGCGAGGAGGCGACCGTCCTTCGAGAAGCGGATCGCGTGCTCCTCGACGTTGTCCTTCCCGAGCCAGCGGACCTGACCAGTCCCGAGGTCGAGGATGCCGGCGCGATTCTGGCCGGACGCGTCGCTCGTCACCGCGAGACGCTTTCCGTCCGGGTGCCAGTCCGCGATCGTGTCCTTCGATCCCTTCTTGACCGAGAGGACCTTGCGCGCGCCCGTTCCGTCGGCGTTCACGACGTACGAGTCGGCGTTCTTGAGATCGGTGACGTCCTCGTTCGTCGCGTACGCGATGAGCTTCCCATCAGGACTCCACTGGCCGCCGAACACCGGGAAGGCATAGTTGGTCAGCGGTGCGTAGTCCGTGCCGTCGGCACGCATCTTCCAGAGGTTGAGCTGGCCCGGGCGATCGGGAGCGGCAGGATTCCGCTTGTTCGTGAGGACGGTGAGCCACTTGTCGTCCGGGCTGAACTGTCCCGCGTACTCCTGCGCTGATGGATCGTTCGTCAGCTGTGTGACGGCACTCGTCTCCATGTCGATGCGATACAGGTCGTGCTGCTCCGTCCCACCGGCGTCTTTCGCGAACACGATGCTTCGGTCTGCGCGGTCCCAGGAGAACCCGGCACGCAGCGCGCGCGGCACCTCGCCGTGGCTGACCTGTCGCGTCTCCCGCGTCGCGAGATCCATGACGTGGAGCTCCATCTGACCCGTCTTGTCCCAGTAGAAGGCGACGCGGTCGCCCTTCCACGAGACGGAAGGGAGATAGAACGACGGGAGTTTGCAGAGCTCCTCCAGCGGGATCCGCGGCTGTCGGCGAGTGGCGATGGCCATGGCGTGCCCTCCCCTGAGAAATGAAGCGTTCAGTGCGAGTGTCGCACAGACCGCGGGCGGGCCCCCTTGCCTAGGTGGTCGCTTCGGCGCGCTCCAGGCCGACGGCCTTCCGCGCGTCGGCGAGCGTGAGCTGCCACAGGGCGGCCGACCACGCTGGCTTGAAGCCGAGCTGCGTGTTGATACCGATCATCTGCGCATTCGCGTTCGCATTTCCCGTGCGGATGAAGCGCGCCTGCGTCCGCTCCTCGAGGATCCGCTTGAGCATGGCGGCCTTCATCCACAGACCGAGACGATGGCCGCGGTGCGCGTCGATCACGGCGGTGCCCGATTGCCAGATCACGTGCGGTACCCGAGGGTCGTAGTTGACTTCTGTGAATCCCGCGCCCGCCCCAGTCTCTTCGTGTATCGCCAGGATCAGCCAGCGCTCGATACCAGCCTGTCGCAGCCACGAATCGCGGTCGCGGATCTGCTCTTCGTTCAGCTCCCAGTCGTCCATGCGAAGATCGCCGCGCGGCGCGTCGTTCATTCCCGACGCCGATTCGATGTACCGAGCGACGAGCGCCGCAGGCACGGGGCCATCGACGCGCTCGAGCCGATATCCGGCTGGCGCGATCGCCGCCCACTCGTTGACCTTGTCCCGATCGACCGCGCCAAGGTCGAGCTGATTCATCTTCATTTCGAGTCCGGGCGTCGCGCCAACGGCACGCGCAAAGTTCGCCGCCGCGGGGACGCGATCGCTGAACTGGCTTACGAAGAGAATGTCCTCGCGCTGGTCGGCGACCGCCTGCACCGCCCGGCGCAAGAGCGAACGGCCTAGCCCACGACGTCGGTGCGCCGGCGCGACGGCGACCTCGCACCAGCGCATGTGCTGGTTTCCCGGCTCGTTCTTCTCCCAGCCAACGACGCTGTATCCAGCGATAGCGCCGCTCCGGTCGCGTGCGCCAAAGAACGCACGCCACTGGCCGGGCGACGTCGCGAGCATGCGCGCCTCGATCGCCTCCAGTGCCATGAGCGGATCCTCGACGACACGCTCGTGCTGGAGAGCCTGCTGGAAGAGCGCGGCCTCACGCAGCTGCGCGGGAGAGAACTCGGTGGGCTCGAACGGCTCGATGCGATAGCCCTTGGGATCATTCATGACCCGGAAAGAGTACCGATGCGGGAGGTCCGCACCATCACACGCGATACGTTCGGGCTAAGCCCCCGCCATCAGCGGCTGGAACACGAGCACCGTGCGGCCCGAAGACTTCTGCCGGAGGACCTTGATGGTCTCGCCGAAGCGCTGCAGGAACGCTAGCTCGAGCTGGCGGTCATCCCAGGTCGAGGCGTCCCAGGACATCCCCTCGCTGGACATGAAGCGCAGGACGAACTCGCGGAGGGCAGCGTCGGATACACCGATACCGAGGTACCGGAACTCGGTCCCGTCGGGCATTTCCCAGGTGACCATCTATTTCCTTGTGAAAACGTAGGTCTGCCTCCCCCGGTCGGCATCCCCCGTACAGGGGACGAGGGGCCCTCCAACTTGAGGTTTCACCCAGACAGGTGATGCTTTGCCTGTGCGGGATATGAGCGGGTGGTTACCGGGGGTCATCCTCATCGCGGTCGGCGTCACCCTCTTCGCCGTTCAGCTTCTGCACCTCGACGCCGACGTGATCGTTCTCGTGATCGGGCTCGTGTTCGCGGTCGCGTTCGCGGGCACTCGCCGCTACGGGCTCCTCATCCCCGCGGGGATCCTCACCGGCCTCGGCGTGGGCATCGTGCTCGAGGATTCTGGTGTCCAGGGTGAGCCGGTCGTGCTCGGCCTCGGTCTCGGATTCCTCGCGATCTACGCCGCCGACTTCCTCACCAGCGGTGCGCGCGCGCCGGGTCGCTGGTGGCCACTCGTCCCCGGCGCGATCCTGACCATCATCGCCGGCGCGGAGAGCACGTTCGGCGCAGAAGGAGCGCGTTTGATCGAGTTGGGCTGGCCGATCCTTCTAATCGCCGTGGGCGCGTGGCTCCTCCTGCGCGGTCGGATCGCGACCTGACCGAACTCACCGTCGCACGCCTCATCGGCGAGCGACTACGCGCCGCGGGCGTGCGTTACGTCACAGGCCACCCTGGCGGCGAGGTCGTCGATCTCATCGAAGGCTTCCGCCAGGCAGGGCTCGAGTTCGTTCTCACGCGGCACGAGACGGCGGCGGCGTTCATGGCCGAGGCGATGGCGAGCGCGAGCGGAACTCCCGGGGTGTGCATCACGACGCTCGGACCTGGCGCGACCAACGTCGTGACCGGTGTGGCACAGGCGTATCTGGATCGCGCACCGCTGATCGCGTTCACGGGCCAGCTTCCGGCCGACCGGTTCGAGATCACGACGCATCAGAAGCTTGACCTGCGAGCGCTCTTCGCGCCGATCACGAAATGGCAAGCGCGCCTTACGCCGCACAACGGTGAAGATGTGATCGATCGCGCGCTCCGCGAGACGGTACGTCCGCGACGCGGGCCCGTGTACATAGAGGTGCCGAGCGACGTGCCGCGTCTGTTGACGCAGCGTCGGATCGATCCGCAGGTCCGCTACGTGCCACCGCGCACACCGGAGACGAGTGCCGTCGTCGATCGCGATCACGCGCGGCGCGCCGCGTACCTGCTCTGCCGCGCCAAGCGTCCGGTGATGCTCGTCGGGATGGATGCGAACGACGAGACGACCGCTCCAACGCTGCGCAACTTCGCCGAGGAGTGGAAGATCCCCGTCATGGTCAGCCCGAAGGCGAAAGGAGTGTTCCGGGAGGACCACCCGCTGTTCCTCGGGACGATCGAGATGCTCGGGACCGCGAGGCTCTACGAGTACATCGACGACTCGGACCTTGTGCTCATGGTGGGCTTCGACCCGGTCGAGTTCGACCGCGACTGGACCGCGGCGTCGGACGTGATCCACATCGCGCCGCTCCCCAACGACGATCGCTACTACAACAGCGCGGCCGAGCTCGTCGGTCCGGTGAGCGAGAGCATCTCTGCGTTGCGTTCCCTCGCCGGCGGGCCCGACGCGACGAGAGCCGAGGACGAGGTGCGTTCATTCCGTGAGTCGTTCCGCGCGTTCGTGACGCCAAAGCGCGATCGGCTCACGTCACAGCAGGTGCTCGCGGAGCTGCGCGCCGCGCTGCCGGAAGACGCTCTCGTGACATGCGACGTTGGCTACAACAAGGCGGTCACGGGGCAGTGCCTCCCGATGTACCAGCCGAAGACGTTCTTCATGTCGAACGGCCTCTCCTCGATGGGCTACGGGTTACCGGCCGCGCTTGGGCTGAAGCTGCTGCACCGTGACCGTGAGGTGGCCTGCGTGCTCGGCGACGGCGGCTTCGCGATGCTCATGGCCGAGCTCGAGACCGCGGTTCGCCAGAGGCTCGGCGTTACGGTCATCGTCCTCGCCGATGATGCTCTTTCGCAGATCAAGGCGGCACAGGAGCGCAAGGGGTACCAGGTGACCGGAACGACGTTCGGCGGGCTCGACTACGTCGCGCTGGCAAAGGGTTTCGGCGTCACGGGCCATGAAGTGCGGACGGTCGCGGAAGTCCGCGACGCCCTCCGCGCGAGATCGTCCACGGAACCAACGCTGATCGCGGCGCACGTCGATCCGTCCGCATATCAGCTCGGCTGAGCCGCCTCAGGCCTGTTTCAGCCGCTCCTTGTAATAGGTGCGCACCTTCTGCACCTTCGGCCGCGCGTTGAAGAGGATGTACGGGCTCAGCGGATTCCGTTCCGCGTAGTCCTGGTGATACGCCTCGGCCGCATAGAAACGTTCGAGCGGCAGCACCTCGGTGACGATGGGCCGATCGAAGACATGCGCCGCGTCGAGCTGCTTGATGTACGCCTCGGCCACGCGACGCTGCTCGTCGTCCGCATAGAAGATCACCGATCGGTACTGCCGCCCGACATCCGGACCCTGCCGGTCACGTGTTGTCGGATCGTGCGCGATCGAGAAGAACACTTTGAGGATCTGCCCGAAGCTCATCTTCGCGGGGTCGAAGCGCACCTCGACGGCTTCGGCATGATCGGTGCGCCCACTCGAAACGGTCTCGTAGTCGGCCGAATCCGAAGACCCACCCGCGTACCCAGAGGTGACCGCGGAAACGCCGTCGAGCTGTTTGTAGACGGCCTCGACGCACCAGAAGCATCCGCCCGCGAGCACCGCTACGCCCTCGGCGCCCGCGTTGCGCTCGATGTCGCTGGCCGGATCGGGGAACTTCTCAGGTGAGACCACTGCGAAATCATGATGCACCCGGCCCCCAGGACCGTGCGCGAGGGTCGGGTCGCGGGCGGGAGCCCAGCCCCCGCCCGCGCGCGCGTCGCTAGTTCAGTGAGAGGAACCGCCTGAGGAAGTCCTGCGATGCTTTGGTGTCGACACGCTGGTTCACGCTCGTCGCCCAGCACGGCACGTCACCGGTCGATACGACCGAAATGACCACCGGGCCCGTCGCCGTCTGCACGAAGGTCGGACCACCCGAGTCTCCGTAGCCGGTGCCCGAGTAGCCCTGATGCAGGTTCTGATTCAGGTGGATGTACTGCGGATCGAGGGCGTAGAAGCCGGAGGTCGTGTACTTGCGGGTCCCGTCGAACGGGAACGTCGGTCCGACCGTCGGAACGACCAGCTGCTCCGCCGAGCCATAGCCAACGTTGAGGTAGTCGGTGGTCTTGATGGTGCCGGCGTCGCGAAGGCCGTCGAGGAAGCCGAGTGGTGCGATCTTCGCAGGTGTGATGCCAGCCGGCGCATCAAGGACGATGACCGAGACGTCCGCTTGATAGGGCGCCTTGTACGCCGGGTTGTGGCGGATCACGCCGTGGTACGGAGTCGAGAAGATGTTGTGCCCAGGGTCGGTGCCGAAGTTCGGATCGAACGTGACGTACGCGTCCGTCTGGCCCAGGGACAGTGCGAACGCGGTGCAGTGGCTCGCGGTCATGAACACAGTGGACGAGACAAGCGTGCCGCTGCAGATGATCCGCAAACTGCCGTCGGCGCGCCGAGCGAGGAACGCGCCGACGTTCTGGTGGGCGTTCCCGTCGGGCTGCGCATCGCCGGTCTGCCCGAGCGCGGTGTTGCCGGTGGTGAGCAGAAGTGACGCGACGATCGCGGTGATCGCCAACAGCTTCTTCAAACCGATCCTCCCCTTTGCTGGTGCGCGATTATCGCTCAGTCCATGTAACGGAGCACGCCGATAGGCCTAGAAGAATTCGCGGACATTACCCCCCTGCGGGTGGGTGTTCTCGCATCGCTTCACAAGTCAGGCTGCATCCATGCAGACACCGCACGCGCACACAACGGGCGATGCGCGCGAGCGTTCCGTCGGTGTGAGGACGGGATGGGCGTGCTTCGTCATGGGCATCGCCGTGTTCGTCGCGGTCGCTTCGATCGCCTGTGGATCGCCGGTCCCCACGCGAACAAGCGAGCCCTCGAATGCTGTCCTGCCGAACGACCGAGCGGGGGCATCGACAGCCGAGACGTCCGAGTCATCCGACCCGCTCGATTGCACCGATCGAGTGGCGACCGCGCAGCTCGACCAGGTCATCGTCGCGAAATGGTCGCCTGACTCGGCCAAGCTCGCGGTCGCGCGCGCGATCATCATCCCCTCGCGCGTCACCATCACGGGCTACGAAGAAGACCCTGTGCTCAGCGTTCTCGACCTCGGCACCAACGAGGTCCGCGAGATCGGGCAGGGCAACAGGCCTGAGTGGTCCGGAACAGGCACCTTCCTCTCGTTCTGGAAGAACGACGGCTACCTCCACATCCTCCAGGGCGACAAGAACGTGGGGACCCTCGAGGTGTCGAATCCGGACGCGCGATGGGTCGGCGACGTCCTCTATTACTGGTACGCCGAAGAGATCCGGACCTGGGATAGGGGCGTGACACAGACGGTCTCGCGCGTCGCGAATGAGCTTGTTCCGCGCTATCCGCATGACGACGCGCACTTCAGTGCCGACGGAGAGCGCTTCACGATCACGCGCTACTCCACCGATGGCACGACGGAGCGCTACATCGGCGTGACCGCCACGGGCGACATGACGGCGCTCGACCAGCCCGACATCACCTACATCGAGTGGTCACCGCGAGGACAGACGCTCCTCATGCGCTCGCAGGACCGCGTCGCGCTTCGCGATCGCGATGGGACGGTGAAGAGCGAGCTGCTCGCGAACCTACCTGGTCCCGTGCACGGGTGGTCGTCCGATGGACGGCTGCTGCTGGGCATCCTGTCGCCGACCATGCCCGCCGGCAACGCATGGGACCGCTTCTGGGTCTGGGATGGCACAACGGACGGCGGATTCGCGACGCTGCCGAACGTCTTCGGCGCGCGCACATTCAGTCCCGACGGCCGGTGGTTCACCGGTGTGAGCCGGACGACGCCGGAGAAGACACAGCTCGAACTCTATCGCTGCGGTGTCGCCATCCACACGGCCGCAGCGCTCCCGCGCGCGGATACCGCCTCGCGGTCGAGACTGCAGCGGATCGCTTCGGATGGACACAGGTTCGTGCGTCCGGTGGCGGGGATGATCGTGCAGTTCCTGCAGGGCCGACACACGGGCGTAGACGTCGCGGCGCCATTTGGCTCACTGATCTTCGCCGCTGAGGACGGCACCGTCGACGCGGTCGGATGGGTGCCAGTGGGCGGGCGCCGCGTCTGCGTGATGCACGAGGACAGCCTCGAGAGCTGCGCGTATCACACGTCGCTGTCACTTGTCGCCGTTGGTGATCATGTCGTACAGGGACAACCCGTCGCGCTCGTGGGGTTAACGGGGCAGACCGGTGGGCCGCACGTCCACTGGGAAGTGCGCCGCAATGGGATGTTCGTCAACCCGCTCGACCAGTAAATCGCTCGGCACGCGCCTCCGCGTCCGCGCATCGCGCCCACTCCTCTCGCTCGCAGCTGGCTACGCCGGCCCGCTGTTCACGTGGCGCGTGCGTACGGGCCGGCTGGGCGCAGATGCTCGCTCTAGGAGCGTGCGCGACGCGCGTACGCGCAGACGGCGCGGCGCGCTACTTATTCGACGAACAGGTCGTCGGGGTAGCAGTACCTCCAGCGCTCGCCCTTCTCGAACGAGCGGATCACGGGATGCTTCGTCGCGTGGTGGTGCTTGGTGGCGTGCTTATTCGGCGAGTCGTCGCAGCATCCGACGTGGCCGCAGGTGAGGCAGAGACGCAGGTGCACCCATGAGTCCCCGCTCTTCAGACACTCTTCGCAGCCACGAGGCGTGTTCGGCGCGTGGTCCTTCGCGGCTCGCAGGTGCGCGCAGAGCTGAGGCACTCCGGTCACTCCTCCGACGATACGCGTCCGCCGCTCATATCCTCCAGCGGTGGCGAGCACCCGAGGCGCGACGGTGGAGTTCCGCGACGTCTCGAAGCGCTACCCCGGGCAGCTCGCGGTCGACCGGCTCTCGTTCAAGGTCCCGGCGGGAAAGATCTGCATCCTGGTGGGACCGAGCGGCTCGGGAAAGACGACCTCACTGAAGATGGTCAACCGGCTCATCGAGCCGAGCTCGGGGTCGATCTTCATCGACGGACAGGATGTCCTTCACAAAGAGCCGACGGCGCTGCGGCGCGGCATCGGCTACGTCATCCAGCAGGTCGGGCTCTTCCCGCACCAGACGATCGCCGAGAACGTCGCCACGGTGCCGCGGCTTCTCGGCTGGGCGAAGGAGCGCATCGATGCCCGGACCGAGGAGCTGCTCGCGCTCGTCGGTCTCGACCCGTCACGGTTCGCGGCGCGTTATCCCGCCCAGCTCTCGGGCGGTGAGCGGCAGCGCGTAGGCGTCGCGCGCGCTCTCGCGGCCGAGCCTCCGGTGATGCTGATGGACGAGCCCTTCGGCGCGGTCGATCCGATCGTGCGCGATCGTCTTCAGAATGAGTTCCTTCGCATCCAGCGCGACCAGGGGACGACGGTGCTGTTCGTGACGCACGACATCGACGAGGCGATCAAGCTCGGTGACCGCGTCGCGGTGATGCGCGGCGGCAAGCTGGTGCAGTACGCGCCGCCCGGCGAGCTGCTGGCGCACCCGGTGAACGACTTCGTCGCCGCGTTCGTCGGATCCGATCGCGGACTCAAGCGGCTTGCGCTGCTGACGGTCGGCGGCGTCGACCTTGACACGAGCATCGCTCGGGCGAGCGTGTCATCGAACGCACCCGTCCTCTCGCCAGCGACGACACTTCGCGACGCGCTGATTCGCATGCTCGCGAGCGAGGCGCAGGTCGGCGTAGTACTGGACGGACAGCGCTACGTGGGCGTGCTGACGCTCTCGAAGATCGGCAAGATGATCCGGAGCGACGCGTGACCCCGGGAGAGCCGCTGATCCAATGGGACTGGATCGCGAGCCACCTCGACGAGTTCGCGTTCCGTCTCGGCGAGCACGTCGAGCTGACCGTGATCGCGGTCGGCGTCGGTTTCGTGATCGCATTCGCTCTCTCGCTGCTCATCCTCCGACTGCCGCGGGCAGAGGGCCCGATCACTTGGATCACGGGCACGCTCTACACGATCCCGAGCCTCGCGCTCTTCGCGCTCCTCATCCCGTACACCGGCCTCACGATCCTCACCGCGGAGATCGGGCTCGTCGGCTACACGCTTCTGATCTTCATCAACAACATCGTGCGCGGCATCCGCGGTGTGCCCGCCGACGTGCGCGAGGCCGCGGTCGGCATGGGCTACACGCCGCGCGAGGTCCTCTGGCGGATCGAGCTCCCACTGGCAGCCGCGGTCATCATCGCCGGCATCCGCGTGGCGACGGTCAGCACGATCGGGCTCGTGACGGTGACGGCTCTGATCGGACAGGGCGGTTTCGGATTCCTCATCCTCATCGGGCTGCAGCGCTTCTTCACCACCGAGCTGATCGCGGGCGCGGTCCTGTCGGTGGCGCTCGCGATCGTCGCTGATGCGCTGCTCGTGCTGCTGCAACGCCGACTCACGCCGTGGGCGCAGCTCGCATGAACCTGCTGGGCGATGTCGCGCGCTGGTTCACCGATCCTGCGCACTATCAGGGGACCGATGCGGTCCAGACGCGGATCCTCGAGCACCTCGCGGTGTCCGGTCTAGCGGTGCTCGTCGGCCTACTGGTCGCTCTGCCCCTCGGCCTGTACCTCGGGCACACCGGCCGCTTCGCTTTTGTCGCCGTGAACATCGCGAACATCGGGCGCGCGATCCCCTCGCTGGCCGCGATCGCTCTTGCGATCCCGATCGCCGGCACACTGCTCGGCGTCCAGAACGGCCTTGGCTTCTGGCCGACGTTCCTCGCCCTCATCCCGCTCGCCGTCCCGCCCATCCTCACCAACGCGTACGTCGCGGTGCGCGGCGTTGACAGGGACGTCATCGAGGCGGCCCGCGGCATGGGCGTGGGCGAGCTTGGGATCCTGCGCCGGATCGAGCTTCCACTGGCGCTTCCGCTGGTCCTCGCCGGAATCCGTACCGCGGCTGTGAATGTCATCGCCACGGCGACGCTTGGCGCCCTGGTCGCCTTCGGCGGTCTTGGCCGGTACATCGTGGACGGCCTCGCGCTCCAGGAGTACGACCGGTTGTTCGCGGGTGCGCTGCTGGTCGCACTTCTGGCCATCGCCGTGGAGGTAGCACTGAGCACATTCGAGCGCGCCGCGGTATCCCCGGGCATACGCGTTCAACGAGGCGCGTTGTAGCCAGTGGCCCTCTCCGGAGGGCGATACTGCCAGCGTGGGCCGAGAGAAATGCGCTGCGGCCCGGAAGGAGTTTCCCAGTTGAACCGAGCGATCCGCATCGCGATTCTCCTACTCGTGTCTGCACTTGTCGCGAGCGCCTGCGGCGGTGCCTCCTCGGGCGGAGCCAAGCCCGCGATCACCATCGGCTCCACCAACTTCAGCGAGCAGCTCGTCCTCGGGGAGCTGTACAGCCAGATCCTCGAGTCCAACGGCTATGCCGTGACGCGCAAGTTCAACCTCGGCAACCGCGAGATCGTGTTCCCAGCCCTGCAGAGTGGGCAGATCGACATGGAGGCGGACTACCTCGCGACGCTCCTTGCGTTCGTCGACAAGACCGCCACCGGGTCGACCGACCCGAAGGCGACCGCGACGACGCTCCAGGGCGCGCTGACGCCTAAAGGCGTCACCGTCCTCGATTACGCACCGGCAGTGGACCAGAACGGCTTCGTCGTCACCAAGGCGACTGCCGACAAATACAAGCTCGCCAAGCTCTCCGATGTGGCGGCCGTCGGCAACCAGCTCGTGCTCGGCGGTCCGGCGGAATGCCCGAACCGCGAGTTCTGCGCGCTGGGCCTGAAGAACAAGTACGGCATCACATTCAAGGAATTCAAGGCGCTCGACACCGGCGGTGCCCTGACCGTGCAGGCGCTCGTCGGCGGGCAGATCGACGTGGGGCTGCTGTTCACGAGTGACGCGACGATCGCGGTACGGGGCTTCGTGCTCCTCGCGGACGACAAGCAGCTTCAACTCTCGGACAACGTCGCGCCGGTCGTGCGCAACGACTACCTCACGAAGGCGGGCGACGACTTCAAGAAGATCGTGAACTCCATCGCGCCCAAGCTCACCACCGCCGAGCTCACCGGGATGAACAAGCTCGTCGAGGTCGACAAGAAGGACCCGAAGGACGTCGCCAAGGAGTGGCTGAAGAAGCAGGGCCTCATCAAATAGGAGACTGGATCTCGCTCGGCGGCGCGCTCGTACGGGGCGCGGCCGTCGCGTCGTGGGGCGATGGCGGAGAGTGCGAGCTCTTCGCCATCCACGAAGACGGAGAGCTTCGCGATCGCTATTGGGACGGGACGAGCTGGCACGAGTGGGAGTCGCTTGGAGGCAGCTTCATCGGCCAGCCCGCGGCCGCGGCCCGTGACGCGGACCGCATCGATGTGTTCGCCTTCGACCGCGACGGACACCTCAACCATCGCTGGTGGGACGGAAAACGCTGGGTGCCCTGGGAGATCGTCGAGGGCGCGCCGCGCGGTGACAACGTGAGTTGTTCGTGGAGCGCGGGCCGGCTGGACGTGTTCGTCAACCGTGATGGCGACGCGCTCTGGTATCGCGCCCTCACGTGACCGAGGGGACGTTCGACTTCGTGATCATCGGGGCCGGCGCCTCGGGCGAGGCCGCCGCGCATTACGCGCGCGCACGCGGCGCGTCGGTCGCGATCGTCGACCGCGACCTGTTCGGCGGCTCGTGCCCGTTCTGGGCGTGCATGCCGTCGAAGACGCTGCTCCACGCGGCGGAGGTCCGCGCGCACGGCGGCGATTATCCGTGGGCGAAGGCGTCGGATCGCCGTGACTACATGATCAACCGTGAACAGCGCGACTACCCCGATGACAGTAGTCACGTCAAAGGACTCGAGGGTGCCGGCGCGATCGTCGTCCGCGGAACGGCAAAGCTCGCCGGGCCGGGACGCGTCGAAGTGATGCACGACGCAAAGACGCACATGCTCGCGGCCAAGAACGTCGTCATCGCGGTCGGCTCCGTCGGCAAGGTGCCGCCGATCGATGGGCTCGCGCAAGCCGGGTACTGGACGAACATCGAAGCGACCTCGACGCGAAGGCTTCCTCGCAGCATCGCCGTCCTCGGTGCCGGCCCGTCGGGCGTAGAGATCGCGCAGTACTTCGCGCGGTTCGACGTGCGCACCACGATCGTCGCACCGCGACAGGTGAACCCCACGGACCACCCACGCAGCTCCGAGCTCATCGCGGAAACTCTTCGCCGCTCGGGCGTTGACGTGCGGACCGGCGTGCGCGCACAACGCGTTCGCCCAAAGGCGGGCGCAGGCGGGGAACACGTCATCGATCTCTCGGACGGGTCGACCGTTTCGACGGAGGTGATCCAGCTTTCCGTCGGCCGCACGGCAGCGCCGGCGCTGAGGACGCTCGGCCTCGACACGATCGGCATCACCTACGACGGTGCCGACACGCTGAGTGTCGGCGATGACCTGCGCGTCGCGCCAAACGTGTACGCGATCGGCGACGCGGTCGGACACGAGCTCAGCACGCACCTGGGTCATTACGAAGGCGAGATCTCGGTGCGGATCGCACTCGGCGACGACGTGCGCGCGGACTTCAGCGCGATCCCGCGTGTCGTGTACACCGATCCCGAGACGGCAGCCGTCGGTCTCCGCCTCGATCAGGCGCAGGAGCGCGGGATCGACGCGTTCGAGCAGACGGCTGATCTCGCGACGACGTCGAAGGGCTACATCGTCGAGGCCGACATGGGCCACGTCACTATCGTCGTCGATCGCACGAACAAGATCGTGATCGGCGCATTCATCGGCGGCGTCGGGGCGGGCGAGGCGATCCACCAAGCTGTGCTCGCGATCAAGCTGCGCATCCCGCTCGACACGCTCGCCCAGACCGTAAGCGCATTCCCAACGACGTCGCGCGTCCTCGGCGGACTCTTCGCCAAGGCCGCGCTGGCGCTGCGCTGATAAACAGGAAAGGCGCTCGCGCCGCGGGTGACGCGGCGAGACACATGCTCGCGAGCGAGAGTGGAGGGGCCCCGCCGGCAGAGGAACGGCGAGCGCGGGTGGCAGGCGGGGAGGCCAACTCGCGAGCGAGCAGTGCGAGCCGCGGCAGGCCGCGCGGCCCGTTATTGCTAGGGCAGCGGAGCGAGCACGGCGGTCATTTGCGCGCGGTGTTCGGCGGTCTCGAAGTCCAGCAGCGGATTCGTCGGCAGGAGATGTTCGGTGACGACGTTGTTCTTGCGGACGTAGACGGCGGGATAGATCTCGGCCTTGGGATTCGCTTCGACCGCCACCGCGACGCCGTCGGGCCCGTCTCCGTCGACGAAGAGTTGCAGCGGCACGATGCCGTCGTCGACGATGCCGCGAGCTCCATCCCAGAGCAGCGAACGCGCGAGATAGGACTTCTGATGCCAGAGCTCGGGGGCGCGCGACAGCTCTGACAACAGGTAACCGAGCACGTCGTCGCGCTTGAGCGTCGGTCGAGCGGGATCGATGCCGAAATACGTGCGCGCGATGTGCCGCGCGAGGATGCGCGCGTTGTAGCGGTGGCCGTGCACCGCGCCCGAGCTGCTCGGGATCCCGTTCTTCTTGAGGCCTGGAGCGCCGCGCGTGGCCGTTCCCGCGAAGTAGACGTGCGGGACGCTGATGCTCTCGAACATCGGAGTTTGTGAGGGGATCTTCTCGCGGCCCGAGCTCACGACCCCGAGCTCCGGAAGATCGCCGAGCGGCGGCTGGAAACCGGTCGTCGCGATCACGTCATCAGCCTCGAACACGAGCGACCCGCCGCCGTCGCTGCGTGTGGTGCGGACGCGGAATCCATCCCCGCTACGCGCGACCTCGTCGATGGACGCGTTCATGATCACCACGCCGCCGCCCAGGATGTTGTCCTCGTACGGCTGCACGTACCGCGCGCGCACTCCCACGAGCGAGTTGGTGACGACGGAGAGCTGCGTCGGGCGCGGAGACGCGAGCACGATCTGCCGCGCCCAAGGAAGGAACCCGTTCGCAAGCTCGAACGCCGACGTCTCCTTTCCGATGATGAAGACGCGCTTGCCCGCGTACGTCTCGGGCGCGCGCGTGTCGGCGTAGTGGGGTACGTGCTCGATCCCCGGGATGTCCGGCTTCCACGGCTGCGCCAGCCCGAACGCGAACACGACGACGCGCGCGCGGTACTCGCCCGAGGTCGTCTGAAGCCGGAAGCCCTCGCCATCACGCGAAGTCCCGGTCCAGCGACAGTCGTAGCGGACGCGGATCCCGGTTTCGCGGGCGAACGTCGCGATGTTCTGCTCCATCTCCGAGCGCGATGGGAAATACGACGACCCATCCATGAGACGCGGCTGGATCGCGCGGTGCTGATCGTCGTCCGGGATCAGCGAGTTCCAGTCGTAACGTTCGTAGAAGCGAGTGCCGCGCTCGAACGGCGCGAACGGCTTCGTCCATGACAGGAGGCGCTGGAAGAACGGCCAGCGCCGGAACATCCCACCGGGCGCCGGGTCTGCGGAGATGACAGCGTGCGGAACTCCAAGATGCGTCAACGCATACGACAGCTGCAGCCCGCCGGGTCCGCTGCCGACGACCACGACCGGATACTCGCCCGGCGGGAATGGCTGCTCGGCTAGCTCCGCCAGCGCGTTGCCGTCCGTAGCTTGCGCGCCTCGCTCTGCAGCATGCGGAACATCACCTGCGGGTGGCCCACCATGAACTGCTCGAGCGCGGGGCCGGGGATGATCGCGCAATGAAGGTCGCGCGCGGCGACGATGTCCGCGACGGGTGGGTCGCCGAGGAGCGCGGAGATCTCACCGAAGAAATCGCCGCGGCCGAGCCGTCCGTACTCCTGGCCGTCGACGCGGATGATGGCCTCGCCCGAAAGGATCACGTAGAAGCCGGAGCCGGACAGTCCCTGCCGAAGGATGCGCTCACCCTCGGCGAAGCGACGCTCGTCAACGATGTGCGCGACCGACTCAAGCTCGGCTGCACTGAGATCGGCGAACAGCGAAAGGCTGGAGAGCTTGTCGCCGAGCTCGCCGCGGGTCGTTGCCATCGGCACATGTCTAGGCCCGCGCCGGTCGGTTGGCAACTCGCAGGTCACGAGCGGACAATCCAGACGTGAACTACCGCGGTCTGCCGAGCGGCACCCTCACTTTCCTATTCACCGACATCGAGGGCTCGACGAAGCTCCTGAACGAGCTCGGAACGGACCGGTATCACGAGGTCCTCGCGACGCATACCCAGACGCTCCGTAGCGCGTTCGCCGCCGGGACGGAGGTGCGCATCGAGGGCGACGCGCTCTTCGTCGTTTTCGACAATGCGGGTGCGGCGATCCGTGCGACGGCCGCGGCGCAGCACGCTCTTGCCACGACCCGCTTCCCGCACGACGCCGTCGTTCGAGTTCGCATGGGCATGCACACCGGACAGGGCACGCCGGCAAGCCGCGAAGCCGGCGCGGACTACGTGGGGATCGACGTCCATCGCGCGGCGCGCATCGCCAACATCGCGCACGGCGGACAGGTGCTTCTGTCGGGCGCCACGGCCACGCTCGCCGGCCAGGACCTTGGCGAGGGCATCGCCCTTCGCGATCTCGGGGAACATCGGCTCAAGGACCTCGCGCAGGCGGAACGCGTGTACCAGCTGGTCATCGCGGGTCTGGCGAACGACTTCCCACCGGTGCGCAGCCTCGATCGCACGCCGAACAACTTCCCCACCCAGGTGACGACCTTCATCGGCCGCGCGCCGGAGATCCGTGACGGATTGCGCCTCCTCGACAGCACACGGCTGCTGACGCTCACGGGCCCAGGTGGCACAGGGAAGACGCGACTCTCCCTGCAGATCGCGGCCGAATCGGCGCCGCGTTTTCCCGACGGCGCGTTCTGGATCGCCCTCGCGCCGATCTCAGACCCTGAGTTGGTCCCTTCGACGATCGCGCACGCGCTCGGCGTGCACATCGGCGGGAAGGAAGACCCGCTCGAGCGTGTTCTCGAGCACGTGCGTGGAAAACGGATGCTGCTCGTCCTCGACAATTTCGAGCAGATCCTCCCCGCGGCATCGTCCGTGTCAGCGCTCCTCGCGAGCGGGCCAGACCTCAAGGTGATCACCTCAAGCCGCGCGCCGCTGCGCATCTCAGGCGAACAGGAATTCCCCGTTCCGCCGCTCGAGCTCCCAGATCCCGAACGCCTGCCCTCACTCGAGGCGCTCGCGCAATCCGACGCGGTGAAACTCTTCATCGAGCGCGCACGCGCGGTGAAGCCTGACTTCATGGTCACGGCGGAGAACGCCCCCGCCGTCGCCGAGATCTGCTATCGGCTCGATGGCCTGCCGCTCGCGATCGAGCTCGCGGCCGCGCGCGTGAAGCTCCTCTCGCCGCAGGCGATGCTTCCGCGTCTGAAGAAGGGCCTCGATCTGCTCGCGACGTCGTCGCCCGATCGCACGGACCGCCAGCGCACGCTGCGCGGGGCGATCGCCTGGAGCTACGACCTTCTGGACGACGGCCTGCAGCGCCTGTTCGCACGGAGCGGCGTGTTCGTTGCCGGCGCAGTGCTCGAGCAGCTCGAAATGGTGTGCGGACCGGCGGGCGAGATCGGTGGAGACGTTCTTGAACGCACGTCCGAGCTTCTCGACAACAGCCTGACCCGACAGCTGGAAGCAGCTGGCGAACCACGCTTCCGGATGCTCGTGACGATCCGGGAGTACGCCATGGAGAAGCTGGCCGCAAGCGGTGAAGAGGCAGCGATCCGCGATCGTCACCTCGCTGCGTACCTCTCGCTCGCCGAACGTGCAGCGCCGCAGCTCCAGGGCAACGAGCAGCGACGCTGGCTCGACCTCGTCGAAATCGAGCACGACAACGTTCGCGCCGCCCTCGAGCATGCGATCTCCCGTGGAGCGGTCGATGCTGCCTCCCGCATCGTGTTCGCCGTGTGGCGCTTCTGGCAGATACGCGGCTACCTGCGCGAGGGCCTCGTCTGGTGTGAGCGCGTGCTGCCTCTCACCAGCGCCGACCCGGCCTCGCGCCTGCGCGCTCTCGAGGCCGCTGGAGGCATCGTGTACTGGCTCGCGGATATGAACTTGACGAAGCGTTACTACCGCGAGGGGTACGACCTCGCTGGAAAACTGGACATCAAAGCGGAGCGCGCGAAGGCCGCATACAACCTGTCGTTCGCATACATGCTCACGGGCGGCAAGGAGCACGAGGAGGCTCTCCGCCTTCTCGAGGAAGCGCTGTCCATCTACAAAACACTCGGCGATCGCGCGAGCGTGGGCCGAGCCGCGTGGGCACTCGGTTCGGTCTACGGTGAGGGACCGGGCAAGACGCACGAGGACCACTTGAAGGCGAAGCAGTTCTCGCGTGAGGCGCTCGCGGAGCACCGCGCGCTCGGGAATCGCTTCGACATCGCGTGGGATCTGCACGGCACGGGATTCGCGGCGCTGAAGCTGGGCGAGCTCGACGATGCCGAGAGGGACTGGCGTGAGGCGCTGCAGATGTTCGTCGAGGCGGGTGATTCGAGCGGGATCGTTCTCATGCTGAGCAACTTCGCCGAGCTCGCGAAGGCGCACGGCGATCTCGAGCGCCACGCGACCCTGGTCGGCGCGTGGACCGCTCTATCGCAACGGACCGGCGTGGGGTTGGCGACCTTGTGGGGGTCCACCGAAGGCCGCACGTTGGCAGCCGAGATCCCACCCGAGCGCCAAGCGCCGTTCGAGCGCGGGCTCGCGATGAAGACAGAAGAGGCGATCGCATTCACACTCGCGCCGCAGCCGGCGAAGACCGCCTGAGGAGTGGCTGACCCGCTCCTCGATCTGCTCGACTACCGCCGGCGGGTGAATGAGATGTACGACGCGGTGCGGTCGCTGCGAGAACGCGATCCGCGCGCGGCGCACCGGCTGTGGCGCGATCGTCGCGACGAGCTCTTCCGCTCACACCCCCAGTCGGCGCTGCAGGAAAGCGACCGCGCCGGATTCCGCGGCCTTCCCTATCACGAGTACGACCCGGCGTTCGCATTCACCGCAGCGGTGCGTTCGCTGCCCCGCGAGAGCTACGACGTGGACACGAGCACGGGCGGCGTGATCCGCTTCGTGCGCTTCGGCGCTGTCGACCTGCCCATCGGCACGCTCGAAGTCATGTGGCTCGATGAGTACAGCGGCGGCGTGTTCCTGCCGTTCCGTGACGCGACATCCGGCAAGACGACGTACGGGGGCGGCCGGTATCTCCTCGACACGGCGAAGGGCGCCGATCTCGGCTCGAGCGGCGACAGGCTCGTCCTGGACTTCAACTTCGCGTATCACCCGTCCTGCGTCTACGACCCGAAGTGGACCTGCCCGCTGGCACCGCTGTCGAATCGCCTCACCGCGGCCGTCGAGGCCGGGGAGCTCTCGTAAACAGCCAGCAGCGCTGGACCCTGGTCGCGACGATCCTCGCGTCGGCGATCGTCTTCCTCGACTCGACGATGGTGAACGTCGCGCTGCCGCGCATCGGCCGCGAGCTGCCCTCGTCGGTGTTCGGGGTGCTCGAGGGACAGTCCTACGTCTCCAACGGCTACCTCGTCACGCTCTCGGCGCTGCTCGTGCTCGCCGGCGCGCTGAACGACTACTACGGACGCCGGCGGGTGTTCGCCGTCGGGCTCGTCGGCTTCCTGGTGACGAGTCTGCTGTGCGGCATCGCGCCTTCGATGGAGCTCCTCATCGTCTTTCGCGTCCTGCAGGGCGCGGCGGGCGCGCTCTTGGTCCCCGGATCGCTCGCGCTCCTCACCGCGACATTCAGCGGCGAGGCGCAGGGCCGCGCGTTCGGGCTGTGGGCCAGCGCGTCGGCGGCGACGACCATCCTCGGTCCGTTCCTCGGCGGCGCGCTCGTCGACACGGTGTCATGGCGCGTCGCGTTCCTCATCAACGTTCCGCTCTGCGTGCTCGCCGTGTGGGCGACGCTGGCCTTCGTGCGCGAGAGCCGCGACGAGAGCGCGACCGGACGGTTCGATTGGCTCGGCGCGTTCGTCGTCGCCGTCGCGGTGGGCGGACTCTCGTTCGGCACGATCTACAGCCAGCAGCGCGAATGGCGAGACCCGCTTGGCATCGCCGTGCTCGTGATCGGCGCCGTCGCGACCGTCGCGGTGCCGTTCCTGATGGTCACACGTCGCGATCCGCTGATCCCACCGGCACTCTTCCGATCGCGCAACTTCACCGTCACGAACATCTCGACGTTCCTGATCTACGGCGCGCTGTACGTGATCGGCTGGTTCCTCACGCTGTTCCTCCAGGGCACGGTCGGATATACCGCCGCCGCCGCGGGCCTGGGGTTTGTCCCTTCGGGCCTATTCCTGGTGTTCCTCAGCTCGCGTTTCGGAGCGCTCGCCGGCCGCTACGGACCTCGGCTCTTCATGGCGCTCGGGCCCGCGCTCATGAGCCTCGCCGTGCTCTGGTACGCACGCATCCCGACGACGACCGAGCCGTGGGTGTTCGCCTTCGGGGATCCGCGCACCTATTTCCCGCCGTCGGGCTATCTCATCGATCTTCTGCCGGGCAGCCTCGTCTTCGGGTTTGGCCTGTCGATGATGGTCGCGCCGCTCACGACCGCGCTCATGACCAGCGTGCCGGTGCACAACGCGGGCGTCGGCTCTGCCGTGAACAACGCCATCTCGCGCGTCGGCTCACCGCTCGTTGGCGCGCTCATCTTCGTCGCGATCACCGCCAGCTTCTATTCGGCGCTTCAGGCCCGCGTGCCGAACCTCGACGTGAACGATCCGGAGACGCGACTCCGGATCTCGCCGCTCAATGTCGAACGCCCGCTCGCGTCAGCGTCACCGGAAGATCTGCGCCGCATCGCGGCCGAACGCGAGGCCTCGACCGAAGCGTTCCATCTTTCGATGCTGATCGCCGCGGGACTGCTCGCGGCGGGAGCGATCACGAACGCCGTGGGCATCGTCGACAGCGCCGCCAAGAAGGCGGGCGGCGGCTCGCGCTAGGGCTTCGTAAGGACGATCGCGTTCGGCAAAAGCCTGCCCGGACCCACTCGGTATGCGCCACCGATGTACATCGCCGACGTACCACCGCCATCGAGATTGAGCGCGTCCCGCGCGCCGAGCGCCTGCAGCACGTACGCGGACTCGGTGACCGTCGCATTCGAAACGATCGCGAGGTACACGTACGTTCCGTCCACCCCGATCGAGCCCTTGGTCCCTCTCGTCATCTGCACCGCGGTCTGCTCGAACTCGGAGTCGACGACCGCGCCGCCTTGCAACAGCAGCGGGAACATCGTGATGCCGGCGGTGATCGGCGCGTTCACCAGCGATGCGTTCTGTCCGTAGACGAAGCTGCGCCGGTAGATGGCGGTCGCGCTGCCGTTGAACGTGAGCAGGCTGTTCTGCCCGATGAGCGCGGGCCGGTTGATCCAGCGGCGCAGGTTGCTGTTGTAGATGGCGTAGTCGTACGAGTTCACCTTGCCCGCGCACGCCGGATAGTCGGGTGGGCACAGATACGTGCCGTTCATGCCGGCGTACGCGCCGTTCTCGGCGACGTACTGCGCGAGCGGCTTGGCCGGGCAGTCGCTCGTGCAGTCGGTGCTGTTCGCGGTGAGCGTCCGAACGGTCACGTCGGCAAGGCGCTCCTTGATGAGATGCACGTTGAAGGTGCCGCGCGACGTCGGAACGCTGAGGTTGCTGTAACCGAGCGGGCTGTACACCGCACCGCTGGGCGGTGGCGCGCTGCCGTCGGGATTGAGGACCGTGACGAGCCAGAAGACGCCGAAGTCCTCGAGCCACGTCGCGCCTTCGATGAGCGGACGCAGATAGAGGCGGTAATAGCCCGGCGTCAGCGGGGCTTGGATCGTGAACTGGAACCACGCGACCTGACCGGGGCCGACGTATGGAGCCGGTTGCACGGCGATGCGGTTGTAGCGCGGCCAACCCGTCGCGAGGGACCCCGCGGTCCCGTCCCCGCCGAGCGGACTGATCTGATCCTGTCCGGGCTCGGGACCCCACGTTCCGAGATACGCGACTTGGCCGAGGCGGCCGCTCACCCAACCGAAGGATCCGCTGTTGAAGAACGCGACGGTCGCCGTCGATCGTCCACCAGGACAGAGCGTTGGATATCCACTCTGTCCGTACCACTGCGCATGAAAACCGGGGATGCCCGACGGAAGGCTCGTCGGCGCAGGGATACCGGGCCCAGTGCTGGCCACACACGCGGCGTTTGCGGGGCGCGCTGGCTGACCAAGCACCAGCGTGCTTGCTACGAGGAGGACACCAGCGACACGCGCGAACAGTCGGAGACCCACCATCTGGGGTAACGAGGGGGCCGGACTCGACAGTACGTTTCGAGTGCGTGACGCGTCAGCGGATGCCGGTCTGAAACTCTCGGAGCGGTCGACCGCTCGCGGTCACAGGAAGCGCGAGCGTGCGCCCCACCCACCGGTAATGCCAGGGTTCGTAGTCGTAGCACGTGACCGCGCTCTTGCCCTTTGGATAGCTCATGACGAATCCGAACTCAGCCGCGTGTTGCGCGAGCCATGCGCCTGTTGGCGTGGCGGCCCAATCGTCGTACTCCCACGGAGCGGCGGAGCCATCGCCGAAGTCGATCGTCGTGCCCAGCTGATGCTCGGAGTGGCCGGGTCGCGCGCTGGTTCGCAGCGCCTGTGCATATCCGCCGACGCCGACCCAGTAGTCGAAGGTGAGGACCTGCTGCGCATAAGAGCGGTACGCCGAAACGATGACAAGCGGACGTCCGGCTGATCGCGCTGCGTCGCGCAACGCGGCGAGATCGGCGTAGGTGGTCTTCCGTACGAGCGCGTTGCGGTCGTCCGCAAGCACGGCTTCGTATCCGGGTTTCCCCTTCACGATCAGTGTGTCGGCTGCGGTGACCCCGGGTTCGGGGATGACCGCCCGTGGGGACACGCCCGTGAGCGCCGACACGAGATCGGGCGGTTGGTAGGTATCGGTCAGCGTGTAGGTCCAGTCGAGGTACGTCTGCTCCGTATGTACGTAGTCGCGGTTCGGCGTGGGGACATCGTCGACCGCGCAGTACGGCGCGCGGCCTGGATCCGGCGCGCTTGGCGACGACGCCGTCGTCGGCGTTGGAGACGGAGTGATCGGCGGAGTGAGTGAGGGAGTAGGCGACGGGATCGTTGGTGCCGCGGTCGGGCTCGCCGTCGCGGGCGCGACCGTGATCGTCCGAGTGGGCGTCGAGGTCGCCGTGACCGGCGGCGGCGCGCACGTCAGCGCCAAAGTCGCGCAGATCGCGAGCCGTAGCGGACCGATGACTGCGCGCAGGGTCATATGTTCGCCGAAAAGAGAAGACCCGCCATCGCTGGCGGGTCTTCTCGTCAAGCACGTGGCTCGAGGTCAGCGCTTCGTCTCAGTCTCCTGCTCGAAGCGCTCGCTCTTGATCGGACGGTCTTCGCGGGTCTCGTAGTCGAAGCCACGACGGCGACGCACGATGTCGCTCGCGTCGTTGTAGCGGTCGTCGGCGCGCACCGTCATCAGGGTGCCGCCCTTCTTGAACTGCTCGTCGTAGTACTTCGCCTCGTAGTCGGGGATGCCGAGGCCCACGAGAGCACCGCTCACGCCGCCGGCGACTCCGCCGGCAACGGCACCGGTCGCCGCGCCCGCGAGAGCGGTGGCGAGCAGTCCGCCGGAGACCACCGGGCCGATGCCCGGGATGAGGAGCGCCGCGCCGGCGCCGATGATCCCGCCGAGCACGACGCCCGTGCCCGCGCCAGATGCGGCCATCTCGCCGGACTTGTTGCCTTCGGTGTGCGTCTTCCCGGCGTCGTCACGCCATGCGTACCCGATCTGGTCGTCCTTGAATCCCTTTTCGCGAAGATCGCGCGCGGCGAGCTCCGCATCGTTACGGTCGTCGAAAACGCCGACGTAATGCGTGCGCTTGGTCGTTCGCTTTTGTGACTGATCCATTCGTTTCCTCCTGAAATTGCGTCCTGATCTATGAGTGAGCAGATTCGGGGCCGCCGCATGTGACAACAGGCGCGGGGTCGCTTGCTGTTGTCTGCTCATCGCAGGGGGAGAACCCCCTGCAACCCCCCTCGTTTCCGTGCGCTGGCGAACCGTGACCTCCGCTGCGCTCCGGCTTTCTGGACCGGCTCCGCCGGTCCATCAGTAGAGTTCCGCGCATGGACTCGAACGCGGCCGATCTCGTCGAACGCAGCGATCGGCTTGCCGATCTCGCGGAGCGCCGGCTGGCGCTCGCGCCGTCGAACGCCGCCGCAAGCGAACGAGCGCGTCAGCTTCGCGACCATCTCGAGGGCTTCGTGCGTCCGCGGGCCGCGGACCTCGATGCGCCCCTGCTCGTGCTGCTCCTCGGACCGACGGGCGCGGGCAAATCGTCGCTCCTGAACACCATCGCCGGAGCCGAGGTCAGCCCGGCCGGCGTGTTACGGCCTACGACGCGCGAGGCCATCCTCTACGCGAGCGAGAGCGACGCGAAGCAGATCCTCGCCGGCACCAGACTGCGGCTCATCGCCGCGGACCGCATCGTCGTTGCGCCGGCGCCCGCGAGCTCGAGCGGCGTCGCCGTCATCGACGCTCCGGACATCGACTCGGTCGAGCGCGATAACCGCGAGCTCGCTGACGTCCTCCTCGAGGCCTGCGACCTGTGCGTCTTCGTGACGACCGCGAGTCGCTACGCGGATCTCGTTCCGTGGCAGGTCCTTCGCCGGGTGCAGGAGCGTGGCCTGCCGCTCGTGGTGCTCATCAACCGCGTACCCGCGGACGAGCGCGACCGCGATGTGGTGATGGCGGATGCGCGACGACTGCTCGCCGAGGCAGGCATGCGGGAGGCGGACAACACGTTGGATCTGATCGCCGTCACAGAGGGCCAGGTGGACCAGCAGGTCAACGGGCTCGCGCGAGACAGCGTCCGTCCGCTGCTCGACCGCATCGCGCAGCTAGCGTCCGAGAGCACCGAGCGCCGAGGTGTGGCGCTGGACGCGCTCGCTGGTGCGATCGACGGGCTCGCCCCGCTCGTGCACTCCGTCGCCGACGATCTCGAGCACGAGGCCATTGACGCCGAGGCACTTCGCCGCATCGCCGAAACGTCGTACGCGGAGGAGCTCGCCGCGCTCTCCCACACGTTGCGCAGCGGCGTGCTACTTCGCGGCGAGGTGCTGCGCCGCTGGCACGACTTCGTCGGCGCCGATCAGATCACGCGCTTCGTCTCGTCCGGTCTGGGGCGGCTGCGCGGACTGCTGATGACCGCGTTCCGGGGAACGCCGACCGCGCCAGTGGCCATCGTTGAGGAAGAGATGGTCAGCACCCTGGAAGCACTCGCGCTGCGGCACGCGAGCGATGCGGCGCGCCGCACCGCGACCGCATGGTCCGACCGTGCCGATGCGGCCGCTTTGATCAGTGGCCAACCGACGCTGTGGTCAGCCTCGGAGCACTTCGCGCCGGCCATACGAGAGGGATTGGGCACGTGGATGCGCGCGACGATCGAGGACGTGCGCACCGCCGGTGGACGCAAGCGCGCGGTCGCACAGGTCGCCGCGCTCGGCGTGAACGTCGTCGGCGTCGCGGTGATGCTCGGCGTGTTCGCGCACACCGCGGGTTTGACGGGAGCCGAGTTCGGGATCGCCGCCGGCACCGCGTTCCTCAATCAGAAGCTGCTCGAGGCGCTGTTCGGCGAACGCGCTATGGAGCAGATGATCGAGCAGGCTCGCGCGCGACTGGACACGCTTCTGACATCGCTCTTCGCGCAGGAGCGCGCGCGATTCGAAGCGCTCGTGACGTCGCCGGCGACGCTCCACGAGCTCGCGACCGAGCTCCGCGCCAGCGCGACGGAGCTGCGCTGATGGATCTGCCGAGCTGCCTCGCGCGTCTCGACGAAGCGATCACCTCCGCGACCGACCTCGCTCTCGACACGACCGCGGCGGCGACCGTTCGCGAAACGGCTCGAACGCGTCTCGGATTCCCGAGCGACGCCTACGTGCTCGCGCTCGCAGGCGGGACGGGAGTCGGGAAGTCGACCCTTCTCAACGCGCTCGCGGGACGGGAGGTCAGCTCGGCCAGTGCGCGACGGCCGACCACATCCGAGGTCGTCGCATGGGTCCCCGCCGACCGGCGCCGCGACCTCGCGGGTCTGCTCAACTGGCTCGGCGTGACGCAGGTGCGTGAGCACCCTGCGGAGAGTCTCGGTGAGCTGGCGATCCTCGACCTCCCGGACTTTGACTCCATCGCACCCGAGCACCGCGCGCGCGTCGATGCGCTGCTCCCGCGCGTCGACGCGGTCGCGTGGGTCGTCGACCCCGAGAAGTACAAGGACGAGATCATGCACGGCGGTTATCTGCGCAAGTACGGCCCACGCCTCCGCCAGCAGCTCGTGGTGCTCAATCGCAGCGACCTCCTCAGCGCGGACGAGGCCGCGCGCGTGACCGACGACATGCGCGCACAGCTTCGACGCGAAGGCCTCGCCGATATCGGCATGGTGACCACGCGCGCGCGAGAAGGCGCGGTGGGCGTCGCGGAGTTCCGCCGCTGGCTCGACGGCGGTGTAGAGGCGAAGCGCGTCATCGCATCACGTGTCGCCGCCGACGCGCAGCAGTCAGTGCGCGAGCTAGCCGCGCGCGCGGGCGTCGCCGACGGCGAGGTCACGCCGCTGATCGACCCGGCGCGCCGCGACCGCGCGCTCGAAGCCGTCACACGCGGCGTGCTCGCGCTCATCGACATCCGCGGCTTGGAGCGCCAGGCCGTCGCCGCAACACGACTCGCTGCCCGACCGCGCGGCGCGGGCCCGTTCGGTCACGTCACGAGCCTGGTGTATCGCCTCACCGGTCGGGCGCGCGCGTCGGCCGACCCCGCGCGGTACCTGCGCGCCTGGCAGACGCGCGGCTCGCTCGCGCCAGCGGTCGAGCCGCTGCGTGAGCTCGTCGCGACGACGCTGCCCACCGTGCCCGGATCTGTCCGTGGTTCGCTCGCCACGCTCAGCACGCCCGCGGTCTTCGAGCAGCGGCTCGCGGAAACGATCGACCGTTCGCTCACGACCGAGGCCGCGGAGTTCCGCGTGCCAACTAGCGCGTTCTGGTCGCTGATCGGCCTCGGGAACTACGCGGTCACGGCCATGCTGATCTTCTGCGCGCTCTGGTTCGCCGCGCTGTTCCTCATCCACGAGGCACCGGTCGGCTCGATCGACGTTCCCTACCTAGGCGCGATACCCACGCCGGTACTGCTGCTCGCGGGAACGCTCGTCGTCGGTTTCCTGCTCGCGCAGGCGCTGCGCATGCACGCCGGCTGGCTGGGCCGGCGGTGGGCGCGACGGATCGGCAAACAGATCACGGGCGGCGTGCGCGAGCGCATCACCGACAGCCTCCTGCTTCCGATCGAGCGCTTCGATCTGGCGCGCCAGCAGCTCGCAAAGGCCGCGCGCGGCGCGACCGAAGACTGCGTGTCCGACACCACATAAACCCCGTGCCGTGGCACACCCGCCACGGGTGGGCGCGCGCACGGCTGGAGCGCAAGCGCGGCCCTAGACCGTCACTCCACGGGCCACCGCGGAAGACGCGGACCGGATGGACGGCAGGCTCGTAAGAGGGAAAGGGCAATGCGCAGATCAGCTCTCGCGTCAGTTCTCGGTCTCTTGCTCACACTCGCGTTCACGACCACAGCACTCGCGGCACCATCGAACCAGACCATCAGCGTGTACTTCAGTCAGGTCAGCTTCAACAGCATCCTCGGCGGTCAGATCAGCGGCAACGCATCCGTGTCGGGAGATGTTTCCGACGCTGGCCTATCGGGCCTGCGCGGGGAGGCCAACCTCCCGCTTCGTGATTCCAAGCTGTGGATCGATCCCACTGGCACGATCGCTCTTCAGAGCGAGCAGCTCAACGTGCAGTGGAACCGCAGCTACTGCGACCAGTTCGGCTGCCACTACGAGTTCGGCTTCTCGACCTTCGAGCGCCGGTTCGGCGCTGGACCCGTCGACGTCCGTCTTGGTCAGCTGCGCGGTACCGGAACGCTGTCACTCGCGACGAACGCAGCGTGCGTCGCGTCCTGCCCGCCGCCCGGTTCCTACTGGTACGCGCCGACGGGCTTCGTGAACTTCAACGGAGCCGTCATCGGGAACAGTGACGCGGGCAACCTGGGGATGTACGGACCGGCACCGACGATCAACTAGCTCCCCACCCTCCCCATCTCGCGCATCGCCCCGGGTCACACCCGGGGCGATGCCCTATTCCGCGAGGTCGTCAGGGCTCGTCGAGGTGCTGCACGCGGAAGATCAGCTCCCAGGTGTTGAAGACGCCCCAGAGCAAGCTGAGCACCCCGACGCCACCGATGACATACAGCGCGTTCGCCTCACCGGCGAAGACCCCGATCCCGGCGGCGAGGGTGATCACAAACAGGCCGAAGCCGGCAACGAACTGCCACACCGTCACCTTGCGGTCATAGCCGACCCCGGTCGCGCGAAGTCCGCTGCGTGCCGCCGCACCGAACGGCAGCATCGCGGCAACGAGCATGACGAGCAGCTCGATACCGAACGCCGAGAGGCTCTGCGGCATCAGCGCGAGGAATCCGATGCCGAGAGACACGACATAACCAAGAAAGATGGAGCGCGCGACGGCGCGCAGCTCCGCGTTGCGGCTCGCACTCAACACGCGAACATGGATAGAGAGCGCGACGAATAGGAGGCCGAGAAGCCCGGCCGATGCGGTGACCAGGCTGATGTTGAAGTCGTGCCACAGAACGAGCTCTTCGGACATCGGCGCGTCGAGGATAGCGAGGCGCTACGCCAGGCTCAGGCCGCCTCGAGAGAGACCCACTCGTGATGTGTCGAAGACAGCCATGGATGCCCACGCCAGCGCTCGGGTGCCAGCGCCGCGTGACCACTGCTGCGCACGCAGCGGCGCAAGACGAGATCGAGGTCCGCGAGGGTCACGCGACCGCGTTTCCTCGCCCAGACCGCCCGGAGCGCAACGATCGCGTCGAGCGCTTCGTTGCTGTTCATCGGGATAACGCTCCACCCGGCGCGCGCGAGGGGGTCCCGCCGAACGGGTGAATCCGCGTGTCGAGCGCGTGTCGGTACATGCTCCGAGACAAAGGCACGGCCCGTGCCACACGCCTTTTTGGCGGGTTGCGATCAGATTCGGTCGCGGTACGCGGTCGCGCGCCGGAGCGGACGGCGACCACCACTCGCGGCGAGCGCATCCGCAATTCCCGCAAGACCCCGCAGCGTGTTTGCGGCGAGGTGATCGTCGGTCCGCACGGCGAGGGCCCTCGCGCCCGCGCTCTCCGCCGCATAACCGAGCGTGCCTGCGAGCGGGTCGAGCCACAAAAGGCGATACGAGGCGCGCTGTAGCCGCTCAGCCTCGACCAGGAGCGCGCGAGCGTCACCGTGCTCCCACCCATCGGTGACGAGCAGCACGATCGCACCACGCCCGAGCACGCGACGCGACCAGACACGATTGAACACCCGGAGGCTCGCTGCGATGCGCGTCCCACCGGACCAGTCGCTGACCTCGCTCGCGATCGATTCGAGCGCCGCATCCGCCCTCCGCGGTCGGAGCCGACGTGTTACGCGAGTCAGTCGCGTCCCGAGCGTGAACACCTCGACACGACCCCAGGCGCGCGTGAACGCGTGTGTCATGTGCAGCATCAGGCGGACGTAGGGCTCCATCGATCCGGAGACGTCACAGATGACAACGAGCGGCCGCGGCTTCGGTCGCACGCTGCGGCGCTGCAGGAACAGCGGTTCACCGAGAGTGCGAAGGCTGCGTCGGAGCGTCGCCCGCAGGTCATAGCTCGCACCGCTGCGGTCCGGTCGCCGCCGTCGGCCCCTCCGCGCTCCAGGCGACCACGCGAGGCGCCTGAGGAACTGCGCCGCCGCTGTGCGCTCGGCCGGCGTCATCTTCGCGAAGTCCGTCGTTCCGAGGAGTTCCAGAGGACTGGCGGCGCGATGGGCCTCGCGGCGACGGGACGCGAGGGCGTCATCCGCGGCGACGTCGAGCGGGGACGCGACCGTGCCTCGCGTCTGCAGCGGACGCGGCTGAGCGCCAGCGTCGACGCGCCGGACGCGACCGATCAGCACATCGATGAACCGGTCGAACGTCTCATCGAATCGCGCGAGGTCGGCGGGATGGGATACCAGCGTCGCCCGCGCCGCCGCGCGGACGTCCTCTTCTCGCGAGATATCGATCTCCGCGACGGCCGCGAGGAACGCGCGCGTTCGCCCCGCGTCGACGGGCAACTGAGCGCGGCGCAGCAGTCGCGGGAGGACCAGCAGATTTCGCGCGGCGAGGTCAGCCCGCACGCGCGGCTTCGGCAACGAGCTGGGGCAGCTTGTCCGCGCGGACGCGCGTGACGTCTTCCTCGTACTTGAGAAGCACGCCGAGCGTCTCGCTCAGCGTCGATTCGTCCACCTCGCGTGTGCCAAGCGCCATCAGGGCCATCGCCCAGTCGAGCGTCTCCGAGACGCCGGGTCGCTTGAAGAGATCGTCGCCGCGAAGCGCCTGCACGACGGCCACGACGGCCCGCGCGAGACGCTCCGGTACATCGGGAAGGCGGCGGGCCAGAATGGCGAGCTCGCGATCGGCGGTCGGATAGTCGATCCAGTGGTAGAGGCACCGTCGCTTCAGCGCGTCGTGGACCTCGCGGGTCCGGTTCGACGTGATGACGATCGGAGGCGGCACCGGCGCACGGAATGTGCCGAGCTCCGGCACGGTCACCTGGAAATCTGACAGCAACTCCAGGAGATACGCCTCGAACTCCTCGTCGGCGCGGTCGATCTCGTCGATGAGCAGCACGGGAGGCAGCCCGTCGCTCGCGATCGCCTCGAGAAGTGGACGTTTGATGAGGAAGCGCTCGCTGTAGATGCGGCCGCGCGCCGCATCGGCGTGACCCTCGCTCTCGGCAAGGCGGATCTCGAGGATCTGGCGCGGGTAGTCCCAGTCGTACACCGCGGTCGCCACATCCAGACCCTCGTAGCACTGAAGGCGAATGAGCCGCCGTCCGAGCGCCGAGGCGAGCGCTTTCGCGATCTCGGTCTTCCCGACGCCGGCCTCGCCCTCGACGAAGAGGGGCTTTCCCAGCCGCAGCGCCAGGTACAGCGTTACAGCGAGCGCGCGGTCGGCAACGTATCGCTCACCAGCGAGCCCTTCGGCGACCTCATCGATGGACGACCATGCGACCGCGCTCCCCACGCGGCGATTCTAGGGAGCCTCGAGCCGCTCCTTGAGGCACGCGAACACCTCGCGCGTCGTCTTGTCGGCAGCAGCCTGCATGAAACGCGAGCCGATGTTCGCGATGGCGCCGCTCATATTCACCTCAGCTCGCCAGCGGAGCGCCGTGCGACCGTCGCCCACGTCCGCGAGATCGACGACGTTCGACATCTCGACCGCACTTCCACGCGCCCGACCCGTGGCCCGCACCTCAGCGTGCTCGCGCTCTCGAAGCTCGGTGAACTCCGCATCGATCGCGAACGTCGTCCTGATCGGACCGATCCCGGCGCGAACGGTGACGCGGAAATGCGTCGGGTCCACGATCTCGAGATGTTCGACGTCGGGCGCGCACGCAGCGACGCGCGTCGGATCGCTGACGAACGACCAGACGCGGTCGCGCGACGCTGCGACCTCGACGATGCCCTCGAAGTGCATCGTCCTGTGTTGAGCCCGCTGCCTCCCCTACCCCCGAGCGTGCTCGATCGCACGCTCGAGAGCGCGGCGCGCGTAGACGGTCACGAGATGCCGGCGGAACTCCGCGGAGGCGACGAGGTCGCTCATGGCCTCGACGCCATCAGCGGCTTTGGCCGCCGCGGCCACGACGGCATTCGCGTCACCGCGCGTGCCGACGATGGCGCGCTCAGCGGCCGTCGCGCGGAACGGTGACGCGGCAGCACCGGTCACGGCGATCGCGGCGCGTTCGACGGTGCCGTCGCCTCTGACCGTAGCGACAGCTGCGACGCCCACGATCGCGAAACCGGATGCGGGATGGGCGAACTTCGCGTAGGCGCTGCCAGAGCGGCCGGCGAGTGCAGGGAAACGAACCTCGATCACGATCTCGTTCGGGGCAAGCCCAGTCTCGAACGGACCCTTGAAGAACTCCCGTGCCGGGATGTCGCGGCGTCCCTTCGGGCCGATGACGCGGATCGTCGCGTCGAACGCGAGGGTCGGAGCGGGCTCATCGGCGGCTGGGTCGGCGTGCGCGAGGCTACCGCCGATCGTCCCGCGCGAACGCACCTGGAGGTCGCCGACGGCGGCCGCGGCCTCCGCGAGCGCCGTGAGCGTCTTGCTGACTGCGGCGTGATCCGCGATCGATCGGTGCGTCGCGAGCGCGCCGACGACGATCCCGCCGTCCTCACTCCTGATGTCACGAAGCTGGCGAATGCGCCGAAGATCGATGAGCTGCTTTGGCTCGGCGAGGCCGAGCTTGATGAGCGGAATGAGACTGTGGCCGCCGGCGAGGACCTTCGCTTGCGGCGAACGCCCGAGCGACGCCACCGCATCCTCGATGGTCGCCGGGCTTTCGAAGGTAAACGTCTGTGTGATCATCGCCGCGCCTCCCCTGCCTTGCGAATGGCTCCCCAGACTTTTTCTGCTGTCAGTGGCATGTCGATGTGCGTGATGCCGAGCGGAGACAGCGCATCGATGACCGCATTGACCATCGCCGGTGTCGATGCGATCGTCCCGGCTTCCCCGATCCCCTTGACGCCCAGTGGATTCGTCTTCGTGAGCGTCACGGTGTGATCCAGCGCGAACGCTGGAACATCCGCCGCGGTAGGAACGTGGTATTCCATCATGCTGCCGGAGAGCAGCTGGCCGTTGTTGTCGTAGACCGCGGTCTCGTACAGCGCCTGGCCGATGCCCTGTGTGATCCCACCGTGGAGCTGGCCTTCGACGATCATCGGGTTGATCTGCCTGCCACAGTCGTCGCACGCTGAGTAGCGGATGATCTCGATCGTTCCGGTCTCCGGATCCACTTCCACCTCTGCGACGTGCGTGCCGAACGGGAACGTGAAGTTCGGTGGGTCGTAGTACGTGGTGGCCTCGAGCCCCGGCTCCATGCCTTCGGGCAGGTTCGACGCGAGATAGGCCGCCATCGAGATCTCGCCGAACGCTTTCGCCTTCTCGGGCACGCCCTTCACGAAGACCTTGCCGCCCTCGACGACGACGTCCGCGGGAGAAGCCTCCAGCAGATGCGCACCGATCTGTATGACCTTCTCGCGGATCTTCTGGGCAGCGTTATGCACGGCGATGCCACCGACCGCGAGGCTGCGGCTGCCGAACGTGCCCACGCCCATGCCCGGCGACTCGAACGTGTCGCCGTGACGTACTTCGATGTCGTTCGGGGTCACACCGATCGCGTCGGCGGCGATCTGCGCCCATGACGTTTCGTGACCCTGACCGTGCGGAGAGGTGCCGGTGAAGACTTGGACGGCGCCGGTCGGGTGGACGCGGATCCGTGCGCTCTCGTAGCCGCCCCAGCCGACACCGAGGGCGGAGTTCGCCTTCGAGGGCGCGAGACCGCAGATCTCGACATAGCTCGAGAGCCCGATGCCGCGGTACTTGCCGCGCGCCTTCGCTTCAGCGCGTCGCTTCTCGAAGCCCTTGTAGTCGGCCATCTCGAGCGCGCGATCGAGCGCCGGAGCGTAGTCACCACTGTCGTATGTGATCCCGCTGATCGTCGTGAAGGGGAATGCGTCCGACGGGACGAAGTTCTTGCGACGGAGCTCCGCCGGATCCATCCCGATCTCGTCCGCGAGGCGGTCCATCCCGCGCTCGATGGCGAACGTCGCTTCGGGACGCCCGGCGCCGCGGTATGCGTCAACAGGGGTCGTGTTCGTGTACGCGCCCCTGACCTCGCAGTCGAAGGCCGGGATGCGGTACGCGCCAGGGATGATGAAAGCGTGAAGGATCGTCGGGATGCCTGGCGCGAACGCCTGGAGATACGCGCCCATGTTGGCGACGGTGCGGATCCGAACGCCGAGCACAGTGCCGTCGCGCTTTGCCGCCAATTCCACGTCTTCGACGAGGTCGCGACCATGGATCGTGGCGAGGTAGCCCTCGCGGCGGTCCTCGGTCCACTTCACGGGACGCCCGAGGGTCTTCGCGAGGTGCGCGACAAGCAGTTCCTCGGCGTAGACCTGTAGCTTGCTTCCGAACCCGCCGCCCACCTCGGGCGCGATCACGCGCACTTTGTTCTGGGACAGGCCGAGGTTGACCGAGAGGATGAGCTGCACGAAGTGCGGGATCTGAGTGCTCGACCACACGGTGAGCTCACCGGCCTCGAACTTCGCGACGACCGAGCGCGGCTCCATCGCGTTCGGGATCAGGCGCTGGTTGACGATGCGAAGCTTGACCGTCGCCTCGGCGTCACGGAACGCCTTGTCGATGTCGCCACCCTTCACGGGATAGGTGAAAACGAGATTCGTCCCCAGGTCCTCGTGGAGGATGGGCGCGCCCGGCTCGAGCGCTTTCGTCGCGTCGACGATGACCGGCAGTGGCTCGTAGTCGACCGTCACCAGGTCGGCCGCACGCTTTGCAGCCTGACGCGTGTCGGCGACGACGGCGGCGATCGCGTCTCCGGCGTAGCGCGCCTTGTCGGTCGCCAGTGGCATGTGCTTCGTGCCGTTCAAGCCCGGCACCGAGATGAACACCGGCAGCACACCCGTCGCCTCCGCGTCCTTGCCGGTGACAACGGTCACGACGCCCGGCTCCTTGCGGGCTGCCGCCGCGTCGATGCGCCGGATCCGCGCATGTGCGTGAGGACTGCGTACGAGGGAGACGTAGACCATGGCCGGGAGGGTCACGTCGTCAGTGAACGTGCCCCGACCCTGGATGAGCTTGGGGTCCTCCTTGCGAGGAGTGCGCGTTCCGATATAGGTGGTCGGTGCCGTGGCGCTCATCTCTTCACCTCCGCCGGCGTCCTCATCGGCGTCGTTGCGCCGCGCATCTCGGTCGCGGCCGTACGGACCGCATTCACGATGTTGTGATAGCCGGTGCAACGGCAGAGGTTCCCCTTGATCGCGTGGCGGATCTCGGCATCCGTCGGCGCGGGAGTGCGCGACAGGAGGTCGACCGCGGTGATCATCAGTCCTGGCGTGCAGAACCCGCACTGGAGCGCGTGCTCGGCACTGAAGGCACGCTGGATCGGATGGAGCTCGCCATCCTTCGCGAGACCCTCGACCGTGACGACCTCGGCGCCGTCCGCCTGGACCGCGAGCACCGTGCACGACTTCACCGCGCTGCCGTCGATCAAGACCGTGCACGCGCCGCACTGGCTCGTGTCACATCCGACGTGTGTTCCGGTGAGTCTCAGGTTGTCGCGGAGCAGCTCGACCAGGAGTAGCGATGGCTCGATCTCGAGTTCGTGCTCAGCGCGATTGACCGTGACGGTGATCTTGGCCACGGGACACCTCCCCATTACGTGCGCTTCGGATAGCGACGCAGCTCCCCAGCTTCGAGGCGGCGTCAGGCTAGTCCCGGTATATCGAAGGGTCAAGCAACCATCCACTGAGCTAGGCTCGGCGCGTGGAAAGATCGGTCCGAGCAAAGAAGACCGAGGGTGTTTGGGCGATCGCGCACGGCAGCGCGCGGCCGAAGAAGAAACCGAGCCGGCTACGTCGTGTCGAAGATCTTTATTACAACAACCCCTACGCCTACAAGATCGAACGGGTCTGGTTCGACGGGCGTGTGGTGTTCGCCACCGAGCAGGGCGAGGTCGATGTCGATCCGAAGAAGGTCAAGGTCGCGCAGGAGTACCAGGTCGTCTACGCGGTCAGGCTGACGCCGAAGGGGAAGCTCGTCGGCGGCAAGGGACCGAAACGCGTCCCCGGCCAATTCAACATCTACGACTCCGTGCCGGGGATGAAGAAGTACAGCGCCATCTGGCAGTTCAACTACGTCATCGTTCCGCGGGACTACGTCGCGAACACGCTTCGCTCGGAGCGCGACTGCCTCCGCAGTGGCTACGAGATCAAGAAGAGCACCGTCTTCGAGAACTGACCGGTGCTCTAACCCCCGCGGTCGCGGGTGTTCAGGACGAGACGCTGGTGGCGCTCGAGCCAGAGACGCAGGAGCACGAAGCGCGTGATCGCCGCGACGACGTTGCCGAAACCGAGCACGGCGATCTCCAGTCCGACGCCGGGCGTCGGGACCGTGAGCTGAAGCAAGCTGATCGAAGCGGACGAGATCGCGAGCGCGACCGCAAACGCGGCCAGACCGCCGAGGTGGTCCGCGACGAGCCCGGTGCGGCCACGCACGCCGAACGTAAAGTGCCGGTTCGCCTGCGTGTTGGCCAGCGCCGTCATCGCAAGGGCGAGCAGGTTCGAAGCATGAGCCGAGGCCGTCTCGCGGAGAACGGCGTAGATCAGGGCGTACGCAAGCGTGCTGAGTACGCCGATGGCCGCGAACATCAGCGGCTGGCGGACGCCCAGGCGCGTCTTGAACATCACTCCGAGACTGCGGGTCCACGGCGCCCTGGGCATGAGATTTAGATAAGAAAGCTCTTCACGTAAAGCGTCTCGTCGATCGCTGGACGCACGAAGCCCGGCAGGTTTCCCACGTGCCGGTACCCCTGTCGGCGGTAGAAGGCGCGTGCCCGCCGATTTTTCGCCGTGACGAGGAACACCATGTGTCGGCAGCCCGACGCGCGTGCTCGGCGCTCGGCATCACTGAGAAGCGCAGCGCCGACCCCTCGTGACTGCTTGCCCTCCGCGACGAGCAGCAGGTTGAGATACGCCGAGTGATCCAGCGCCGGCGTGATGATGACCCACGCCAGCCCGAGGAGCTGAGCGCGCTCACGCGCGACGAGCAGGGTGTCGCGCCGGCGCAGACCCCTCAAAAGTCCACGGCGCGCACCAGGTCGCGTCACGCCGTAGCGCTGTAGCAGCGGCGATCGATTCAGCAGCTCGACCAGCGCCGGCACATGTGCCGTCGTCGCGCGCGTGATCCTCATCGTCGCTGCGGGTCAAGCGCGTCGCGCAGGCCGTCGCCGAGAAGATTGAAACCAAGCACCGCGACCATGATGGCGAGCCCCGGGAAGATCGCGAGATGGGTCGCGAACTCCAGGTACTGCCGTCCCTCACTGAGCATCACGCCCCACGACGGCGCAGGCGGCTGCGCCGAGAGACCGAGGAACGACAGCGCGCCCTCGGTGAGCACCGCCCACGAGAGCGCGAGGCTGACCTGAACGATGAGCGTCGACATGAGGTTGGGCACGATGTGGCGCACGACGATGCGCGGCCCGGTTGCGCCGACCGCGCGCGCCGCCTCCACGAACTCGCGAGCTTTGATCGCGAGCACCGGGCCGCGGACAACGCGCGCGAAGATCGGCGTGTACACCACGGCGATCGCGACGATGACGTTGTTCGGATCCGGCCCGAGCGCGGCAACGATCCCGAGCGCGAGAAGGATCGCCGGGAACGCGAAGAAGATATCGAGAACCCGGCCGATGGCCATGTCCGCGAATCCACCGAGATAGCCGGACACGAGACCAAGCGCCCCGCCGGCGATCGTTGCGATCGCGACCGAGAGGACGGCGACGCGGATCGACAGACGCGCGCCGAACAGGATCCGGCTGAACAGGTCGCGGCCGAGGGCGTCTGTTCCGAACGGGTACTCCGCCGTCGGACCTACGAGTCGCTGCGTCGAGGGCAGCAACGGATCGTGCAGCGGTAGGAATCCCACGATCAACGCGATTCCCACGTAGACGATCACCATCACAAGACCGATGAGCGCGACGGGCTCGCGCACGATGGCTGCGCCGACGCCGGCGAGGCCGAAGGACCGCCCCGCCGCGGCGGACCTAGGTGAGGCGGATTCGGGGATCCAGGTAGCCATAGAGCAGGTCCACGAAGATGTTGACGAGGACGAAGAGGATCGCGATCACGAGCACGCCTCCTTGAACGAGCGCGTAATCGCGTTGCACGATCGCGGCAAGCAGCATCCGGCCGACGCCGGGGATCGAAAAGATCTCTTCGACGACGACCGCGCCGCCGAGCAGTTGGCCCACCTGGATCCCGAGCAGCGTCACGACCACGATCAGCCCGTTCTTCAGGACGTGCCGCCGGATGATGACCCCGCGCGGAAGGCCCTTCGCCCACGCGGTCCGCACATAGTCCGCGCCCAGCACGTCGAGCATCGCCGAGCGGGTCATGCGCATCGTTGCCGCCGCAAGCGCGACACCGAGCGTGACCGCCGGCAGGACGATCAACGCGAGATTGCCGAGTGGGTCGCGAAGGAAATCGACGTAACCGCCCGTGTTCGGAAGCCACCGCAGATACAGCGAGAAGAGCACGATGATGAGCGTCCCGAGCCAGAAGCTGGGCAGCGACAGCCCGATGAGTCCACCGATCCGCGCGATGACGTCGACGCGAGAGCGCGATCGCATCGCCGACAGCAGGCCGAGCGGCAGGCCGATGAGGACGGCGATCAGCGTGGCCGCTGCCGCGAGCTCGAGCGTGGCGGGAAGGCGCTCGGTGATCTCGACGAGCACCGGCCGTCCTGTCCGTATCGAGTAGCCGAAGTCGCCGTGGAGCAGCGAGGTGAGCCAGGTCCAGTACTGCTGATACAGCGGCTGATCGAGGCCGAAGTACGCGCGAAGGCTCGCGAGCTGTTCCGGCGTCAGCGCGGTCGAGGTACCGAGGCGAGCCGCGATCGCATCACCGGGGATCAGCCGGATGAACAAGAACGTGAGCACGGAGACGCCCAGCAGCGTCGGGATCGCCCCGATGAGCCGGGTCGCGAGATAACGACCCACGCGCGGCTAGGTGATCGCCGTTATTTGTCCAGCCACGTCTGACGCAGATAGATGATCGAGCCGGTCGGAAGGTGAATGAACCCCTTCGTCGTCGGCAGCGTCGCGTTGTAGTCACGTCCAACGTAGAGCCAGATGAACGGGACTCCGTTCACGAGCTCCTTCTGAGCGGTCGTGTAGAGCTCCTTGCGCTTCGCGACGTCGGTGGTCGCGCGTCCGGCCTTGATGGCGTCGCTCGAGATCGGATTCTTGTAGCTCGTCACGAAGTTCAGGTTCCCGTCGTCGGTGAAGTACCGGAAGATGTAGAAGTCGGGGTCGGGGCCTCCGCCATTCAGACCGGGAGCCATGTCGAAGTCGGCCTTCAGCCAGCGATCGACCCACTGCGTGAACTCGAGCGTCTCGATCTTCATGGTCACGCCGATCTCCGCGAGCTGCGCCTGCACGAGCTGCGCGATGTCCTTCGCGTACGCCGGCTCGGTCGTCTGCGTGAGCATCGTGAACGAGACGGGTCCGACGTTGGCTTCGGTGAGGAGCTGCTTCGCCTTCGCGACGTCACGCGTGTACAGCGGGTACTGAGACGTCGGAAGCGCGTAGTTCGTGAGCGCGGGCGCGATCGGCCCCGTGATCTCGCCCTCGCCGAGGGCGACCGCGTCGATGATCGCCTTGCGGTCGATCGCGTACGCGATGGCCTGGCGCACCTTCAGGTTGTCGAACGGCTTTCGCTTGGTGTTCACGAACAGCAGGTTGTAGCTGAGGCTCGGCTTCGCATCGAGCACGACGCCCGTCTCTGTCCGGAGCGTCCGCGCGACCTTCGAGTCGACGATGATCCCCATGTCGGCGGCCTTCGTGCGGAGAGCTGCGGTCAACGCGGTCTCGTCAGGAACCACGTTGATGCGAATGCCGTCGACGTAGGGCTGGCCCGTGACGTAGTAGTCCTTGTTCGCTTCGAAGCGCATGAAGTTGTCCGGCACCCATTCGACGAGCTTGAAGGGACCGCTGCCGATCGCGGTCTCTTTCTTGGAGAGATCCGTATTCGCTTCGCCGATCTTCTTCGAAACGATGCCGGTGTTCGGATGCGCCATGTATGCGATGAGCGCTGCGTTGGGTGTCTTCAGGTTGAACACGACGGTCGTCGGGTCGGGCGCGGTGATCGTGTCGACGTCACCGAAGAAGGACCGCGCCACGGCGGCGTTCGCGGGAAGGATGATCCGGTCAAAGGTGTACTTGACGTCCGCGCTGGTGAGCGGGTCGCCGTTGTGGAACTTGACGCCGCTGCGGATCTTCACCGTGACGGTCTTTCCGTCTGATGAGGTCGTCGGCATCGATTCGGCCAGGTCCGGCTGCACCGCCAGGTTCTCGTCGAGGCGCATCAGGTAGCTGTACACGAGCTCGAACACGCGAGCCGAGGTGAAGGCCGGCACTTTGTGCGGGTCGAGGTTGGTGACCTCGCCCGCGCGGGCGAGGATCAACGTGCCGCCCTTCTTGGGCCCGCTGGCGCTCGCGGATGGGCCGGGCGTCGTGGTGGCCGGCGCGCACGCCGACACGACCGTGGCCGTGATGAGGACCAGTGCACCGGCGATGTTCGATAGACGCAACATCTGTTGCCCTCCCCGCGGTAATGCCAGGTGGCACAGTAGCACCGTGGTTCGCTTCATTGAGGTCAGCCATCGCATCACCGCGGGGATGAAAACGTACCCGGGGCTACCCGAGCCGAAGGTCGACGTGGTCATCGACTACGTGACTTCGCGCGAGCGCTACGGCGGCAAGGCCGAGTTCCTCATCGCGTCCTTGCATCTGTGCGGCAACACCGGGACGTACGTCGACTCTCCGCACCACCGCTACCCAGCCGGCGCCGACCTAGCCGAACTTCCGCTCGAGCGTCTCGCGCACTTAGAGGTGGTCGTGATCGACGCGACGGCCGCCGGTCGCGCGATCGGTCCAGATGTCTTTCGCGCCATCACGCTCACGGGTAAGGCGGTCCTCGTGCGCACGGACCATTCGCGGCGCTGGGGGACTGACGCGTACTTCACGGACCATCCCTTTCTGACCGCTCACAGCGTCGAGATCCTCCTGCAGGCGAGGCCGGCGTTCGTCGGCATCGACTCACTGAACATCGACGACACGGCCGACCTCTCGCGGCCCGCGCATACGAACCTGCTCGGCGCGGGGATCCCCGTCTGCGAGCACATGACCGACCTTGAAGCTGTGCCGCAGACCGGTGGCCGTCTGCATGCTGTGCCGATCGCGTGGGTCGGCGGCGCGACGTTCCCTGTGCGCGCCTACGTGATCGCGGAAGGCGACGTTTGAAGCGTCACATCCCGATGGGATGCCAGACGGTCTTGAGCTCGAGGAAGGCCGCGATGTCGTAGGGGCTCTGTCCATCAGCCTTTCCACGCACGACGCGCTTCACGTTCTCCGCACCCATACGCTCGAGCTCGGCGGAATCGCCGTCGGCGCCGGTGAGGTCGAGCGCGGAGACGTCCATATGCGACGCGAGGACCGGTCCGAGCTCCTTCCGTAAGCCGGTGAGGATGTTCACGACACCCGGTGGAACGTCGGCCGTCGCGAGGCACTCCGCGAACTCGATCGCGACGAGCGGGTGCTTCTCGGACGCGATGACCACGGCCGTGTTGCCCCCGACGATGACCGGCGCAAGGCGCGACACGAGTCCGAGCAGCGGCGGCTCGGGCGCGAGGATCCCCGTCACGCCGGTCGGCTCGGGCACGGTGAAGTTGAAGTACGGACCCGAGACCGGATTCGCGCTGCCAACGACCTGCGCGATCTTGTCAGCCCAGCCCGCGTACCAGACGACACGGTCGATCGCGCGGTCGACCTCGTTCTTGCGCGGCGCGAGCGACGCGAGCTCGCTCCGTCGCATCTCCATCATCTCGGCGATGCGATAGAGGACCTGGCCGCGGTTGTACGCCGTGGCCTTCGCCCACGCCGATCCGGCCTGCCGTGCGATCCGGACCGCGTCGCGGAGATCCTTCCGCGACGCGCGCGCGATGTTCGCGCCTTCCACGACGAGCGTCCGACCTGACTCGGAGCGCGGGAACGCACCGCCGATGAACAGCTTGTAGGTCTTCTGGACCGGCAGCCGGCTCATGCGTCGTCCAACGCGACATACGCCTCGAGCCCGTGCCGGCCGCCCTCGCGGCCGAAGCCGGACTCCTTATATCCACCGAACGGCGACGCCGGATCGAAGCGGTTGTAGGTGTTCGCCCAGATGACGCCGGCGCGAAGCTTCTGCGCCATCGCGAGGATGCGCGAGCCCTTCTCGGTCCAGACGCCGGCGGAGAGTCCGTACGGCGTGTTGTTCGCTTTCTCGATCGCCTCGTCCGGCGTGCGGAACGTGAGCACGGAGAGCACCGGGCCGAAGATCTCCTCCTGCGCGATCCGGTACGACTGCGCGACGTTGGTGAAGACCGTCGGCACGAACCAGTACCCGCGCTCGGGCAGCTTGCACGGCGGCTGGTAGATCTCCGCACCTTCGTCGACGCCCGACTGCACCAGTGCGGCGATCTTGTCGAGCTGCTGCTTCGAGTTGATGGCACCCACGTCGGTGTTCTTGTCGAGCGGGTCGCCGACGCGCAGCGTACGCATGCGCCGCTTCAGCTTCGCGATCGTCGCCTCGTAGATGGATTCCTGCACGAGGAGGCGCGAACCGGCGCAGCACACGTGCCCCTGGTTGAAGTAGATGCCGTTGATGATCCCCTCGACGGCCTGGTCGAGGGGCGCATCGTCGAAGATGATGTTCGCCGCCTTGCCGCCGAGCTCGAGCGTGAGTCGCTTGCCGGTCCCGGCGAGCGTTCGCTGGATCGCCTTCCCCACCTCGGTCGATCCGGTGAACGCGATCTTGTCGACGCCGGGGTGCGCGACCATCTCGGCGCCGGTGCGGCCGTCGCCGGTGATGATGTTCACGACGCCCGGGGGGAGCTCCGCCTGCCGGAGGACGTCGCAGAACAAGAGGGCGGACAGCGGCGTCGTCTCCGCGGGCTTGAGCACGACAGTGTTCCCCGCGGCGAGCGCGGGCGCGATCTTCCACGCCAGCATGAGCAGCGGGAAGTTCCAGGGAATGATTTGGGCGGCGACGCCGATCGGACGTGGCTTGCGATTGGGGAACGCATATTCGAGCTTGTCCGCCCATCCGGCGTAATAGAAGAAGTGCGCGGCGGCGAGAGGGACGTCGACGTCGCGCGACTCGCGGATCGGCTTCCCGCCGTTGAGCGACTCGAGGACGGCGAACTCGCGCGCGCGCTCCTGCAGGATCCGCGCGATGCGGAAGAGGTACTTCGCGCGCTCGCTCGGACGGAGCTTCGACCATGTGCCGTCGAACGCGCCACGCGCGGACTTCACCGCGCGATCGACATCGGCCTTGTTCGCTTGTGCGACCTCGGAGAGCGGCTCCTCGCGCGCGGGATCGATCGTCGTGTAGCGCTCACCCGACAGCGGCTCGACGAACTTGCCGCCGATGAAGAGCCCGTAGCGCTCTTGGAGGCGGACGATGTCGCGCGACTCAGGCGCAGGCGCGTAGTCCCAGGCCGTCGCCATCGGCGCTTTATCCGCGCGGCGCACGACGTCGCCCTGCTTGCGCTCAGTCAATCGTGAAGTAGTCCGGGTTCTGGTAGCGGCCGGTGCGTTCCTTGTGGATCTGCATGAGCATGTCGTTGAGGAGGGTCGAGGCTCCGATGCGGTAGCGATCTGGCGTGAGCCAGGCGAGTCCAAGCGTCTCGTGGACCTGCACGAGGAACTGGACCGCCTGCTTGGACTGGCGGATCCCTCCGGCGACCTTCATACCAACGACGCGGCCGGTCTCCTCGTGCACGTCGCGGATGACCTCGAGCATGCAGAGAGCGACGGGGAGCGTCGCGTTCGTGGCCGCTTTGCCAGTCGACGTCTTGATGAAGTCGGCGCCGCCGGCGATCGCGAGCAGCGACGCGCGTCGCACGTTGTCGTAGGTCCCGAGCTCACCGGTCTCGATGATGACTTTGAGATGCGCGCGGCTTCCGCAGATCTCCTTCACGCGGACGACCTCGTCATACACCTGGGCGTAGCGGCCAGACAGGAACGCGCCGCGGTCGATCACCATGTCGACCTCCTGCGCGCCCGCCTCCACGACCCACTTCGTCTCATCGAGCTTCACCTGGAGCGGCGACTGGCCCGATGGGAATGCGGTCGCGACCGAGGCGACCTTCACGTCGGTGCCCTTGGTGCGCTCGAGCGCAAAGGGAACGAGGTTCGGATAGACGCAGATCGCCGCCACCGAGGGTATGGCGAGATCGCCGGGGTCGGGGCGGATGCCCTTCGAGCTGAGCGCGGCGACCTTTCCCGGCGTGTCGGCGCCCTCGAGCGTGGTCAGATCCATCATCCGGATCGCGAGATCGAGCGCGAAGAGCTTCGACTCGCGTTTGATCGAGCGCTTTGAGAGCACATCCGCGCGTTCTTCGAGCGCGACGGCATCGACCGACCCGAGGCGCGGGAGACGCGGCTCGAGTGGTAGCTCGAATCCTCCGGGAAGCGCGGGTGCTGTCGCCACTACGTTGAGGATATTCCCCGCGCGGCTGCTGGACGCTCGTCTAGCGGTTGCTCGCCACCTGCGATACGAGCGCGCTTCGCTCCGAGCCAACATTTGGCGCGTTCAGCGCCGCACCGATGAAGGTCGCGTAGCTCGACAGCACCTGGATGTGGGGCTCGCCGTACTCGCGGCGCCGCGTGGTGACGAGCACGAGCACCCCGGCGACCGCCTCGGCGAGGCCCGGGATCGGCACGACGATCGCGCCCTTCGCGTCAGGGATCGCGCGGATGACGGCTCCGTTCGCGAGATCCCAAGAGATGGACGCATGACGCTGCGCTTGCGCGCGCACGAGCTCGCCCGATGTCTCTCGTTGACCGACCATTGTCCGCGCCGCACCCGTCGCCGCGACGAGCTCGAGGCCGCCGGTGGGGACCGTGGCGTACAGAAGGGCGGCATCCCCGGGGACGATCTCGAGCGCCCCTTCCGCGAGGAGGCGCAGGACATCGGGCGTCGGACCGGCCGCGAGAGCCAACGCGACCTCGGCGAGCGCGCCCAGCTTCCGGCCGTGCGCATCGAATCGTCCGCGCATCAGCCGCATCGCGCCGAATCCGGCGCCGATGCCCATCAGGACCAGCGCGCCGACGCCGTTGCCGCCAACGCGGATGACCGGCTCTCCGATCGGATGGTCCGTGCCGGCCCAGAGCGCGAAGTTCGCGGCGACCGCGAGGAACGCGGCGACCACGCCGATCTCCGGCCCGAAGAGCGCTCCGGCGGCCGCGACGGGCGCGATCGACAGGACCGCGGCACTCGCGCCGAAGATCGGCTCGGCGATGAGGAACGCCGCGGCATACGCGACGAGCAGGATCGCGATGGTCAGGATCGCTCGCCGGCGCCGCGCGAGAACGCTGAACGCGCCCCGTGAGACGTCACGTGCGGTCACGACGATGCGCGCGTTCGTGGGCTCGGCGGGCACGTCGCGCGGCGGCCGCGACACGCGGCGGATCTCGGAGATGAGAGTCGCGAGCGGCGTGTCCTTCGGAACGAACGCGGTCACACCACTTGCGAGTGCGAGGTCGCGGATGCCCTCGTCGAGCGTGAACATGACCACCGCTGTGTCAGACGACTCGTTGCGCATACGAGTCGCGACATCGAGTCCCTTCAGACCCGGCATCCGATGGTCAAGAACGAGGACGTCAGGATCGAGCTCGCCGACAAGGCGTAGGGCCTCGTTTCCGTCGGTCGCGACGCCGACGGTGATGAGGTCGTCGCTCGTCGCGATCGCGCTGCGCAGCCCTTCGCGGACCATGGGGTTGTCATCGGCGATGACGAGGCGGACCTGCCGGCGCGTCGCGTCGGCGTCAGCGGGAACCTCACGCGCGCGCCGTTGACGCGCAAGCGCGCGGTCGACGTCCTCGCGGCGCGCGAAGCCCAGCTCGACCAGGATCTCGCCGATGGGGACGCGATGGCCCTGGCGAAGGCGTTGTTCGGCGAGGGCGCGCTCGAGCTGCGCCGGCTGGATCACACCCGCATCGACGAGGAACAGGCCGAGACCGGGATCGGCTGTTGGCTGGTCCAGGACGACTTTGAGCATCCTCACGAGATCGAGCGGGCCGAACGGCTTCACGATGTACGCGCTCGCCCCGACCGCGCTCGCGAAAGCGCGACTCTCCGGATCGTCCCGCGCTGTGAGCATGACGACGCGAATGTCGCGCGTCTCCGGCGCGGAGCGAAGCTCGCGACAAACGACGAAGCCGTCACGCTCGGCACCGGTGAAAAGGACATCGAGGAGCACGATCTCGGGCTTCTCCCGTCGCGCGACCGTGAGCGTTTCGCCCGGCGTGGTCGCTTCCAGAACGCGCCAGCCCTGCGCCATGAGCGTGACGCGCACCAGCGCGCGGACCGCCGCGTGGTCATCGGCAATGAGCACGCTGGGCGCGCGCACTTCCGAAGGTTTCGCCTCATCCCGCATCACGCGAACTCTTGTCCCTGTAGCAATTGATGGTCAAGCATGACTTTAGTGGGTCTCCGAACGAATGGCGCTCGCTCGCGTTAGTGCGAATGGCAGTCCTCAGAGCAAAGCTCCCCTGATAACGGTCCGGTAACGCCGCAACTCATACGCGACGCGTAGCCGGTGCACAGATTTCCTCAGACGACGCCGGACCGCCGGCGAACGAGTGTTGACGGTGTGCAGAGAGCCCTCCTTCTACTCATCGCCGTCGCGCTTGTTGGCTGCGTGAGCACGCCGCCAGCAGCCGATGCGCCGATCCAGACCGCAAAGACGGTCGTCGCTCCACGCGACACTGCCGCACCGCGCGACAGTGCCGCGCCGCGGCCCGTGTTGAACGCCCTCGCACGCGCGGTGATCGTGACGCCGGGAGCGGCCGACCTCGTCGACGCTCGTCTCGCGAGCTTCCCGGGCCGCGTTGCGATCGTCGCCGCGAACGGGAATACCGGCGAGGTGCTCCTTACGGTCGATGCGGACACGCCGGTATTCGCGGCCTCCCTGTACAAGCTCGCGGTACTGCTCGAGGCAGAGCGACGGTTCGACGCGGGGACGCTCAGTCCAGACGAGCGCATCACCGTGACGCCCGCCGATCAGACGGAGGACGGCAGCTTCACCGCGGCCGGCAGCGTGCTCACCATCGACGAGGCACTCGAGCGCGCGATCGTCATCTCGGACAATGCCGCAGCTCTCGCGCTGATCCGCCGGCTCGGGATCCCCGCCATCCACGCCACGCTCGAACGCGAAGGGATCGCGCTGCGCTTCACGGCCGATGGCGCGATGACGACCGCCGCAGCGATTGCGACATTCTTCGGAGAGCTCGTTCGCGGGTCGCTTGTGTCGCGCGCCGCGAGCTCGCGCATGCTGGCCCGCCTGTCACGGCAGCGCGTTGCGGATCGCTTCCCGGCCGCGCTGCCCGGCGCGGTGATCGCGCACAAGACTGGCAACCTGGGATTCGCGACCCATGACGCGGGGATCGTCCGCGGGCCCGGAGACGCACCGATCGTCCTCGTCGTGCTCACCTGGGATTCCGGCGAACAGGAGGCGATCGATCTCATCCGGGAGGTCGCCGTCCTGATCTACGGCGGCCTCTCCCCCATGGCGCCCTGAGCGCCTTCTCAGTTCGCTCGACGGAGACGCGGGTCGAGCACGTCCCGCAGTCCATCGCCGAGCACGTTGAAAGAGCCGACGGCGAACAGGATCGCGAGTCCCGGGAAGAGCGAGAGCCACGGCTGCGTGCTGATGAAGTTACGGCCCTCGCTGATCATCACGCCCCACTCCGGCGTCGGCGGTTGCGCGCCGAAGCCGATGAAGCTCAGGCCCGCGGCGGCGATGATCGCCGCGCCCATGTCGAAGCTCGCTTGGATGAGCAGCGGCGCGATAGCGTTCGGCAGCAGGTGACGCGCGAGGATCCGCGCGGGCGATACGCCGATGCTGCGAGCCGCCTCGACGTACTCGCGACGTCGCAGCGAAAGCAACTGCCCGCGCGCGAGGCGCGCGTACACCGCCCACGTGACGGCGGCGATCGCGATGATCGCGTTGGTGAGGCTCGGACCGAGGGCGCCGGCGATCGCCATCGCGAGGATCAGCGGCGGGAACGCAAGGAACACTTCAGTGAGACGCATGAGCGCCTCGTCGGCGAGACCGCCGGCGTAGCCGGCGACGAGACCGACGAACGTCCCGAAGATGCCCGCGAGCGCCACCACAACAACGCCGATAACGAGCGAGATGCGCGCGCCGTAGAGGATGCGACTGGCGATGTCGCGCCCGAGCGAATCGGTGCCCAGCCAGTGCGCCGCGGATGGCGGCTCGAGTCGCTCTCGTAGCGCCTGCGCCAATGGGTCGTACGGCGCTAGGACCGGCGCGAGCAGCGCGAACAGAGCGAACATCGCGATGACCGTGATCGCGAGGACGTTGAGCGGCTCGCGCAGGATCGGCGAGCGCCTAACCATGCTGGATCCGCGGATCGAGCCAGTAGTACACGACATCCACGACGAGATTCGCGAGCGGATAGACGATCGCGGCGAGGAGCGTGACGCCGAGCACGGCCGGGAAGTCCAAGCTCACCGCCGACGCGGTCGCATAGCGGCCCAGGCCGGGCCAGCTGAAGATCGTCTCCGTCAGCACAGCACCGGAGAGAAGGCTGCCGAAGGTCAAACCGATGATCGTGACGGTCGGGATGAGCGCGTTCCGCAGCGCGTGGCGCAGCACGATCACCGGCTCGCGCAAACCCTTAGCGAGGGCGGTGCGCATGTAATCCTGGCCGAGCACCTCGAGCATGCTCGATCGAGTCATACGCGCGATCACCGCGGTCGAGAAGTACCCGAGCGTGACCGCGGGAAGCACGAGGTGGACGAGACTGCTGCGCAGCGCGTCGAGGTCGCCCGCAAGGATGCTATCGAGGACGTAGAGGCCGGTGCGTGTGGGCGGGGGCGGCACGAATGTGTCGATGCGCCCGCCACCCGGGAACCATCCGAGCTGGTAGTAGAAGAGCCCGATCACGATGAGCCCGAGCCAGAAGACAGGGAGTGAGCCGCCGGCGAGCGAGAGCACGCGCACGATGTAGTCCGGGAGCCGGCCGCGCGCGACCGCCGACCACACGCCCGCTGGGACGCCCAGCACGATGGAGATGAGCAGTGCCGCGAACGAGAGCTCGAGCGTCGCCGGGAACGAGTCCGCGAGGTCGTCGGCGACGGAGCGCCGCGTGCGGATGCTTTTACCGAGGTCGCCGTGAAGGATGCCTGTCGCGTAGATCAAGTACTGCTCGGGGAGCGGTCTGTCGAGACCGTATTCGGCGCGGAACTGAGCGATCTGCGCGTCCGTCGCGTGATCGCCGAGCGCGGCGGCCACCGGATCAGCGGGTATGACGTGCGAGATCGCGAACGTGATGACCGAAACACCGATCATCACGGCCGCGATCCCCACGACGCGCCGCAGGAGAAAGCCGAGAAAGCGCATGGCGCGCTAGCGCCCTATTTGCTTATCGCCGCGAAATCCGTCCAGTCCATCGGGCTCCAGACAAATCCCTTCACGTTCGAGCGCAGGCCGAACGGTTCGGTCGGTTGGTAGAGCACGACGTACGGCCCGTTATGGAGCACGTAGTCGGTGATCTCCTTGTATGCCGCGGCGCGCTTGGCCGAGTCCGTGATGAGCGCGGCATCGTGGCCCTTTGCCGCAATGGTCTTGTCGTCCCAACCGTTGCGGAAGGCGATCGACTTTGCGGCGTAGTCGGTGAACGGACCGACGTTCGCGTCAGGGTCCGGGAAGTCCGGCCCCCACAGGATCATGACGAGCTGGCCCTTCTGAGCGCGGTAGGTGCCCAGCAGGTCGGCCTGGGTCGTCTGCTTGATGTTCACGGTGACCCCGATGTTCTTCCAGTCCGACTGGAGCTTGGCCGCGAGATCCGCCCAGGCAACGCCACCCGGCGCAGGGCCCGTCGGCACAAGGAGCTCGAGCGTGATGGCGCTTTGCCCCGCCTGCTGCAGCAGCGCCTTGGCCTTGTTGACGTCAGCCTGGAAGGGCGTTGATTCGTTGTAGCCAGCCAGACCCGCCGGGACGATGTCCTGAACCTTCTTCGCACCACCCTTGAAGAGGTCTTTCACGATACCGTCGTAGTCGATCGCCGTGCGCAGCGCCTCGCGCACGTTGACATTGTCGAGCGGCTTTACGGTCACGTTCATGCCGACATAGACGAGCTGCAGGCTGTTCCCGGTCGTGGTCACGACACCTGGCTTCCCCTGCAGAGCCGTGATCTGCTGCGAACCGAGGTTCCGGGCGATGTCCGCATCGCCCTTCTCGAGCGCGAACTGCTGGTTCGTAGATTCAGGCACGTGCTTCACGAGCACACCGCCGAGCGCCGGCTTCGGACTGCCCGTGTAGTTCGGATTGGCCTTGAGCTGGACCTCCGAGTTCTTCGTCCAGTGGTCGATCACGAATGCGCCGCTGCCCGATGAGTGGTCGAGCAGATATCCGGATCCCGAATCGCCCGCCGACTCCTTGGCTTTCACGTCCTTCGAGTCGACCACGCTCCCGATGGTGAACGTCAGAACGGACAGGAAGCCCTGCGGGCTCGCGGTCTTCGGCAGGCTGATGACGACGGTCGATGCGTCACTGGCCTTGATGCTCGTGTCCTTGATCTGCGCGATGTCGGTGAACAGGAACGCCGGCGACTTGTTGAGCTTGAGGACGCGCTGGAACGAGTACACGACGTCGTCCGCGGTGATCGCGTTGCCACTCGCGAACTTCGCGCCCGAGCGCAATTTGAAGGTGAGGTCCCACTGCGAGCCGGAGTCCTTGATCTCCCAGCTCTGCGCGAGGGCGGGCTTGATGGTCGACAGGTCGGCGCCCTCGAACTTCACCAGAGTCTCGTACGCGTTGTGAGCGAGTAGGACGCCGGTGAATTCGTACGCGACTGCTGGATCCAGCGAGATGAGGTCGCTCGTATCGGCGTACCAGACAAGGGTGCTCGCAGCGCCGCCGGTGGCCTGCGGTGTGCTGGACGCGCCGCTCGGTGGCGGCTGGGTGCACGCTGCGGCGACGAGCAGCGCGATAACGAAGAGGATGGGCGAACGGCGGTACGACATGACGTTCCTCCCCCTGATTGCTGACCAGGGTCGAGACTAGCACCGGAGGAATCGCGGACGGCCACCTGGCACACCGTCAGCGTGTCAAGGAGCCGCGACCACCTCCACATCGCTCGCTCGCACGAACGCGAGGCGATGGTTGTATTGGATGAGGTAGAACTCGGTCGGCGTCGTGTGCAGTCGGTAGCTCTCGAGGTCATCGAACGTCGTGGCCTCGTAGTAAGCGCCGACGACCTTGTCGTATGCCACGTACGCCTGCCCCGCCGCGATCGAGTATCGCGTCAGACGCGCGCTCGAGATGGATTCCGGGTATGCGCGGCCGTAGACATCGACCGATGCCGCTCCGGCCTTCGGCGTGACGAACGTCCCGCGGGTGCCGACAGTCTTCGCGCCGCCGGGGTTGTAGATCCATGCCTTCGCGCCCGCGTACCAGATCGCGTCCCAGTCGCCCTGCGTCTCGACGCGGTAGAACTGCTGGCCGGTCACGGCCTTGTCGCCCCAGTCGTTCGCGCAGTCTGTGCCCCCAGTGTTCAGGTAAGGGTCGTTTGCGAGTGGCGCGGTGAGGCTGGGCGCGGTGTAGACGTAGACGAAGCTCGCGGGCTGCGCCGGCACGAGCTCGCCGGTGCCCTCGCAGTCACGCACCCGTGGTGTGTTGGTGGCGAAGTCGGGTCGGATGGTGATGACGTTGCCACTCGCCGCGGTCGGGACGATCGGCGCGCCGAGAAGCTCCAGGTACCGAGCCCAGTTCCAGAACGGACCTGGATCCCAGTGCATGCCGCGAGCGAACGCGTCCGTGGGTCCGGGGATGTCATCGTGCCCGATGATGTGCCCGCGGTCGAGTGGGACGCCGTACTCGGACGCGAGGTGACGCGTGAGCGCGGCGGACGCCTGATACATCGCGTCCGTGTACCAGGTCGTGCCCTGGATCGCGAAGCCCTCGTGCTCGTATCCGATCGCGTGCATGTTCACGTTCCAGTTGCCCGCGTGCCAAGCGACGTTCTTGTTATCGACCATCTGCGTGACATCACCGTCGGACGAGCGGATCACGTAGTGCGCGCTGACGTAATTGAGCGAGTCCTGGAAGATCTTGATCGTCGTCTGGTAGTCGGTCTCGGCGTCATGGATGACGATGAAGCGAACGTCGAGGCCGTCGACCTCGCGTCGTGCAAGGTCGAAGTTCCCGTAGTCGCCGGGATCGTTCGGATCGTTCTGGTGGTAGGCGGCAGGGATGAATCGGCATTTGATCTGCTTCGGGCAGTCGAAGCTGGTGTGCTTCCGGTCGAAGAGGGCCAGCGTCTTGGCCGTGCTCGTGTCGGCCTTCACCGCCGCAGCGGTCAGCGTGACCGTCTGTCCGTCCGCGAGCTTGCGCGCGGCGCCAGTGTTGATGACGGCGAAGACAGAGTCGGCGAAGCCGAGGGCGACCGAACGCTCGTCGGAGCCGCTGTACTTCGCCACCGCGCCGTACCACTGCGCCGCATCGCTCGGGACGGCGCCGACGGTGTCGCGTGCGTATCGTGCAAGCAGCGCCGCGCCGCCCCGCAGGTTCTGCCGCGCTTCCCTCTTGAGCTGGCTGGTGCTCACGCCCGTCGCCGCGGCCGCCGCCGCGAGCGTCGGACCATGCTCGCTCCGCGCTCCGCCGTTCGGCGTCGGTGCGTCGCCCTTGAGGTTCTGTCTTGGTGCATCCGGATCGACGAGCTGCATCGGGCCGAATCCACCGGCAGCGCTGACGACACCGGGCTCCCACCGCGTGAGCGTGTACGAGAGAGCGAGCAGGACCCGCTCGGGCACGCCGAACTCCGACGCTGCCGACGCGAAGGCGCTCTGCAAAGAGCCGCTCGCCGCGGAAGCCGGTGACATGGTCACCGTGAGGACCAGGATCGCACTCGCTAGCGACGCCAGGAGACGCACAGCGGCAGCACAGTACCGGGCCGAAACAACCGTGCCGTCGCTAGCCGCTCACTTTGTCGCCGACTCGGCGTGCCGGGTCAGGCGAATGTCGGCTTCTGTGCGCGCCGCGTCGCCGGGTCCACGCCGGCGAACGTAAGGAAGTCGACCATGCGGAATCCGGTCCCGGGGTTCTGGAGCGTCGGCGTCCATTCGGGCTGCTTCGCGACCCAGGATGCGGGGTCGCTCTGCAGGAGACCGATGACGACCTCGCCCACGATGCGCCCGCCGACCGGCCCGAGGTGGAAGCCACCGGTGTTCTTGCCGATGTCGGTGCTCGGCACGAGCGCCGCCTCCTTGAGCATGTAGTAGAAGAGCGGCGTGTTCTCTTCCAGGCCAATGTCGTAAGCGCGTAGCTCTTTGAGGTCCTCCGCGCTCAGCCGGTCGACACCGATCGCGCGGGCGATCGCCTGACCCGAGGGCATCGACCACGTGATGTGGCGAAGGAAGTTGCGCTGCATGAGCGAAGTCGGAGCCTTGTGACTCGCGATCGCGCCGAGCGGCAGCGTGAAGAGCGGCGTCGAGATCTTGTGGTCGATGAGCTTGTTGCGCTTGACCTCGCCGTCCTTAAAGTCGAAGAACGTCTGCCAACCGATGAATCGGCGCGGCGCGCGGAACCCGCTGCGCAGGTCCGCCGGGTCGAGACCCGGCGCCGGTGTGATGTCGCCGAGCGCGGGATCGAAGATGAATCCGAAGAACGGCTTGCCGTTGTCGCCCTTCAGATTCGCGCGGTACGACGGCCGGATCATCGTGTGGCCCACGCGGAAGCAGGCGCCCTGGAACTCGATCGGCATCGTCGCCTGCCCCATGTCGGGCTGGTAGAAACGGCGGCCGTTCGTGAGGATGTCGTTCACCAGGGCCGGTCCGATGAAGAGCGGCAGGAACTCGTTCAGGATGAGCCAGTGGTAATGCCACAGCGTGAGGCGCTTCGCCTCGTTGAAGATCTGCGCCGGATCGATGAGTCCCTGCTGCAGGCGGACGTAGTCGACCGCCTTGTTGTGGAAGAGGATGAAGGCGCAGTGAAGACCTGAGACCATCATGTTCTGATCGCTGCGTGGATCGGGGATGATGGCGGTCCCCTCCGCGTTGCGCGGAAGATCCTCGAAGATGCCGCCGGTCTCGATCCTCAGCTTCGCCTGGTCGTTCACGTCGTAGTACTGCGGCGTCACGAATGGGCCCAGACCGTAGATGGTGTCGAGGTCGAAGTACGCCAGCTTCATGTTGAGCGTCGCCAGCGGGTCCGTCGGCGTTCCGAGCGTCGAGCGGCTGTCGAAGGTCACGTCGAGATCCATGAACTGACCGAAAAAGGTCACGCCCGCCGTGTGCGTCGGGTTGTCGGGATTCGTCGGTGGATCGTTGCCATTCACGGCGGCGTTCGTGATAAGCGCTACAGGGCCGGCGCTGATGTCGTCCTTGGCGTCGAGCAGCCCACCGAGCTTGCCGATGTCGCGCATGACGTCGCGCAGCTGATCGTTCGCACCGGGAGGGGACGGGAAGGGCACCGGGGACGCGCTCGAGGGCACCCGGAGGCCTTCGAAGAACGGCGGCAGATCCGGGAACATACGGGAGAAGTTGCCCTGCACCGGCATGTGCAGACGCGCGTCGACCCGACCCAGGCTCACGCCGGCCGCGACACCCGCGGCGCCCGCGGCGCCGAGACCGAGCCCGAGACCGGTCAGGAATGTTCGTCGGCTGTAGCCACGCTCCCCTGTCCTACGCCTCGCCATGCTCGCCTCCTCCTCCGAATCCGGTCGCTCCTTCTCCCACGCGCGCACCGGTCGGAACGCGTCGCTCGTCTTCCACCTCGGGCAGACCGCCCTCGGTGACGGGCGCCGGGACCACCGGCGCGATCGCGACGTAGCTCAGCAGCAAGCCGGAGATGGCGGCAAGGAAAGTGGTTCCGAGCCAGAGGTCGAACGGCCACACGATCCCGTAGATCCACGTGAGCACCAGGATGTAGGTGGACCAGAGGGCGAGCGGCGTCAGGCCGGCCATGAGGCGGTAGCCAAGCGGGTGTTCGGCGTCGGGCTGGAAGGCGTCAATGATGCCGTCGGCCACCAGGCCGGCCACCAGCGCCGCGAACACCGTCGCGCCGAGATCGAAGCTAGTCAGTGCGCTCATAGCGAAGCTCACACCGACGAACACGAACGTCGCGCTCCCGAAGGGCAGCCGCCAGCGGCGCAGGGCCAGGAGCAGCGGCGCGAGCAGCACGAGATTCGTGAAGAGGATCCGCGCCGCGCCCGCGGTCTCCGTCGTTGCGCGGATGCGGCCGTCGCCGGCAAGCTCGAGCGGCACGCGACCGATCGCGATCGATGGGGCCCAGCCGAGAAACGCGTTCAGCCACTGGAACATGAACGCCACGACGCATGTGACGAGCGTGAGCGACAGCAGCGGTGGCAGAAGCGTACGGAGCGACGCCGCGCTCGGGTAGAAGCGCGGCGCGTACCACGCGGACCGCAGTGGCGCAGACACCAGGCCGGCCGCGCCCGCGAACAGCAGAAGGTGGAACGGCGCGATCACACGCGCGACTCCGGTCTCGCGTCCGAACGCGGCGTGCCAGGCGATATCGCCCAAGAGGCCGACGGTGGCGAGCGCGAGCCCGCCGATGGCGAGCGGATAGCGCATCGGGATACCGAGGAGGGGATGGAAGTACGGCTGTGGCTTCGCGCTGCGGGTGTACAGATGCGGGTTGCGCGTCACGACCCAGATGGCGGTCGCATTGAATCCGAGGTACAGCAGGCCATGCCACACCGTGAAGAACTCACCGAGGAGGCCGTTCTGCAGGTTGATGTGACTCCACCCGTCCAGGAACAGTCCGATCACGAGAAGCATCGCGAGCAAGCTCGTGATGAGGTCCTCACGCCAGATGGCTTTCGCTCCCAAGCTGCTCGGTCCCTCCTATCGCTGGTGCGGAGGCTATACCGCCGCGAGAAGACGCTCGCGTGCGCAAGCGAACACAGTCAGCGCAGTCTTTGTGGCGCTCGCGCCGTTACTGGTCGGCCGACGGAGTTGGGAAGAGCGGGCGAAGTCCGGCCTGCACTTTGGCGATGTTCCTCCGGACATAGAGACCCTGGAGCAGCAACGCAACGACAAAACCCAGTGCACCCACTCCGAGGATCGCCGACGCGGCCCCTTCGATACGGAGCGTGACCAGAGCGACGATGACCCCGGTGAGCACCGCGTTCAGGATCATCACCACCGTCCCAGTGCCGGAGAGTATCTGCAGAAACCAGAAGAGCATGCCGCCGCCAGGCCGGACGCCCATCGTGATGCGCATGCCAGGCGGATCGTCGTGAGCGCTCATCACAAAGTAGCGTTCGACGTCGGGTGCGAGCTCCAGATACGCCGCCCGGATGCGATTCATGCCGATCACGCATAGCGTCTCGTGGTAATTCGCTGTGCCGAGGCGGATCGCTGTGGCAACGCCGATGAGCAGCACGACAGGCAGGATGACCAGAGCGAAGAGCGTGAAGCCGTCGCCAAATGCCGATGCTTGCGCCACGAGGGCAAGTGCGACGATCGCGCCCGTCAATGTCGTGAGGAACATCCCGGCGCGGCTGAACGACTCGTTCCAGGCCAGTGAACGTGACGCGAGCAGGCTCCAGTGTTCGGTCGAGAGGATCTGGAGCCGCATCGCCGGTGTTACATCGCCGGTCGTCGTGGGCATGTCGTGGACCTCCTCCGAGGGGATCAACGGCCGTAGCCGACCGGCAACAGGATGTCGCCCTTCGTAGTCAGGTAATAGACCTGCCAGCCGTAGTACCCGCGGTACGCATCGGGCTCCGCGCGCATGACCTCGGCATACGCGGTCACAGCACGCACGTAGCGCTGCGAGTTGTTGTAGCGGAACAGCGCGTTGGGCATGTTCGCGGGAGCGCCGTTCGCCTTGAGGTAGCGCGCGGCCGCGCGGATCGCATCGCGGTCCGAGTTCACGTCGCCTTCGCCGTACGCGGCCCACGTGCCCGGCATGAACTGCATCGGCCCCTGCGCGCCGGCGACGGACGTGCCGCGGATCCGTCCCATGCGTGTCTCGACCAGATGGATGGATGCGAGATACGACCACGGCACGCCGAACTCGGTCTCCGCGTCGCGGTAGAAGCGCGCGAGGTCATCGAGGGACGCGGGATCGACGATGCGCCACGCGGTGGGCAGATCGGGCCCGGGAACGACCGTCGCACGCAGGTCCGACGTGGCATCGAGATTCGCGGTGACGACGCCGCGGAGCTCGGCGGGCACCGCAGCGAGGAACGCCTCGCGCCACTCGGGCCGCGCCGAGATCGTGCGATAGATGCGCTGCTGCAGATGGCCCGTCCACGCCAGCTCCGCGCCGGTCACCTTACTGTCGCGGATCGCACGCTCCGCGGTCGCGATCTGCGCCGCGATCGCGACGGGGTCAGCCGCAACGAGCGGGGGTTCCTCGCGGGGCGTCGGCGTCGGTTGCGGACTTGGCGTCAGCGTCGGCGCGGCCACGGTCGCGGACACCTCGGGCGTCGCGGTGGGCCGCACGCTCGGCGAGGCGGACGGCGCGCTGCTCGACACAGCGCACGCCCCCATCAGCACCACGACCGACGCGACGGCGAGGATTCGCATGACCCGCGATGTCAGCGCCACTCGATCGATGCGACCTCCACCGGCTCGGCGATGTCTTTGAGCGTAAGGCTGCGCTTCTCGCTGGGATAGGTCGTCTTCGCGCCGGCGAGCGTACCGGCGCTCACGAGGATCTCTCCGGCGCTGGCGGCTCCGGCGATGCGAGCGGCTTCGTGGATGCCGACGCCGGCGTAGTCCAGCCCACGACGATGCGCGACCGCCGTGTGCATCCCGATCCGCACCTGGAGCGCAAACCCCTGCTGCTTCCGCTGTTCGTTCAGTCGACGCTGGATCGTCACGGCGCAATCGATCGCGTCTGCGGGACTCGCGAACGCGACGAAGAATCCGTCGCCGGTATGCCGGATCTCTTCGCCGCGGTGTTCGGCGATCAGCGCGCGAAGCGTTTGGTCATGCCAACGGATCAGATCCTTCCAGGCGTCGTCGCCGATCGCCGCGGCGAGCTTGGTCGAAAGGACGATGTCGGTGAAGAGGAACGTGCGCTCGACGGTCTCGAGCGCGGAGTCATCGGCAGAGGCCGTCGCTTCCACGCCCAACAGCTCGCTTGTTTGTCGAAGGTCGCGACGCGCGCCGAGTCGCTCGAAGGTGGATCTCGCCGCCTCGAGCTCGAGCGTGGCGGCCGCGGCGTCTCCCTGCGCGCGATACGCGGCCGCGAGCTGGAGGCGCGTACGTGCGACCTCGTATGGAAAAGCGAGCTCGAGCCAAAGACGCAGCACCGATCTGAGCGTCGTCTCGGCAGCCACGGCGTCACCGTCAGCGAGTTGCACGGCCGCGCGGGAAGAGCTTGCGATCGCCTCCATCGCGGGTGTGCCGAAGCGCTTCGCGATCTCATCGAGCTCGGTCGACGCTCTGCGCGCGCGGTCCGGATCGCCGAGCGCGAGGGCGACCTCGACCTCCGCTGGGAGGAGCCTGGCACGGGTGTAATTGACGGTCTCGTTCGCGAGGGCCCGATGCAGTGACGAACCCGCGCTCGCCGCGTCGCCCTCGGCGAGACGGACGAGCGACATGCCGGGCTCCGGGACCATGCCCATCTCGTGCGCGCGGCGGAAGGCCTCCTTCGCGGCCGGAAGGTCGCCCATGTGCAGCCGGATCTCGCCGATGTCGTAGAAGGCGAGGGCGGCGGACATCCCGAGGTCATATCGCTGCAGCTCCTCGCACGCTCGCCTCGACTCTTGTTCTGCCTGTGCCCACGCGCCGCGGAGTGCGACGATCTCGGCTCGGTACACGCGACAGATCCCCGGGAAGCCGGTGATGGACTGCCGCTCGCACCAGCGTGTCGTTGCCTCGGTCCACTCGCTCGCGCGGCGGTAGTCGGCCAGCTCGCGGCACGTCCCGATGGTCGTGCAGTAGACCCAGCCCGTCGACCAGAGATCGAGCTCGCCCGCGACCGCGGCCACGGTCGCCTCATCGAAATGCGCGAAGCCGGCGGCGATGTCGCCGTGGGCGATGAGGGCTGAGCCTTGGGCGATCGACGCCATCGCCTGAAGCTCGCGGTCGTTGTGGCGCTTGCCGATGTCCGCGATCTGTTGGGCCAGGGCGATCGTCTCGGCAAGATCCGGCATCGCCGGACCCATCAGAAAACCGGTGAACAACATGAACCCGAACTCGACGGAGTCCTGATCGTCCTTCACGAGCTGCTCGGCGCGCGAGAACCATGCTTGTGCCGCGGCGAACGCGAGCTTGTTGGCGTTGAGCTGCGCCAAACGGAGAGCGACGCCCGCCGCGCGGCGTGTGTTCCCCGCCGCCACATAGCCGGCGAACGCCCGCTCGCGCGCGGCCAGCGCATCCGCCGGCTGCGCCATCCACCACGCGGCGTCGGCGAGCATCTCGAGGCCTTCCGCGTCGAGCTCCTTCGCCGCGTCGGCCTGTTTGAGCAGGGCCAGTGCTTCAGCCCAAGCATGGCGTTCCAGCGCGCTGCGACCAGCTTCGAATGACGCCGAGACCGTCCCCACGGCGACATTCTCGTCCTGCCAGTGCTACGAGGCCGTTTCTCCGCGAGAGCTCGCGGCCGCGCGGTCCAGAAGGAGCTCGCGCTCGCGCGCGTTCTGCGTCAGCGCTGCCGCGCGCTGGAACTCCAAGCGCGCCTCGTCATGGCGGCCCAGCTTTGCGAGCAGGTCGCCGCGCACGCTCGGGAGGAAGTGATACGTCTTGAGCGAGGGCTCCGAGATCAGGGCGTCGACCAACTCGAGACCCGCAGCGGGCCCGAAGGCCATCCCGACCGCGACCGCGCGATTGAGCTCGACGACCGCCGATGGCGTGAGCTCGGCGAGCGCGTCATACAGCGCGACGATGCGGGCCCAATCCGTTGCCGTCGCCGTGCGCGCTCGCGCATGACACGCAGCGATCGCGGCCTGCAACGTATACGGGCCGAGCGCGCCGCCGAGCTGCTCGGCTCTCTCCAGCGCTGCGAGCCCGCGACGAATGAGAAGCTGGTCCCAGCGACCCCGGTCCTGATCGAGCAGGAGGATCATCTCGCCTGACGGCCCGACTCGCGCGCGCGAGCGAGACGCTTGGATCTCCATCAGTGCGACGAGACCGTGGACTTCAGGCTCCTTCGGCGCGAGCCCGGCGAGAACGCGACCCAGCCGGAGGGCATCTTCGCAGAGTCCGCTTCGTATGAGGTCATCACCGGCCGTCGCTGAATACCCTTCATTGAAGACGAGATAGATCACCTGCAGGACGGACGACAGTCGTTCGTCGAGCTCAGGTCCTGACGGAACCTCGAAGGGAACTCGGGCCTCGGTCAGCGTCCGCTTCGCGCGAACGATGCGCTGCGCGATCGTCGACACCGGCACGAGGAACGCACGCGCGATCTCTTCGGTCGTGAGGCTCGCGAGCAGGCGCAGCGTCAGCGCGACGCGCGCCTCGGGCGCGAGGATGGGGTGGCAGGAAATGAACATGAGGCGCAGGAGATCATCGCCCTCCTGTTGACCTTCCTGGACTTCCATCTCGCGTCCGATCTCCTGGTGTTTGCGTTCGAGCCGCTCGTCTCGGCGCAAGCGATCGATCGCACGATGTTTCGCCGTCGCCATGAGCCAGGCGCCCGGCTTGGCCGGCACGCCTGACTCAGGCCACTGTTCGAGCGCCGCGACGAGGGCATCCTGTGCGAGGTCCTGGGCCAGACCGACATCGCGCACGATCCGCGTCAGTCCCGCGATGAGCTTCGGGGATTCGATCCTCCACACCGCATCGATGGCTCGTTGCGTTTCGAGGTCCGTCACTGAGGTCTAACCCCCGAAGACCTCTTGGACGATGCTGTCGCCATCGCCGACGATCTTCCGGAAACGCTTGGCCCACTCGATCGCCTCTTCGCGTGACTTCACCTCGATCAGAGCGAACCCGCCGATCAGCTCTTTCGTCTCGGTGAACGGCCCGTCCGTGACGGCCAGCTTGCCGCCGGTGTTGCGGACGCGCGTGGTCGACGGTCCGAGCCCGCCGGTCGCGAGCAGGATGCCGGCTCGCTTGGTCTCGTCGGTGAACTTTCCGACCTCTTCGATCATCTGTGGGGTCGGCGGAGCGCTGGGCTGCGTGTTGTCGCCGGTGGTGTAAAGCAGGAACCGCATTTCATGTCTCCTCTTGGTTTCTCTACTTTCACGTCGAACAAGGGAGCGGCGAAATCGACAGCACGCGGGCGCAAGGCATTTACAACGCCATCTTTCCCTATTACGCCGAGGTCTGTGTCGTCACCCAGTACCACAAGAAGGGCTCAACCCCGGGCGGCTGGGGCGGCCACGCGAGCTTGTTCCTGCACGGGGCCGAGATCGACCCCAGTCGTGGCTACCCGCGTCTACAGCTGGCGGCCGATGACGGGTCGCTTTCCGGTCCCGACACGGGGACGGGCATCAGCGTCAATCAGATCCTGAGCAACGTGAATTGGGTTGCGATCCCGGGCCGCGACCAGTTCTTTCGCGGCGGCTTGACTCCAGAACAGACACTCGATGACGCGTCGTACGAGGCCGCCGTCGAAACGGCGACGATGTCCGGGTGGTTCGCCGGGGTCAAGATCAAAGACTCGGTCATGCGGCGACGACCAGCGGCGATGCCCACGACCGAATTCATCGTGAGGAACTCCATCGGTACCGACTTCGCGCTGAACTTCGCACGAACCGCGTACTGCGCACGGCTCCCGCTGAGCCGCGAAGCGACCGCCCAAGTGATCGCGTACCTGAACGGAGCGAACGAGAGGGCTCAGGAGGGCGGCTACACCTGGAACGCATACACCGACAACTGCAGCCACATCACGCACAACGCGCTGGCCGCAGCTGGCGTCTGGGACGCGAAACAGACGCGGCGACCGGGCGTCGCCAATGTCGTGAAAGACATCCTCAGTGTCGCGAAAGCCGTCGCACTGAGACGCATGTCCGACTTCTCATTTCCTGCGAACAATTTCGTCCGAGCGTTCGAGGCGGGCAATGAGCGTCCGATCGACGGGGCGGCGGCCGCCTTCAAGGACCACGACCTCATACGCACGCTTAACGACGGCTGGATGAGCACAGGCCCGGGTGCGCTGATCGTCACCTACCCGATGCACGAGGCGACGCGGAACCGGGTGTTCGCGGCCGGGCGAGACCCATTCCTGTTCTCAGTCCCAAGGGTCTGGGACAAGGAGGACAAATTCAAGATCCTGACTCGCAACGCGAGCCCGAGTCTCACGGACCTCGGCCCGAATCTGTCGCACTTTCGCGACCGCTTCGCGGAGATACTTGCCCGCCGGCGGGACGTGAGTGAAGAGCTCACAGCGATCGACGTCGAGAACAACGAGCAGGCTTTCCGGCTGTTCTACGAGCGCTTCTACCAGTTCATCGAGCGGCAGCTTCTAAGAACGAACAGTCTCATTACCGATCACGCGCGGTTCGTCGACGCCGTTTCCTGACGCGAGCTTCGACGGCGCTTGCGCGTTCCCCAGCGTTTCAGGGCGTTGATCGTCGGGCGAAGTTCGCGGCCGCGATCCGTGAGCGCGTATTCCACCCGCGGTGGCACCTCGGCGTAAATGGTGCGTGAAACAAGCCCCGCCGCCTCGAGCTCGC